>PPYE01000484.1_pt1 | contig 22152 bp, 18 predicted proteins | sample 1559881 | NCBI WGS metagenome assembly PPYE01 (sample SAMN08240022, study PRJNA423297) | Human gut metagenome, whole genome shotgun sequencing project.
GATAAATCCCTAAAATACGGGATATATCGGCATTTACCAACTTATGAAAAGATAATCAGAAATTTAGTAAGTTTTTATACATAAAAAGCCGTACAAAAGAACTCTGCTTCTGCACGGCTTGGATTATTTATACTCCAGGAATGATATTTATCAAATACTCCCATCATTCTTATACATTTCATTATAACACATACCCCGGTAAATAAAAAGCTGTTTTACTTTTTTCTCGCAGCTATCTGCCACAGCCTGCCGGTTCTGCACAATATCAGAATTCCAACTGCAGCCCCTGCGCTGTCCAGTAGCACATCCCGAAGTTGTCCGCTTCTTCCAGGTACAAAGAGCTGATGAAGCTCATCGGTCGCGGCATAGATTGTAGCCCAAATCCAGGCATATCGTATAACCTTCTTCCCACAGACACCATATGCATACACGGTTCCCGATACGAGCATCCCAAGAATTGCATATTCTGTCGCATGTGCCATTTTACGGATTGGATATTCGATTTTTTCTGCAAAAGCATTTTGTTTTTCTGTAGTCCACGCATCAAAATCCGCCACTGCTATTTTACCAATCTGTATTCCTACCGTGTAGCTCATCTCAGATGACTCCGGTGCCGGTGCAGCCGAGAACCAGAAGATCACCATCATCCAGCATACGGTAAGAACAGGAAGTAAGATTTTACCGATTTTTGACATTGTCTTATTCTTTTTACAATCCAAGGACATCTGCGATTGCTCCCATTTCTTCCAGAGCCACATCAATCAGGTCATCCAGACTGAGCCCGGTAAACTCGATCGCTTCCATATAATCTCTGTTGGCGCCAGATGCAAATCGAAGTTCATTAAATCGTTTCATGACAGATTTATGCTTCACGCTTGCAATTTTCTTATCTGGATAGATCTGCGCAACAGCCTTAACAAACCCGCTCATCGGATCTGCCGCGAGCAGTGCATACTGCAGATTGGTCTTAGCTTTCATGCCACATTTCGGATTGTGCGCTTTTATAGCATCCCCAAGAACCGGATCATCTATTCCTTCTTTTTTCAAGATTTCTACTGATGTCGGTCCATGCACGGACATATCGTGCTGCCAGTCACACTGTTCTTCATCCAGATCATGTAAAAGTCCTGCAATTCCCCAGTACTCCACCTCATCCGGTGCAAGTCTTTTGGCAAGTCCTTTCATAATCGCTTCCACTGCATAAGAGTGCTGAATGTAGCGTTCACCTTTCATATATTTCATTAAAATATCATGTGCCTGTTCTCTGGTAATTCTCTCTGCCATAATTCTGCCTCCTGATTCAGATGCCTGTCAGACCTTTGGACCCTGGCATCTTTACTATATAGATGTTTTTTGATGCCTGCGGATTGTTTCGTGCTTCGCACTCCCACAATCCCCCCAAATATTCGCATATCGTGGGATTACCATCCCACTTTTATGCTCATATTGGGGCGGGTCCCAAGGTCTTTCATCCACTTACAAGCAAGCTCATGTGGATTCAGGCCTTTGGACCCTGGCATCATATATAAAGAATACTCAGCGACAGTATTTGCCCCTGAGTATTCCATATCATTTATTGTTCTCTTTCAATCAGATGGATTTCCATATCCATTCCCATGCTGTCCGCAATACGGTTCAGCATATCCACAGTCGGACTGTGTTTACCGCTTTCCAGACGTGCGATATTTGGACGCTTTACACCAGATACATCTGCGACTTCCTGCTGAGTCAGTCCCATTTCCTTTCTGGCCTGCTTATACATTCTTCCAACCGCAACGCTCATCTTCTCCCGGTAAGCTTTGATCACATATACGTTGGTGCCTTCGTCTTCCAGATCCACGATCATACCTTCAGCTGCCCGCATGGCTTTAATTTCCTCTACGGTCATCGGACCTTTTCTTACTCTTTCCGGTTCAACATTTTTATTGCTCATGTTCTACGCTCCTATTGTACATCATCCACTTCTTCTGAGAATACCAGATCGTCATCCAGCGTGATCTCGTCATTCATCTCGAGTTCTGTACTCAGTTTGACATCACGATACTTTCTCATACCGGTACCAGCCGGGATTGGCTTACCGATAATTACATTTTCCTTCATACCACATAAATGGTCTACCTTACCCTTGATAGCTGCTTCAGTAAGAACCTTTGTGGTCTCCTGGAATGATGCTGCTGAAAGGAATGAGTTCGTTGCAAGGGATGCCTTGGTAATACCAAGCATGATCTGCTCACCAGTTGCCTGCTCAAGTCCTTCTGCTGCAAGCTCTTCGTTCTTATCCTCAAACTCAAGTACATCAACCATTGTTCCTGGAAGGAATCCGGATTCTCCTGCTTCCTCGATGCGGATCTTCTTCAGCATCTGACGAACCAGCACCTCGATATGCTTATCGTTGATTTCTACACCCTGCAGACGGTATACTCTCTGTACTTCCTGGATCATGTAATCCTGTACAGCACGAAGTCCCTTGATCTTCAGGATATCATGTGGGTTAACGCTACCTTCTGTCAGCTCATCACCGGCTTCCAGTACAGCTCCATCAGCGATCTTAATTCTTGATCCATAAGGAATCAGATAAGCCTTAGACTCGCCTGTTTCCTGATTGGCAACGATGATCTCACGTTTCTTCTTCGTATCATTGATTGTGGCAACTCCGCCGAACTCTGTGATAATCGCAAGTCCCTTTGGCTTTCTTGCCTCAAAAAGCTCTTCGACACGAGGAAGACCCTGTGTGATATCGTCTCCGGCTACACCACCACTATGGAATGTACGCATGGTCAGCTGTGTACCAGGCTCTCCGATAGACTGTGCTGCGATGATTCCAACAGCCTCACCAACCTGTACCGGCTCTCCGGTTGCCATGTTGGCTCCGTAACACTTCGTGCAGACACCATTGTGTGCCTTACATGTCAGTATAGTACGGATCTTCACCTGCTTGAGTGATTCACCATTTTCATCAACACCGTATTTCATGATCTTCTCCGCACGTTTCGGTGTAACCATGTGGTTCGCCTTTACGATTGGGTTACCATCTTTATCTACTACGTCCTCTGCAAGGTAACGTCCTGTAATACGCTCCTGCAGACTCTCGATTTCTTCTTTTCCGTCCATGAATGCTTTTACATACATTCCCGGAATTGGTTTGCCTTCCTGAGCACAATCCACATCGTGGATGATCACGTGCTGGGAAACGTCTACCATTCGTCTGGTCAGGTAACCAGAGTCGGCAGTACGAAGCGCTGTATCTGACATACCTTTTCGAGCTCCATGCGCTGACATGAAATATTCCAGTACGTCCAGACCTTCACGGAAGTTAGACTTAATAGGAAGCTCGATCGTACGTCCTGTTGTATCAGCCATCAGACCACGCATACCTGCAAGCTGTTTGATCTGCTTATCAGAACCACGGGCTCCCGAGTCAGCCATCATGAAAATATTGTTGTATGCATCCAGACCATCCAGCAGAACCTTAGTCAGGGCATCATCAGTTGTCTTCCATGTCTCTACAACTTCCTTATAACGCTCCTCCTCTGTGATCAGACCACGCTTGAAGTTCTTCGTGATCTTATCTACAGTTTCCTGAGCCTGAGCGATCATCTCCGGCTTCTCCGGTGGCACCGTCATATCGGCGATCGCTACGGTCATGGCAGCTCTTGTAGAATATTTGTATCCGGTTGCTTTTACCGCATCCAGTACTTCTGCTGTAGCTGTTGATCCATGTGTATTAATAACTTTCTCCAGAATCTGTTTCAGCTGTTTCTTACCTACGTGGAAGTCAACTTCCAGAAGCAGCTCATTGCCTTCTACTTCACGGTCAACAAATCCGAGATCCTGAGGAATAATCTCATTAAAGATAAATCTTCCCAGTGTAGACTCTACAGTTCCTGTCTTAACAGTTCCGTCCGGCATAGTCTTAGACACACGTACCTTGATACGTGAATGCAGTGTAACTGCCTGGTTCTCATAAGCCAGAATTGCTTCATTTACACTCTTGAAGCACTTGCCTTCTCCGACAGCTCCCGGTCTCTCCTGTGTCAGATAGTAAATACCAAGAACCATATCCTGTGAAGGTACTGCTACCGGACCACCATCCGACGGTTTCAGCAGGTTATTTGGTGACAGAAGAAGGAAACGGCACTCTGCCTGTGCTTCCACTGACAGCGGAAGATGCACCGCCATCTGGTCTCCATCGAAGTCCGCGTTGTACGCTGTACAAACCAGCGGATGAAGCTTAATCGCCTTACCCTCTACAAGGATAGGCTCAAACGCCTGAATACCAAGTCTGTGCAGTGTAGGGGCACGGTTCAGCATAACCGGATGTTCTTTGATAACATCTTCCAGCACATCCCACACCTCTGGCTGAAGCTTCTCTACCATCTTCTTGGCATTCTTAATATTATGGGCTGCTCCGCTCTGAACCAGTTCTTTCATAACGAAAGGCTTGAACAGCTCGATAGCCATCTCTTTCGGAAGACCACACTGATAGATTTTCAGCTCCGGTCCTACTACGATAACCGAACGTCCTGAGTAGTCAACACGCTTACCCAACAGGTTCTGACGGAAACGTCCTGACTTACCTTTCAGCATATCAGACAGAGACTTCAGCGCACGGTTACCAGGTCCTGTAACCGGACGACCGCGACGACCATTGTCGATCAATGCGTCAACAGCTTCCTGTAGCATTCTCTTTTCGTTTCTTACAATAATGTCCGGAGCTCCCAGTTCCAGAAGTCTCTTCAGACGGTTATTTCTGTTGATAATTCTTCTGTACAGATCATTCAGGTCAGATGTAGCGAAACGTCCGCCATCCAGCTGAACCATCGGGCGAAGATCCGGCGGAATAACCGGGATGTTGGTCAGTACCATCCACTCCGGTTTATTTCCAGACTCACGGAATGCCTCTACTACTTCCAGACGTTTTACGATTCTGGCGCGCTTCTGTCCGGTAGCGCCCTCAAGACCTGCCTGCAGCTCTGCGTATTCTTTCTCCAGATCGATTGCTTCCAGAAGTTCTTTGATAGACTCTGCACCCATACCTACACGGAATGCATTGCCCCAGTTCTCTCTTGCTTCCTGATACTCAGCCTCAGAAAGTACCTGTTTGTACATCAGGTTCGTATCACCTGCATCCAGCACGATGTAAGATGCAAAATACAGCACCTTCTCCAAAGTTCTCGGAGACAGATCCAGAATCAGTCCCATACGGCTTGGGATTCCCTTGAAATACCAGATATGGGAAACCGGAGCCGCCAGAGCGATGTGTCCCATACGCTCTCTACGTACACTGGACTTTGTAACCTCAACGCCGCATCGGTCGCAGACTACACCTTTATAACGGATTTTCTTGTACTTTCCGCAGTGGCATTCCCAGTCCTTGCTAGGTCCGAAAATGCGCTCGCAGAAAAGTCCGTCTTTCTCAGGCTTCAGTGTTCTATAGTTAATAGTCTCAGGCTTAGTAACTTCGCCTCTTGACCACTCTAATACTTTTTCAGGTGATGCCAACCCGATTTTGATCGCATCAAAAGTCATAGGCTGGTATGTTTGTTCATTATTATTTGCTGGCATACTGGCACCCCTTTCTACTCTTCGTCAGACAGTTCGTCAAATTCAATCTCAAAGTCACCATTGAGGTCATCATCCTCCTCCGGTTCCTCAACATCCACAAGTTCTTCACCCTGGAATTCCTGAGCGGTATATCCATGTTCGCCCAGATTCTCCTCGTCCTGACGATACTTTCTATCTCCCTCGATCAGTGAGCGGAAATCAGTTTCACCCATATCTACGGTTTCCATGATCTCTACTTCTGTATTGTCATCACGAAGCACACGCACATCCAGTCCCAGAGACTGCAACTCTTTCAGAAGTACCTTGAAGGATTCCGGAATACCCGGCTCAGGGATATTTTCACCCTTGATAATTGCCTCGTAGGTCTTCACACGGCCGATTACATCATCGGACTTCACAGTCAGGATCTCCTGCAGTGTGTAAGAAGCACCATAAGCCTCCAGAGCCCATACCTCCATCTCTCCGAAACGCTGTCCACCGAACTGAGCTTTACCACCCAGAGGCTGCTGTGTTACCAGAGAGTAAGGACCGGTAGAACGTGCATGGATCTTGTCGTCTACCAGGTGATGGAGCTTCAGGTAATGCATGTGACCGATTGTTACCGGACTATCGAAATACTCACCGGTACGTCCGTCACGAAGGCGTACTTTACCGTCTCTTGAAAGCGGTACACCCTTCCACAGTTTTCTGTGATCTCTGTTTTCGTACAGATAATCCACAACTTCCGGAAGAAGTTCAGCCTCATGAAGCTTCTTGAATTCATCCCACTCCAGATTTACATAGTCATTTGCAAGTTCCAGAGTATCCATAATATCATGCTCATCTGCACCATCAAATACCGGTGTCGCGATGTTAAATCCTAATGCTTTTGCTGCCAGTGACAGATGAATCTCCAGCACCTGTCCGATATTCATACGCGAAGGCACACCCAGTGGGTTCAGCACGATGTCCAGCGGACGGCCATTTGGCAGGAACGGCATATCCTCTACAGGAAGCACACGGGAAACGACACCCTTGTTACCATGACGTCCGGCCATCTTATCACCAACAGAAATCTTTCTCTTCTGCGCAATGTAGATACGTACAGACTGATTTACTCCTGGAGACAGTTCATCACCGTTCTCTCTTGTAAATACCTTCGCATCTACAACAATACCATATTCTCCGTGCGGTACTTTCAGGGAAGTGTCACGTACTTCACGTGCCTTCTCACCAAAGATTGCACGAAGCAATCTCTCTTCTGCTGTAAGCTCTGTCTCTCCCTTAGGAGTAACCTTACCTACCAGAATATCTCCGGCGCGCACTTCTGCACCGATACGGATAATACCACGCTCATCCAGATCCTTCAGAGCGTCATCACCCACACCCGGGATATCTCTTGTAATTTCCTCAGGTCCGAGCTTAGTATCTCTCGCTTCTGCTTCATATTCCTCAATATGAATAGATGTATATACATCGTCCTGCACCAGTCTCTCACTAAGCAGAACGGCATCCTCGTAGTTGTAACCTTCCCAGGTCATAAATCCGATCAGCGGGTTCTTACCAAGGGCCATCTCACCCTGTGATGTAGACGGACCATCAGCGATCACCTGTCCTTCTTCTACTCTTTCTCCCTTAAATACGATCGGTCTCTGGTTGTAGCAGTTGCTCTGGTTACTTCTCTGGAACTTGGTCAGCTTGTATTTCTTAAGAGTCTTGTCGTCCTGACGGATTGTGATCTCCGTAGAAGTAGAACGCTCTACAATACCGCCCTGCTCAGCAACCACACATACTCCTGAGTCAACAGCAGACTTTTCTTCCATACCAGTACCTACAACCGGTGCCTCTGTCAGCATAAGCGGTACGGCCTGACGCTGCATGTTAGATCCCATCAGCGCACGGTTCGCATCGTCATTCTGCAGGAATGGAATCAATGCTGTAGCAACAGAGAATACCATTCTCGGAGATACGTCCATGTAATCAAACATTGTACGCTCATACTCCTGAGTCTCTTCTCTGTAACGACCAGATACGCTCTTACGAACGAAATGTCCTTCTTCATCCAGCTTTTCGTTCGCCTGTGCTACATGGTAGTTATCCTCTTCGTCAGCTGTCATATATACAACTTCTTCTGTGACAACCGGGTTCTTCGGATCATCGTGATTGATCTTACGATATGGAGCCTCGATAAATCCATATTCATTAATTCTTGCGTAACATGCAAGAGAGTTGATCAGACCAATGTTCGGTCCCTCAGGTGTCTCGATAGGGCACATTCTACCATAGTGGGAATAATGTACATCTCGTACCTCGAATCCGGCACGGTCTCTTGACAGACCACCAGGTCCCAGCGCTGAAAGACGTCTCTTATGAGTCAGCTCACCCAGCGGGTTATTCTGATCCATGAACTGCGACAGCTGTGAAGATCCGAAGAACTCTTTCACTGCTGCTGTTACAGGCTTAATGTTGATCAGAGACTGTGGCGAAATGCCTTCTGTATCCTGTGTAGTCATACGCTCACGTACCACACGTTCCAGTCTGGACAGACCGATACGATACTGATTCTGCAGAAGTTCTCCTACAGAACGGATACGGCGGTTACCCAGGTGGTCGATATCATCATCCGTACCAACACCATACTCCAGATGAATGTTATAGTTAATAGAAGCAAGAATATCTTCCTTCGTAATATGCTTCGGAATCAGATCGTGAATATCTCTGTGGATCGCATCATTGAGTTCATCGATATCACCTGCTGTCTCTTCCAGGATTGTAGCCAGAACCGGATAATACACCTGCTCTGTCACACCCAGTTCAGCCGGATCTATACCTACGATTGCATCCAGATCAACCATCATGTTAGAGAGAACTTTGATCTTTCTCTCCTCTTCCGGATTCTCCAGCCACACAGCCGGAACAGCCGCATTCTGAATCTGATCTGCTATATCTCTAGTAATCTTCGTTCCTTCTTCTGCAATGATTTCACCTGTCAGCGGGCTTACAACCGTCTCAGCCAGTACATGACCAGAAATACGGTTCTTAAGAGCCAGCTTTTTATTAAATTTGTAACGGCCAACCTTAGCCAGATCATAACGTCTAGGATCAAAGAACATGCTGGTAATCAGACTTTCCGCACTGTCTACTGCCAGCGGTTCGCCCGGACGAATCTTCTTATATAATTCCAGAAGACCTTCCTGATAGTTGGTCGCAGCATCTTTCTCAAAACTTGCCAGAATCTTAGGCTCTTCGCCAAAGAGTTCTACGATCTCCGGATTAGTACCGATACCAAGTGCACGGATCAGCACAGTGATCGGAACCTTACGTGTGCGGTCTACACGCACGTAAAAGATATCATTAGAATCCGTCTCATACTCCAGCCATGCTCCACGGTTCGGGATAACAGTTGAAGAATACAGTTTCTTTCCAAGTTTATCATGAGCAATTGCATAGTAAATGCCAGGAGAACGTACAAGCTGACTTACGATAACACGTTCTGCACCATTAATCACGAACGTACCCGTAGCAGTCATCAACGGCAGATCGCCCATAAAAATCTCATGTTCATTAATTTCATCTGTTTCTTTATTGTGAAGTCTTACCTTTACCTTCAAAGGTGCAGCGTATGTTGCGTCACGCTCATTGCACTCATCGATTGAGTACTTCACATCCTTCTCACACAGGGTAAAATCCACGAATTCCAGACTAAGCTTTCCGCTGTAATCTGTAATAGGAGAAATATCATCAAATACCTCATTTAATCCTTCATCCAGAAACCATTTGTAGGAATCCTTCTGGACTTCGATCAGATTCGGCATCTGAAGTACTTCTTTTTGGCGGGAATAGCTCATGCGGGAACTTCTTCCACTCTTGATAGGACGAATTCTGTTTTTCTCCATTTGACATTCACTCCTCGTTTAATATTTTGTGGCATCAATTTGCCTGAAATCTTGCAGTTTCAACGACAGATTAGCTTGTCAAGCTAATTTTAGGCGCAATTTAGTGGCACAACTTTCCACAATTGCGCATTTTCTACTATATCACGACACCCTCAATATTGTCAACACATAGTTTCATATTTTTTGAAGAAATTTAAAAGCACCATACAGGTGCAATACCTGTACGGTGCTTTGATTACTGAATTCAATTCGCCTGTTGGAATTATTTAAGGTTAACTTCTGCTCCCTCAGCTTCCAGTTTAGCTTTGATTTCCTCAGCCTCAGCCTTAGAAACGCCCTCTTTAACAACCTTAGGTGCGCCATCTACAACTGCCTTAGCTTCTTTCAGTCCAAGACCTGTGATCTCACGAACAACCTTGATAACCTTAACCTTAGAAGCACCTGCTGCTGTAAGCTCTACATCAAACTCATCTTTCTCTTCAGCTGCTGCTGCATCTCCACCTGCTGCTGCTACAACAACACCTGCTGCTGCAGAAACACCAAATTCTTCTTCACATGCTTTTACTAAATCATTTAACTCTAATACTGATAACTCTTTGATAGCATCAATAAACTCAGCTGTTGTCAACTTTGCCATTTCATTTTCCTCCATATTCTTAATTTTGATCTTTCATGATTCAATGACATCCTTCATGCCTACGCTGTCAAGCACAAAGAACTTTGTATTCCGAAGTCACATAAGACTTCCTCATACTTCTTACTCCTCTGTAGCCGGAGTCTCTGCTGCTGCCTCTGCAGGAGCTTCTTCTGTAGCCGGTGTGCATTCTGCTGCTCCACCTTTTTCTGCGATCTGGTTGAGAACGCGTGCCAGGTTTGTAATCGGAGACTGCATACTTCCAAGTAATCTTGAAAGCAGTTCTTCTCTTGAAGGGATCTTTGCAAGCTCTGCCAATGCTGCTGCATCATACTTCTGTCCTTCTACCACACCTGCTTTTAATTCAAGAGCCTTTGCATCTTTTGCAAACTTAGCAAGGATTCTTGCCGGAGCTGTTGCATCATCTTTAGAAATTGCAATAGCATTCGGTCCGTCCAGATACTCATCTAACTGAGCAAAATCTGTTCCTTCAAAAGCTCTTTTCATCATTGTGTTCTTACAAACTTTGTAAACTATTCCAGCTTCTCTCAGCTGTTTACGAAGAGCTGTATCTTCTGCAACTGTCAGTCCACGGTAATCAACCAGGACGATTGACTGAGCGCCTTCGATGTCATTTACGATAGCCTGTACGACTGGCTGTTTCAATTCAACTTTTGCCACGAATGGTGCACCTCCTTATAGATTTTGGTTTATACACCGCCGATAGATATAAAAAACCTCCGTGTCAAAGACACAGAGGTTGAAATTCATACATGACGTACTAATCTATTCTTCCTCGGTAGGCGCGCATCACGCTTACGTCCTTGCGGACACCTACTGTCTTCGGCAGTCTTTTAGTAGATTAGCATACTTTTCTAATGCTGTCAATACTTATTTTAAGAAATTAAAGCTTCTTACCACATATGGTTCTTTTGCATTGCCTTTGCAGATAGAGAAGAACGCAATGATCTTGCACACAAACAATACAATTCCAAAGATACCTGCTGCGATCGGCACAATAAATGTCCAAATCAGAAGCAGTGTTATAATCCCGGTAAGCACTTCGAGCACCGTGAATTTCAGTGCCTGTCTTACATGGAATGACAGATACGGTGAATCCTTACTTGCCAGCAGTGCAACGATAATTCCGACTGTTCCCATCAGATATACCAGCATTGCGATCACCTTATTATCAGAAATGTCTTTTGCTGTAAATTCCGATGTGTGGTCATATGGATCATACGGTGTATAATTCGGCTGATACCCACCCTGTCGTCCATAATTCTGTGACTGACCATAATTTGAATTCTGACCATAGCTCTGCGCCTGTCCATTATTCTGACTCTGTCCATAATTTACATTCTGCGCTCCGGCATTCTGACCTTCAGCCTGCGACTGACCAGTTGTCTGTTCAGGTTCTACCGGTTGTGCTGCCTGTTCTGTTTTCTCAGGTTCCACTCTCTGTTCTTCTACTCTCTGTTCTTCCACTTTTGTACCACAATGTGTGCAGAATGCAGCTCCATCCTGTATCTCTGCCCCACAGTTCTTACATATCTTCATCTCTGGTTCCTCCTTTGTATTAGATACTATGCGTCTAGTTTATCATAGATTGATATACCAGACCAGATATTTCCACAATTTTGCCACGTGCGGCAGCCGTATCATTCAATCCACTGCTCATCACGCAGATCGCATAATCACCTTTGTCCGTACTCACAATCGCCGCATCATGTCCTGCATCTTCCAGTTCACCTGTTTTATTCGCGCACACTGTTCCTTCTGGGAGCCCTGCCGGAATCTTGCCCCGACGTTCCTGTTCTTTCATATAGGCAAGGATCTGTGATGCACCGGCGATCTCATTGTTCTCGACCGACTCTAAAAACTTCACGCAATCCTTTGGCGAGGTGTAATTATCATCCGACGCATTAAAATCCAAAAGCAGCCTTCCCATATGAGTGTCCGAGTATCCATGTCCTGCACAATAGTCATTCACTTTCTGCATACCGACCGCCGTATCACCGGATCCCAATCTTCTCACCAGCGTATTCGCCGCATCATTATCGCTGACACGAATCATACTCTGTACGAGTGCTTCTGTCTCTCCGTTATAACTTTCCTGTCCAGCCAGATTATCCTGCTGTTCATATACCGTTCCGGCAACAAACAATTTGATCAGGCTCGCCGCTTCCTGTCTGCCATCACCCGCCAACGCATAGCTTCCATCAGCAATCTTTTCTACATATACGCTCCAGGATTCACCCTGCGCCTGACGCTCCTGAATCTCGCCCGCAAGCTCTGCGCTCAGTTCATCAAGCTCGGCCACATCCGAAGTTTGATGCGATTCATAATACTGTTCAACACCACGGACTATACCTTCTACCATCTTATTCCGGTAATCCGCATCTTCCATATTACGGTCATCCTGTTCATTCGTCATGAATCCCATTTCCAGAATCATCACAGGAACTTCACTCCAGTTAAGTCCGGTCATTGTATCATTTTCCTGAATACCAAGATTCTGCATCCCGGTATTCGCACAATAGGACCCCAGCACATCTTCTGCCAGCTCCCTGCTGTCGCCGTAAAGCGATGATGTATTCGGATTCGTCTGAGATGCAATCAGCGCCAGCGCCCCATTCACTGAAGTATCTTCACTGCCGTTGGCATGAATTCGAATCGCAACATCCGCGCCTGCGTCATTAGCAAGTTTGGCTCGTTCCGAATTACTAATTGCAGTTTCATTGTCCTCTCTGGTCATGATCACATCATAGCCCGCTTCCCGCAACGCATCGCGAAGCTGCAACGACATGTCCAGACAAAGCTCGTACTCCGGAATGCCGGTATATTTCCCCGAAGTGCCTGTACTTGCTTTTGCTTTCATCTCAGCAGACCCCGGAGCGTTGGGCTCCTTTGCACTCATATCTACATCCCACGCCTGATGTCCGGGATCGATTGCCACAAGTAATTTCTTTTCTTTTTCTTCCGGTTCCGGAGCTTCCGTCTGTTCATTCTTCTCAGGCTTTTCGTTTTGAATCACACGCACTTTCTCTTGTTCCGATTTCTTATCTGTCAGTTTCAAAATTCTGCCACACCCGGTCACACCCAAAACAATAGCCAGCATGGCGCTTACTATACGCACTTTTCTCATAACGCACCTGATCCATTTACTGATCTAACTGATATCCATTCGGAGAAATGCTGAACTCCAGATTCTTCAGGAATGTAACATTTTTCTTCTCCACGTCAGAGAGTAACGACTCACTGAAATTTGCCGGTGCGATCGTTCCCGAATACCAGCTCTGGGAATTAAAATAGTTCTGCAGTTCCCGAGAATCAAACAGCCTTCCATGGCGTGCATAGATCTCATTCTTTGCATAATTGATCTGTTGCAAACTCAACCCCGCCACATCAGCATCTGTAAGCAGTCTGCTGCTGCTCTGCGGCAATACATAGCCGCCCGCATCACCTGCAGTTTCCTCCACTGCTTCTTTCTCTTCTGTAATGGTCTCCGTCTTACCTTTTTCAAGCACCAGCTCTACGCCATCTTCATTCATTACCTTATTCGCTTCCAGATAAAGCTTATCACCGTGTACGCTCAGATCACCACCGATCTTCACTTTCTCGTTAGCCGCCAGTGCCGCAAGCAGACCTGTCTGTAATTTTGCATCATCTACATATACGCTACTCACATCTTCTACCAACACCTTATTCCCATCAGAGTCCAGTGCATACACAGTCAGTCCATCTCCCCAGCTCAGCATTTCCGAACCATTCGATGCTTTCTTAACATTTCCGGCCAGTGTACAATAACTGTTTTCGGTAGCATTAATATCCACCTCATCCAGATCTACCTCATCAGCATCTACTGTCTTTTCTTCTTTTTCATCAAGCTCTTCCAAATCTTGGGAGGCTTCCTTCGACGGTGCAAATACCTGACTGTAAACCAGATAACCGACACCGCCCACAATCAGCAGACTGATCAGTATAATTCCAATGATCAACGGAATGCTGCCGCCTTTTTTCTTGTAGACCGGTGCATCCGCAGGATCATCCGGCATCTCTACATAGCGTTCTCCCTGAAATGCGCCGCAATTCGGACAATGCACATCATTCTCATCAATCTTCGCTCCGCACTGCTGGCAAAACACCTTACCATCATCAGAATATGTATTCTTCTCATCATTCCTCATATCTTTTGTCCTCCTCGCTAGACCACACCCGGTCTGACATTTTCCGTCCTCAGCAGACATCACAGATTCAGTATAGCATACCGCAGTGTTTATCTCAATGTCATATATATTCAGAGCCACTTCCAAAATACTTGGCTCTGAACACAACAAAAAAATCACCGTCAATCGACGGTGATTTTCTGTATTTCGATGCCGTGTGGATTAAGCCAGCTTAGTCGGGTTAATCTTTACTCCAGGTCCCATAGTAGAAGTAAGTGTCACACTCTTAAGGTACTGACCCTTAACTGCTGCCGGTCTGGCTTTGTTCAGTGCATCAATAAGCGTCTGGAAGTTGTCTGCAAGCTGTTCCTCAGAGAAAGAAGCCTTTCCGATCGGAACGTGTACGATATTAGTTTTGTCAAGTCTGTACTCGATCTTACCAGCTTTGATATCGTTAACAGCCTTAGTAACGTCCATTGTTACTGTACCAGCCTTCGGGTTTGGCATAAGTCCCTTAGGTCCAAGTACACGACCGATACGTCCAACAACGCCCATCATATCCGGTGTAGCTACTACTACGTCGAAATCGAACCAGTTTTCTTTCTGGATCTTCTCGATCAGTTCCATTCCTCCTACGTAATCAGCACCAGCTGCTTTAGCTTCTTCAGCCTTAGCATCCTTAGCGAATACCAGGATACGAACTTTCTTACCAGTTCCGTGCGGCAGTACAACTGCTCCACGAATCTGCTGGTCAGCGTGACGTCCGTCACATCCGGTTCTGATATGAGCCTCGATGGTCTCATCAAATTTGGCAACTGCTGTCTTCTTTACCAGAGCGATAGCCTCTTCTTTTCCGTAAAGATTACCTCTCTCGATATTCTTGGCAGCTTCGATATATTTCTTTCCGTGTTTCATTTAAAAATACCTCCTTGTGGTAATGTCGGGATAACCCTCCCACTGCGTTATATCATCAATTTCACTCAGTTATTCTCAGATTATTCAGTAACGGTAACACCCATAGAACGGCATGTACCTTCGATCATGCTCATAGCGCTCTCAACGCTTGCTGCGTTAAGGTCTGGCATCTTCAGCTCTGCGATTTCCTGAACCTGAGCCTTAGTGATTGTTGCTACCTTAGTCTTGTTCGGCACGCCTGAACCAGATTTGATATTGCAGGCTTTCTTAATAAGAACTGCTGCCGGTGGTGTCTTTGTGATGAAGCTAAAGCTTCTGTCATTGTAAACTGTGATTACTACAGGAATGATCAGATCTCCCTGATCTGCTGTCTTAGCATTGAACTGCTTTGTGAATTCTACAATGTTAACACCATGCTGTCCAAGTGCAGGTCCTACCGGAGGAGCCGGTGTTGCCTTACCTGCAGGAATCTGTAATTTGATATAACCTGTTACTTTTTTTGCCATTTTAATTACCTCCTTGTGGTAATGCCGGGGTAAATACCCCTCCCACTGATTTTAATCTTGATTTCCACAGCCAGCTGTGAAAAACGTACTACATCTTCTTAATTTCTGCGAAACTTAATTCTACTGGCGTCTCGCGGCCAAAAAGCTCTACATTGATGGTCAGACTCTGCTTCTGCAGATTCATAGACTGGACAACGCCAACTGTGTCTGCCCATGCTCCGGCAATAACCTGAATGGTATCTCCGATCTCGTAATCAGACTCGATATTCTCTCGCTTGATTCCAAGTCCGGCCATCTCAACATCCGTAAGCGGAACCGGTTTGGATCCAGGACCTACGAATCCTGTAACACCTCTTGTGTTACGTACTACATACCAGGTATCGTCGTTCATGATCATGTGGATCAGAACATAGCCGGGAAACATCTTCTTCTGTGCAGTCTTCGGAACTCCGTTCTTCATCTCGACTACATCCTGCATCGGAACTCTGACTTCCAGAATCTCATCTTCCAGATGTCTGTTCTCAATGGTCTTGTCAATGTTAGCCTTTACCTTGTTCTCATACCCGGAATAGGTATGAACCACGTACCATTTTGCTTCTGACATAAAATCACCTTTCTTGCATGCAGTTTATCAGTTATCTTACCAATAAATCCACTCCGTTCTGCACCAGGAAATCAATCACTGCAATGATCGCTCCCAATACAACGGATACAGAAACGACTGCCGCTGTCTGTTTTGCAAGTGTCTCTTTGTCCGGCCAGATGATCTTGCGGAATTCCGCTTTCAGACCTTTGAACCAGCTTTTCTTCTGAGCTTCTTTCTTACTCATGACATTCACACTCCTTTTCAGAACGACTTATTTCGTTTCTTTGTGCATTGTGTGTGATTTGCAGAACTTACAGTACTTCTTAGTCTCCATGCGTTCCGGATGAGCTTTCTTATCCTTAGTCATGTTGTAGTTACGCTGCTTGCATTCTGTACACTCTAAAGTAATTCTTGTACGCACAACTTCCACCTCGCTTCGTATTTACATTTTTACGTGTTACCGGTAGCTTGCGAGGCTACCTAAAATTAGGCATAAAAAAAAGACCTACTTCCATCGCTAGAATACTATAGCACAGCATTCGGACGGAAGTCAAGCCTTTTCTCCCTGCTCTGTCGCAAAACAGCTATTTATTTTGTGAGCTTTCTGCATTCCATATAATAACGCTTCTGGATATCTTCGCCGATGGAAAATGTCTTTCTCGGCAACACACCTCCTGCTTCAATCGCATCAAAAAGCGAACTCTTATCAAAGGCTCCAAGAATCATTGCACAGCCTCTTCCATCTTCTGCAATATGCTCTGCCGCCGCCTCACTATGTACATAGTCCAGTTCCTGCTCCGGATGCTCTTTCAAATATTCATCCAGATATTTCTGAAGAAGCTCCACCGGCAAGTGACCAGCCCGGTTTCCAATCTTATAGGAAGATTTGTTTTCCTTATATAAAAATGTCACATTCGCCTGCGCATCATCATCTGTCTGCACAAGTCTCATCTCCTGCTTTTTCAGATATTCCGCAAAGCCATTTGCCAGCGTATTATCATCACAGTCATACAACACTCTGTGGATCGGATAAAACAGCAATGACGGACTGTACAAATTCACAGCTTCTACCAGCGCATAACGCATCGGATGATCCGTCCGTTCTTCTTCCGTCAGATCCTTTTTCACATTCTCCCAGCACGTCTTTGCCGAAGCAAGCGAATGATTGCCATCTCCAACCGCAAGGAATATCCCCGGACACTCTTCTTCCATCTGCTGCAATCTCGCGGATACACGTTCCGCATGCACTCCGGTAACCGCATATCCGGTCACATGACCACCATCTTCCATCAGCTCCGTATCGTACAGCTTTTCAAAACTCATACGTTCTTCATATAATGCTTCCAAAAGCTGCTTCTTCGGATCATCCAGCAGTACCATTACGTGAGGACTTTCCAGCGATGCGCCTTCGCGGATACCCACACGTACCGGAATTCGTTCTTTCACTGTAGCTTCCGTGGCACGCACCGGTGCATTGATTCCCACATGATAATCATATTTTTCCAGATCCAATTCTGCCACCAGACCAATCCGTTCTCCCGCAGAAGTCTGCCGCACCGTCAGTACGTAGCCCTGATGTACGCGTTCCCTTAAGACTTCGTCTTTCAGATATGCAGACATCTCATTCTGAATCGCGGCAATGCGATCGGTGTATGCCTGTCTGTCATCTGTATTCAAATATATCTCCGGATAAATAAGCCGCAGCATAGACGGTGCATCCTGCACGTAATCTTCCACACGCTCCCAGTACTCCGGCTGTGCGGTAAACTGATCACATGCGATCACCGCCCATTTTTTCATATCCGCACCCATGTCTGGCAGTAAAATATCTGCCGGACGCAGTGATGCCTCCGGCAGATATGATGTATGATCCATCCCATTCTCTTGTGATGTATTATTCTTCTGCAATTCCATATACTGTTCATCCTTCCACGTATGGTCTCTTTTGACCAGACCGTGTTTCTATTATATGCTCTGGGCAATTAGAGTTCAACTGATTTTTGAAAGCAGCAGCAATACTCGACTACATGATTTCTAAAACCAGGTCTGTGAATCAATTTCCTTTTCTCTACAAGTTATCACCTTTACTTTACTAAAGCCAACACCTTCTTCATATAATTTATAGCATTCCATATTCTAAAAAGAAAACCTTACCGATATTCAGTTTCTCAATTCTGAAAATCAGTAAGGTTTCTTTCAATTTACCTATTTTTACTTTTCCTCATCCGGTTTACTTCGTATATACACTGAATAACTGATCCGCCTGATCCACTGCATTCAGATCTAATCCCAATATATTGACAGATATCAGATAACGCGAATCCTGTTCGTTCACCAAATACACCGACACACCATAATAAGGAACGTCATTGTTCTTAAATGTGTATTGTGCTGCGTAATGTTTCTCACCCAAAAATGTGATTTCTTCTACATTATTTTGAAATTCTGTGATTTGTGCATCTTCTCCCGCTGATTCTTTAATATCTTCCTCAGTCATCACTGATTTTTCCGCTATGGTCTTTTCTTCATCCCATGTGGTTTCATCATTTAAAGCTGAAGCCTTTTGAATGTCCAATTGAATATATGTAGTCCCATCATTTGCTGTAAAAACTGTCGTACTTCCCAGTTCAACTAAGGATCTCAAATAATCATAAGTACTTTCTGAATTAGAGGATTCTACGACATCCGCACCAGACAGCGTAATATTGTTTCTATTTTCCAATGTATAAGTATCCGGAAGGGAGACCTTAAATCCAAAGGATGGATTTTCATAGCCCTGGGAGACATACCTTCCAATCATATCATCACTTACTTTATTCTCCTCATCAGCAGTATCCGACTCTGATTCATCAGCTGTGTCCGACTCTTCTTTTACAGACTCTGTCGTTCCATTATCTGATTGGGACGACGTGTCCTTTTCTCCCCCTCCACATCCTGTTAATCCAGTTATGCACAGGCAACCTGCCATAACAAGTGCTAAGATTTTAACTTTTTGATTTTTCATACTCTCTTTTCCTTTCTTTCGTTATAATTATATCTGCGCATATCCTCCAGGCTACAGATCACACACGCACCTTCTTTTGCCAGTGTTCCTGCTATCTGCATGCCCTCCGGTCCGCACCAGACACCGGATACGATCTCTCCGATATGATCCACAAGTTCCACATCTGACTGCACATAATCCGGATAATATTCTCCAAGTCTCTTTTCCCGGTTCACCTGCACGATCATATCATCCACCTGCTGAAGCGTCGCCACTGATGGATCGTTGCTCTCTATCAGCACCAGTGCCGGATGCATTTTCGCCAGATAATTCTGATTCTTGAATTCCTCGCAATACAGTTCATAACAGGCGCGGATCTCCGCAAGCGTCCTGCCTCCGTTACTTGACAGTCTCCATCCTTCCGTGCGGACATATGCCATCCACCGTTCATGTTCCAGATTGTAATAAGCCGCACGTTCTATTTCGTTTAATGATGCCAGTATCTCAGCGAAATCCACTGGCTTTACGCACCTGCGGTAACATTCCAGTTCTTCGCCTTTTTCCGGTACACGCAGAATGCCATATCCCATTTCCCATAATTTGGTACTGATATGCATACCATTCGCTATACTTGACCGACGATTGCCCTGCTTTTCATAAAAGTTCTGCACTGCATACCGTCGGGACTCTGCATCGGATTCCCGGTTCAGACGAAAATAATGCGACTGCACACCAAGTCCCAGATATTCCAGTACAAATGCCGCATCCGATTCATTACCATAATAGGCCCCGCCACATCCAAACGGTACAATATCATAAGAAAGACTGGTCTTTCTTCTCGTATTTTCCGAAAGTTCACTGACCGCCATTTTCTTTGCCGAACTTTGTACATACGCACAGATAAATGGTTTTGTGTATCCCGCTTTTGCACAAAAATGGCGTCTCATCCATACCGCTGCACGAATCGAGGTCTCATCGTCTCCCAGCGCTGATACACAATAATCCACCTGTCCTAATGCGTCCAGTTCACGCTGCATTGTGCTGCCGAAGATATCTCCCTCATGGATGCAGATCCGATAATTACCTTCATCTGGCAAAAGTTCCGGACACTCTGCTTCCAGCCTGTCTTTCAGTTGCGTCCCTTCCAGATCAACCAGATGAATATCCAGCTCACAACTTATCATCCGACCACTCCAGACAGCCGCCTTCAGAAATTCACATCCTGCTTTACCACCGCCCAGAATCAAAAGTGTAAGTATCTTCTGCTTTGCTCCACCTGTCTGCATCTGATTCGTATACAGCGGATATTCATATAACTGTTCATAGACTGCATCCCGCACTTCGTCTACAAGCACAACTCTCAAATCCTGCTTATCTTTGGCATCCAACAGAATCTCCGCTTCCGCATTGGTCGCATAACAATGAAGTGTTACATTTTTCTGACACAACCTCTGTTTGGTATACCAGGCTGATCCACCTGTCATGTCATGAATCATTTTCAATGTCTGATCTACATTCGCATCATCGTCTTCTGAGATTATATAATAATTCACCCTGCGTTTCTGACTATTCAGTCTCACATGTATGATCTCTTCCTGCAAAAGCACCGCATTCAGCTTACGTGCACTTTTTTCCTGATCCGTATTAACACTATCCTTCTTGTCAGAACAACAGAATACGATTTCCAGTCTGCGTCCTGATTTTTTTGCACAGCTCCACATATCGGATGCGATCTCTAACGAACGCGCATTCAATTCTGAAAAGATATACAGATCATGTTTTTTCTTCAGGCGCAGCCGCAGCCGCTCAAATGTATTTGAAAAATATTGCAACACCACGCCTAATGTAAATACCGGCGCCAGCAGATACAACGTCACCGCCAGTATCTTATATGGAAGCAGCATAGAGCCGAGTATATCTCTCGTAAGCATACTGAGGATATCATCCGCACCGGTATCCACCACAAACATCCGAATACTGTGAGAAATACACATTGCCAGTGCGATTCCCGCGTTCTCCTGCATATACATCACCGGGAAACACATGGTTACCGACGCAAGAAATACACCTGCACCCAGATATTGTATTCGACTTGCTCCCTGTTTTCTGCTGATGATATACACCGCAGTCCCTGCCAGGACAAACAAAATTGCCATGGCAAAACATATCTTCCATATCATGTTCCAATTACTCCTTTATTCCGACACAAAGTACTGCTTTTTCTCTGCGTCCGTAAGTGTCGCTCCATCCAGCACATCCTCTGCACGTTTCTTCAGCTCCTGATAATCATAAAATGGTGCGTAATAGCCATCCTCCATACCAATCGTTACAAATATTTCATCACCTTCAAAACTTGCAAAGCCATAAGGTACATTTGCATAAGCATAAAACTGTCCGTCATCATCTACCGAGTACACTTTCAGATTGGAACCCTGAAATTTTTCATCATTCCACCAATATCCCTGGTACATGAGTCCAAAATAATCATCACTGTCATCTGTCACAAGATCGCCACCGGTATCCGCCTGCTCATCCCGCATCCGCACTTTTCCGGATTCCACATCCCACATAGTCAGATACTGAGCATCTCCATAGCTTAACAGATACTTATCGGAATTCATAAATGCACACTTCGCTGAATTATAATATCCGCTGGCAAGTGACTGCTTACAGCTTCCTTTTTCGAGATCCAGGATATCGATTGTACCATCTGTCGTATATACTGCAAGCACCGAGCTTTCCTTACCCAATGCAAATCCTCCATTCTTACATCCCAACGGATATTTCTGCTTACCATCAATCTTCTTCCATTTGCCTGCGCCCACATCCCATATTTTCAAAAAATGGGCATCATAATCACTCATCTCAATAATCACATATTTATCATCTGCTGTGACTGCAATATCTTCAATATAATTC
>PPYE01046960.1_pt1 | contig 22134 bp, 20 predicted proteins | sample 1559881 | NCBI WGS metagenome assembly PPYE01 (sample SAMN08240022, study PRJNA423297) | Human gut metagenome, whole genome shotgun sequencing project.
GGTACACGTAGAAGGTATAGTAAAAGTGGGGGATCCGTGCCCACTCCACGTCGATCTCTGGATCCACGCACATATCCGGGCCAAAATATTTTTCATTGAGTCCGTGATAAAGAGAGCAGAGGGCATCCGCAGTCAGAGGGATGCCGTCCCGGCACATCTTATGGGTCTCCCACTCAAATTCGGCAAACATGGTCTGGCGGAACATCACGGAACGGAACCGGTCCAGAAGCTGGAAGATCAGGGATTCCTTCTCCTCCCTGGTCCCTGCCTGCCGGATCATGTGCTGGAACAGGATCACCTCGTTGCAGGTGGACGCCACCTCCGCTACAAAAATGGTATACCCGGCGTAGGCCGGCGGCTGGGCGTGGTCTGAATACCAGGAATGGAGGGAGTGGCCCATCTCATGGGCCAGGGTAAGGACAGAATCCAGGCTGTCCGTATAGCTCATGAGCACATAGGGATGACAGCCGTATACATGACGGGAATATCCGCCGCTCCGCTTTCCCTGGTTTTCGTAGACATCGATCCACCGGCTGGAAAAACCCGTTTCCAAAAGCTTCCCATACTCCTCTCCCAAAGGCTTTAACCCCTCCAGGATCAGACTTTTCCCCTCCTCATAGGGATACTTCTTATCCGTCCCTCCTGCCAGGGGGACAAACAGGTCGTACATATGGATCTCTGGAAGACCCAGCCGTTCCTTTCTCAGCCTCACATACCTGTGCAGGGCCGGAAGCCGGCTTCCAATGGTCTCCAGAAGGCTGTCATAGACCTGCTCCGGCACCTCGTTGGCCGCCAGGGACATTTCCCGGCTGGAGCTGTAATTTCTCGCCCTGGCCGTAAAGCAGGCCTGCTTTACATGGCCCTCATAGGCTGCTGCCAGGGTGTTGGAAAACTGGCGGTAGCTGCTGTAATAACTATGAAAGACCGCCTGCCTCAGACTCCGGTCCCGGCTTTCCATCAGCGTTCCATAGGAGCCGTGGGTCACAGGGATCTCCTCTCCGTCTCCCCCGCGGACTGCCTGGAAACGGACGTCCGCATTGTTGAACATGGTAAAGATCGCAGAAGGAGCCGCCGCCGTCTGGCCAAAGCCCGCCAGAAGCTGTTCCTCCCTTTCGCCCAGCATATGCTCCTTCCTGGCCAGGATCCGCTCCAGATACAGCCGGTACCCGGAAAGTGCTCCGTCTTCCAGGAATCCCTTCATGACCGGTTCCGGGATTCCAAGGAGCTCCGGCTCTGCAAAGGAGGATGCCTCCATGGCCCGGGATAAAAGAAGCTGCGCCCGGGATAAAAGGGCCTGGGAAGCGCCCTGGGACGTATCCTCGTCTCTTTTCTGGATCGCATAAGCCAGAAGCCTGGAAAATTTCAGATCCATGGCCACATCGTGATCCAGGTACTCCTTCAGCACAGACGCGTCCTCCCCTAAACGGCCCTTAAAGCCATCATACCGTCCTATCCCGCTTTCCAGCTCTGCAAAAAGCTCCTCCAGAGCCTCCTCTGTGGGGATCAGATCCCGCAGATCCCACTGAAACTGCGGATCCATCTCACTGCGTTTTTTTAATGCCTCTGCCATGAAAACTCTCCTTTCCTCCCGGACATGCCTCCCGGCTCCGGGGCTTTCTTATCCGATCAGCCCCGCCATCAGGGGAACGGCGATCACGGTCATCAGGCCTGCTACGGCAATGGAAAGGCTGCTCATGGCGCCCTCCACTTCTCCCAGCTCCAGGGCCTTGGAAGTCCCGATGGCATGGGCCGCCGTTCCCAGGGCCAGCCCCTTTGCAATGGGCTCCCGGATCCCCACCAGCTTAAACCAGCCTTCCGCCACGATGTTCCCCAGGATGCCGGCAAATATGATGCTGACGATGGTGATGGTCACGATACCTCCGGCCTCCTCCGACACGCCCATGCCGATGGCTGTGGTGATGGATTTGGGAAGCAGGGATACATAATGCACATGCTCCAGACGGAATATCAGGGACATGACAAAAATACTCAGGGCGCTTCCTGCCACTCCGGTGGTGATCCCGCAGAGAACGGCAACAAGGTTTTTCTTTAAAAGCTCCAGCTGCTTATACAGGGGGATCGCCAGGCAGACTGTGGCCGGAGTTAGGAAGTAGCTGATATAGGACGCTCCCTCACTGTACTCCCCGTAAGAGATCCCTGTGGCCTTTAAAAAGGCCATCACCAGAAGGATCGCAACCAGAAGGGGGTTCAGAATGGCCCACCCCAGTTTTTTCTTTAAGGCCATCCCCACAAGATAGGCGGCCACGCTTACAAACATCCCAAAATATAACGGCATCTAGTTCTCCTCCTTTTTCTGTCGTCTGATGATCCACTCTGCCGATTTTCCCGTCACCGTCATGACGACCAGCGTGGAAACCACGGTGATGACGAAAAAGGGGACCAGGATGGCCTTCAGTTCGTCAAATTTCTCAATGAGGCCCACTGCTGACGGAATGAACATCAGAGGCATCAGATCCAGCAGCAGATTGCCGGTGGCCTGGACGTCTTGAAGCTTCACCGCCCCGGAGCATAAAAGCCCAAGAAGGATGAACAGGCCGTAAACTCCTGCGGGCACCGGAAACGGGATCCACTGGTTCAAGAGCTCGCCGGTCATGGTGATCCCAAAGATAATGGCGATTTCCTTCAGATATTTCATAATTATTCTCCTCTCCTTATGAATATCCCCATTTTAGCACCGTCTGTCTCTCCGGGCAACAAATTATACAAAATTTTCCGCATTTTCTTCCGGCCTTCTTGCATTTCCATCTGATACCTGTTACTATCTGAGATACTGGATCCGGGAATCAGGGGACAAAGCAGGCCATTGTCCTGACCCGGATCAGACTATACCAGGAGGATTCTTCTATGGATATCACCATTTCTTCCAGCCTGACACCCAGAGAAAAGGATAAAATTTTCCTTCTTCTGGACGCATGCTATAAAAAAGAGCCCGTTTCCCTGACCTTTCCCACCGAGGAAGCCGATCATTATCTCCTGGCCTGGGAAAACGGCCGTCTCCTGTGCGCAGCCGCGCTTTTAGAGGAGGATGAGACCGTTTATGAATGCACCGCCTTCACCCAGCCGGACTGCCGGAGAAACGGCATCTTTGGAGCCGTTCTTGAAAAGGGCCTTTCCCTTCTTCCGGAGGATACGGAGCTTTTATTCTATGTAGACAAAAAAAGCCCCGATGCCCTGGAGGCCGTAACGGCCCTGGGCGCAGAGCTGCTTTCTGACGAACATATGATGGAGCTGGCATCAGACGCCGTCTCTGCCATGAAAGGCATGGGAAAAACGGGAGACCTGATGGTCACAGAGGCCATGGAGGGAGAACAGGCCATCCTGGTCTTTTCTGACGCCCACGGCTCTCTGAACATCTCCCTTTACGGCACCCACTATTACCTGTACGGCTTTGAGATCCGGGAGGGCCAGAGAGGGCAGGGCTTCGGGACCAGCCTGCTTATAAAGGTGCTGTCCTTCCTGGCGGGAAGAGAGCCTCTTCCGGTGACGCTCCAGGTATCCGGCTCCGGCGGCCCTGCCCTTTCCCTGTATAAAAAAACAGGGTTCCGCATCACCGAAACCCTGTCCCGTTATCTGTACTAAGCTTTGGACACCCAGCCGTTTCGCTTATTGGCCGCACCGGCCTGCCAGACGGCTGTTAATCCTTGTCAAACTGCAGGAGCCTGGACGGATCTGCCCGGTTCTCGATCTTCTGCCGGATGGACTGCATCTTTAAGTCCGTCTGGGCAATGATCTCCGCGCACTCCTTTAATTCCTCGCTGATCTCGCCCGAGTCGTCCAGATCCTTTTTATACTTCATCTGGTGGTCCAGGCTGGCCCAGAAGTCCATGGCCATGGTGCGGATCTGGACCTCCACCCGCATCTTTTCTTTCCGGTCGGAAAAGAATACGGGGATCTCAATGATCATATGGTAGCTGCGGTAGCCGTTGACCTTGGGACAGCGGATATAGTCCTTTACCATAAGGACGTTCACATCGTCCTGGCGGGCCAGCATCTCAGCCACCACATAGATATCGTCGATGAAGGAGCAGATCACCCGGATCCCGGCCACATCGTAAAGGTTTTCCGCCACCGACTGGACGCTCACCGAGTATCCCCGGCGTTTCAGTTTTTCCAGAATGCTTAATGGCTTCTTCACCCTGGATTTGATCATCTGGATGGGGTTTCTCTGGTAGCGCACCGCCAGATCGTCGTTGAGCACCTCCAGCTTGGTCTTCACTTCCCGGATAGCACAGGTATACATCATCATCATCTCCCGGAACTGGAGTGCCTCATTGAGAAAGCTGTCCGGGATATCCACGGTCATAGGAGCATTTACGGCAGACTGTACAAGGCCGCCGCTGGGATTCATAGTAATGTTCATTTATATGTACCTCACTGATCTCATTGGAATTTTCTTTTCTCCATTATACATGATATGGGATGGCTTCTCAATGAAAGAATACTTAATTTTCTCTAAACCTTTCCATAACCTGTCCATCGGCTTCTTTACAACGGGAACAAACCATGCTATGATAACCATAGATGTAACTGGCAGACAAAAAACTTGCCTGCATCACCACACAAGAATCCTTGGGAGGGTAAAATAATGAAAACTCTAGGCTACTACAATGGCAATTACGGACCGCTGGAAGAAATGACCGTGCCCATGAACGACCGTGCCTGCTACTTCGGCGACGGCGTTTACGAGGCGACTCTTGCAAAAAACGGAAAGATCTTCGCTTTAAAGGAGCACCTGGACCGCTTCTTCAACAGCGCCGGACTTCTTAAGATCGAAATTCCCTACACACGGGAAGAGCTGACCTCCATCCTTTACGATATGCTGGCAAAAATGGACGACTCTGAGATCTTCATTTACTGGCAGGTGACCCGCGGCACAGGGATCCGCCAGCACCAGTTCCCGGCTGCCGGAACAAAGGCGAACCTGTGGATCTTCATGAAGCCCGGAAAGCACGGCGATTCCAGCAAGCGTCTGAAACTGACCGATATGGAGGACACCCGTTTCCTTCACTGCAACATCAAGACACTGAACCTGCTCCCCAACGTTATGGCTGCTGAAAAGGCAGAGTCCATGGGCTGCGGAGAATGCGTATTCCACCGTGGAGACGTGGTGACGGAATGTGCCCACAGCAATGTTTCCATCATCAAAGACGGCGTTTTCAAGACCCATCCCACCGACCACTACATCCTTCCCGGCATCACAAGGATGCACCTGGTACAGATCTGTAAGGACAACGGGATCCCTGTGGATGAGACTCCCTTCACCATGCAGGAGCTGATGGACGCCGACGAGGTCATCGTTTCCAGCTCTACTAAGTTCTGTGCACCGGCCTGCGAGATGAACGGTACTCCCATCGGAGGAAAGGCTCCCGAGCTGGTAAAGATCCTTCAGGAAAAATATCTGGAAAAATTCGAGAACGAAACAAAATAAAATATAGAAGGCGGCCCCGGGATCCAGTTCCAGGGCCGCCGCTTTTTATACTCCGGCTTTTTTACAGATATCGGCAAGACAGCATCGTTCACAATGGGGCTTCGTTCTGGCGGTGCACACATCCCGTCCATGGAACACCAGCCGATGGCAGAAATCGCTTCCCTCGTCCGGGGGGACCAGCTTCCACAGCTCCATCTCTACCTTCTTCGGTTCCTTTATGCCGTCCACCAGGCCCATGCGGTTCACCAGACGGATGCAGTGGGTGTCCGTGACGATGGCCGGTTTTCCGAACACGTCCCCCATGATCAAATTTGCACTCTTCCGCCCCACTCCCGGCAGCTTTAAAAGGGCGTCAAAATCGTCGGGCACCTTTCCCCCGTACTGCTCCCACAGGATCTTCATACAGGCGCTGATGTCCCTGGCCTTGCTGTGTCCCAGTCCGCAGGGCTTTACGATGGCCTCGATCGCATCGGGATCCGCCTGGGCCAGGGACTCCACATCGGGGAATTTCTCATACAGCTTTTCCACTACCACGTTGACCCGGGAGTCGGTGCACTGGGCCGCCAGCCGGACGCTGACCAAAAGCTTCCATGCTTCGTTATAATCCAGTGTACAGCCCGCCTCCGGGTATTCCTTTTTCAGCCGGTCTATGATCTCCAGAGCCAGCTTTTTTCTTTCGTTTTCCATAAAACCTCTCCTTTATATCTGCTTCTATGGCATCCGTTTTCCCACTACACAGGCCTTTTGTCCGCTTCCACCTCATAGACCACATAGGGATGGCTTACATGATACCCAAGCTTCGCTGCCAGAGCTGCGGAGATCTCCGTATGGGCATCCCAGGACGGGTAAAGCCCCCGCTCCAGGCATTCCAGGATCAGCGCCGCCCCGCAGGCAGAAGCCAGGCCCCGGTTCCTCATATCCTCCCGGGTATCGATCTCGATCTCAATGGCGTCCCGGCTCCTGGCATAGGAGGAGGCTCCCGCCAGCAGCTCGTTTCCCCGGAGGGCCGCCACCCCCAGTCCCATGGCTTCATACGCTTCACAGGAGGGAAAGCAGGAAACCAGGTCCCGGCTCCATTCCTCCTTAAGACATGCTCCGTATAACTCCCCATGGATCCGGGAAAGGGTGATCCCCGCAGGAAGCGTCTCCGCCAGGGTCCGCAGCCTGCCAGGGTCGAAGCAGTCCCCCTCTTTTTTTATGGCATACCGGGTATGCTCCCTGGCCCGGTCCCCCAGGACCTTTTTTATAAGCTCCCGCCAGGCTGCATCCGGCGGCGCCAGGAGCAGATACTGCCGCCCATAATTCCAGGCTATGAGCCGTTCCTCTGGCTTCCCCGCCAGGAAACAGAAGTCTCCCAGGACAGCCGCTGCCGAGTCCATGCCGCCTGCGGTCCCATAAACGCAGCCCATCCCTCCCTGGAGACAAGCGTCGATCATCACTTCCCTGCGGCCGGAAAACAGCAACGCTGCCATGTCCGGATCCTCCAGCCTGTAAATTCCCTCTGGAATCTTCATCCCGCAGCCTCCTTTACCTTTTTTAATACTGATACCGTTTCCTTTTTGCCGCCAGGAAGACCAGGGTCACGGCCGCCGCCACCAGTTCGGCTCCCACAATGGAGCCCCAGATGCCGTCCACGCCCCAGATCAGCGGAAACACCAGGACTGCCGTGATCTCAAACACCAGGCTCCTCAAAAAAGCGATGGCCGCCGAAGTAAGCCCATCGTTTAAGGCCGTAAAGAAAGCAGAGCCGAAAATGGCGCCCCCGGAAAACAGAAATGAAAATGAGTAGATCAGAAAGCCCCTGGCCGTCAGCTCCATGAGCCCAGCGTCGTATCCCACAAAAAGCTGTGCCAGCGGCCTTCCCAGAAGCTCCGCCGCCCCGAACATGGCCGCGGAGGAAACTAAGATCACCGCAAAGCTTTTCTTTAACAGGCTGTGAAGCTCCAGGCGGTTTCCGGCCCCGAAATGGAAGCCCACCACTGGAGCCACTCCAGTGGAATATCCGATGAATATGGACAAAAAGACCATGTTCACATACATCAGGACCCCATAGGCAGCGATACCGTCCTCACCGGCATACTTTAAAAGCTGGAGATTATAGAGCATCCCCACCAGGGACATGGAGATATTGCTCATAAGCTCTGAGGAGCCGTTGATGCAGGCTTTGACCAGGGCCCTTTTATCCAGGGATGTCTTTCCCAGCCGGAACAGGCTGCCGTTGGGCCGGGAAAAATAGATCAGAGGGATCAGGCCGCCCAGAGACTGGCTTAAGGCCGTGGCCATGGCCGCTCCCGGGAGCCCCCACCGGAACACGGCCATGAACAGGTAGTCCAGAACCATGTTTGTGACCCCGGAGACCACTGTCACCGCCAGACCCAGCCTCGGCTTCTGGGCTGTGATAAAGAAAGTCTGGAATTCATACTGGAGCATGAACAGGGGAAGGGCCGACAATACGATCCTCCCGTAGATCACGCAGTTTTCCAGCATGATCCCCTCTGCTCCCAGAAGCCTGGCCACAGGCCGGATCAGAACCATCCCCAGAATACCGATCCCAACGCCGCAGCCGGCTGTCACATAGACAAACATAGAAAAAAGGCGCTGGGCCTTTTCATGCTTTCCCTCTCCCAGGGTCTTGGCGATCAGTGCCCCGCCTCCGGCTCCGAACATGAAGCCCACGGCTCCCAGAATCATTAAAAACGGCCATATGAAATTCACCGCCGCAAAAGGCGTTTTCCCCACCAGGTTAGAAACAAAAAAACCGTCCACCACGCCATAGACCGACGTGAACGCCATCATGATAATGGACGGGATCGTAAAGCGCATGAGCCGTCCTAAACTGAAGTGGTCTGATAACTGGATCTTCATACGCCAAGCCCCCCGATCTTTTCCCGGAACTGCTCCAGGTAACTTCCCGTGAGCCGGATATACTGCTCCAGCTCTTCTCCGGTCCAGGAATCAAAGATCTCATTCTCGATCTTTATAAGACGGCCGGCCGTCTTTTCTGCCAGCTCCTTTCCCTTCTCTGTCAGGCGGACCAGCTTTCTCCTGCCCCCAGGGCTTTCCAGGGTCAGGATCCCCTGGGCCTCCAGCTTTTTTATGGCCGAGTGGATGGTCTGCCTGCTGATCCCTGTCAGCCTTGCGATCTCCAGCAGAGGACATGGATTCTCCCTGGAACACAGCGTATAGAGGATCACCATGGCGCTATCCGAAAGCCCCAGCTTCAGGGCCGCGTTGTGGTATGCCTCGTCGATCTCAGAGGTCAGCAGATTATAATACTGAAGCTGCTCTGATACACATGGTTTCATATGGCGATTTCTCCTTTCAGTCCGATTTCGTACTCCGGATTATAGTCCGAAATCAGACTGGTGTCAAGATTTTTATAAAGAGATCCTTCCATGCCCCGCCCATGGATCCTAAAACCCAAAAAGCGCTCTGACAGATCTGTTCCTGTCAAAACGCTTTTATGACTGCTACTTCCGATCTGAAAAAGCCGCTGCCTCCTGGATCCACTCCATCAGCTCATCGTCGATCTCCTCCTTACTGGCGGTAAGAACATGATGGGTCCAACGGCCCGGATACGGCTCTGTGGCTACATCGATCCGAGGAGAAACGACCTGGTGAGGCAGGCTGAACGTTAGCACCAGAAACGGCTCCGGACAGTCCTTTTTCTTTCTTACCCGCATAAAAGAGGCACAGGCAAACATGTGCTTATTATAAAAGGAAATCTGGGTTTTCTGAAATTTGACCCGGACATCGGGGATATCCCTCAATATTTTCTGCTCCAGGACCCCGTAAATGGGGAGCGCATCTGGATGAGGTTCAAAAAACAAAAGCCGCTGGCTGTCTGCTGGCTCTGCCCCCGGCAGCTTCCTCAGGATCTTTTCCATGGCTTTCCCCCTGGCCAGCTCATCCACCAGCTTATCCAAATAACGGATCTCCCGCATCAGCGGCTCTTCGATCTCCTCCACCCGTACACCGCATACAACGCCCTTGATCTCATTTCTGGCCGGATTGGGGGAGGGAGCGTTCCGGAAAAAATCGCCATAAGAAAGCTCCGAATCCAAGGCCGCTTCAAGCTCTGTCCGTGTATAACCGGTTAGCCAGGTGATGATCTGGTCCACCTCCCCCTGGGTGTGTCCCTTTTTCATTGCCTTATTTACAAGTAAAGGATAAATTTTCCCGAATTTCATGTTATATACGTTTTCACTGGTCATTTCCCATTCTCCTTTTCACACCATACCGCAATCTCTGCCACCAGCTCCCGGTCCAGGGGCTGGTCATAAGGCAGCCGGATCGTCCCCTTCTGGGTCTGGTACCCGGTCAGCCGGTCCACAAATTTCTCCACAGCCTCCGGTCCCGGATACAGCCCCACATGGTTTTTAAATGCGGCAAACTGGATCAGATTGCGCTTTTTCCAATATGTGGGCATACTCCAGGATATCTTTTCCCTGGCCTCTGGGATTGCCGCCCGGATCACCTCATTGATCTCCCTCATTTCAATCCACGCTCCCACGAGGGGAGCGACAGCATCAGCTTAAGCCAAAATAACACATTTCTGCGATTTCAATCCACGCTCCCACGAGGGGAGCGACGCGTTGTCCAGCTTGTCCCGCCCTGTAAGGCCGTAATTTCAATCCACGCTCCCACGAGGGGAGCGACGCCCTGGCCTGGTACATCCCCGGCTCCGTCTCCTGATTTCAATCCACGCTCCCACGAGGGGAGCGACTGCGTCCGTTTTCTCCGACATATTCTGACCCTATATTTCAATCCACGCTCCCACGAGGGGAGCGACGCATACCACCCGTATAATGCGATTCTGTATATTTATATTTCAATCCACGCTCCCACGAGGGGAGCGACGCCTTCTGGCTCGCCATCGAAACACCAATCGAAAATTTCAATCCACGCTCCCACGAGGGGAGCGACAGTGGAAGATTCACTGACTTGCCTCCAATTCCAGATTTCAATCCACGCTCCCACGAGGGGAGCGACTCCAAATCCCGAATCCTTCCTGGATCCGCTCCACCGGATTTCAATCCACGCTCCCACGAGGGGAGCGACACATATGTTCCTGTGGTTTTAAGTGTGGGTCGTATTTCAATCCACGCTCCCACGAGGGGAGCGACTATCAACGCTTTAGAAAAAGCCAAGACTTATAGTATTTCAATCCACGCTCCCACGAGGGGAGCGACTAATAATGCTGTTGGTCTGTGCATTGTTGGACAGCATTTCAATCCACGCTCCCACGAGGGGAGCGACTCAATCGCTGTCTTGATTCTGTCTTTATTTTCGATATTTCAATCCACGCTCCCACGAGGGGAGCGACGGCAATTTTATCCGCCTCCGTAGCGTTTCCGGTAAATTTCAATCCACGCTCCCACGAGGGGAGCGACGGTGATAAAATCTATCAATCCACTTAAAACATCATTTCAATCCACGCTCCCACGAGGGGAGCGACGTTGCCTCTTCAACGATTTTCTGGACACTTTTTAATTTCAATCCACGCTCCCACGAGGGGAGCGACGATCCACTCCATCCACGTTTACCCGCTTGATCCGATTTCAATCCACGCTCCCACGAGGGGAGCGACGGCAATTTTACACAAAATTCCATATCTGTTTTATTTCATTTTTACCAATCCTTTCCCTATATCATATTTCCACACACAGCCCTCTTCCGACTTTTAATCATTTTTTGTACATTTTTTCTGGTGCGAATCGCCCAGGGATTTCCTGTCTGCTTCCATTTCGCACCAAAACAATATCCGGCATTCTATAATGTCTGCTCCACAGACCTGCTATAGGATCAATACCTGGTCTGCTGCAAGCCCATGATCCACGCCAACATGGTCTACCTTTGTCTGATACTTATTTCCTAGATAATAAAACCGCAGACTGTCCACCTCTTCGTCGATCAGTTCTGTCAGCTTTGCCTTCAGCACTATACACTGTGCCTGGTCTAAAAGACATTCAAACACTGAATTCTGAACTCTTCTTCCATAATTTACACACTGCTTTGCCACTTTACGGAGTCTTGCTTTTCCCGCCGGCGTTTCTGTATTTACGTCATAAGTGATCAATACCAGCATCGTTCCACCTCATTTCCATAAAAACACAGGATATCCATCCAGATCTCCACGAAGATATCTTGCAAGGAGCATGGCCTGTACATAGGGTACCATCCCCCATTCCACCTTTTCCTTTAAATATGGATGTGTGAGAGTCTCTTTCTTTTTATTCTGCCACTCTGTCAGAACCTTTTTTCTCAGTTCTGCATCCATCAGAACAGCTCCATTTTCCTTTCTGATAAAATTCTTACCACTGATGATCCTTTTATTGATCAGTGACAGGACAAACCGGTCTGCCAGAACAGGCCGCAGTTCTTCGATCAGATCAAGCGCGAGCGATGCCCTGCCAGGCCGGTCGGTATGAAGATATCCTACGTATGGGTCCAGACCCACCGTTTCCAGTGCAGAGGTAACTGTATTGGTCAATAACGTGTATACAAAAGACAACAGAGCATTCACAGGATCCAGAGGAGGCCGTCTGCTCCTCCCTTGAAATAAAAAATCTTTCTTCTGCTGTAAAATAAGCTGATCAAAAACGCCAAAATAAACACTGGCCGCCTCTCCTTCATACCCACGCAGCTGATCCTTCGACACGCACCCGCGCACCAGTTCCACAGAATTTTTTAAATATTGACTGGCTTCCCTGACTCGTTCTTCATCTATCTGCAGCCCATGATCCCGAATTGCCCGTTCCAATATCCATCTGGCGTTATATATCTTCCCCAGAATACACGTTTTTGCAAGTTCCAGGCTCTCCCCTTCATCTCGGCTGCTGTCATACTGTCTCTGTCTGAGGATCACATTTCCTTTTACCTTTCCTGTCACCCTTGCCAGAAATTTCCCCTGGGGAGAAAGAAAACACAGGGAAACATTCCTTTCCGCACATCCTCCCATCAAGGCAGGACTTACTCCCCGATATCCAAATGATACGATTCCCTCCAGGTTATGAAGCGGCAGCCGTCCAATCTCCTCCTTTTCCTCATAAACCACTACGTTCTCTCCATCCAGTCCCAGATAACTGTTTTCTGAAGTAACATAAAGCGTGTTCAGCAGTTTTTTCATTCCTGATCCTCCTCCAGAATATGGCTGAGATACGTTTTTACAGATTCTGTTTTCGAAAGCCCCGGCAGGCATATTTCCTTTAGAGAGCAGGAACTGCAGGCCTTTCTGCGCTTTACCTTTGGCGTGTACCCCCTCCGGTAATACTCGTGCATTTCTAAAAAACAGGACCGCACCTCCTGCCGCAGCTCTTCTGTGAGCACAATTGTCTCCCGTCTCCTTGTCTCCCCGTAAAAAACAGCACCTTCAGGAACCTCTGTAGAAAACATCTCTTCCAGGCACATGGCCTGGGCTGCCAGCTGCAGCCTGTCCTCTTCCGTCAGCTTTGGTTTTCCTTTTTTATATTCCACAGGATAAACAGAATACTGCCCTCTGTGGCCATGCAGGGAAATGCCATCCTCACATTTATGAAACTCTACCAGATCACATTCCCCGCTCACTCCCATTTCCCGCGAGGCCACCGGAAGAGCTCTGACCACCAGGACTCCGGCTCTTTTTTCTGTCAGATATGGATCGTGGACCCGTTTATGCATCAGCTCCCCAATCACCGTATGGACATTTTCCTCCCATTGCTGTTCCACATGGATCAACGCCCACTGTCTTCTGCAGAATTTAAAATGTTGGATCCCTGAGATCATCAGATATTCTTCTTCTGGATATTCCATTAAACCATCCTTTTCATTTCCACTGAGTCCGGAATGCACGCTTCATCGATCGTAACCGTGTAATCCTGATATTTTCTCGGGTAAAGTACGCCTTCATTTTTTTCTACTCTGACTGAATCAAACAGCTTATATGCCGGACAATCTCCCAGTTCCTTGCTGTGCTTAAATACGATCAGCTCCCGTACTGCCATTTTTCCTCTGGCTGCAGAATGATCGTGTTCAAACATATTAAGGATGGCTTCCCACAAAAGCTCCAGATCGTCCTCTGTAAATCCTGTCACCTTACAGGCCAGATTAGCGGACACATATCCCTCTGCCCGGTACAGACCATAGGGAACGATGCTCTTTCTTCCCATTTCTGTGGTCTTATTCTCTGCATCCTTTTCTGTCGTGATCGCAACCCGCGTGATCGTCACCTCCTGACTGAGGATCGGATCAATACTCCTGGCAAACCCGATCTGGACAGGGCCGCGGACCTGGCCGCAATTCAGAGACGCCTTTACAAATGTGGTCATAACTGCACCGAATGTACGTATATCATAAAAATTTCTGCACATATAATCTTTAAGCTTCAGATCCACATCCGGGTCACCTTTTTTCAGTTTTTTCAGTGATTCGGTCAGCTTTTTATCCTCCGTCTCCATAACGCCCAAAGCCTCGCACGCTTCCCTGTCGCTCCGGTTTAACGGTACATCCTCTTTAATATAGATCTTATACCCCTCTGCATCTTCTTTTACTGTCTCTATATAATTCCGGATCTTCCGTTTTAAGCATACGTCTGTCACCAGTCCCAGACCGCTTTCCGGATCGATCCTGGGCATATTTCCGGCATCCGGATCCCCATTGGGATTTCCGTTTTCCACATCAAACAGGATTACAAATTCATATCTGTTTTTAATCGCCTCTTTCATTTATTTCTCCTCCCTCTTCTCATACCGTTTCTGCATCTGATGATAATACCCCAATGCGAATTCTCCCTGTTCCTCCAGGGACAGACGCAATGGAAAATGCTCCAGCTTCCCCATAAGCTCTGTTAAGAGCCTTTCGTAATAAATCTTTGAGCTCCCTTTCTCCCGCTCCAGCTTCTTCAGATGACTGTTCTTCAACCGGTTTAAAATCGGAAATACGGAAGCCGGTGCCGTACTGGCCGAATTAAAATATCTGTCACGGATCGTTGAACGGATCCCCGGGTTTGTATCCATCTGGATGGATTCTAGAACTGCAAACAGTCTCCCCAGAACATAAGCCGTATTACAGCTTTCTGTATTCAGAGCCATAAAATTTTTCCCTTCTTTCCAATGATAATTTTGTATTAAATATGCCTTAATGATTTCAGCACGTCCCCACGTAACGTCCCCCTGCTCGGCCCGGATTCGGATCAGTACATTTTCATAGAGGCCGGCTGGATAGCGTCCTCCAGAAAGAACTGCATGGAGCACCAGGGATGCCATCCCAGGAACCGGCGTCCGGTCCTTTGCATTTGGATTTACCGTCTGATCCAGCATATCCCTTATACCGAGGTATTCACGTTTTTCCCACGACGGCCTTATGACCTCCATCCGTTCATAATGCTCTGCCAGACGCGTCAGGATGTTCCCAAATGAGTTCTCATAAAAGAAACGGACAGACAGCCTCGCCGCATTGGGAGACAGTCCCAGAATATAGAATCTCTGTTCCAGGTCCAGCTGCACCCCGTTAAGATCCATGGACTGTTCCAGTTTCAGCTTTGTAAATATGTCCTTCAAAACTTCCTGGTTGTCTGTTTTCGGATCTGCTGACATAAAAAAGAAATCCTGATACTCCTCCTCTCCGCTCTCCGCCCAGAACACGATCATGGAATCCCCAAGACGGATCGCATGTTCTCTTTGGTCCAACAGATAATTGAGGGCTGTCGTATAGGCGAATTCCGCATATTTTCCCACCGGAGCATTGTAGCTCTGCTCTTTTCCATAGGATTCAAAGGAGGGGGCGTTAAAGGACACCAGCGCTGCCCCGCTGGACTGTGCTCCAGGCACTCCTTTGATCCCCCGGTGGATCCTGGCGATCTCGGTCCGTTCCCCGGTGACCAGGCAGACTCCCTGTGTTCCCGTTCCCATTCTCTCCAGGCTCTTTTCCCAGGCCTCTCTGATCCATGGATCCTCCTGGGCATAGTCCATTCCCATGACAAAGATCAGATTCCCTCCATCTGTGACCTCCTGCCATTTTTCCTTTATTACAGGATCTTGTTCCGCCTCCTCCGGATCCCAGGTCTCAAAAAACAAACAGATGGCATGGGCCGTTCTGCCCCCGATCCCGTTCAGAAGCTTCAAATGCCGTTCCCTTGATGCCTGAAAGCACTCCAGGACCCGGGGGCTTGTCCCCTCCGCATCGATCCCCAGGATATACTTTGAATTATCACATAGAAAATTGGCTGCCACTCCAGAAGAACGGGTCACCATTTCCGGAACCATTAAAGATACAGGAACCCATACCTTCTTTTTTCCGCGGTCTGCTTCCGTTTTCATGGGAAGGATCCCAGTTATCCTGCCTTCCTCTGACAGATTGATTGCATAGGAGACCTTTGCCTTACACCAGCCCTCCGCCGCCACTTCTCCACGTTCTGCCAGCCTCTCATATAATCCCACTAAAGCGTCAAGGATCATCGTATCACCTCACAATCCCGCAGATCGATCACACCTCTTTTCATCACAGCCCGGAAAAACATAGGAACCAGATCTTCTCTGTCCGTGTAATCCATATCGTACAGCATAAAGCCCAGATCCTTTTCCTCGACTGAGCCATAAGCTGTTACGATATTTTCCTCCTCGCAGATGGAAAACCGGACCGGAAACTCCCTGCATCCAAAATACGGTGTGTGGAAACACTCTCCCCTCCTCAGCCTCCGCATGATGATATCCTTAAATTTTCCTGGGTTATCTGAAGCAGAAGCGTTTTCTGTCATATCGAAGTGGGCCTCTATCACATATTCCACATCGCACAGCAGCCTGGAGGCTCTCTGGACGATCTCATCTTTTGTACTAATATAAAGCGCTTTATCCAAGCCATTATATGCCTGAAGAACACTTCCGGCTGCGATCTTGCTTTTTACCTCATTCCTCCGCACACTGGTAAAACGGATGGGCTTTACCACATGGATCTTATCGATCACCCACCGCATCCCCGGGTGCCAGTAAATTGCATCCAGGATCCCTCTGGCTGCTGAAGGCGTCATGACATCGTATGAACATCGCTCCACTTTAAATTCTGGTCTGGAAAACAGAGCATAGTCTCCCCAGACTCTGATCTTTACACCTATTCCCATAACTTCTCCTTTTCTGCCCTTTACAAAACCTCCCCTGCCTGATAGCATGCCGCGATATAGTCTCTGGGCTGGTAATAGAAATCTGTATTAAAATCCGATATACTGGCATTGATCCAGGAATGATATACCTCCCAGATCCCCTTTAAAATGTCTCCGTCGCTGTAACAGTCCTCGATCAGCCGTTCATATACCTCTCCGATATCCCAATAATCGGGAACCGTATATCTGCATTCCTTAACGTTATCAAATCCCCCCATTTCCGCCCCTGTTTCTTCAATAAATGCTTCCGATACCTTTTCCATCGGCTCACAGTGGAATACATCCGCATATTCATAGATCCGTTCCAGCCGCTCTTTTCCCAGAATATCGGTGATCTCTTCCCTGCTTCTTTTCAGCCTTCTTCCCATAAACTCGATCAGACTGCATGTAAAAAAAAGCCTGTCATTATTTTTCTCTGCCATATGCTTCCTCGCTTTTTATAAGTTGCAGCGTATCCAGCGCCGACACCGTATGGAAACTGATCTGATGAGTCGGGTATTTAAACCGGGCAAGTTCCCAGAATGCGGCTCTGGATATCTTTCCGTCCATAAAGTTCTGAATATAATTATAGATCGTATCATCTGCCATGGGCCCTTCCACAATATCATAGGTGTGGGAGATCCCCCTGCGGCAGGATACGATAAAATCCAGCCATTCCTCCGTCATCTTTTCAAATACCAGATAGTTCAGCCCCGGATCCGGCGTGTATTCATAAGTATTTATAAAACCTGTTTTCCCATACCGGGATGCCCACCTTGCAGCCTGCTCCCGGTACTGGGTGCAGTAAAAGCCAAAATAAAAATCCTTATTAAATCTGGCCTTTCTGATTTTGGGAAATTCTACGGTCTCACTGCTGCCATGGTATAATAACATATGCACCTCCTTTTCTTCTGTTTTTACTATACTACATCCTTCATGAAATTTCAACATTTTTATTACGTTAACATTAATGAAATATAATATGTTTCCAAAAATTGTACTTGAAATTTTTTAGGATTTACTATACCATCTATCTGTCGGGTTTTTCTTTTTCAAACGAAATCCCGGGGATTGAAATATTAAGGTTAGTCGTAACGCTGACAATCGCAGCGGCAGGGAATCCTTTCGGGTCCCCTGCCGCTGCTGCCATTTTAGTTGTTCTGTGAAAATACTCCCTTCCGAATCTCCTAAAAAAAGCTGGCAATCCCTGTCTCTATCTCCAGATCCAGCCCCATTTCATCGGTATATCGTTCCTTCGCTGTCAGTTCATAGAGATTTCCCAGTTCCTCTAAAACAGGCCGTACCATCCCTGCTCCCGACAGCTTTTCAAGCACTGTCTTTCCCACAGGCACACAATATTGCTGGAGTCTGCGCAGATCTTCCCTGGTGCATCCCCTTACCCGGATCTGCCGCACAAGTTCTTCTGCCTCTTCTTCCCTTGCCACCAGAACCGAAATCGATTCCTCCTCGATCAGACGGAACTCTTTTCCAACCGTGGCAAACGGATAGCTCTTATTTTTAAACGCCTCCAGGATCTTCTTTTTATCCAGGCTCTCATCCCTCACATGATAAAGACGCCGGAAATATTCTTCCACGGATCCAGTGGCAGAGATCTCCATTCCTTCCTCTAAAAGGCTTTTCGCTATACTGGTCTGCTGGGCCTGACCGGGAGACGTCTTTTCTCCCTCCAGAGAGAATGTAAAAACCCTGCTTTCTCTGGCTCCTCTTTTCCCTTCCCGGTTGCACCTTCCCGCTGCCTGGATCATGGAATCTACGCCCGCTAGCTCGCGGTATACGGTATCAAAGTCCAGATCCACTCCTGCCTCCACCAGACTTGTGGAAATAACAAGACACTTCCTTCCATCGTCCAGACACGTTTTTATTTCCTCCAGGACCCGTCTCCGGTGACTTGGGTACATGGACGTTGAAAGATGATAAACGCCCTCACCCTTCAGTTCCTTATAAAGCTCCTGTGCCTGTCTCCTGGTATTTACGATACAAAGTGCCTTTCTTTCCGCACCCAGATGCTCCTCCAGCTGGCTTTCTGATATGGTTCCGAGATCGCTGAAGGTCGTCCGTTTAAAAAACCGAAACTGCTCTTCCATACGGGAACAAAGCTCTGTGATGTGCCTTTCCTTTGGAAAAAAGGGCCGCAGCGCCGGCTGTGTGGCTGTACAGAGGACTGCGCTGACCCGGTAATTGGCGATCAGCTCCTCGATCATCGCCGTACATGGCTTCAGATAATCCGTCGGAAGCATCTGGGCTTCGTCAAAAATGATCACACTGTTGGCAATATTATGGAGCTTTCTGCACCTGGAAGACCGGCTTCCATATAAGGACTCAAAAAACTGCACATTGGTCGTCACGATCACTGGCTTATCCCAGTTCTCCGCCGCCAGATGCATGGCCTTTAATTCCTCTGTTTCCTCCAGTCCCTCTGCCGCAAAATCGTCCATATTGCTGTGGTGCTCCAGGACATTTGAATCTCCCAGGATTTCCCGGAATACAGCGGCGTTCTGTTCGATGATGCTGGTATACGGGATCACATAGATCACCCGGTCCATCCGGTGCTTTACAGCATGGCGCAGGGCAAATGCCAGTGACGAGATCGTTTTTCCGCCTCCGGTCGGCACTGTCAGACGGAACAGCCCCCTATCCATGGAGCCGGACTCCAGGCAATGCCTCAGAATTTCCGTTCTTCTCCCATTGACAGTCTCTTCCCCATCGCTTTCCAGCCAATCTGAAATATACGTTTCAAGCCTTTCCAAAAGGGCTTCCAGGGAGTCTCCAGGAATCCGCCCTGTCTCTCCGTCCTTCATAAATGTTTCTGTGTCCAGAAAATCCGCATCCACAAGGCAGGAATAGAGCATCCGTATGAACACACTCATGGAAAAATCCGGGTCATGGGCTTTTTTTACGTCAAAAGGAACGGATGCCAGTTCGGGAATCTTGATCTCGTTCCGGTAAGCCTGATAATCCTCCAGCTTCCTTTTCCTCCTCCCACACAGACTGGAAGAACCGGCATCGTCCGTCGGCGATCCATGATCCGGAAGTCCGGCATGATGACCGGCAATGCAATACCCCATAAATCCATACATACCGCCTTTTTCAAAGCATACCTGCATTCCGGCGCTGGAATGATCCACCCGCCTGTCGCTGTTCTCCGTTATTTTTTTCTGGAATGCTGCCGAATACTTGCCAATATCGTGAAGAAGGCCGCAGCAATACCCCCAATCACGTTTTCCAAACCGGGACGCAAATTCACCGGACAGCATGGCCGTCCCTTCCAGATGTTCCTTTACCGTCTGGACCCTGTCTCCACATGTATGCCCCAGATATTGATCCATAAACATTCCCCTTCCTACATAAAATCAAACAAACTCAGCTGCTTCATCCCCGTCTCCCCCGGTCCCCGTACCGTTTCCCGCAAAAGAGCCTCTTCCGGCAGCTCTGAAAGGAATGCAGACGGCTCCCCGGAGGTCAGAAGAACCAGCTCCTCCTTCGCTCTGGTCATGCCCACATAAAACAGACGCCGCTCCTCCTGGAGTCCGGCTTCCGGATCTTCTTCTCTCCCAGATCCAGACTTTCTGTTTTTAAAATACTCCAGAGGGATCGAATTTTTCCGGACCCCGTAAAGGATCACCGCCGGAAACTCCAGGCCCTTGGACCCATGGAGCGTCATGAGGGAGACAGAATCCGCCGTACAAAGGCTTCCTCCCCGCCGCATCAGGTCTCCTTCCTCTCCAAAATCCAGCAGGTATAAAAATTCCTCCATGGTTTTATGGAAGACGGCCATGGCCGAAAGCTTTTCCACCGCCTCATCCCCGGCCAGTCCCATGTCCCGGCTCCATTTTTCCACCAGCGCCGCCGGCCGTTTCTTTTTCAATGGCCTGTATGCCTCCAAAAGCGCCTGATCCCAGCTCTCTTCTTCTGGTGAGTCTCCGGTCCCGTTTCCGTACAGCGTCCGGAAAAATTTCAGAGTCCTCTGTACGTTCTCCGATTCCAGAAACGAGCCCTTTCCAATGACCGTATACGGGATCCCCTCGGTTTTCAGAAACTCCTCCATTTCCTCCACCTGGCGGTTGGTCCGGCACAGCACCGCGATATCTGAAAAGCTTCGGATCGGTTCCTCTCCAGAACGGATCCGTTCCCCAGCATCCAGCATGTCGATGCCGCCCACCATCCGGCTGATCTCCCTGGCGGCAGCGATCCCCTCGGAGCGTCTGCCGGACGCCGTCAGCACACGGACCGGAAGTCCCTTTCCTGTCATGGGAACCAATTCCCTTTTTTCACCTGGATTTTTCGAGATCATGCCGCAGGCGGCGGCTGTGATCCAGGCCGTGGACCTGTAATTTTCCTGGAGCCGGATCACCTCCGTTTCCGGAAAGTCCTCCATAAGACGGTCAAAGCATTCCGGATCTGATCCCCGGAAGCCGTATATGGACTGGTCTGGATCCCCGATCACAAAAAGCTCGTCCCCCTCCCGGTTCCATGCCAGGATCAGCCGGTATTGCAGGGGACTGATATCCTGAAACTCATCCACCAGCAGATACCGGAACCGGCGGCAGAATTTCCGGACCGGCTCTGATGCCAGGTACAAAAGCCCCAGAGCCTCCGTCAAAAGATCGTCAAAATCCATGAGCCCCTGCTCCCGCATCCGCTCTTCATAGGCCCCTGCCGCTTTTCTGAGCTCCTCGGGCATGGGTTCCGCTTCTCCTGCCCCCAGGATCCTTTTTGCCTTCTCCTCCGATACTGCCCTTAAAAGCTCCGAAGGACGGAGCTTCAGTCCCATGTCTTCAATGACTGCCTCCGCAAGCTTCTGGCACTCCAGGCCGTCTGCCAGCACGGTCTCCTTACCCGCTGCCTTTAAAAGCGCCAGACAGATGGAATGGAAGGTTCCTGTCTGGATCCGTCCCGCGGCGCTCCGGTTTGGCATTTCCCTCCGAAGGCGTTCCTTCAGCTCCCCGGCTGCCTGGTTCGTAAAGGTGACTGCTGTGATCTCCGACGGCTTTACGCGGCGGAGCTCTGTGAGACAGCGGATCCTGGCCGCCAGGGTTCCGGTCTTTCCTGTTCCCGGCCCCGCGATCACGGCCACGGCGCGGGCTGGGTGCTCTGCCGCCCGGCGCTGCCCCTCATTGAGGCAGTCCAAGAAATCCGGCTCCAGGACATTTCCGGCCATCCTCTCTGCCCCGGCCCGGACACTGGTGTCACAGATCTCTCCTGCCAGCTCCTTCCGGCCCACAAAAGAACAGACGTCTCCCGCCAGCTCCTCCAGAGCTCCAGCCGCACAGGCGCTGCCCTCCATGGCTTCGGGGCTCCCGGCAGAGCAGCCGTCTCCCTTCTGCGCCTCCAGGTTCCCGGCATCACAGGCCTCTCTCCTGGCTTCCTTTCTGTCATGAGAAGCCTGGGACTCTCCTCCCCCGGCTCCAAAGATCCCGGCCATGGTCATCTGTCCATCAGGGTTTTCCAGCTCATCCGGCCGGAACAGCCGGATCGTTCCGTACTCCCCGTCAAAGCCCGGAAGCCGTGCGACCTCCCCGTTCCTGAGGCGCCGGATCCCTTCTGCCGCCAGACG
>PPYE01106925.1_pt1 | contig 22134 bp, 24 predicted proteins | sample 1559881 | NCBI WGS metagenome assembly PPYE01 (sample SAMN08240022, study PRJNA423297) | Human gut metagenome, whole genome shotgun sequencing project.
CAGTATATCGGCCTGCAGCCCGGAGCCGATGATAAGGACTTAACAAACGGCGGAAGAATAGAATTTACTCAAAGTGCTGTTGTTTTAGAGAACTTGATCAGTCAATTCATGTTTAATAAGGCTGAAGAAAACGCTGGTTCGAAGAAGGAATAACAAAATGAAAAAGAAGATCTTGGCTCTTGCGCTCGTCGGAGCTGCTTTACTGTCCGGCTGTGCCTCCGTCCCGAAAGACTCCGGTCAGAATCCCGACGATCCCTGGGAAACCTTGAACCGTCAGACCTTTGCTTTTAACCAAGGTTTGGACTTTATTCTGATCCGTCCCTTGGCAAAGGGCTATCAGTTCATCACTCCGAAGCCCGTGCACGAAGGTGTGACCCGCGTGTTCCAGAACACGATGGAGCCATCTAATGCGGTCAACAATGTTCTTCAAGGAAAAGTCGAAGAAGGCATTCTTTCCTTGTTCCGTCTCATGATTAACTCCACTGTCGGCGTCGTTGGTATTTTCGACGTAGCCCAGATGGTTGATATTCCCCGTATGCCGGAAGATTTCGGTCAGACCCTTGCAACTTGGGGTGTTCCGAAAGGCCCGTATTTTGTCATTCCGGTCTTAGGACCTTCAACCGTTCGTGACACCGTCGGCTTGGTTCCTGAAGTCTTCCTGGATCCGAACACGTACGTCGGCAGGGACTGGTTCGTATGGCCGTGGTGGGGCGCCAAGTTCGTCAACGCCAGAGAGCGTCTGCTTCCGGTCACGGATATGTTGGATAAGACCGTCGACCCGTACGTTGCGACACGAAACGCTTACCTGCAGCAGCGCCAGAACTCGCTTCAGAACGGTGACGGCCCTGCAATGATTCAGCAGCCGCTGCTGAGCCCGTTCGGCGATGATGACGCTGACGATGCTGATAAACCCGCTATGGATGAAAAGAAATGAAAAAACTGATTAGCCTGATTGTCGTGTTTTTCCTCTCCGTTTTCGGAGTCGCGGCAACTGCTGAACCGAGTCTTGCTCCGGAGAAATTGGTCATGGACGTATCTACTCAGGTTCTAGATGAAATTAAGAAAGACCCGGCTTTGGCAGCAGCCGACCCGGCGCATGTTAATCAGCTTGTAGATAAAAAGATTCTGCCCTATACAGACTTCGCCACGATGACACGTATGGCCGTGGGTCCTTCTTGGAGAAAGGCTAACGAAGCTCAGCGTAAAGAGATCATGCAACTGTTCCGTACGCTTCTCGTTGCTGTCTACTCCGGCGCCTTGAAGGAAGCCAACAACTACACGGTCGAGCCGGTAAAATCTCGTCCGAGCAATGATCCTCGTCTGACGATCGTCCGCACACGCTTGGTAGCCAGCCAGCGCGATCCGATTCAGCTGGACTACCGTCTGATGAATACCGGTAAAGACTGGAAGATCTTCGACGTTTGCGTCGGCGGTGTTTGGCTCGTTGAGAACTATCGTTCTCAGTTTGCTTCCGTTATCGGGAACTCCGGCCTTACCGGTTTGATCGCTCAGCTGAAAGACCGCGTGCAGAAGCTTGAAGCCAATAAAGGGAAGTAAGGATGAAGTTGCAGGCTCAGCACATCGGCTTTGATAATGTCGTTGCGATTTTGAACCAAGGCATACAGGCCATTGATTCAGGTGACAGCGTGATGGATATGCAAGATGTGCAGAAAACCGACAGCGCCGCGGTGGCCGTCGTACTGGAATGGATGCGAAGGGCTCAGGCAAGAAACGCCGAGCTGAAAGTGATCAATGCTCCTGAGTCCTTCCAAAATTTGGTCAAGCTTTACAGTCTTTCCGACCTGATCAAGTAAGACCTTGAGATATGAAAAAAGCCCTCGAAATTTCAGAGGGCCTTTTCGTAACTGCGTCTAATTAAGGCTGGGCCGAAGCGGGTGCTTGAGCCGGGGCAGGCGCAGCAGCCGGAGCCTGATTCTTCAGGCTGTCGATTGCCTGCTGCTGGCGAACCTTGTTCAGGTCGATTTCGGTCTGAACTTTGGAACGTTTGGCTTCTAAGTCGAGGCGTTTGCTTTCCAAATCCATCTGCATCATCTGATCCTGATAGTTTTGGAGTTTCTGTTTCTGAGCAGCGGCTTCCGCTTCAGCTGCCTGCTGTTTAGCCTGCTGAGCAGCTTTAGCTTCGGCTTTTGCCTTGGCCTGACGAGCCTGAGCAGCAGCACGCTGGCGAGCGGCTTTCTCAGCAGCGCGAGCCTTTTCCAAAGCGACTGCTTGATCGTTTGCCTGAATCTGACGTTCAGCCTGCTGGACGTTAAGAATCTGTTGGTCCGACGGAGAAAGAGGGACCAGCGGAGTCACGGTCTCGGTGATCTGAGCCGAAGCGGCCGAGCCGATCGCAAATGCGCATACAGCGGCGAGAAGTTTAAGTTTCATATTCGTTGAACCTCACCAAAACACGGGAACAAAGGTTATCGCTTGCAGCCGTACGGGTTGTTCGGCTGAATACGAGTGTTTGTGGGGCCTGTGGATGTCATGATGGCAGGGCCGTACTTGAATTCGCACATCTGACCGACCTGAGCGGAGTTGAAGATTCTGCCGTTCATCTTGAAGGTCAGTTGGACGCCGTCAACCAAAGAATTTTGCGGAGAGGCCGCGCTGGATCCGGCTGCGCCCAAGGCAGCACCGGCGATAGCGCCGATAGCAGTGCCGCTGTCTCTATGATGTGTTACCTGGTTGCCGATCACAGCACCGAGAATACCGCCGAAGGCGGTACCGACCATCTGAGAAACGTTGCGGTCGGACTGATTATTCACGGCAACGCGGGCAGGCTGAATTGCAATAATTTCAACTGTCTGCACCTGCTGGGCCTGGTTGACCTGGTTGCTCCCGTAAACATCGGAACGATACATGTCGCCGTTAGTCTGACATCCGGCAAGAGCGAAAAGAGCAACTGCAGGAACCAGCAATTTTGTTTTGATCATGGCTGACAAACCCCTTTGTCTGTAAAAGTAAATTCTGATCTCTCAATGATAATGAACAATCCTCGGGGTCGGATACTTCCTTTGCGCCTAACTGAGCCATAAGGCCGGCGGAAGGCTAAAAATTGTAAAGATTAGTGTTGGCGTCGGTGGGGAAGGAAAAATTCACACATGCAAAAAGCTTATCGATTGTGCAAGATTTGGGGATAGGGCCATTTCTTCGTTCGCAACGCTTTTATACTAGGCGCAGTACTTCGAAGCGACACTAAATTGATATGCTGTTCTCTCAGATTCTTTCCCAGGTGAAAGTGCATACCGGCAGGCTGTCCCGTTGGTTAACGAATAACTGTTCGGGAAAATGGAGCTACCGAATTAATATGTTTTGTTTCGGTTTGGCTTGGCTGATCTTTCCGATTGAGAACAGGTTCTATCAAAAGATTGTTAAAAACCGAACCTATTATTTTCCGCAGATCGACTTTCATAATCTGCGGCCGCTTGATCCCATTCGAGGCCTCATTCAGCTCAGCTTTCTGATGTTTGTTGCCGGCAGCAAAGAAGATACCGCCAAACGTCTGTCGCATTCGACGTATGCCAGCCGCTTCTTTCTGTTCCGCTGGGTCAATCACATTTTCAAGAGGATTAATCGCGGGACACGAATGATCGCTGAGCGAGTTTCTAAAAAACTGGCTTCGGAAGGCAAGGAGAAGACCGGACAGCATAAGCCTCAGCACCAGAAACTGTCGCTTTTTAAGAAGATCTTCGTGGGCTTTTTGCTCGCGATCGGCTTCGTGCTCTACGTGCTCTGTATCACTCAGCCCTTCAGTTTGGAAGAACAAGTCATCTTCCTGCTGATCTTAGGTGTGATCGCGCTTACACTCTTTCAGGCGCAAACCCGCTTTACGCTGCTGATGCTGATCGTGATTTCGGTCATCGTGTCGTCCCGCTACGTTTGGTGGCGTTATTCGGAAACACTGAATCCCAACAGCTACACCTCTGTGATCTTTACATGGCTGCTGATCATCGCTGAAACCTATGCCTTCATCGTGATGCTGCTCGGCTACTTCCAGGTCTGCTGGGTGCTTGACCGTAAACCCGCCTCTTTGCCGAAGGATAAGGAGCGCTGGCCGAGTGTCGATATTTTCATTCCGACTTATAACGAACCGCTGGACGTTGTGAAACCGACGGTGTACGCAGCGCTCACCGTAGACTGGCCCAAAGAAAAACTCAATGTTTATATCTTGGACGACGGCAGTCGTAAGGAATTTAAAGACTTTGCCTGTGAAGTCGGCGCCGGCTATATCGAGCGCGAAGAACACAAGCACGCCAAGGCCGGCAACATTAACCACGCGATGGGCATCACTAAGGGCGACTTCATTGCCATCTTTGACTGCGACCACGTACCGGTAAAAACGTTCCTGCAAAAGACGATGGGCTGGTTCTTAAAGGACGAGAAAATCGCTCTGGTGCAGACGCCTCATCACTTTTACTCGCAGGACCCGTTTGAAAAGAACCTGCATCTCAAAGAGAATGTTCCGAATGAGAACTCGCTCTTCCATGACTTCATTCAGAAGGGCAATGACACATGGAACGCAACGATGTTCTGCGGCTCCTGCGCCATCATGCGCCGTAAAGCATTGGAAGAAGTCGGCGGCATTGCTGTGGAAACGGTGACCGAGGACGCGCATACCTCTTTGAAGCTCAACCGCAGAGGCTGGTCTTCGGCTTTCTTAAGTACACCCCTTTCTGCCGGTCTGAGTACGGAAACTTTGGCGGCGCATATCGGACAGCGAATCCGCTGGGCCCGAGGCATGGTGCAGATTTTCCGCTTGGATAATCCGCTTTTCGGCAAGGGCCTGACGATTCCGCAGCGCCTGTGCTTCTTAAATGCGATGATCCACTTCCTGCACGGACTGCCGCGAATCATCTTCTTAATCGCTCCGCTGCCGTTCCTCTTTGCCAATATCTACGTGATTTACGCCAGTGCGATCGCTATTTTCGTGTACTTGATCCCGCATATGGTGCATTCCACGATGACGACGTACATGATTCACCGCGGCTACCGATTCCCGTTTATCAGCGCGCTCTATGAAACGATTTTGTCCTGGTACATCTTTGTGCCGACGCTCGTCGCGCTCATCGCGCCTCATAAAGGCAAATTCAACGTGACGGCCAAGGGCGGCGTGATTGATAAAGAGTATTTGGACTGGGCAGTTGCTCGCCCGTACTTCTATCTTCTGCTTTTGAATCTGGCGGGTTTCTTTATCGGTATCTATCGAATGATCGGAGCAGGGGCTTATGAAGTTCTGATGCTTTTAATCAATCTCGGCTGGATCATCTACAACCTGATCATTCTGTTTGCGGCGATGGCTGTGACGGTTGAAAGCGTGCAGAAGCGCAAGTTCCCGCGCGTGTCTTTCACTGCATCGGTACACCTTCAGGTCGGAGACGAATTGATCCCCGCGGTCATGTCAGCCTTCTCTCAAAAGGACTGCGTCGTAGATCTGAAAAACGCTTCGGACTTAAGCAAGATTTCGCTCAAAGGACCGGTGAAACTGATTTTCGGTTCTAAGAAAAAGCCTTCGACAACATTTGACTGCACGGTGACAGCCGCGTTTGAAAACGGCGTCGTTGAACTATTGGTCGCGCAGCCGACGCGTACTAAAGAAATGGAATACGTCGAGTGCACGTTCGGTACGCCTGACATCTGGATTCAGAGACAAGCAAAAGTTAAAGGCTATGGAATGTTTGACGGATTCTTCGCGCTGCTGCACATGGCACGCATGGGCGCTGAGGCATTTGCGCACTTCTCGAATCCTCAGGCCGGTTGGTTCCTAAAGGCTTCGGTTTGGACATTTAAGTGGGTCATCAGCTTCATTCCTCGAGTCCCGTCACTTAGACGCGAAAACAAGAATTCTCCTTTCGAGGAACATCATCCGCTCTACTTGCCTAAAACAATTTCATCGGTTCATAGCGCGTAATAACGAACTAAAATCTTACGCAGTTAGAAATATTACGGATTAATGAGTCATTCGGAAGATCTCGGTCAGATATGTTTAAGAATAAAAAATTCTCTCTTCTTCTATCCGGTACAGTGCTCTGCGCACTGAGTGCAGCTTTTGCGAGCGTCGCGTCCGCAGCCCCTGAACCCGCCACATTTATGCGGGATGTTCAGCCGGCCTTCCGGACAGACGAAATCCCGGTGATCCGCAAAGACAGTCCCTTGTTTAATTACTCCACGGAAGGAGCAATTGAACAGATCAAGATGACGGGCATCTACAACGAAAGATCTTTCCGTTTTTATTCCGCAAAGAACGAGCTGATTTCAAAGGCTTCGGTCACGCTTCGCTATACGCCGTCTCCGGCTTTGATTCCTCAGCAGAGCCAGCTCAATGTTTACTTAAACGGCCAGCTGCAGAAGAGCCTTCCGATTACCAAAGATCAGCTCGGCAATCAGGTTTCTGCAACGGTGGATCTCAATGCAAAGCAGTTTGACAGCTCCAACCGTCTGACACTGGAGTTTGTCGGTCAGTACACACAGATTTGCGGCTCTCCTGCAAATCCTGCCTTGTGGCTGACAGTCGACTCTTCGAGCTACCTGTCTTTGAATACTCAGAAGCTGCGTTTGGCCAACGATCTTTCGATTCTGCCGGCACCTTTTGTCAACACCATCAGTCCGGCCGCAACGACGCTGCCGATGGTTTTTGCTTCTGCGCCCGACAATCGCTTCAAAGAAGCAGCCGCCGTGCTCGCTTCTTGGGCAGGCGTGCGCTCCGAGTGGCGCGGAATTGAATTTCCGGTCTACTACAACGAACAGCCGGCCGAGCAGAACTATGTCGCTTTTGTTACCAATGACAGTCGTCCCGACTTCCTGAAGTTCCTGCCCAGAGTCGAAGCGCCGACGATTTCGATCGTAAATGCGCCGAACAGTCTGTACGCCAAAGTTTTGGTGATTGCCGGCCGCAACGCTGACGACCTGCTGACAGCCGCTCGTTATCTGGCGACGGCCGATGCCGGCATCGCCGGAGGCATGGTCACGATTGAAAACTTCAAGGGTGAACCGGACCGCAAGGCTTATGACGCGCCGTCCTGGGTCAACACCGATCAAAAGATTCCGTTCGAGAAGCTTTCCAAGTACCGCGGCCAGCTCACCAGCACCGGTTTGCATCCGGCTCCGATCAAACTTGACGTGCGGCTTCCGCCGGACCTTTTCATGGTCAACCGCAGCAACGTGAATCTGGATCTGCGTTACCGCTATACCCGTCCGATGGGCGGAGAACCGGCTCAGATGCGTTTCCTGCTGAACGACCAGCTCGTTGAATCCTATGATCTGAGCCCGACGAAGACGAGCAACTCGTTTATGTCTCAGTTTTCGTTCATTAACGGCTTGGCAAACCTGTGGAACAACACCTCGATTCCGAGCCGTCTGTTATCTGCAGAAAATCAGCTGACTTTTGACTTCCAATACGGTTTAGCGGTTGACGGCGGAACTCAGGCCAACTGCAAGTCTGTGACCTTGATTCCGAACCAAGTGGAAATCGATCCGAACTCTACGATCGACTTCTCAGGTTTCTATCACTTCGCACGCCTTCCGGATCTAAAGCTCTTTACCGTAAGCGGCTACCCGTTTACGAAGTACGCCGACCTGTCCCAGACCTTGGTGCTGATGAAAAAAGATGCACCCGCCAATGTCATGACGACAATGCTCAACACGATGGGCCGCTTCGGTGCACAGACGGGTGCTCCGGTCACAAAAGTTAAATTCGACACTGCCATTCAGAACGACAACGTACAGCACCGTGACATTTTGGTCTTTGCCGAAAACAGCGCCGATATCGGGAATCTCGATAAGCTCGAGCCTGAGGTAATCCTTGAAAAAGTTAAAGGCAACTTGAAGTCTAATTTCGGAGCAAAGTCGAAAGACACAGCTCCTCAGTCCACTGTCACGGAGGACACCGGCATTGCCATGATTGCTCAGTACGAATCTCCGTACGGCAGCGGCCGCTCGGTCGTCGCGCTCTTAGGTGACGGACAGGACGGAAGCTACCTGCTGAACAAACGGCTGATGAACCCGGGCGACCTGAAGATGGTCGGCGGCGGGGTCGCGATTTTCAAACCGAATGCCGAGCCTGCAAGCTACATGGTCGGTCCCGACTACTACACGGGCTCCCTGCCGTGGCACCAGAGAGTTTGGTATTCGCTCCTTGATCAGCCGCTTCTTCTTGTGCTCTTCACCTTGGTGTGCGCACTGCTCTTTGCCGGCGGTATCTACTACCTGATGCATTCTCTGATCCGCTTCCGCAACCGCCGCAACTAAGAGGAGACCGACAACATGAAAAAGAAATTTCTTCTTGCCTGCCTGATCTCTGCCGTGTTTGCAGCTCCTGCGGGCGCCTGGGAACTTTGGGACCAATTTAAAGCAACGAACCTTACGCCTGAGGGCCGCGTCGTTGACTACAGCGAAGCCAAGCTCGTCACGACCTCCGAAGGTCAGTCCTACGGGATGTTCTTCGCGCTGGTGGCCAATGACAAAAAGGCGTTTGACGAGATGTTTGCCTGGACGGAAAAGAATCTCGGCGAAAACCAACCGGCTTGGCTTTGGGGCATCCCGGTCGGCACGCCCAACGGAACGGGCAAGATCCTGGATACCAACAACGCGACCGACTCGGACATGTGGATTGCCTACTGTTTGATCGAAGCGGCCCGCATCTGGAATGATCCTTCCTACCTTCCGAAGGCGGATGGTTACCTTGCCAAGCTCAAAGAGCTGGTTCGCGACGTGCCGACCGTCGGCAAGGTCATCCTTCCGGGCCGTGTCGGATTTGAAGAGAAGGGCGTGATCACCATCAACCCAAGCTACTATCCGCCGCATATCCTGCGCCGCTTTGCCGATTACGATCCGTATTGGCTCCCGGTGCTGGAAGGTTCCATCAACGCCATGGTGCGCTGCTCTCCGAGCGGCGTGGCGCCGGACTGGGCTAAATTTGACGCTCAGGGACGCCTTGTCGATCCTCAGAAGATGGAAGGCAGCTACAACGCCATCCGAACCTATCTTTGGTCCGGCATTCTGTCTCCAAAGGATCAGAACTATGAAGTGCTGATGCGCCAGTATGAGCCGATGATTAACCTCGTCAAGGCAACCAATATTCCGCCTGAGAAGGTCAACATCGGTGACATGACCGTCAATAACCGTCAGGTCAACGCTTTCGGAGCCTGCTTCCTGCCCTACGTAGCTGCAGACAAGGCCGGCGCAGTGATTCGTACAGTGCTCACCACGACGGAAATGAAGGGCGATAATTATTACCGCAACGTGCTGACTGTTTTCGGTCTTGGGTTTGATAACCGTGCTTATGCCTTCGACGAGAAGGGGCGCCTGATTCTGCCTACCGACAATATGGCCGTTAAAACAATGACACCTAGAAACGAATAAAGTTAAGTTCTGAGCATGGCTGCGACTGAAAAAAACAAGCAGACGAAAGTGAAGTGGACCGGTCTCGGTCTGTGGAACGTCTTTTTTATCGGAGAATTTCTACTCGGAGGATTCGGATATCTCTCGCTGAACCTTCTGCAGAATGTTCTGCTTTTGGTTTTTGTCCTCTTCCCGATCGGCAATCGTTATCTGCGCTGGCTGCGCACGCTGATTGCGGTTGTTTGTGCCGCGGCTTTGGTTTACTCCGAAAGCTGGCTGCCGGGCCTGGACAGCATTCGAGGCAACTTTCATAATCTTGCGGCGATGGAAAGCGGCTATCTTCTTGAGTCCGCTCTGAACTTCTTGAATTTTGAGATGATCGGCGCCGGTATCGCGCTCATCATCATTTATTACGCAATTCGTGACTACATTCGCGTGACGACGTTTACCGTCGGTTATTTGTTCATTCTTCTCTGCGCTCCGCTTTGGCAGCCTTTTGTGGCCCAGCTCAGAGCGCCGGCGCCGGCAACGGAAGTGGTCGCTTCCGCCGAAAGCGCTAAGAAACCGGCAGAAGAAGAAAAGAAGAGCGACCTCATTCCTCAGACCGCTGAACCTACCTCGAAGAATCTCGACGAATGGCTAAAGCGCTTCCACGACACGGAAAAAGACCGCAGAGCCGAGTGGCCGGACAAACTGGCAAAAGATTCAACGCCGTTCGATATTCTTCTGCTGAATATCTGCTCACTTTCCAACGACGACTTGAGGGCCGTCGGCCTGGAAAATCACGAAGTTCTAAAGCAGTTCAATATTCGCTTTGAGAACTTTAACTCCGCGACTTCTTATTCTGGGCCGGCTGCGCTGCGTCTGTTGAAATCCGTCTGCGGGCAGCCCTCTCATGAAGATCTGTACGAAGGCCGCAATCCGGACTGCGAAATCATGAACCGTCTGGCTCGTTTGGGCTACAACCAGCACGTTTTCATGGACCACAGCGGTAAGTACGACAACTTCTATCAGAGTCTGCGTCATCTGGCCGGCCTTTCACCGCAGCTTGCGGAAATGAAGTATCCGAAGCGCTATGACTCTTTTGATGAAGAGCCGATCGGAGACGCCCGCGCAGTCTTTAAAGATTACGAAAACACGATCGCTGCAGACAAAGGCGGCAGAAGCGCGACCTTTATCAATATGATCGCACTGCATGACGGCAACCGCTTTGCAAACAAACGCCGTTTAGCACCCTTCAAACCCAGAGCGCAGGCCATGCTCGATGACTTAGGCAGCCTGATTGCCGATTTGGAAAAGAGCGGACGCAAGGTCATGCTCGTGGTCGTGCCTGAGCACGGCGCAGCGGAAAAGGGCGACAAGGTGCAGGTTGCGCATTTGCGTGATATTCCGAGTCCGGCGATCACTCATGTGCCTGCTTTGGTGAAATTCATCGGCGTAACGCCCGCAGACAGCCCGGTTACCGTGGATACTAAGACGAGCTATCTCGCCGTAAGCTCCCTGATCGGCCGCGTTCTGGAGACTAACTACTTCGGAAAACCGGAAGGGGAAGTTCCTCTGAAAGACCTTTTGAAAGACCTGCCGCAGACGCATTCCGTTTCCGAAAATGCCAATGCCAAGGTCGTGAACTATAAAGGCAAGGACTACGTCAAGATGGATAACAAAGATTGGCGAGAATACGCAAACTAAAAATCTAAAAATCCTTGCCGTGATCTTGGTTAAACTCAAGATCACGCTTTAAACTCATTTTGTCCATAAATTAAGAGAGTTAACGCGGAGGTTAACACTCAAGACGCTGATTCGATTGGAGTTGTTCAGTGCAAAAATTAGTTATCACCGGCGGTGTGGCGCTAGAGGGTGAAATCAAAGCATCCGGAGCCAAGAATGCAGCTCTTCCCCTTTTGGCATGCGCACTTCTTACAGATGAGCCGATGACTTTTGTGAACGTGCCGGATCTGGCTGACGTTCATACCATGCTTAAGCTTTTAGAGGAACTCGGCTGCAAGGTGACGCAGGAAGGCCATAAAGTGACGATCGGTGCCTCGCATATCACTTCAACCGAAGCTCCCTACGATTTAGTTAAAACGATGCGTGCATCTATTCTGGTGCTCGGCCCGCTGCTCGCACGCTTCGGAAAGGCCAAAGTGTCGCTTCCCGGCGGCTGCTCGATCGGTGCCCGCCCAGTGGACCAGCACATCAAGGGCCTCAAAGCGCTCGGGGCCGACATTTCTATTGAACACGGATATGTCACGGCGCATGCCGACAAGCTCGTCGGCACCAATATCGTGACTGACATGGTCACAGTGACCGGCACGGAAAATCTTCTGATGGCAGCCGTCTTGGCAGAAGGTACTACGGTGCTTGCCAACGCCGCGCGCGAACCCGAAGTCGCTGATTTAGCAAACTGCTTGGTGAAGATGGGAGCCAAGATCAAGGGCATCGGTTCCCCGCAGATGGAAATCGAAGGCGTCAAGAAACTGCACGGAACGACTTATCGCGTGATTTCCGACCGAATCGAAGTCGGAAGCTTCCTAGTGGCCGCCGTGATGACCAAGGGCAAGATTCGTGTGACCGACTGCGATCCGCATACGCTTACGGCTGTGCTTGAAAAACTGGAAGAAGCCGGCGCCAAAGTAACGACCGGAGAAGACTGGATTGAAGTCGACGGGACCGGGGAACACCAGGCCGTAGATATTCGTACGGCTCCGTATCCCGGATTCCCGACAGATATGCAGGCTCAGTTTATGGCGCTCAATACGACGGCTGAAGGTGCCTCGCACGTTGCCGAGACGATTTTTGAAAACCGTTTCATGCATGTTCCCGAACTGCAGCGTTTGGGTGCAGATATCACCATTGACGGTAACAATGCCGTGGTACGCGGCGTTGAACGCCTTTCCGGCGCTCCGCTGATGGCAACCGACCTGCGTGCCAGCGCAGCGCTCGTGATTGCCGCATTGACGGCAGACGGCGAGTCGACGGTAGATCGTATTTATCACTTGGACCGCGGCTACGAAAAAATGGAACAGAAACTTTCGTCTCTCGGCGCCAAGATTAAGAGAGTAAAAGCATGATTACTTTGGCATTATCGAAGGGAAGAATCTTTACCGAGACGCTTCCGTTTTTAGCCGCTGCCGGAATCTATCCGCTCGAGGATCCGGAAACCTCCCGCAAGCTCATTATCGGAACCAATAATCCGGATCTGAGAATCGTGGTCGTCCGCGCGAGCGACGTCCCGACCTACGTCCAGTACGGCGCGGCCGACATGGGCGTTGCCGGCAAGGACTCCTTGTACGAACACGGCGGCGCCGGTCTTTATGTACCTTTGGACCTCAATATCGCCAAATGCCGCATGTGCGTAGCCTGTCCCCGCGATTTTGACTACGCCGCCCGCGTCAAACGCGGTGCACGCTTAAGAATCGCGACCAAGTACATGAAGTACTCGAGAGACTACTATGCGCGCGTCGGTGTGCACGTTGATCTCATCAAACTCTACGGCTCGATGGAGTTAGCTCCGATTTCCGGTTTGTCGGACGCCATTGTTGACTTGGTGAGTACCGGAGCAACACTTAAAGCAAACAACTTAGTTGAGGTGGAGACGGTTGACTATATCTCCTCCCGCCTCATCGTCGGCAGTACCGCAATGAAGTTGAAGCGGCAGGAACTGCTGCCCTTAATCGAAATTTTTGCAAACACGGTGAAAAAAGAATGAGCATTAGAAGATTGAATACACAGCAGCCGGACTTCGCGGCCAAATTCTCTGAGCTTGTTGCAGTCGACAGCTCTGTTGATCCCGAAATCACACGCCGCGCCGAAGCCATCGTTCAGGATGTCCGCGCCAGAGGGGACGAGGCCGTCCTTGAGTACACCAATCGTTTCGACCATATGGACGCCAAGAGCGTTGCCGAATTCCGTCTGACCGAAGACGACCTGAAAGAAGCTCTTGAAACGCTTCCGAAAGACCAGAAAGACGCCCTGACCCAGGCTGCTCAGCGTATCCGCGAGTTCCACGAACACGAACTCGGACAGAGCTGGTCCATTACGGAAGAAGACGGAACAAAGCTCGGCATCCGCTACATCCCGCTCGATTCCGTCGGTCTCTACGTTCCCGGCGGTAAAGCCGCGTACCCGTCTTCCGTTCTGATGAACGCCATGCCTGCTCACGTTGCCGGCTGCAAGAAGATTGTGATGGTTGTTCCGACTCCGGGCGGCAAACCCAATCAGCTCGTCCTTGCTTCTGCTTGCTTGGCCGGCGTCAAAGAGTGCTACACCATCGGCGGTGCTCAAGCCATTGCCGCTTTGGCCTACGGCACGGAAACCATTCCTGCAGTCGACAAGATCGTTGGTCCGGGCAACGCCTACGTGGCCGCCGCTAAGCGCTATGTCTTCGGTACGGTCGGCATTGACATGATCGCCGGGCCTTCTGAAATTCTGGTGATTTGCGACGGCAAGACCAATCCTGACTGGATCGCAATGGACCTTTTCAGCCAGGCTGAACACGATGAATTGGCCCAGGCGATTTTGCTGACGGACGACGCTGAATTTGCCGATAAAGTTGCCGAATCCATCGATCGTCAGATTGAAGGCATGTCCCGCAAAGACATCATTTCCGCTTCGCTCAGTAACCGCGGCGCCATCATCGTGACGCGCTCGATTGAAGAAGCCTGCAAGGTTGCCGATACGATCGCGCCCGAACACTTGGAACTTTCCGTTCAGGACGCCGACAAATACATTGATCAGATTCACCACGCCGGTGCGCTCTTCGTCGGTCCTTATACCTGCGAAGCCTTAGGCGACTACTGCGCTGGTCCGAACCACGTTCTTCCGACTTCGCGTACCGCTCGCTACTCCTCACCGCTGGGGGTCTGGGACTTCCAGAAACGCATGAGCGTTCTGAAGGTCAGTAAACACGGCGCAGAAAAGCTCGGCCGTATTGCCGACGTGCTGGCTCGCGGCGAATTCCTGACGGCTCACGCTGCCAGCGCCATGTACCGCGTTCACGATCTGGAAAAGAAATAAGGATTTCATCATGACGAGACGAGCCGATGTAAAGCGTCAGACGGCAGAAACATCGATCCTGGTATCGATGGATCTTGACGGCACCGGTAAAGCCGATATTCGTACGGGTATCGGATTCTTCGATCATATGCTGCACCAGATCGCACGCCACGGTCAGATCGATTTAACCGTGATGTGCGACGGCGATCTGCATATCGACGGACACCATTCCGTAGAAGATATCGGAATCGCGATGGGCCAGTGTCTGGCCAAGGCGTTAGGCGATAAAGCTGGAATCACGCGTTTCGGCTCTGCCTACGTGCCGCTTGATGAAGCGCTCTCGCGCACGGTTCTGGATATTTCCGGCCGCCCTTATTTGGTCTGGAATGTCGATTTCACTGCCGCGATGATCGGCGAGCTTGATACTCAGCTGCCGAGAGAATTCTTCCTGGCGCTTGCCAACAATGCCAGCATTACGCTTCACATTGACAATCTGCGCGGCATCAATGCGCACCATCAGTGCGAGTCCGTCTTTAAATCCTTCGGCCGCGCACTGCGCATGGCCTGCGAGTACGATCCTCGCGCCCGCAACGTTATCCCGTCTACAAAGGGTGTGTTATGAAAATAGCCATCGTTGACTACGGCTCCGGCAATCTGCGCAGCGTCAGCAAAGCCATTGAAAAAATTGCACCGATCAGCACGCAGGTGCTGGTCACCGGTGACCCCGAAGAGGTTCTGAAAGCAGACCGTGTGGTCTTTCCCGGACAGGGTGCGATGCCCGACTGCATGAAGAATCTTCGCACGACCGGTATGGAAGAAGCGGTGCGTGACGCGATCCGAAACAAACCGTTCTTTGCCGTTTGTGTGGGCGAGCAGATGCTCTTCGAGCACAGTGAAGAAGGCGATACGCCGGGCCTGGGCATTTTCCCGGGCGACGTCGTTCGCTTTGCTTCCGACCGTGTGGATCAAACCGGTGCACGCCTCAAAGTTCCTCAGATGGGCTGGAATCAGGCGACGCAGACCCGCGAACATCCCATGTGGAACGGTATCACCAACGGTGCTTGGTTTTATTTTGTTCACAGCTATTACGCCAAACCGACAGAAGCAGACTTGACCGTCGGAACGACGTTCTACGGTGAGGAAGTCACCGTGGCTGTCGCCCGCGACAACGTTTTTGCAACGCAGTTCCATCCTGAAAAAAGCGCTGCGGCCGGTTTAGCTCTCTATCAAAACTTTTTGACTTGGAATCCTTAACGAGTATTTATCATGTTGTTAATTCCCGCTATTGACATTAAAGACGGGCACTGTGTTCGTCTTCGCCAGGGAGATTTAACTTCCAATATTACTGTCTTCAATACCGACCCCGTTGCTCAGGCCCGTCATTGGGTTGAACTCGGCGCCGAACGTCTGCATCTGGTTGACTTGGATGCGGCCAGAAGCGGAAAGCCCGTGAACCTTTCCGTGATCCGCAAGATCTGCAGTGAATTCGCAGAAGACGTTGAAATTGAAGTCGGCGGCGGTATGCGCACGCTGGAACGCGTCGGCGAAGTGCTCGACCTCGGCGTGGACTATGTCGTGATCGGAACGGCTGCGGTGAAAGCTCCGGGATTCCTGCATGACGTCTGCAGTGAGTACGGCGGTAGCGTCATTGTTTCCTTGGATGCCAAAGACGGCATGGTTATGACCGACGGCTGGACAAAGAACACTGGACACTCTGCCACTGACTTAGCTAAGAAATTCGAAGGCTACGGTGTGGATGCCATTCTTTACACCGACATCAGCCGTGACGGCATGCTTACCGGCTGCAACGTTGAAGCCACGGCCGAATTAGCCAGCCAGCTGTCTATTCCCGTTATTGCTTCCGGCGGTATCCGAGACCTGGATGACATCCGCAAGCTGCTTGCCGTTGAAGACGACGGCGTGACGATGGCGATTTTGGGCCGGTCTCTTTACGAAGGTACCTTGGACTTCACACAGGCGCTTGATTTAGTCGAGGCGACAGAAGCCGCAAAAGACAATCAGGCCAATAACGAAGGATAAATTCATGCTCGCAAAACGCATCATTCCGTGCTTAGACGTGACCGGCGGCCGCGTGGTCAAGGGAACGAATTTCGTCGACCTGAGAGACGCCGGAGATCCGGTGGAAATTGCTCGCCGATACGATGAGCAGGGCGCCGATGAACTGACCTTTCTGGATATCACGGCGACTTCGGACGAAAGAGATCTGATCCTCAAAGTGATTGAAGACGTTGCGGCTCAGGTCTTTATTCCGCTGACCGTCGGCGGAGGGGTGCGTAAAGCGGAAGATGTTCGCCGTTTATTAAATGCCGGTGCGGATAAAGTCTCGATTAACTCCGCGGGCGTCAATAATCCCGATTTGATTGCCGAGGCCTCTTCGATTTACGGCAGTCAGGCCATTGTGGTTGCCATTGATGCTAAGCGCAGAAGCGACGGCACGTGGGAGGTTTATACCCGCGGCGGCAGAACGCCGACAGGCATTGATGCGGTTGAGTGGGCAAAGAAAGTTGAAAAGCTCGGCGCCGGCGAAATTCTTCTCACCAGCATGGACGGAGACGGAACGAAAGCCGGATTTGATCTGGAACTGACACGCGCTGTGAGCGACTCGGTTTCGATCCCGGTGATTGCCTCCGGCGGCGTCGGAAATCTCCAGCATTTGGTTGACGGCATTGTTGAAGGTCATGCCGATGCGGTACTCGCCGCTTCGATTTTCCACTTTGGCGAATACACCATCGAAGAAGCCAAGCGCTATATGCAGGAGCGCGGTATTCCTGTCCGTCTTGACTAAGGATCGTTTCGAGAATGATTGAAGAAGTCCGCTTTAACTTAGACGGTCTGGTTCCCGTGATAGCACAGGACGCCCATGACGGTACGATTCTGATGCTTGCCTGGGCGAATAAAGAAGCCTTGGAAGAAACGCTCAGGACCGGATTCGGTACTTATTTTTCCCGCTCTCGCCAAAAGCTTTGGCGTAAAGGCGAAGAGAGCGGCAATCGTCAGAAAATTTTTGAGATTTTGCTCGACTGTGACGGTGATTCCGTTATCTACAAGGTCGAACAAAAAGGAAATATTGCCTGTCACACCGGCCATAGAAGCTGCTTTTACCGCAGCTGGGACGGTAAAGACTGGAAAGAGAATGCTCCTGTCCTGAAGTCTCCGGAAGAGATGTACGGCAAGGGACATCACTAAAGGAATAAAAAATGGAACGGGTTTCTGTAATCAGCGAAATTGCCGATGTCATCGATAGCCGCAAAGGCGGAGATCCTAAGGTTAGTTACGTTGCTAAATTATTTTCGAAAGCACCCGATGCCGCATTAAAGAAGGTCGGTGAGGAAGCTACCGAGGTCGTGATGGCCGCAAAAGACGGCGATCGCGACCATCTGATCTACGAAACGGCCGATCTCTGGTTTCATTCCATGGTTGTGCTCTCCCAGGCCGGAATCCGTCCTGAAGAAGTGCTGCAGGAGCTCGCCCGCAGAGAAGGAACCTCAGGTTTGGTCGAAAAAGCGAATCGAAAAGAATCGTGAGAAAGCGTTAATGAGAACCCTATGGTAGGGTTATCCATATTGAGCCGACGGCTGAATTCTTTAAAAATATAAAAGTAACTTGGAGAATGGTATGCAAAAGGAAGATTGCCTTTTTTGCAAAATCGCAAGGGGAGAGATCTCTTCCCAGAAAGTTTATGAAGATGACGAAGTGATTGCCTTTAAAGACATTCACCCTGCTGCGCCTGTTCATCTCCTGATTATCCCCAAACAGCATTACGACTCTTTGGCTGTCATGGGCAAAGCAGAAGAGCCGCTTTTAGGTAAAATGCTGGCTTTAGCGCCTGTGTTGGCAAAAGAAGCGGGTGCAAATAACGGCTTCCGCGTTGTGATCAACACCGGACATGACGGTGGTCAGGAAGTAAATCATATTCACGTACATGTCTTGGGCGGCCCACGTCCTTGGACAAAACTCTAGGAGTAAAAAATGGGTTCTCTTTCCATCTGGCATTGGTTAGTTGTGCTGGTTATCGTTGTTCTGATTTTCGGTACCAGCAAACTTAAGAACATGGGCAAAGACCTCGGCGGCGCCGTTAAGGGCTTCAAAGAAGGTATGAAGGAAGCTCAGGACGAACCGGCTAAACCGGCTCAAGTTGCCGACCAGAAACCGGCTGAAGCACCTGCTGCTAAAGAAGAAGCTAAACCTGAAGAAAAGAAACAGGCTTAATTCAAACACGATTGAGTACATATGCTTGATTTAAGCATGGGCGAAATCGGGGTCATCGCGGCCATCGCGTTGGTCGTCCTCGGCCCCGACAAACTCCCTCAGGTAGCAAAGACTGCGGGCTCTCTTATGGGGAAAGCCCAGAGATTCGTCTCGCAGGTTAAAAACGATATCGACAAAGAGGTCGAACTTTCTGAACTGAAAAAGATTCAGGAGGACGCCAAGAAGATGGCGAGCGACCTTCAGTCGAGTCTGAAGAACACAACCGACTCTATTGAAAAACAGGTCAGCGATGTGCGGGACTCCGTCACTTCCGCCGGCCAGGAAGTCAAGTCCACGATGGACAACGCTTCCAAGGAGCTTAAGGATCAGTGGATGGAATCCACCGCTCCGAAAGCCGAGCTTTCAATGGAGAACATCGTAGACGGTACTGCTAAGACCGAAACTGCTTCGACCTCTGTCGCTGCTGGTCAGGGCAAGAACGCCGCCTGGGAAAATCTCGACAAGTCGGTCGACACCTCTATGCTGGAAAAGGCATTTGACTGGGGTGCATCCGACATCAAACCGACGTTGCCTCAGGAACTGAGCGGCCCGGCTCCTACTGTCGACTCCTACAATTTCGGACAAGCGCCGGCCAATGCGCCGATGGCCGACCCCAACGCTCCTACGCTTGCCGACTTAATGCGTGAAATCAATGCGCTCAAGCAGCAGGTTGAGGCTCAGAAGGTCGCTTCTGTTTCCAAGACCGGCGCCGGACGCTTTGCGCCGCGCAGTCATGTTAACAAAACCCGTATTTCACGCGTTTAAATAATGAGTGATAAAGATTTGGTAGAACGCCCGGAAGACGGGCCGGAAGATGACCGCGAGCAGACACTCGTCGCTCATTTAATTGAGCTTCGCTCCCGTATTGTCCGTATGGCTGTGTCGGTTCTGCTGGTTTTTGCCTGCTTGTCGCCGTTCATGAAGCAGATTTTCGACTACCTGAGTAAGCCGCTGATGGTGGCTTTGCCTCAGGGCGCAAAACTGCTGGCCACCGGTGTGATCGCACCGTTTATGGTGCCTTTGAAAGTGACGCTGTTCGTCGCTTTCGTGATTGCACTGCCTTATGTGCTGTGGCAGCTCTGGGGCTTTATCGCTCCGGGACTTTATCGAAAAGAGAAGAAACTTGCCGCTCCGATCATTATTTCGAGTTTGGTGATGTTCTTCCTCGGAATGGCTTACTGCTATTTCATTGTGTTCCGTATGGTGTTCCAGTTCATTGCCGGATTCTCCCCGAACTCTGTGAACTTCGCACCAGACATTGATTCGTACTTTAGCTTTGTGCTGGCGCTCTTCTTAGCGTTTGGTTTAACGTTTGAAGTGCCGATCATTGTGGTTGTCTTGAACCGCATGGGCATTACTTCGATTTCAAAGTTAAAGAAGGCTCGCCCTTATATGGTCGTCGGCGCTTTCGTTCTAGCCGCTATTGTGACGCCGCCGGATGTTCTTTCCCAGTGCTTGCTGGCATTGCCGCTGGTGATTCTGTACCAGGTCGGCATTTGGCTGTGTGCAGTATTCGGCAAGAAGGATGAGCCTGAGGAAGAAAGCGCAGAGTCATCTTAAAGAAATTTAAGTAAAGAAAAATCCCGCTCTCACCGAGGCGGGATTTTTCTTAGAGTGCTTTATCGCGAAACCGGTCTAAAGTCTCGTTTTCCTGTGATCACAGAAAAAAATGAGAAGGAGGCCAGCTAATAAGAAGACGAAGCTCCTGCTAAACGAAGCAAGCTTGATGTCGCCGATTCCAACCAGCGGGGCGGCTAAACCTCCCGCGAGATAGCCGAGGCCTCCGACAACGGAGGAAGCAATACCTGCGTATTTTCTGTCTTTCTCCATGGCCAAGGTGGTTGAGCTAGGAAACATGAAACCGAGTCCGAAGAGCATCAGGGCGACAGGAACTAGGTAAGCGAGGAGCGACTGACTAAGGAAATATAAAAGCAGACAACAGCCCGCCCCGAAAAATGCAAGAAGTGCTCCGAACTTTAAAGATTTTTCAACAGAACTGAATTTGACGGACAGGATCGAGCCGCAAGCGATGACCAACGCGTTGAAAGCAAAGATGAGGGAGAACTGTACGCCGCTCAAGTTATATTCCTGTTGAATGATGAACGGAGCTGCTGAGATATAGCAAAAAATGGCGGACATTGAGCACGCATAGGCAAGGGAGGCGGGAATGAAACCTTTTTCTCTGAGAATATCGCCGAAACCCTTTAAAACATTTTTCCAGCCAGCACCGCTTCTTCTATCCGGAGGCAGACTTTCTCGAAAAAACAAAGACCCTAACGTCAAACAAATTCCTAAGGACAAAAGGATCAAAAAAATTCCCCGCCAGCCGACAATTTGGGCAACGAGGCCTCCGCTCAGTGGGGCGGCGATGGGCGCTAATCCGTTGATGGCACTAATGAATGCAATTATTTTGGCGAGTTGTCTCCCATGATAGAAGTCGGTTGCAACGGAGCGGGAGAGGACGATACCTCCGGCAGCTCCAATCCCTTCAAGAAAGCGGAAAAAAGTAAAAATCCAGATTGATTCGCTGCAGAGACAGCCGACAGTGGCGGATAGATACAAAAACAGAGAAAAAAGAAGGACCGCTTTTCTTCCGAACCTATCACTGACCGGACCGAGTAAGACTTGGCCGACGGCTAAGCCGCCCATGCAGAAAGTTAGACCAAGCTGGATGACGGAAGCAGATGTTTTAAAGACATGTGTCATCTCAGGCAAAGCCGGAAGATACATGTCGATCACGAACGGGCCAAAACCGTTTAGAAGACCTAAAAATAGGACGAGGTAAAGAAAATAGCCTTGAGAGCTTTCTTTTTCCATTATCAGAAATTGAAGATATTATTTTCTTTTGAGACAAAGCCTGTCGACACCGAAGCACCGAACCATTCTGTAAGCAGTGAGACGAATTCATCACGAGCTTTGATAACGTCGTCATCGTTGGTTCCGATGAAACCATCAAGCGGAATCAGGTATTCCGTGGTGAGGTTGGTGATTTTTCCGTCATCGCTTTGTCGCCAAATGAATCGACGCGTTTTCACCTGATGTCCAGAAACGTAAACAAGTTCTCCCTCCGGAACGGCTTCATCCGTCAGAGTTCCCATCGGTCTGAAAAGGTCTCCCGCTTCAGAAAATCTGACTGCGATTGAGTTCTCTTGTGCGTTTGCTAAATCATGGGCACCGACGGCCAGCAGATACTTCAAAGAGATGGCATTTCCAAGATCAACGATTGGGTCGATCTCGGGGAGCACACCGCTTTTCTGTACTCTTCTAGACAGAGCCTCGATAGAACACATAAATTTATTTGGATTTATTCCAGCCTTTTGTAGGGCGGAACGGTAGGCAGAAATGTTTTTGGTTTCTCTTAACGCAACACCTTGAGACTGATGAAAGAACCGTTGAAGTTCTTTTCTGAATAGTTCGCTTACTGCGTTGGCCGCGCCCTCTTTGTTTGGAACCTAAGTTTGGCAGATTCTGATTGACCTTCTGGGCGGCAACGCCCATGAGGTCTATATTTTGGCCCTTTGCTTATTT
>PPYE01740271.1_pt1 | contig 22120 bp, 20 predicted proteins | sample 1559881 | NCBI WGS metagenome assembly PPYE01 (sample SAMN08240022, study PRJNA423297) | Human gut metagenome, whole genome shotgun sequencing project.
GTCACCACGCGGGAGGCGATGTGCATGACGCTGGGCAGGAACTGGCCGCCCATGGCGTACATGGCGGGGATCATCAGCATGAGGCCCTGGGAGGACGTAAAGGTCGTGGTCAGGGCGCCGGCCTGCAAGGAGCCGTGGCAGGTACCGGCGGCGCCGGCCTCGGACTGCATCTGGATCACGTCCACCGTGGAGCCGAACAGGTTCTTGCGGCCCTTGGCGGCCCACTCGTCCACCTTCTCCGCCATGGGAGAAGACGGCGTGATGGGATAGATGGCGGCCACCTCTGTGAACGCATAGGCCACATGCGCCGCAGCGGTGTTGCCATCCATGACTGCGTATTTCTTTTTCATCTGATACACCTCTCCTGGTATGTATTGAGCGGGGTCATCATGAGCCCGGCACCGCAGCGCCGGGGATTTCGTCTGTTCGTTCCGCCATACGGAATTAAATTCCTTGAAAACCGAACAGACAAACATTGCTCATGAATTATCAATCTTACTATACTCTATAAATTTCCGGGTGTCAAAGATTTTTGCGGGTTTTTTGTCAAAAAATTGACGAAAAAAACATCGGGCTGCAGTATCTCCATACTGCACTCCGATGTTTCTGCGCGTTTATATAAATTGTGTTACCGCAGGGCCTGCACCTGCTCAGTCAGACGGACCCACAGCCGCCCGGTCAGAGCCGGCCAGAGGAACGTCCACAGGAGACTCAGGCCCAGAAACCACCCCGGCTGCCAGAAGAGCACCGCCAGGGGCACCAGCGCTGCTGCCAGAACGGCCAGGGAGCGGGGCAGATAGCCGATGCCCAGGATCAGGGCGCTTTTCCAGAGGGAGAGAAACGGGCGGCCCGGGTCCCGGCGGATCAGCGGCGGCAGGAATACGGCCGCCAGGGCAAGACAAGCCAGGAAAAACAGCGCTGCCGCCCAGAAGAGCACCCGCACCTGTCCCGGCAGTGCGCCGACTGCCTGGATATACAGATAGAAAAAGTAGCCTGCGGCAAGAAAGAACAGCGTGCACAGGCAAGCCGGGCGGAAACAGCGGCGGAAATCAGCGAAAAACCGTTTCAGCGAGAAGCCCTCTCCCCTGTCCGCCCCCATGGCGCCATAGAGGGCGCAGAGGGCGGGGCCTGCCGTAAAGACCGGCAGGGCGCACAGCAGCGTGAAAAAGCTCACCACGAACCAGTCCATCAGGGCGGACAGCGCCCGCATGAGGGGGGAATCCAGATCAAAGAGACGAAGCATAAAAACCTCACTTTTCCGGGGCGGACAGCGGCCTGCGCAGATAAATCAGCAAAAACAGGCAGTGCACCGCCAGTGTCAGCAGCCAGGAGACGGGGTACGACCAGTACAGGCTTTCGATGGTGCCCACGGCGGCAAACACCGTGTACAGCCATACCACCCGCAGGCCGCAGGCGCCGATGAGGGTGGTGACGGTAGGATTGAGGGAGCGGCCCAGTCCCCGCAGGGAGCCGCAGGCGGTTTCCATCATGCCGCCCACCCACTGAAACTGGCTGACGGCCAGCACCCGGGTCACGCCGGCGGCCATGACGGCGGCGTAGGATTCGTCGGTAGGCTTGATGTAAAGCCCCAGAAGCTGGTTCTGAAACAGCCGCAGCAGGATGCACAGCACCAGACCCAGCCCCACCGTCAGCCCCATGCAGATCCAGAATACCTGGATGGCCTGCCGGGGCTTGCGGGCGCCCAGGCTCTGCCCGGTAAAAGTGATGGCTGCCTGGTAGAAGGTGTTCTGGGCGGTGTGGATGAAGTTTTCCAGGCCGGTGGCTGCCGTGTTTCCCGCGATGACCGCCGCGCCGAAGGAGTTGACGGCGGACTGGATCATCACATTGGCGGCAGAGAAGATGATGCCCTGCAATCCGGCGGACAGACCCACCTTCAGCATCACCGCCGCCTTGTCCGGGTAGAGCCGGATGCGCCTGAGATCCAGGCGGCAGAGGTCACGGCAGGTGCAAAGCCGCACGGTGACCAGGATGGCGGAGACTGCCTGGGACAAGGAGGTGGCAATGGCCACGCCTGCCACGTCCATGCCGAATCCCACCACAAACAGCAGGTTCAGCCCCACATTCAAAGCACCGGAGATCACCATAAAGAGCAGCGGGCGAACGGTGTCGCCCACGGCCCGCAGCAAGGAGCTGCCGAAGTTGTAGACCACCATGGCGGGAACGCCCAGAAAATAGATGCGCAGGTATATGGTGGACAGGGACAAAACCTCTTCCGGCGCACCGGCCAGACGCAGCAGCGGCGGAGAGAGGAAAAAGCCGCACACTCCCGCCAGTACGCCCAGGATCACGCTCAGCAGCGCCGCGCAGTGGACGGTTTTGGAAAGGGCCTCTTCGTCCCCGGCGCCGTAGTCCCGGGCGGCCAGGAAATTGGCGCCCACCGCCACGCCGTTGAACAGCGTCACCAGCAAGAACACGATGGAAGTGGTGGAGCCTACGGCGGCCAGGGAGTTGCTGCCGGCGTAGCGTCCCACGATGACGGAGTCGGCGGTGTTGTAAGCCAGCTGCAAAATGCCGGTGAGCATCAGCGGGATGGAAAAGCGCAGAATGGAGGCAAGCAGCGTCTGACCGGATGACGGACGCGGCAAACATTGTTTCAAACGCATTCCCTCCTGACAAAACCGGGCGCAAAGGCCCGGATGGATGTGACCAGTATTGCAGATGCGCAAATAAATGTCAATACAGATAAAAAATACTGGATTTTTGCAGAGAGATATGGGTGAAAGTGCACATATGTAATTTGCGCAAGGAAAGCTGTACGTAAATTACGTTTTTACGCAAAATAGAGAACCAGCAGAATAAACACGAAATGTTTCAGAAACTTTTTTGTTAGAGACAAATAAAAATCTGGCAAAAACGTTATATTGACACTCACTTTTTCCTTGCCTATAATTTGAAAAAACAAGAAAAAACAGATTTTTCGCCAGTAATTTTCAAAAATAAATGACCTATTTTGTTTCAGAAACAAATTGAGGTGTTGCCCATGAAGATCACGGTCCGCAAGGTGGCGGCCCTGGCGGGCGTCTCCCCGGCGTCCGTGTCCCGATATATGAACAGCCCCGATTCAGTCAGCGCCGAGATCGCCGGGCGCATCGAAAGCACCCTGCTGGCGCTGGACCGTCAGCCGGTGACCCGGCGGCCCAAAAAGAAGATCATCCTGATCCTGCTGACCCACCTGCGCTTTGACTTTTACAGCCGCACGCTGGCGGAGCTGCTGGAGCGCGAACGGGACGGAGAGTACGCGTTCATGCTGGTGCGCTACAATCCCGCCACGCCGGAGACCGTGCGCACCTTTGTCAGCCGCATGCACCCGGCCGGCGTGGTCTACTTCGAAGAGGAGATCGACAGCGGCATCCTCCGCTATCTGCAAAGCTGCGGGCTGCGCACCGTCATGTGCGGCGGCGTGGCGCTGGACCACCAGTCCGACCGCATTCATGTCAACGATATTGCTGCCGCCTATGAGGGCACCCGCTATCTTCTGGAGCTGGGACACCGGGAGATCTTGTTTTTGTCCGACGATGAAAAGAAGATCGGCGCCGGCTTCCAGCGCATCACCGGAAGCCGCAAGGCCATGGAGGAGCAGGGACTGAGCCTGCCGGAGGAGCTGGTCATCCGGGGCGGCGTCACCTACGAGGCCGGCTACGCGGCCATGGAGGCGGCGCTGGCGGAGGGAAAGCGCTTTACGGCGGTGTTCGCCTTCAGCGACGAGCTGGCGGTGGGCGCCATGGCTGCCCTGTACGACGCGGGGCTGCGGGTGCCGGAGGACGTGTCCGTCCTGGGATACGACGATCTGACCATTGCCACCCGGGTGCGCCCGGCCCTGACCACGGTCCACCAGCCCATTGAGGCCTTTGTGGAAAAAACGCTGGAACTCATCGCCCAGCCGCCCCAGACCCTCCACACGGAGATCTTGCTGCCCCACTCCATTGTGGAGCGGCAGAGCTGCCGCTGTCTGAAGGACACGGCGCAGCATGAACAAGCCTGATACCCCGCAATGGGGAAAGAGAATACCAACAAACAAAAGGAGAATGGTTATGAAAAAGAAGATCACAGCAATGCTCCTGGCCGCCGTTATGGCGCTTTCCGCGGCGGCGCTGACCGCCTGCGGTCAAAGCGGCGGCGGCAGCTCCGACGGTCCCGTCAGCCTGACGCTGTCTTTGTGGGACGAGGCCCAGCTGCCGGTGATCCAGGAAAACGTGGACAGCTTCAACGCTGCCCACGAAGGTGAGATCGAGGTCACCATCGAGCAGATCCCCTGGGATACCTACTGGACCAAGCTGGACGCCTCCCTGGAGACCAACGAGGCCCCGGACGTGTTCTGGATGAACACCTACGCCCAGAAATATGTGGATGCCGGTCTTCTGGAGCCGCTGGACAGCTACATTGAAGCCGACGGCCTGGATATGAGCGCCTACGCCCAGGGCCGTGTGCAGGCCTTCAACCTGGGCGGCAGCCAGTATGCGCTGCCCAAGGGCCTCGACGCCGTGGTGGTGGCCCTGAATACCGAGCTCTTCACCCGCTACGGTGTGGAGCTGCCGCAGGACGGCTGGACCTGGGATGATATGCGCGCCATCGCCACCGAGCTCAAGGACGCCATCGCCGCGGCCGGCGGCAGCGAGTATCCCATCGTCATGGAGCTGGACGCCCAGCCCTCCTGGATGAACTTCCTGTATCAGAACGGCGGCAACTACCTCAATGAGGACGGCACCGTGTGCGGCATCGCCCTGCCCGAGTCCAAGGACGCCGTGCAGCAGGTGGTGGATCTGATGGCCAACGGCCAGATGGCTCCCTACTCCGTGCTGACTGAGACCAAGGGCACCGACCTCTTTATCTCCGGCCAGGCGGCCATGGTGTTCATCGGCTCCTGGAAGTCCAGCGTGCTGGAGGAGAGCTCCCTGGCCGAGGCCGGCAGCATCCAGCTGATCCAGATGCCCGCCATGGCGGTGCACAACAAGACTTGCATGGGCGGTCTGGGCTATGTGATGTCTTCCAACTGCGAGAATAAGGATGCCGCCTGGGAGTTCATCAAGTACATCACCGGTGAAGAGGCTATGACCCACGAGGCGGAGGCCGGCATCGACATCCCCGCTTACCTGAGCGCGCAGAGCGCCTATGTCACCAACTTCAAGAACATCAACGCCCAGGTGTTCATGGATGCTTCCGCCAATGGATTTGCCTATCCTTCCAACGGCAACTTCGACTGGACCGCTACCGTGAACGATGCCATGCAGGCTGCATTCGGCGGCGTCAAGACCGTGGACGAGGCCATGGATGAAGGTGCTGCCGCTGCCCAGGAGATCCTGGACGAGGTATTCGGCTGATCTTTGCTCCCGCGGCGACCCGGAATCTCCGGGTCGCCGCAGGGAAATTTACCGGGCTGAACACCGCATTTGTCATGTTTTGACGAGTGCGGTCTTGAGCCCGGAAACACCGGCAATCAGAGTAATAGGAGGGAGACCATGAAAAAGCCTGAAAAACAGCTGAGCAAGCGCCGGATCCATGAGATATCCACCGCATATATCTTCATCCTTCCCATGCTGGCCGGCCTGATGCTGTTCAGTGTGATTCCTTTTGTTCAAAATATCCTCTACAGCTTCCGCAAAATGGGCACCTTCGGCAACGGCACGTTCGTCGGACTGAAGAACTACCAGGACCTGCTCTCGGACGAGACGTTCTGGCTGGCGCTGAAAAACACCGCCTTCTACGCGGTGGTGGGCGTGCCCCTGGTCATCATTTTCTCCATCTTCCTGGCAAACCTGCTCAACAAAAAAATGCGGGGCCGCACGCTCTACCGCACGCTCATGTTCATTCCCGCCATCACCATCCCCGCCGCCATCGGCATTTTGTGGCGCTGGATCCTCAACTACCAGTACGGCATCTTCAACTGGATCCTGGAGAAGCTGGGCCTGCCCCGGATCTCCTGGCTGGGCGATGTGGAGTATGTGCGCTGGTCCATCATCATGGTGGTGGTGTGGTCCATGGTCAGCTACTATGTCATCATCATGCTGGCGGCCATGCAGGGCATCGACAGCTCCTACTATGAGGCCGCCCGTCTGGACGGGGCCAGCAACCGGCAGATGTTCTTCAAGATCACCCTGCCCATGCTCACCCCCATGATCTTCTTCTCCATCATCATGGTCACCATCGGTATTTTGCAGATCTTCGATTTCATCTATCTGATGGTGGACCGGGACACCCTGTCCTATACATACAGCATGAGCCTGGTGACGTACTTCTATGAGTGCGCCTTCAACAAGAGCAGCATGCGCGGCTACGGCGCGGCCATCTCCGTGGTGCTGGCGGCTATCATCATGGTCATCACCATCATTCAGATGATCGGCAAAAAATACTGGGTCCGGTCGGACCTGTAAGCCCCGGGAGGTGCCAGCATGAAAAAGAAAAAACGCCAGCTCAATGGCGAGACGCCCCTGTCCAGGGCCGTCACGCACCTGATCTTGATCGCCGCTTCATTTCTGGCCTTCGGCCCGTTTTTGTGGATGTTCCTCACGTCCATCAAGACCTACGAGGAGACCATCCAGATCCCCATGAAGTTTTTGCCGGAGGTTGCCCAGTGGGTGAACTTCAGTATTGTTTCGGACAAACTGAATTTCCCGCAGCTCTATCTGAACACCATCTTGGTCACGGTCATGGTGATCCTGGGCCAGATGCTCATCGTCACCATCTGCGCCTATGCCTTTGACCGGCTGCATTTTCCCGGGAAAAACGTACTGTTTCTGGGGATGCTGGCGCTGATGATGGTGCCCGGCCAGATCTTCATCCTGCCCCGGTTCAAGCTGATGGTGGCCCTGGGCCTGACCAACACGTTGGTGGGCCTGGTGCTGCCGGGACTGTTCAACATCTTCGGCATGTTCTTCATGCGCCAGTTCTTCTCCACCATCCCCCGGGAGCTGGACGAGGCGGCCCGCATCGACGGGTGCAGCTACTTCCGCATCTACTGGAATGTGCTGCTGCCGCTGGTAAAGCCCGGATTGACCACCCTGGCCATTTTGGGAATGCTGAGCACCTGGAAGGACCTGATGTGGCCCCTGATCAACAACTCCCAGGCCAGCAAAATGACGCTGGCGGCGGGCCTGGCCATGCTCATCGGCGAGCACACCACCTACTATGAGCAGGTCATGGCCGGCGGCGTCATCGCCGTGCTGCCGCTGATCGTGCTGTTCGTGATTTTCCAGCGCCAGTTCGTGGAGGGCATCGCCCACAGCGGCATCAAGGGCTGAGACCGGTATATTCGTATATTGATTTATATAAGGAAAGGAACGTGAACCCATGTTTTACCGCTATCCCATCAATGACGCCCATATCCACCTTTTTGACCCCAAGGACATGGACGAGTGCATCGCCATGGTGGACGAGTGCGGATACACAAACTGGACGTTTTTGGCCTGCACCGTCATCAACAGCCCCTTCGCCCTGACCCAGAACCTGCTGTGCGCCCTGATGAAGCTGCGGGAGGGCGGCCGCTGCCAGGCCTTCGCCTCCTTCCACTATGACGGCGATGTGGTGCCCGACGCGGATAACCTTCTCCAGCAGATCCGCTGGTTCGACCAGGCGGGCTTTGACGGCATCAAGATGCTGGACGGCAAGCCCGGCGTGCGTCTGCGGCAGAACCTGCCCCTGGACGCCCCCAACTACGATAAGATGTTCGACTACGCCCAGCGGACCCAGTTCCCCATCTTGTACCACATCAACGACCCCATCGAGTTCTGGTACCGGGACCGCCTGCCCCAGTGGGCGGTGGAGAAGGACTTCTTCTACGGCGACGGCCGCTTCCCCCACAAGTTCCAGATCGACGAGGAGACCTTCGGCTTTTTGCGCAAGCATCCCAACCTGAATCTGTGCATCCCCCACTTCTTCTTCATCTCTGACCAGCCGGGCCTGTGCGCGGAGATGCTGGACCGCTATCCTAACCTGTTCTTCGACATCACCCCCGGCTGGGAGATGTTTGAAAACTTCGCCAAGGATCGGGAGTTCTGGCGCCACTTCTTCGATACCTATTCCCACAAGATCCTCTTCGGTACGGACACCTTCTCCGACCACTGGCGCGAGACGGTCACCTGCCTGCGCCGGGTGCTGGAGACGGACGAGGCGTTCGTGGCCTTTGAGGAAAACTGCGTGGGTCTGGACCTGCAGGAGCAAACCCTGCGGGACATCTACTTCAATAACTACCATAAGTTCATCCGCCGCCTGGACAAGAAGATCAACGTGGACATGGTCCTGGAGTATGCCGATACCCTGTATGACCGGGTCCCCGCAGGCGAGCACCATCAGATGCTCTGCGACACCATTGACTATCTCAAAGCGGAGATCGCCAAGTTCCGGTAAGGGCGAAAGAGAGGGTTTTTGTGAAACTTTGTGTGATCGGCGGAGCCGGAGCACGCTCCGCATTTTTGACCAAGTCCCTGGTGAAAGCCGCCGGGGACATCCGGGTGGATGAGATCGTCCTTCTGGACAACGACCGGGAAAAGCTGCGCACCTACGGCGAGATCTCCAAGGAGCTGGCCCGGCGGCTGGACCCTGCCCTGCGGTTTTGGGTGACGGACGACGCCGAGGCTGCCCTCCGGGACGTGGACTACATCATCACCACCATCCGCGCCGGCGGGGATGCCGGGCGGCTGTTCGATGAAAAGACCTGCCTTGCCCGCGGCGTGCTGGGCCAGGAGACCACCGGCGCCGGCGGCTTTGCCATGGCGCTGCGGTCCGTCCCCACCCTGGTGTACTACTGCACCCTTGCAAAGAAGGTGGCCCACCCCGGGCACCTGATCTTCAACTTCACCAACCCCAGCGGCATCATCACCCAGGCCCTGCGCTCCCGGGGATTCAACAATGTCTACGGCATCTGCGACGCTCCCAGCGGCTTTATCAAGCAGCTGGAGGAGATCCTGGACGTGCCCTACGGAGAGCTGGACATCGAGTGCTACGGCCTCAACCACCTGTCCTGGTTCCGCAACGCCCGGCTCCACGGCCGGGACGTGCAGCAAGAGCTCCTGGACAATCCCCGCACCTACCAGCACTCGGAGATGCGGCTTTTCACCCGGGAGATGGCGCGCCTCAGCGGTGAGTGCATGCTCAATGAGTACCTCTACTTCTACTACCGGCGGGAAAAGTCCCTGTCCATGATCCAGAAGGCGGAGCATCCCCGTGGCGAGATGATCTATCTCATCAACCGGGAGCTGGAGCAGCAGCTTTCCCAGCTGGAGCTGCCCCGGGACTTTGAGCAGGCCTTCAACCTCTACATGACCGCCTACGGAAAGCGGGAGAACGCCTACTTCTCCGTGGAGAGCGGTGCGTGCCGGGAGAAGGTGTGGCAGCCGCCTACGGTGGAAGAGTTCCTCTCCCAGCCCGACGAGGGCGGCTACGCCGCTGTGGCACTGCGGTTCATCCGGGCCATCACCGAGGGCGAGGCGTGCCGTATGGTGCTCTCCGTGCCCAATGAGGGGGCCATCGAGGGCCTGGCGGACGACGACGTGGTGGAGATCACCTGCGACATCCGCGCCGACGGTGCCCATCCGGTGCACATCGGCGCCATCGACGAGTTCCAGCTCCAGCAGATCAAGCGCCTCAAGTACTTCGAGCGCTGCACCATCCGCGCGGCGCTGGAGGGAGACCGGGACGCTGCGGTGAAGGGCCTGGCGCTCCATCCCCTGGTCAACGACGTTGAGCTGGCGCAGGAGCTGACGGACATCTTCTTCCGCCAGTACGCCGATTTTATCCATAGGAACGAGGACGCCCCCAACTGAGGAAGGACCGGAGCGATGCGTATGTACGATTTCAAGACCTTTGCCCAGATGAATCTGGACCTGATCTTCAAGGATTTTGACCGCCTGCCCCAGCCGGGGGAGGAGGTGCTGGCCGATCGCTTCACCATGCAGCTGGGCGGCGGCCCCATGGTGTGCCCCATCGTGCTGGAGCAGCTGGGCTGCCGGGTGCGGCTGGGCACGTTCCTGGGACAGAGTACCGTCAGTGAGCTTTGCCGGCAGCTGCTGGCCCAGCGGGGCTTTTCCAGCTACGATGTGTTTAAGACGGACTGCCCGGACCCGGAGGTAGTCACCAGCGTCTTTTCCTGGGCTCATGACCGGGGCTTTTTGTCCCACAATCAGGGCGTGTATGAAAGCTCTCTGGACCCGGAGACGGTCTACAGCTTTTTGCACGACGCCCGGGTGGTGTTCGCCCCCGTGGGACACCCGGAGGTCACCCGCCGGCTCCACCGCCAGGGGGTGAAGGTGGTGTACGACAACGGCTGGAGCGATGACCTCTCCATCGACGATATCAAGGCGTTTTTGCCGGATATCGACGTCTACACCCCCAACGACAAGGAGGCCATGAAGCTGGCCGGCACCGGCGACGTGGAGGAGGCGGTGCGCTTCCTGGCCCGCTATACCCCCCGCCCGGTGGTGACCCTGGGCAGCCGGGGCTGCGCTTACTGGGAGGACGGGGACATCCGCTATGCCCCCGCCATCGAGGAGTTCCGGGCGGTGGATACCACCGGCGCCGGGGACAACTTCCTCTCCGGCGTGATCTACGGGCTTTTGCAGGACCGTCCTTTGGGTGAATGTGTGCGCCTGGGCAACATCATTGCCGGCCAGTCCACCACGGCCATGGGGTGCTTCGGCACGGCCATCACCCCGGCCCTCATCCAGAAGTATCTGTAAGGAGGGGCGGCATGGAGCTTGTGATTTCGCCGGAGCGGCTGGCGGATACCTTTGCCGCCCTGGTGGCCATCGACTCCCCCTCCCGGGGGGAGCGGCGCATGGCCGACGAACTGGCCGGCCGCCTGGAGGCCCTGGGCCTCACCGTCACGGAGGACGACGCCGGGGAGCAGATCGGCGGCAGCAGCGGCAATCTCTACGGCTTTCTGCCCGGCATGCTGGACCTCCCTCCCCTGCTGCTGTGCGCCCACATGGACACGGTGGCCCCCTGGCAGGGCAAGCGGGCCGTGCGGGAGACGGACGGCACCATCCACAGCGCCGGGGATACGGTGCTGGGCGCCGACGATCTGGCGGCGGTGGCCGTCATTTTGGAGGTGCTGACCGCCCTGGGGGAAAGCGGCGTGCCCCACCGGCCCATCGAGGTGCTCTTTTCCGCCTCGGAGGAGACGTACTGCGAGGGCGCCGCAGTCTTTGACTTTTCCAGGGTACGCGCCCGGGAGGCCTACGTATTGGACTACGAGGGGGCCTTGGGAGCGGCAGTGGTGGCGGCACCCACCATCCTGAGCTTCACCGCCGCGGTGACGGGACGGGCGTCCCACGCGGGCTTTGCCCCGGAGCAGGGCATCAGCGCCCTGCTTGCCGCCGCCCGGGCCGTCACGTCCGTCCCCAGCGGACGGGTGGCGCCGGATACCACCGTGAACTTCGGTCTGGTGGAGGGCGGCAGCGGCACCAACATCGTGCCCCAGACGTGCACCGTCCGGGGAGAGATCCGCAGCATGGATCACGGCCGCGCCCTGGAGCAGGCAGCCCTGGTGCGCTCGGCCTTTGAAAGGGCCTGCGCCGAAATCGGGGCCTCTCTGGACTTTCAGGAGCGGTGCTTCATCCAGGCCTACCGGGTGGCGGAGGACGCGCCGGTGGTGCGGCGGTACTTTGATATCTGCCGGGCCCGGGGCTACGAAACGTCGGTGGTGGACACCTTCGGCGGCAGCGACAACAATGTCTTGGCCCAGCACGGCATCACCGGCGTGGTGCTGCCTTCGGCCATGCACCGGTGCCACTCCTGCGGGGAGTATACCTCTGTGGCGGAGCTGGCGGCAGTGGCGTCGCTGACGGCGGATCTGGTCCTCAGCCGGACATAATACAAAACATGAAAGCACGGCCCGCCCAGCATGCACCGGGCGGGCCGTGTCCATAGCAGGCGGCGCAGGCCGCCCATGAGAAAGGAGCATCCCCATGGCACGAGAGATCACGGTGGTTTCTGATTTTGTCTGTCCCTACTGCTTTTGGCTGGAGGCGCTCATGGAGCGCGTGCCGGAGCACCCGCCGGTGCGCTATGCCCCCTTCCAGCTGACCCGCCGGGGGGAGGAACAGGTGGATGTGGCGGCGGACCCGGAGCGCCGGGCCCGGTACGCCCAGACCCTGGCCCCCGCCTGTGCGGCGCTGGGGCTGGACATGCACCTGCCGCCCCAGGTGAGCCCCCGGCCCTATACGGACCTTGCCTTCCAGAGCTGGTACTTCGCCCGGGAGCAGGGCGCGGGCGATGCGTTTTATGAGCGGGTGTTCCGGGCCTATTTCCAGGAGGAGCGGGACATCGGCGACATCGGCGTGCTGTGCGCCCTGGCCCGGGACGTGGGACTGGACGCGGCGGCGCTGGGCCGGGCACTGGAGAACGGGACCTACGCCTCCGCGGTAGAGCGGGACACGGACGAGACTGCATCCGGGCTGGAGATCCGCATGGTGCCCACGCTGGTGTGCGGGACACACCGGCTGGAGGGCTTCGTGCCGGACGTGGAGACGCTGGCAAACTGGCTGGCGGAGATCGCAGAGGAGGACGCGTAAGCGTCCTCCTTTTATTCGTCAGTTATTCGCCCAGGTAGGTGCGCGCCACCCGGGGCCGGATGTTGCAGGTGACGGCGCTGGGACCGATGCCGATGGGCTGATAGAGCCACTGGCAGGGCACGGCGTCCTCTCCCCTGCCGCCCAGCAAAACGACCTCGTCTCCTGCCTGCACGTCGGGGAAGTCGGTGATGTCCGCCATGAACATGTCCATGCACACCCGGCCCAGCACCGGGCACACATGGCCCCGGATCTTCACCTTTCCCAGGTTGGAAAGCTGGCGGAAGTAGCCGTCGGCGTCTCCGGCGGTGACCACGGCCAGGCGGGTGGGCCGCCCGGTGACGGCGGTGCGGTCGTAGCTGACGGGCACGCCCGCCGGCAGCTGCCGCACGACGGCCACCCGGGCCTTCCAGGTCAGCGCCGGACGCAGCGGCAGCGGACAGGTCGCGGCGGTGGGGGGCAAAAGACCGTAGAGCACCGTGCCCACCCGGCAAAGGTCCATGGCGTATTCCGGGCAGTTGACGGTGGCGGGCGAGTTGGCGCAGTGGCGCAGCCCCGGGTCCACGCCCAGACGCCTGAGCTCGCCGCACACGGCGGAGAATTTCTCGAACTGGCCGCGGGTGTAGGCCCTGGCGTCCTCCGTCTGGGCATAGGCGCTGGAAAAATGGGTGAAGATGCCGGTCACCTCCAGCTCCGCACGGCGGTAGTCCGCTGCCAGAGCGCGGGCGGCTTCGGCGGCATCGCAGGCGGCATAGCCGATGCGGCCCATGCCCGTATCCACCGCCGCGTGGGCCATGACCCGAACGCCCTGCCGCCGGGCCTCTTGGGCAAGACGGCAGGTGTACTCGGGGGACAAAAGCGCCTGGGTCAGCCGGTTTTCAGCCAGGACGGCGGCCTGGTGGGGCGGCGTGTAGCCCAGGATCAAAATGGGCAGAGCGATGCCGGCACGGCGCAGGTCCAATGCCTCCTGCAAACAGGCCACGCCCAGCCAGCTGCCGGGTACGTCGGCAAAGAGGGCGGCCACCTCCGCAGCGCCGTGTCCGTAGCCGTCGGCCTTGACGATGCCCATGAGACGGCAGCCGTCGGGGATGCGGCTTTGCAGGATGCGGAGGTTTTCCCGAAGGACGGAGCGGTCGATCTCCGTCCAGCAGCGGTCCTTGAAAGACATGGATACTCCTTTCCAAATCCATAGGGCGGACAAAACGAAGGGGGCGCGGCGCGTGCCGCGCCCCCTGGGGATGCGCTGGAGAGGATTACTGGACCGTGTAGACCCAGGTCTTTTTCATGGTCTCCTCGGTGATCTCCTGGCCGATGCCCGGCAGCTCCGGCACCACCAGATCGCCGTGGTCGTCAGGCAGGTAGTCGTACACGCAGGTGCGGCGCAGGCCTTCCTTGATGCCGTAGGAGTGCTGCTCGTGGATGAGGAAGTTGGGGATGACGGTCTCCACATGCAGCGCCGCCGCCTGGGAGATGGGGCCGCCGCAAACATGCACCTGCACCTTTACGTCATAGGCGTCGGCCATGTCGCAGATCTTCTTGGTCTCGGAGATGCCGCCGCACAGGCACACGTCCGGCTGGATGACGCTCAAAGAGCGGTTTTCAAAGAAGGGCCGGTAGCCAAGGCGGGTGTAGATCCGCTCCCCGGAGGCCACGGGGATGTTGATCTTGTCCCGGATCTCCCGCATGGAGACGGCGTTGAGGGGATGTACCGGCTCTTCATAGTACATGATGTTCAGATCGTCGATGTAGTTGGCCAGCTGGATGGCGGTGGAGGTATCGGTGAAGGCGTGGAGCTCGATGATGATGTCCAGGCTGTCGCTCAGGTCCCGGATGGCCTTCAGACGGGCGCGCACCATCTCCAGCACGTGCTTGGGCATCTGGCCCCGCAGGCGCCAGTCCGCGTCCTGCCGGGTGCGCTGCCAGTTGCCGCCCGCGGCCACGCCCACCGGGTCCACCTTCACGGCGGTGTAGCCCTGGGCCATGGCCTTTTTGGCGGCCTCGGCGTACTGCTCGGGGGTCACCATGTTCCGGTCCTCCAGGTCCCAGTCGAACTGGATCTGGCTGGCGTAGGCCCGCAGCTTGTGGTTGGTCTTGCCGCCCAGCAGCTGGTAGACGGGCGCGTTATAATACTTGCCCTTGATGTCCCACAGGGCGATGTCGATGGCGCTCATGCCCGCATTGATGACGGTGCCGCCGCCCATGCCCCAGAAGGTGGTGCGGAACAGCTTTTCCCGGATGGCTTCGCTGTTGAGGGGGTCCATGCCGATGATGAGCTGGCCGAAGTCCTTGACGATCCACACGCCCGCATTGTGGGCGTTGCCGTAGGCCAGGCCGACCTCGCCGAAGCCGCTGATGCCCGCGTCCGTGTTGATGCGGATGCATACAGGGGCGCAGTCCTCGTAGTTGAGGCATTTGGAAAAGTCAAATACGTCGATGCTGGTGATTTTCATGGTCATACCCCTTTCATTGTTTTCCCGCGCGGCGGTGCCGCTGCGCAAAGGCCGGTGTGTGCGGGCCTGCGCCGTTTGAAACCATCGATTGAAATTTTCATCAAACCCGGATATCATAAGAATATCCGATGGTTTGCGCAGGGCGATTCCTGATTTCATCATATCGTTCCTGCGGGCGGCGGGGTAATTATGAAAAACCTATCCCTTGCCATAACTGATAAAAATATCTCCAATTTCCCCGATGGATTTTGTGCACAATGGAAGGCAAAAGGAGGCGCGGCCATGACGCTGCAGCAAATACGCTATATTCTGGAGATCTCCCGGTGCGGCAGCATCAGCAAGGCCGCCCAGCAGCTCCTGCTGACCCAGCCCTACCTGAGCAGCATCCTCAAAGACCTGGAAAACGAGCTGGGCATCGTGATCTTCCGCCGGGACCGGCGGGGCGTCACGCTGACGGAGGAGGGGCGGGAGTTTCTCTATTACGCCCGTCCCATGCTGGAGCAGGAGGAGCGCATTGAGGCGCTGTACTCCAAGCGCACGGCCAAGCCGCCGCTGCATGTGTCCATCTCCACCCAGCGATACCCCTTTGTGATCCAGGCGTTCATGCGGTTTTTCCGCCAGTGGGATCCGGAGCGCTATGAGATCTGCCTGCGGGAGTGCGGCATGGATCATGTGATCCACCACGTCTATGAGAAAAAGAGCGATCTGGGCATCATTTTCCTCTCCGGCGCCACGGAGTCCTTTATCCGCAAGTACCTGGATATCCGGAATCTCCAGTTCCATGAGATCATCTCCATTGCCCCGTGTGTGTTTTTCCATAAAGACCACCCCATGGCCCGGCACGCGGAGGTGGACATGGAGGAAATGGCCCGCTATCCCTACGCTTCCTTTGAATCAGACGCCTCGGCATCGCTGGACTTTTCCGAGGAGGTGCTGCTGGCCAATTTCGGCCAGATCCAGCGGCACTTCTCCGTGGCCGACCGGGGGACCATGATCAATATCCTCACCCACACGGATGCGTTTTCCATCGGCAGCGGCATCCTGCCGCCGGGGTTTGCGGGCCCGGAGCTGGTGAGCCGTCCCATTCGCGGCCAGGGCAAGGATATCCGCCTGGGCTGGATCCAAACGAAGGGGACCTCCCTTTCCGCCGTAAGTGCGGCCTTTGTGGACGAGCTGAAAAAGACCCTGAACCAGGGATAGCCGCCATTCCCGGAAAATCGGCATGATCTTCCCGGTTCCTACTATATTCGGCGTGTGGAGAAGAGCCGAAACACAATATGTTGATAACTCCGTGGAAAATGTGGAGAACCGGGACGCGGCGGACACCGGAGGAAGAGATCCGGCGCCATCGATTTTCCACGGGGGCGGGCACGTGCTGTCCGGCCGGGGGACCATCCTGGCCGGACAGGGGCCGCTGGGCTGGAATTTGCAGGAAATGACAAAAAAGAGCACAAAAAATCTTGCAAAAAGCTGAAAAAATAAAGCGTATTGACAGCGCCCCCGGGAACGTGATATGTTAAATACAACAAGGGATGGTTCGGCGAGTCCCTATTTTTTGTAGAAAATTTTGAGAACGTTCTCATTTCCCACACAAGGAGCGGTTATGGCTGCCACGATCATCGACGTCGCAAAAAAATGCGGATATTCCAAAGCAACGGTTTCCAGGGCGTTTGCCTCGCCGGAAACGGTCAGCGAGCGTGCCAAAAAGCGGATCTACGCCGCAGCCAGCGAGCTGAACTACACGCCCAATCCCATTGCCCGGGCCATGGCCCGGCAAAAGACGGACAATATCTCCTTTGTGGTCCATGAAAACCAGTACCCCGCCATTTTGAACCCCTTTTACTCTCTGGTGCTGGAAGCGATCATGCAGGAGGCCATGAAGCGGGATTACAGCCTGTTTGTCACCTCCAACGATCACATGCGGCTCCCCACCGGAGATGCGTACATCAAAAAGCACATGGACGGCGTCATTATTGCCGGTCAGACGGATGAGGCGTATGTCACCAGCTTCCTCAGCCAGAACATCCCGGTGGTGGTGCTGAACAATCTGATCGAAATGGAGGGGCTCCCCTGCATCACCGTGGATAATTACCACGGCGCCAAGGAGGCGGCCGCCTACCTTGTCGGAAGGGGACACCGCCGGATCGGCCTGCTGGCAGGACGGTTTTCTCCCCGGATCTACGGTGAGCGCTATCAGGGCTATCTGGATGCCCTGGCGGAAGCCGGCATCGCGCCGGACGCCTCCATCGTGCGGGACCTGGACGCAAATGAGAAGCAGGCGGAGGCCTGCACCAAGGAGCTATTGAAGATGGAGAGCCGGCCCACGGCGCTGCTGTGCACCAACGATACCATTGCCGTGGGGGCCGTGAAGGCGGTATTGCGGTCCGGGCTGCGGGTGCCGGAGGATATGGCGATCATCGGCTTTGACGACAGCCTGGTCAGCCGGGTCATTGAGCCGGAACTGACCACCGTCCGCATCGACTCCTACCGGCTGGGGGAGCTGGCTGCCAAGCTTTTGTTCCAGCTTATCGACGGCCAGACGCTCCGCCAGGACCGCATCACCATCTCCACAGAGCTGATCGTCCGCGGCACCACGTAATGCCGCATGCAAGAATATGGCCCAGATGCCAGCCAAAGAGGTGAAGGAATGAACATCACATTTGTAAACGTCGGGTACGGCGACGCGATCCTGCTGGAGACGGACAGCGGCTGCCGGGTGCTTGTGGACGGCGGCGGGAACCTGCCCCAGGAGTTCGCGGGAGACCCCTACCGCATCCGCTGCGCGGACTATCTGAAGCTGCGGCAGATCCGGACAGTGGACGCGGTTTTCATTTCTCACATCCATGAAGATCACGTCTGCGGTCTGGCCGCGGTGCTGCGGGATGTGGAGGCTGGAGAGATCTTCGTGCCCTACCCCACGGAGCCGTTCCTGCGGGGCCGCAGACTGGAAGCCGGGGCGGATGCCCCCAGAAGCGTGCCCCTTTACACGGCGGCGCTGAATGACTACCAGGCGATCCTTCAGACCGCGGCCCAGCGCGGCACGCCCGTCCGTGTGCTCCGGCCCGGAGACCGGCTGGATCTGGCGGAGGACCTGAAGGCCACCGTGCTGGCGCCCAAGCCCCAGGCCATCCGGGATTACATGGCACTGGTGGAGCAGGCCTATGCACAGGCGGACCCCCGGGAGGTGACGCGCCTTCTGACCCGGCTGGATGCCACCTCCAATCATACCAGCTTCCTGCTCCGGTTTGACATCGGCCCCACGGCGTTTTTGACAGCGGCAGATAACTGTCCCAGCGGCTGGGATGAGGTCGATTTTTCTTTGCTCAAAAATGTAACCGTTCTCAAATTGCCGCATCACGGACAAATTGACAGTATTTCCGAACAATATATGCAGAATATGCCGCTGCGCTGTGTCATCACCACCGCATCTTCGGACCGGCGCTATCACAGCGCCAATCCGGAGGTTTACGAGCGGCTCCTGGCCATGCGGCCGGCCAGCGCACCGCCCCGGTTCCTGTTTACGGACGAGCGGTCCTATCCCCCCTATTTCCATCAGCCTGAAGGATTTCAGGCAACCACCCTTGTGATCGATTCCGGTGAGATCCGGCCGGAGTTTATCAAATTAGATACGGAGAAATTAAAGGAGGAAATCAGATGAAAAGCAAGAAACTCTTATCCCTGCTTCTCGCTCTGGCCATGGTCATGAGCATCACCGCTTGCGGCGGCAAGACTGAGACTCCCGCCGGGACCGATGACTCCGGAAACACCGACGTCTCAACTGAGGAACTCAACTGGCCCGAAAAGGAGATCCTGCTCATCCAGCCCTGGAGCCTGGGCGGCGGTCCCGACGTGATCACCCGCCAGATCGCCTCTTACAGCGACAAGATCCTGGGCGTGCCCATGATCGTGGAAAACCACACCGGCGGCTCCGGCACCATCGGCATGAATGACTTCCTGGAGGCCGAGGATGACGGGTATACGCTGTTTTGCTGCAACGGCCCCCTGTTCTCCCTGACGCCCAGCTTCATCAGCGCGGACTACACCGTTGATGATATCAGCCCCATCTGCGGCATCCGCATCACGGAGTTCGTCATTCTCAGCAACGCCTCCAGCGGCATCACGGACATCCAGGGCCTGAAGGACTACGCCGCTGCCGGCCATACCATCAAGTACGCCACCACCGGCGGCCCCGGCAACGACAGCTATACCATGATCTCCGCCCTGTTTGCCATGCTGGACATCCCCTGCGAAGCCGTTCCCTATGACGGCGGCCAGGAGGCGATCAACGCGCTGGTGGGCGGCCATGTGGATGTGGCCATCGGCTCTCCTCCGACCTATCGCGACTATGTGATCAACGGCCAGCTCAACTGCCTGGGCACCTTCATTCCCGAGGGCCTGGACGTGGAAGGCATCGGCCATATCCCCTCTTTCAAGGAGCAGGGCATCGACGTGGAGTTCACGGGCATGGACTACCTGGCTGTCCGCTCCACGGTGGACCCCCGCATCCAGGAGAAGCTGCGTGACTTCGTGCTCCAGGTCTATGCCGATCCCGAGTTTCAGGAGTTCATGGCCGGCATGGGCATGTCCGCCTGGGAGGCCGACTCCACGGAGATCCTGGGTATGATCGACTCTCAGACTGCGGCAATGGCCAAGTACATCCCCCTGGTTCAGTAATCACCTGCGGCGCCCCGGGCCGGAGGGCCTGGGGCGCCCACTTTAAAACCGAGGTGAACCGACATGAAACTCAAATATAACCACGAGATCATTTCCGGAATCTTTTTTGCCATTGTCAGCTCGTTCCTGTGGCTGTCCATCCCCTCACAGGTCAAGACCATGGAAAAAACAGCCGTGAACGCCCAGACACTGCCCCGGATCGCCATCGGCGGCATGTTCATCTTTGCGATCTGCCTTCTGCTGGAAGGCGTCTTCATGAAAGAGAAAAAGGAACTGACCATCACGAAAGCATCGTTTCACTCCGCCGCATTTAAAAAGGAAATGCGCTCTGTCCTCTACTGCCTCTTCCTGGTTGTCTATTGCTTCCTGGTGGAGCCACTTGGTTTTGTAATTTCCACCGTGATCCTGGTCGTGGCGATCATGGTGTATTACGGTGCCGGAAAATGGTACTATTACGCGATCCCTCTGGCTATGGTCGGCATTGTATACTATGTGTTCCGAGTCGTGCTGCACGTCTCTCTGCCTTAACAGGAAAGGAGGATCATGATGGAACAAGTTTTAGGTGGTCTTCAGATCCTGATGACCTGGCAGAATTTTCTGGTGATCCCCATCGGCCTCATCATCGGCATTGTGGTGGGCGCCATCCCGGGGCTGACCTCTGACCTTGGCATTATCCTGTGCATTCCCCTGACCTATGGAATGGACCCCACCATGGCCATCTTGATGCTGCTGGCCATTTACTGCGGCGGCACCTACGGCGGCTCCATTACGGCCATCCTCATCAACACGCCGGGCACCTCCGCCAACGCGGCAACGCTCTTTGACGGCTATCCCATGACGGTAAAGGGACAGGCGTTCAAGGCGCTGCAGATGGCGCTGTACGCCTCCACCATCGGCGGTCTCATCAGCGCGTTTTCCCTGCTGTTCCTGGCGCCGCTCATCGCCAAGATCACGCTGCTGTTCGGGCCTGCGGAGTATTTCGCCCTGGCGGTGTTCGGCCTTTCCGTCATTGCGGGTGTCTCCAACGACAGCATCTTCAAGGGCCTCATTGCCGCCTGCCTGGGCCTTTTCATGACCACCATCGGCGTGGACGCCATTTCCGGCACGGCCCGGTTCCTCTTCGGCCAGAAGAAGCTGATGGCGGGAATCGACCTGATCATCGCCCTGATCGGCATGTTTGCCATTTCCGAGGTCCTCACCAAGTCCAAATATGACCCCAAGACGGACCATAAGGTCTATGATGCCAAATCCCTGACCAAGGACAAGATCACCAAGGAGGAGTACCGCCGCTGCCGCAAGCCCATTGGTATCGGCTCCCTCATCGGCGTGATCATCGGCGCGACGCCCGGCACCGGCGGCGGCCTGGCCGCATTCATCGCCTATAACCAGGTCAAGCAGGCCTCCAAGCATCCGGAGACCTTCGGCAAGGGCGAGATCGAGGGCGTGGCGGTTTCCGAGTCCGCCAACAACGGCGCCTGCGGCGCCACCATGATCCCCATGCTGACGCTGGGCGTGCCCGGTGACGGCGCCACCGCCATTTTGATGGGTGCGTTCATGCTCCACGGCATGGTGCCCGGCCCCTCCTTGTTTGCCGAGCAGGGTGATATCCTGTATGCCATCATGCTTGGCTTGATCGTGGTGAATGTCTTCATGTATATCGTGGGCAACGGCCTGACCCGGTTCTATGCCCATATCACCCGCATCCCCTACGAGATCCTGGCGCCCATCGTGCTGACGTTCTGCATCGCGGGGTCCTACTCCACCAATAACCGCATTTATGATATCTACATCATCTTGATCTTCGGCATCGTGTCCTACTTCCTGCGGCGCATGGGCTTCCAGCTGGTGCCCATCCTGCTGGGCATCGTGCTGGGCCCCCTGGCGGAGAAAAACTTCCGACGCGCCATCGTGATCTCCGAGGGCAGCCTGGACATCTTCTTCACCCGTCCCATCAGCTGCGCGTTCATTGTGATCGCCATTGCGTCGGTGGTGATTTTCGGCGTGCGCAATTACAAGGATAAGAAGCAGAAAAAGCAAAACGCGGAGGTTTCTGCCCAGGCCAAGTGAGCGGATACTGCGCCAAAACAGATTCAATGCGAAGAAAAAGAGGGCTTTCCTGCGGAAAGCCCTCTTTTTTGGAAAATTAAAAAAGAAAACCGCTGATTTCGTAAGAAATCAGCGGTTTTATGGAGTGTAAGACCAATTGAGATATCCCCGGAAATCCCTGAATTCATGGGCTTTGCGAGGCATTGGCCTTATTTTTTTGCCCTTTTTTAAGCAGAGCATCGGCAGATTCTCTGTGTGATGGGCCATTTTAGTGTTCGTCCAAAAAAGATGTCCGCTTTATCCATGCCGAAAGATTGACTGAGGGAAGCGCCTGCTTCATCGGACACATCATCCAAGGAGTTCGTCCAGCAGGTAGTTGTATTCCGGCAGCTGATCCGTGTACTCTTTCATCCATTCCCGCATAGCTCG
>PPYE01511530.1_pt1 | contig 22119 bp, 30 predicted proteins | sample 1559881 | NCBI WGS metagenome assembly PPYE01 (sample SAMN08240022, study PRJNA423297) | Human gut metagenome, whole genome shotgun sequencing project.
GCTTCTACATAATCGCCTGTTTCGTCAGTGTTTACAGTGTACTGTGAACGTGTGCCTCTGGGTAAAAAGATTCTTTCATTTTCTGTATCTACGCCGTAAAACCACGCCTCACCGCGTTGAGAAAAGATTTCATCAACAGTGGCTTTGTCTGCAATGTCGTAGAAGATGTGTCCGTTAGGGTTCTTTGCTGCTGTAGTTGCACCGCTCCAGATTCGCTGGCTGTTGCTTTCTATATAACATTCTTTCAAATCCACAGAGCCTTTAAATGGGTTGAAGATAGTGGTTCCATTATCTTTGCCTACCCCGATAACCGTCTCTTTTATATCGTACAGTTCGCCAACCTGTTTTGTATCATCAAGCAATACCGTGCCATTTGCCAAAGACATAGTCACGTGCAATGTATTATTGGTTTTGGAATAAACTACTTTGACAATATAATCTGTTTCCGGTTGAGCGGGTGTTCCAAAAGGATACTGCCAAACACCAAGGCCACCATTAAAAATTACATTAAGATTATTACTTTCTAAGTTTACTAAACAAAAATAATATTGAGATGGCCCGCTCGCTGTAGGACATGCAAAAATTTCTTGCTCGCCTGATATGTCAGCGCCTGTTTTGATTTTGAATTGAAAATCAAAATCCTCGTCAGTGGGGAAGGTCAAAGCGCTTGCATAGCTGCTCGTGCTAAACTCGCTTAAAACCCCGTTGTCCACGACAGGTGCACCCACAAAGCTAACATTGTTTTTTATAGATAAAAGTGTGTTGCCGCCATTCTCAAACTCTTCCACACACCTGTTGTAAAAGTCAGGGTACCCGTACCTAGACCCCGGCACAGCGTCTTTGTAAACATACGTGCCCTGCAAGCCAAAACCCTTGGACTCTTCGTAGCTCAAGATGTGGTCTTTCACCACAATATCGAACATAGATAGGCCAGAGCCTGCTGCCTTCTTTATCACTTCTTTGCCCGCTTCTGTTATGTTTGATCCTCTGTAACCCCGCTATTCGGGAGTCTTTCGGGGTTTAATATTCCTGACGTTATATTATCAGCATTTGATGCATCAACGGATAATAATTTATTATCTGTACCGAGCTTGATACCGTTGTTTTCATCATTTGAAACTAAGTCCTTTATGAAATTCGATATTTTTTCTTTTCTTAACTGGTTGTGTTGTGAATCTGTAATAACCATAATTTCATCATCATTTGATGATTCTGTTATATCAGGTAATTCACCTACTAGTTGTTTATCCATTATGTAAACTCCTTAAAAAGCCCCCTAGAAAAGGGGGCTAAACTAATTATGTTGTAGCTTTCGGTTGCAATACAGCGAACGGATAACGTGTGCTGCTTGTTGCGTTTTTACGAGTAATTGGGTTAGCAATTTGTACAGCTAATCTCATTACGCAGCGTAATGCTACCATGTCTTGTTGTGCAAGGTTGTATGCAATAGTGCCATCAGTGTTTTGGATGATAGCCTGGTCTAAGACTTTATATGTCATATCCTGACGTAGAGAATAAACAGCTTTAGTAAAATCGCCTGCAACCATAAGAGCTTTTGTTGCATCAAAAACACCTTGGTTGTCATATTCTATTGGTCTACCTATCATTGTAGATGGGACACTTGATGTTAAACTAGGCATATATAAGAGCTGATTGTTTTTATCTCTTAAATCTCTAAGTCTGGCCTCCATTGTGCCATCGGCAAAAAATCCGTTCACTCTGTAACCGTCTGACTCGACCAAATCCATAAGTCCGTTTAATCCTATGATATCTGAGGCCAAGTCTGTATTTGTACCTATTTCAATTTTGTTTTCTGCGGCAATAGCGGCAGGAACGATTGCCTCGGGCCAAGAAGTAGGTTTATTTGTACCGTTTAAAATAGCTGCATCAATAGCAACCCCAAATGCTTCTTCAATTTGGGGTCTTAATTCTCCCCATATATCGTAAGAGGAATCATCCAAAACAGACTCAGGGATAGGTACAATTACTGCGAGCTCTTCAGCAGTCAAAGTGATTTTATCCCATTCTGAATTTGTTGTTTTTTTCTGGTCTGTGTCACCATTCAAGAAATATGCGCTCGGCAATGCTGACAAAACAGGTAAGACTCTTTGTTTTGCTGACATATTGGGTAATCTTCTCATTAATGGTAATAGTTTCGAACGTTGCGGAACATTCTGTATAATTTCTCTGGAATATTCTATAGGAATTAACGCATCTGCGTTAGTACGTGAAATAATGTTTACATCTGTTGCCATAATTAAATCTCCTTATCTACCGAGTGCTGCTCTAATTGCATTGTTTGCACCGGCATTTTTTTGTTGAACTGTTTCTGTAGGTTGTGGAACTGCCCCTTTTTTCTTGAGTTCTTCTGTTTTGAAGCTTTCAAGAGCTGCTTGTACGCTTTCATTAGTTCTTGACTTCAACAAATTTGCAAACTTCTCTGCTTGTATTTTCACGTCTTGTTCGTCTACAATTTCAATAAACTCATCAGGGTTCAGACCGATTTCTTTAAATGCTTGACGGAATGTTTCTTTACGTTCAAATGTTGCCGCTTGATTTTTGTAATATTCAAGCTGTTCTTCTGCCGTTTTAGAGGATAATGTCAATTTTTCTTTTTCTTTTAAATATTCTGCAATTTTCCTGTCCTGCCCGGCACGTTCTTTTTTCAGCATTCCCACTTGAACTTTCATTTCTTCAAGCTGTTTTTCGATGTCATTTCCGCCATCTTGAGGTTGTCCGTCAGTGCCTGCTGTGCCGTTTTGAACGTCAGAAGCAGCAACACCGCCGTTTTGTGGTTGTGTCATAATTTTCTCTCCTTTGAATATGTTACAAAGCCCTTTTGAAAGGGTTTAAATACTTTTTAAAATAGGGTATAATGTATTTGATAGTCTGATACGGTAAATCTCCCATCCGGGCCAACTGGCGACAGAGGGGTGCGGGAGTCCTCATAATCAGGCTATTATTTTTTGCTATGGTTATCAAAATACATTGACAAAAAGTAATTTTCGTTTTTATTTTTAGTAGTTTTTAAAGCTATTAGTAAATTTTGACCATTGATTTTTTTCTCAATTATTAAATTACCTTTATTAAAATAGCTTTTATCTGCACTGTTTATATAAGAAACAATTTTTTTGTACATTTTAAAACTAATTTCGGGGTGTTTTGCCTGGTTTTTAACAAAGTTATCAAAAGATAATCTTAATTCGTTAGTGTCACTTCCCAACAAATTCTTAATACTATTGTTGATTTTCCCGCTTACAAAATAATGTTTCCTTAATTCTTTATCAAAATTATCTCTTAAATATTCGGTTGTAATTTTGCCAACAGGCATACTATTCCGCAATGCGGTGGCTACACCTTTTGTTTGCTCATAGAATTGTCTAAAATCAGATACTTTAGCTTTATTTTGCTCTTTAAGTTCTTTTGCGTATTTTGGATTATCTAAGAAAACAACGTATTGTGTTTCACGGTCATTGATTGCATATTGCGCAGCTGCCTCGCCAAGCTTACAACGTTTGCCGTCAGGATAGAGAAAACGTCCTTTTTCATCGGATATCTGACCGTTCATCATAGCTGATTGTGTGCGTGTGCGGCTGTCAAGAACAGCAAGAAGCTTTAAGCGTTTGTCATCTCTTTCGACTGCCGAGAAAATCTCGTGAGTTCTCAATGAAGCCATACGCATTGTTTCTGTTCTTGCAATGCGGTAGGTTTGATATATATGTCCATTTCTGTGAGAAAATTTACCATTTATAATGAGCTCTTTTGCTTTTGGCGTTATAAGTCCGTCTTTATTTCGAAAGCCCATTATAATATCGATTTTCTTTTGCACTGCCTGAATACTGGAGCCGTTTTCAAAACTTTTTGCAATAGCTTGTGTTACTTGATTTGCCATAAGCTTTGAACGCTTTAAAACAGATTTTTCTGCAAGTATTCTATTTGTTATCTCAAATGCCTGTGTGTTTGGTAAAACAGACACAACAGCGGGAATGTATTTTATAGGCTCGCCGAGTGTCTGTGAAGCAAAATCATACTCAATAACCCCACATTCATTGTAATTGTCAAGTATATTGCCTTTTAAACCAATAAACATTTCATTGTATTTTTTAACAATATAGGCTTCAAGCTCTTTATAAATCTGTTTATCTTCCTTCAACTCTAAAAGCTTTGAAAAAACATATTTTCTGACCTCTTGAAAATCAGTAATACATTTTGCCTGAGCTTCTGCGATAAGTTCGTTGTACCGTTTTCTCAATGCTTTTAGTTGTTTAGGGGTCGGTTCTTTCATCAGATTTCACTTGTTAAAGTTTCGTAGCTTTCTGTTTCAGCTTCTTGCACCAGTTCTTCTGCTTTTTTCTCGTCATATCCTGCTTTTATAAATATTTCTTTTTGTGGCAGTTTGCCGCCTGCTGCAAGCATATCTTTTAACCATGTCATTACATCTTTTGGAATATTACGTTTGAAATCATAATTTATGTCTTCTGTTGAAAAATCAGCAACGCTCTTTATATCCAAGCCTGTCCAATAGGATTTTAAGAGTCTGTCAAGGTATTCAAGGGATATTTTCCACTCTGCCTCTGTATCTTTGCAGTCTTCTTCCATATTTCGATACATCTGTGAGATTTGGAAAGCTGTCGCGTTTTGAAGATTTGATACTGCTTCAGGGTCAACAGATGATGACACAATCCATATACCGGACCAGGTTTTTTGAACAATAAATTTTATAAATTCAGGGTTGATATCTTTGGTAATAAAATGTGCATCTGCGTCTGCTCCACCTGTAAAGACACCTGATTTTTGCATTTCTGCTTTTATTTTATCATCTATATTCCCCATATTTTTAAGCAGGAGATATGCAGCTCTAAAAGTTGCTGCTTCTGTAATATTGTCAGATATCAAACGGTCATATGCGTCCATTAAACCGACTGCAAGTTCTGCATTTCCTTGTTTATTGTCATTATTTGACCATTCAACAAGGGGAATTCCAATAAAACCGTGTGGCTTTGTTTCAACCAAGACCTGATAAGAATTGCCGCTTTTTGAAGCCAGCCACTCAGTGACATTTAAAGAATCATATTCCCAAATGTGTCTTCTTTCGTCTATGTCGTAGTATACATAAGCTTTTATCGGTTCATTATCATGGTTATAAACCACTTTACCCTGCCACGCAGGAATTTGTTTTATTCTTGCTCTGTTCTGCTCATCAAGATAGCAGAGAGAATATGTGTTGCCCCATCCTGTACAGGAAAACATAAGTCTTTTGAGAAAACTTTTAAAGTGGTTAAGATTGTCAAACTCTTTGTACTTCTCTTTGACTTCTTCTGCAATACTGTCTGTATAAGTTCTTTGTATGTCTCCTGCAAGGTATCCTGATTTAGTTTTTTGAATTACTTGAAAGTTGTTATAAGAAACTCTAATGTTAGGGTCAGAATAAGTTGTTTTTTGTCTTGCAAAAATAGGTACACCGTCAGCCATTAAAGCATTATACCAATCAAAACAGCTTGCGGGTTTATTCTTTGACCTCAAGCTAAGTCGATATTTTAATTCATCATCTTTTAGTAATTCTTTATCAATCATTTTAATAATCCCTACAAGTTATAGTTGCTGTATTATCATCGCTGTATCTGATATCTGTAATTACACAGTCATAGATTGTATCTTGCCCAAGTGTAAATAAATCTCCATCATAGTGCCATTTATCTTTTAAACCCGTGATTTCTCCTGCACCCTGTATTATGCCGGTATTAGCAACAGGTTCGATTTGAACAATGTTTGTACGTCCGGAATTTAAAACATCATAAATGTTAATTACAGGCGACTCTGTTGTGTAATCCAATGACCTTATAATAATTTTGGCATTTTCTGGGATTTCTATATCCGAATAAAGTGTAAACCCTGTCATATTTCCGTTTTTTGTTATGACAGACTTTATAAGACCAGTGCTTTCATTTTGCATATTTGCACTATTGCAAACATACACACGGTCAAGCATTGTCATATTTAAAGCCTCAAGGTTTACAGAAAATTCAAAATTGTTTCTTTTGGCCTGTGTACAAAGTAATTCATAGCTTATAGATTTTAGTACACTTGCTTTGTCTGTAATGTACTTGAGGTCTTTTTTTACAAGCAGATAGTCAGAATCTGTTGTTCCTTCTTTGATTTCTTCATGTACTGCACCGTCATACCAGTAAACGGTTACTTCGTCTTGTGTATAGTCTTCAGAGTTAGTAAAACTTGCTCTGATTGCTTCTGTTAATCGTCCCAAATTTGGTGTCCAGCTAAAATTCCAGGAATTATGCTGGTTAAACATACCTTTAGGTGTTTTTTCACTTCCGTCTATAGCAAACGTGTGCTTCCCGTTTAAAAGCGGAATCATTGCGCCCTGACAATTTTTTAATATTTCATTTATAACATCCATTGTTTTGGTGGCTTCTGATACGATGCCATCAGCTTTGTATTCTTGCTCTTCACACCAGTTGTAAAGCCTAACCAGGCTGTCATTATCAATTAAATCAGAGCTTATGGGACGAGGGTTCACTAACTCATCTGTCAACAGATAGCGAATAATAGCAGCAGGATTTTTACTTTCCTGAACTGTAGACCAGTCTTCGCCGTTCCAAACGGGTATTCTTGCCTCTGCTACATAGTTGAATTTTTTAATTGTTCCTGACAGGCCTTTATAGGCTGTTGCTTCAAATGCAATTTGATTAACTTTAGGCAGAATGCTTTCGTCAAGTACTTTTCCTTCAACATAAAATTGCACCTCTGCACAGCGAGGATAGCCTATATCAAAGTTTGTTTTATCTGCATAATCTGCTGAACGTACACGCACGGTATATTTGCCTGTTTCAGGTAAAGTAAATCCGATAGGTCTGTAAAAAAGCTGGTCAGCTACGTTTATATCTGACGGGCTATTTACTTTGACATTTGCACCGTTTACTGTCGTGCTGGATGTGCTTAATGGTTGCTTTTCACCGTTGATGTCTCTGATATAAAGTTCCGTATTTTCTGATAACGGAATATATTCCCCATCACCTTTTTTATACATTATCTCTATTTCAGAAGTACGGGCAGAACGTGAGCCATCGTTATTTTGATGAAACAATCCTTGAGGAAAGCTTATTATTACATCAATTTCTTTTGTATTTTCGGGGCTTGTAAGTACTACCTCTGACACAGTGCCTGCGTATCTGTTGATAGACAGGTTTAAAGTTTCATTACGGTTCAATGTCTGGGTAACCATATTTTCAGAAACATAGAGTGAGTCCAGTTCATTTGTTGATTCTGTTGAGTTTCCTCTTGTATTGCTTAAAGGGGCATAGTTTGTAAAAACTATCTCTGTATAATTATCATCATCCGCATCATATTTAACCGAGCCGTTATAGATATATGTATTTTCATTAACAAGAGTAAGCATTGAAGAGGTGATTGTTATATCATTAGTTAAATCAACATAATTGCCTTTTTGAACCACTCTTGTTGTCTGTCTGAACTGTTTATTAGTCCAGGCGTTTAAGTCTACATTTATAAATTTGAGCTGATAATTAACCGTAACAAAGTTGGTGTTTGTCAGTTCGTTATAATCAAAATGGGCATTTTGATTTACTTCTTCATCGGGGTTGTATGACAACTCTTCATCTATGCTCATTGCTTTTACGTTATCAAAACCTATAAAATTAGACGAGCCGCTTGCGGTTATTATATCTAAATAGTCAATAGAATAATCTGTACGTGGTGTATCTCCCAGTTTAAAATCAGAATATACTACATTTTTATAATTAGAAACAAAATACTGTCTGTATTTGTTCGTTGAAGCACCGTCAACGACCAGTCTGTACGGCTGCTGTCCATATGAAGGTGTTTGTTGTATTTTTCCAAACAAAACAGGAAGGCATCCGCTTGAGATATCATTGCTAGCCCCTCTAAGCTCCGGCTGCGTACTTGAGCTGTATTCTTTAGCCTGAGTTGTACCACTATGGCCACCGCCTGAAAATATAGATATTGCACCTGCGGCAACTACACCTGCTGCCAACGAAACAGCAGCTATACCTGTAACAATAGCGGCAGTTGCTGAAAAAGCACCAGCACCAAGTGTAACTAATATAGTTGCACCTATAATCTCAAATATGCCGTTTGGTCTTTCTATGACTTCTACAATATCACTATTTTTGAGTATATGCCACGGTTTAAGCGGTTTACCGTTAATGTATGCATTTTTATAGTTTCTAAAATGAAAAAAAGCAAAATGCCAGTCCCATTTATGAAAGCTTAAAGTCTTTTTATCAAGATTTCGTCTTATTACTCTTATCATTTTAAAGCCAAAATATTTTAAACAATAACCTCATAAAACGTTGCATATCTGGGAATTGGACTTATTTTAACTCCCTGATTAATTGTTTTATGGATGTACTCTTTTTCGTTGATTGCATACCCTATATGCTCTATACTGCCAACACTGACATGTACTGCAACCCCTTTTTTAGGTTTGTCTACAGTTTTGTGTTTGATATTGCTTCTTACAAAGCTTTCCTCATCTTCAAAAATCGGAATATCAGGTAAAATAATCCCGTGTTCGTCTTTGTAGATATCTTGCAATAATGTCCAGCAGTCATTTTTAAACTTTTGGTACTTGCCATTTTTGAAATATTTTAAATAATCCATTTGCCCTCACTTGACAAACCTATCAACATGACAAATAATATTGGTATAGGGGCAAGCCCCAAAGAATCACTACTTCTTCGGAGCTTGACTTCACCCCCTACAGATAAAGAATAATAATTTTTAAAGCTGCTATAATTGCCGTTATAGCGGCTTTTATTATTCGATTATCCATAGTATCACCCCCTTTCAGCCATTTTCTCCACTAAATGAGTGTGCTGAGGGAGTGTTGGTTTACCCTGTATAAATATTACTATAAAAACAGGTTAGGAAATGTTTGTCTGTAATAGTTAATAGTACTCATATTCACATCAAGGTTGTGTCTGATATTTATTGTTGCTGTTATACTTTCAGGGGTTATTTGTGCTTCAAATATTTCGAATAATCCTGCTGGATATTTTTCAGCTGCTTCTGTTTCGATATTGACTATGTATAAATCAAGCAATATATTTTCATTTGAATTTATTGTTTTTCTTATCTCGTTAGCTGCAAGATTTTGAATATTTGATAAAACGAGCTGTGTTCCCTGTGTTTCCGTCTGAGAAGGCAGGATAATGTCAAAGGGATAAGGCTGGTATGTTTTTCCGTCAAGCTCCAGTGTTTTGGTGTCGTTTATAAAACAAAACGACTCTTGAAACGCACTGTGTTTAAGTTCAATAAGCATTTTGAGAGCTCGTCCGAGATACCTCGAGTATGAGTTTTTATCCAGTTCAAAACGATTCATAACGACCGCCTTGCTTGTGTCGTAAGATATTTGCCGTTTGCTACAATAGGCAGCTGATAATTTGCAGCAAGCACTCTGTCTAAATAGAAAACCTCGCTATCAAACATTAAGGTTACATTTGTATTCCAGTATCTTGAGTTAGGGTTCCATTTAGGCTTGCCAGTGATTCTTGCAATACGTTCCTCGCCTATTCTGCAATCCATGATTTTAAACGGTATTGAGCCTTGCTTTGTATCGTATTTATACCAACTCATAAAGTCGATATATTTCTGTCTTTCAAGCGTAAAAACACACTGAGCAATATCCTGTATATCTGTAAAACGTTCACGTCTATACGGAATACCTGCATCAGGAGTGACCTCAATATATCCTTCCTGAAACTCGTTTTGGAAACCGTCAAGCTTTATCTTTCCCCATTTCCACTTTTCCATTATGAAGCTTGAACTCCTCTTGAATTGTTACGTTGTAATGCTGATGAAAACCCGCTTTGTGTACGTTCGTTTCTCAATGCATTGTTTACTTTCCTGATGAATATTTCAGTGTCCCCGTCAGGTCTTTGTACAGTTTCAACACTTGCTCCTGATTGGTTATAAATAGTAATATTAGGCTGTTGAACCTGTGCTTCAACTCCCAGTCTGCCGTCAGGAGTTCTTCTCAGCGGCATAATAGCCTCTGTGCCCGCTTCACCCATTAAACCCATTCTGTTACCCTTCATAGGGAAATAGGTAGGCTTGTCAACGATACCGCCGTCAGCAAAGGCAGTAACCCTGCTTGCAAGCATTCCTGCGCTGGCTAATATGTTGGCAGTACCAATAGCGGCACCCGTCGCTGTCGCTGCTACCGGGGCAAGAACTGCACCTGCTATCGGAACTAATGCAGCCGAATATGCAGCTTGTGCAATGGCTGCTTGTGTTAATGAAGCTGCTAATTGTCCTGCTGCTGTTGCTGCACTTGCATAACCGCTCATTGCACTTGCTATAACTCCTGATGTACCGCTCATTGCAGTAAGAGCTGCTGTTTGAGATGTGCCAATACTGGCTATACTAGCAGCTGCTTGAGGTGCTTGAGCCAAGATGGTTTTAAGTTCGTCACTGACTGCGGATATCGGAGCAGCTGCACCTGTCATTGTTCCTTGATTACCGCCAAGGATATTTGACAAAAGTCCGCCGTTTTGTGCACCTTCCTGAAATAGTTTGCTCAACCCTGATGATATCATTTGCTGAGCAATGGCTTGAATAGTGTTTAAAGCAACATTCCCGAAACGCTCGAGCGCATTCTCGCCTTGTTGCAAGGGAGTGGTTATAGCCTGTGAAAGGCTTGAAGATATGGTGCTTGAAATGTTGCTCCATGATAAGCCTACTGAATTTTGCAAAGAAGCTTGTGCTTTGTTTATTTGGTTTTGGTACTGAATAGCAAGGTTTTTAAGCTGAATTGCTGCCCGTGAGTTGCCTTGACCTTGAATAGCCAAATCCAAATATTGAGATTGGATTCGACTTAAAGCATTTTGCTTTGCCTGAAATGGGCTTGTGATAGCAGCGCTTTTGACTTCTTCCGCTTTGTTTTGCAGTTTTGTCAATTCTTCTTTTGCGAGGTTTAAATCGTCAAGATTGACAATTTTAGCAGCGGCAAGATTGTTGACTTTTTCTTGTGCCGTTTGGATTTCAGCGTTAAGAGCCTGAAAAGGAGGCAGTACGTTCAAGTCGGTAGCTTGCTTTACTTTATCAAGTGCATTTGTAAGTTTGTTAACTTTTTGAACTTGATTATCCCAGACTTTGCCGCTTGTAATGCCCTGTGCTGCAAGGTCGTTCAGCATTTCTTTTGCTTTTGCGGCCGCTTCGTTTAACTGAGCATATGGGCCTTTAACTTTCTCCGACTTTTTGCTGTCGTCACTGCTACCGCCAAGATTGCTGGTACTGGCTCCGAGTGTGTAGTCTTTTAAAGCTTTACCTTCTTTTATGACTTTTGCAGATGCATTTTCTTGACCTATTAACGCTCTTATAGCTTCTGTACTTTTGTCAATGGCTGCTGCATATTCATTGTATGCTTTGATTTTACGTCCATGTTCAAAATTGCCAACAGAATACCATTTATTTTCTACCTGTTGATTAAATTTCAATTCTGCAGCTTGTTGTTGTGACATTAAGCGTTGGATTTCTGCCAACTTAATATATTGTGCAATTAGCTGAGCTGTTGAGTTTTTCAATTCGCCTTGTGCATTCAGTTCTTGTCCATATTTATCTAACAAACTCGGATATTGTGCATTAAGTTTATCTTTTATCTCGATTAGTCGTTGTTCTTCCACTCCTGTTCTGTTAGAGGCAGTTGCTAATTTATGATATTCTGCAACTAATCGAGGTGTTTCAACGGCATTGTTTGACGTTTCACTTGCAAGCTCTCTTAATTTTTGAGTTTCTTTTGATAACTCAACTTGATTTTTTTGTAAAGCGTATGTAACTACACCAATTGAGGCTGCTAATGCAGCTCCACCTATCATTAAAGGATTGGCAGAAATTGCAGCTCCTAAACCTAAAGCGGATGTCCGGATATTAACTAAAGAGGTGCTTAAACTTGCTAATGCAGATGAAAGTTGAACTCCAGCCGCAGCACGAAACGCAATAAAGGCTGTAGTGGTTGTTGTTAAAGAAGTTGCTACTGCTCCTATTTCAGCCCGATTTTTATTTAATGTATTTGCAAGTTTCGTACTTGCTTGTGCAGCACCTCTGAAAGCTTCTACCCCATCCTGTACAGAGGGTTGTAAATATTCCCCCCAAGCATTTGAGCTGTCCATTACATCAGTATTTAAACGGTTAATACTTGCTCTTAATTGTGTGGAAGCGTCCAATGCACTTCCACCTAGCTCTTCTTTAAGAGCTCTAGCAAAAGCAGGCAAAAATTCAGAAGACAAAACCTTTCCCTCTGATACCATATTATAAAACTCACGGGTAGTCATTCCCATGGATTTTGCTGCGATTTCAAATGCACCTGGTAGATGGTCGCCTAGCTGTTGACGAAGCTCTTCCATTGAAACAGTGCCTTTGCCTGCAATCTGCTCTAATGCTTTAAAAGTTAATTCAACATTCGTTGCCGGCAATTGCATAGATGTAGCGGCAGTTGAAATATCACTAAATATTTGTTTTGTTTGTCCAAGTGTTAAGCCGCTTCTTAAAGCAGCAGCTTCGAAGCCTGCGAAGCTGTCAGCGGTGCCCTTGAAAGATAGTCCTAATCTGTCTGCTTCTTTTCTGATATATGATAAGCTATCAGCCCCTACTGATTTATTGCCTGCTGCTGCATTAATTCGGTTTTCGAGTGCCTGAAAATCCATTGATGTATTAACAGCAGATTTGCCCAGTTCTGCAAGCCTTGTAGAAATATAACCTATGCTGAATCCTGCTAGAACATTATTTAAATTCAAAATAGAGGAGCCTAGCTCTTTAAATCCAGTCGCTTTGTTTACAATATTGTTTGCACTGGACATTTGCATTTGTGCATTACGCACAGTCTGAGCAAGTTTTTGAAATTCAACGCTGTTTTGCTTTCCTTGCAAAGCTAAATTTCTTAGTCTGTCTGTAGCAGCTATTGTAACAGAGTTCAGCTGATTGAAACCAATACCGCTTTTTTGAACATTTGCAAGTTTTTGAAATGAATTCAATGCATGATTTGCTGCTGTTTGCTGTTCTTTTAGCTTTGCACGCAATTTTTCATAAATCGGCAAAGAAGCATTTGAAGTGCCTTCTACGCTTTTTAAAATCTTTTCATATTTAGCCGTCACATTATCAAGATTTTCAAACTCGCGTGTTACTTTTGCGGCGTTTGAATCTATGTTTATTATTACTTTTCCGTCTTGGTTTGACATCATTACCTCTGTTTTGTAAAATTATTAGATTAAGAAGTTAGGAGTTAATATGAAAAACAATAAAATCTTAATCAATTTGTTTGTAGCTTTGCTGTTGACGATACTATTTTCTTTTATTTATATACAAAAATCTCAAATTCCTTTGCATTGCACTCTTGTAAAGCATTATGATTTTTTAAATTATAAAGGTGAAACACATGCTGTAAATCAAGTTGAAACAATAGATTTAATTATTATTATTGATTCTTTCAGTAAAAAGATTTTAGACAATAAAAAAGCCCCACTAGGGTTCGTATTCGGCAATGTTAATAGGAACGAGATATATTTTAAAACTATGTACGAACCTAATATGGAAGATACAATCAATATAAACAGGAATACCGGTGCAATAGAAGGTTATGGTCGGATAAGTGATAGTAACGGCGAATTGAGCTTTACTTATTCAGGTAAATGTGAACCGTATAAAGTAAATAAAAAGTTCTAAATGAGCTCTTAATTGCTTGTATGTCTTTTCTAATCCATCAAAGTTACCGCTTGATTTAGCAAACTTTTGCGAAGATTCTTTAAGTTTATTTATTTGGTTGTCTAAAGCTTGAAAATCACGTGCTGCTTGAGCTGCGTTATCTTCAATGTTTATTACAACTCTACCATCGTTATTAGAATTATTTGCCATTTAACAAAATCCTTGTTATTATTTTCGAAATAGTAATATTTATTGAGTAGGTTGTTGAGTATGAAAAAAGAAGATTTTAATTTTGTTCCAATTATTGCAATTTTTATTATTATTTTTATATTGCTTTTTAATTTCGGTATTTCTAATACGTCTAGTAATAATGGTCAATTTGATTGCTCTAACTATCAAGCTGAACTTAAAAGAATAGCCAATACTCCTGAAGACTTAATAATAACGCACCAAGCAACTGGGGTTATTAAAGAGTTGGAAATTTCTGATAAGTATTACACTGTTGTCATTAATCCTGATCTATGGGAAAAGACAACAGCAGAACAAAGACAACTAATACGTTGTGCGACAACTGAAGTAGCAAATTCAAAAGGCTTAGAGGGCGGAATTGTTGACCTAGTGAAAATGGAAAGACTATATTAACTACTTATTTATCTGTTGCATTATAGAGATTTTCAAGCTCTCGAGCTCTGTTTTGTAAAATTCATGTATTGTTGAAGGAGTAGTTATGACTTATTGTAAAAACTGTGGTTGCCAAATTAATGAACCTGCAAAATTTTGTCAGGAATGTGGGAAACCTTTAGATAAAAAAAATAAACAAAAAAACAAATGGATTGCTATTGTACTTCTTTTGTTGTTTGGTTATTTAGGGTTACACAGATTTTATTTGAAACAAGAGTTTGAAGGCACAATGTTTTTGCTTTGCGGTCTTATTTCTTTGTTTATCGCATTCTTTGGTTATAATTATATATTTTTGATTATTGTCACTATTGCTCTATTTATTGATTTAATATTGATTATTAAAGAGGTATAAAAATGGAAATGTTCAATCCGCCGCATCCAGGCGAAACAATCAAAGAATTATATATGAATGATTACAATTTAACGATTGCCAAACTTGCTTTAATGCTTGGTATCAGTAGAAAACATTTATCTAATATCGTTAATTGTAAAGTGCCTATTTCAACAGAAGTAGCATTAAAGCTTGCAAAGTGCTTTAAAACTTCTCCTGAAATATGGTTGAGAGAACAGCTTGCTTATGATTTATGGAATGCAAAACAAACTGTCAAGCTTGATGATGTTCAAGAAGCTTTTTAACATTTGATTAACTATAGCACTCTGTTCTCTGCAAAATCAACCTCAATCAAGTATCTTATTCCGACTGCTTTCTCATAAGGAAGAGAGGCTATTTTGAGCAGCCCTGCCCTGTGCCATCTCCATAGCTCTAAAATATCGTAAAAATCACTGTCCAGATTAGCCCAAAGGTCTTTTTTCTTGCCAATGGCTGTAGGTCTTTTGACATCACCGAGGAAGATGAGCTTGTCATCTTCCCAGGCTGTCGTGTTAAAATCCCCTGTTTTGTATATCTCCCAGGCTATTTTTACTTTTTTTCGGTCTTTTCTGCCTTTTCTTTTATTCCGTAAATAGCGGATAAAAGTGCTGCACAGCAATCGCTATGGATAGCTGTAATCACATTGCTTGCACCAAGACCGATAAATTCAGCATAAGAGCTATATTCCAGTGTTTTGCCTTCTTTTTTCAAGGTCGGCTTGTTTTCAAAGCGTAAAAAACATCTTGAGGCAACTCTTGCAAAATCATTATACACTTGATAGTCTATAATATCTGCTGCATTTGGTGTCCTGAAAACGAACTTCGGCGGATTTTCCTCATCTTTAAATTGACTCGGAATTACCACAATTTCCTCAAGATTCTGCAATTCAATTTCCATTTATTATGCTCCTGCTGTTTCGATTTCTTTTAAGATACACGGAATCAAGTCATCATCAGGTGTATTTCTGAAATTAGCTGTGTAAGTCTGTGCATCATCTACACCGGCGCCTATGTTAAAAGAGGTAATAGTTGCAGGTGTAAAATAAGACATTATTTCACTACCTTTTTTATTTAACACAAGTCGTAAAATTAAGTTTTCTCCGTCAATTTCAGAAACCTCAACAGTATCACCTGTTTGCGCAACAATCGGAATGAATTTATTCATCAGGTACTCAGATACATTTAGGGTAGTAACACCTTCCAGCGACCCTGTTGCCTCTGTAAAGCCTGCTAAATATGTTCTTTGGTCGTCACAAAGAGTTGTAACATCAATCTCATCTGCAGAATACTCTACAGAAAAGCTTTGTATATCACATTTTTTCGTTAAAGTAAGCGGTACAACCTCGTCACCTGTTTTTACTGTAATTGCAGCAGCACCTTTAATAACATAGCCTGGTACTATACCCTCAGGCAAGCCTGAACCTGTAGCAGCTACTTTAGAAACAATATAATAAGTGCCGGCAGTGAGTGCTGTACCTTCTTCTGTGCCTTCAAGTGGTGTACCTTTTGTAATTGCGTAAACCTCTCCGTCACGCCCTTTTAATCTTTTTCTTTCGTTTGCCATTAGTTTAATCTCCTTTGATTACTTGTAATAATTTATTTCAAACGCTATTACGCTTGAATAAAGCCCGATAGAAGGCTCTATAAAACTTCTGCTTGAGTTTAACTTCACAAGGCCTATTTTGTACCCTCCCAAACTCGGTAAGTCCATCACAAACTTAAATAACTCCTGATTGATAAAATCTGCTGAACTTTGAGAGGAAGTATAGATATTCCACTGCGTAAAACTCATTCCATCCGAAAAATTATTGTCGTTGCACAAAACCTGTTGTGTTCCGTCCATCAGCAAACTATGCTGGATAATATAAGGCTGCTTTGTCTTTGGCTCAATTTCACCGTAACCAAATTTAAAATTGAAGTTTTTGACCTTAAAATTATTCTTAATGTATTCAAATAAAAGCTGCTCAAACATTCTTTTTTAACTCTTTTTTGAAATGTCTTGTGAACGTTCCACCGATTTCTTTTTGAACCTTTAACGCTGCGTTACGCATAATTGCAAGCGGTTTTGTACCGGGATGGTGCACAATCTTAGCAAATACCCAATCACCATTTTTATTTTTAAAGTGTAAAGCTTTTTTGCCTCCGGTAGGTTGAATTATATGAGGTCGTGAGCCATATTCTAGAACTGCTGAATACGGAGCAGCTGCAATTACTTGTTTTTGCTCCTTTATATATTGCACCTGTTTTACATAGGTAGTTTCTTTTTTGGGTGCGCTTTGTACAACTTCTGCAACAATAGCAAATCCTGCCTCTTCTATAGCCTTTTCCGTTGCATTTTTTAATGCAAGACTAAAATCAGGCATATCAAATTTAATTTTGCTTGCCATTTTCTTTAAACTCTTGGTTGTAATAGTCTTGTGTAACTAAAATCTGATACGGAGTACCTTCACAGCTTGATTCACTGTGTATCTCTTCACGGGTCAAAAATATTTTCCCAAAAAGCTTCCAGTTTCTAATATTTGTATATGTTGTGTTTTGTGTTGATGACATTACAATCCTTCTTGTGTATAAACAAGGTTATACTCTGCGTGCTGTCCTCTTTTAGGCTCAACTCCCGTTATGCCGTCAGGCTTTACTGGTGCACCTGCTATTTTGTATCGAACGCCCTTAAACTCCAAAATATCTGTTTCATCAAATTTGACAGAAACATCACAAAATAAAAGCGCATCAACACTTGTTGTATCTTTGCCGTTGCTGTATACTTTTGAGCCGGTGGAAGGTTGAATTAGTCCCTTGAAAGTGCCTTTTGTTGCCCATTGTTCAGGTTCATCAAAGTATGCTGGTTTTAGCTCAAGTATAGTTATTTTTTTATATTTGCTTTTTAAGCTCATAAAAACTTAACCCTTTTAAAGCTCTCCAGTGCTGAAACAATCTCAGAGGGGTACGCCATCGAACCGATTAAATAATCAGCTTTTGTATAGCTGTAGGAACCTATATTTTCACTCTTTAAATCATCAGGCACGCCACGATTAAACACATCATAAGAAATCATTTGCGAAATTATCTTTTCAACACTTTGAGGTAAACCTGATACAAAGATGTACGCTTTTTCCGTACAACTTACCAGTGATGCATTATCAACAGTTATTGTTTCACCGTCAACGGCTGTGACATAACTAAAGAAGCGGTTACGCCCGCCTACAACATGAATTAAATCACCTTTAGTAACATTTGCAATCGGTGAAATTTTGTCACCGTTAAATGTCAGTGAACCGCCGCTAAATACATAATTGAAGCAATCCAAGCTGTAAGGAAAGCAATCACAGAATATTGAGCCGTTATAGTTCGGATTTTTTATATAAAAACTATTATTCAGATACGCACAAACGCTCTCAATGGTTGAATAAATAGTATTTTGGATTAAAAAATCTTCTCTTGCTTCAATCCTTTTCGCTTCGCCTTCTGTAACCTCGTAAGAATAGCCTTTTGTATATTGTGTTGATGTTTCAGCACAAAGCCATGTACCGTTTTCTTGAGGCATTTCCGCCTGGATAAAATCGTATTCGTTATTTAGTTTTACTGAAAATAAATCTATCATTAGAAAGGCCTTATTCCTGTTAGTCTTGTTGCCATAAATTGCATTTCATCTTCTAATGCATAGCGTATTGCATCTATCAGGTGGTTGAACGCATCTACTGGCTCATCATTTATGAAATCACCATTTTTATCTCGTTTGTACTGATAGTTTTTAAACTCTGCAATGGCATTTGTGCAGCTTGGATGTATAACTATTTTTTCAAACTGCTGCATATACTTTAATCCGCTTAGAACGCTTCCTTTACCTTTTTTAGCTGCAACAGCGTTAATACCAAGGCTCTGATATTCCTGTACACTTTTCGGTTCTGCACTATCACAGATAACACGTTCAGATGTAATATATTGCTTTACCTGCTCCGCACTGTCTTTATTCAAGAGTTTTGTTTGATAAATTTCATTGCAGATATAAAGTTTATTTTGCTCTATCGCACACTCAACAAACGCAAACGGGTCATTGGAAAAACCCCAGTCAATCCCGTAACGATATTTTGAAAACCTGTTTTTGTCAAAGTCTGCAACCTCAAAGTTTTCAAATACAAGCCCTTCTGCAATACCTAATTCACCGAGCCCGTAAACTCTCCAAAAATTATTGTCACCCTTTCTCGCTTCAATACTATTGATTATAGTTTGTTCCAAAAAAGGGTTGTCTTTGTAGGTTGATTGTATAAGTTTTGCTTTTTCCGCTTCATCTTTAAAGATTTTTTCGTGAACCCAAAATTCATTTGTGGGGTTGTAATCAATAAAGATATTATTTCTAGTTCTGATAAGCAGCTGTTCAACAATATTGTAATGCAGATGATTTGCTTCATTCAAGTACAAATAATCACGTCTGCCGCCATGAGCTGAACCAAGCTTATCAAAAGATAAAAAAGCTATTGTTCCTTTTCCTGCGGAAAATATCTTGTCTGATGATTTATAATACTTGTAAAAATCTATGCCAAATTGATTACAAACAGTAGGCATATCATTTAACACACCCTGTTTTAAGTGAGGAACAGACAGCCCCACTATGTCGATTTTTACTTTATACTTTAATGCAATTATTACAAGCAATTGAAGGATAGAAAAAGTTTTTGTGCTTGATGTCCCGCCCTGGTTAATTATGTACCTGAAATTCTCTTTTAAAGCACCCGCATTTTTTCTAAAAACAGGTGATAACTTTAACATCAGATATCCTCTATTAGTTCTTTATCTTCTTCTGAACCAACAACAACATTAATACCTTTTGCAGAGATTTCTTGTTTATCAACAGGCTTCTCGCCTAAAGTATCTCTTATTGCAAGATATGCCGATACATCGCCTTTGGTTGCCTTTTTTATTAAAGCTGTTGTTATGGACATATCGTTTTGTTCGCCTGTGTCCTCATCAGCAAGCAGCAATGCTATTTCAAGCAGCTCTTTTAGCTTCTTCCTCTCCCGTCTAACTTCGCCTGATTTGATACCGCCCATTTGCGCTATTTTTCTCTGTTCTTCCTTTGTTAATTCATTAAAAGGAATTAAATTTTTATCAGTTTTACGCTTCTTTTTTTTAGCCATAAAATCACCTGATATACTGTCCTGTTTCACTGCATAACGGGCTACCCGCCATGACTTTAATCTTTATTCCCCGTCCCTGCGCAAATGCAATCCACTGCTCTAAGCATTCTCTTTGTTTTGTACGCTTTTCATCTGCACAGTCGAAGTCACATCCCGCAAAAAGAATCTCCTCATATCCTTTTAAAATCGCATAAGCTAACATGTAACTCATTGAAGATGCAAAGTAGCGATGATTTACAATTGTCCTTCCTTCAATAGGAATCCGGCGAAGCTTATACACTTCCTCAAACGGGAAGTTGGCTTGAGTAATAATACCTTCGATTTTTTCTTGTTTGTGCAGGTCAAACCACAAATCATAACGCTTGAATTTGTCTTGATGATGGTTTAATCCCCAGACCTCATAATCAGAATCCCAGTCAAAGTTTTTTAGAGATTCGCCTACACCTAATATTGCTAATTTTTCCATAATCTAAAAAAACAGGGTGAATAATATGACGAAAAGAGGGATGTTCACCCTGAATAACTGCATCTACATAGTTGAGTAGTTTGTATGTATTGTATTTAGGATTTCGTATTGTCCGTTGAAGTTTTTACGTGTTTGTTCGTAAATCGGGTTACCTTTAATATCTTTTTTGCGTGTTTTAAGAAAATCTCCGTAAAAAACGTTTTGATTTGAGAAAGTTCCTTGTTTTGTATTGTTCTTTTTGTGTTCAATTCTTCTGATAAAACGCTCTTTTTCAGTTTTTGCACGTTCACCTATAAAACACGAAGTCTTAAACATTGTCTTTGTTTTGTGAAATATCCTTGCAACAGGTGTTTTGTTTATGCCGCAATACGCAAATTCAAGCCATTTAGAACCTAATTTATATACACAATCAGGCTCGTACAGTTCATTGTTCAGTACCAGCAAAAGGACGCTCCTATCCTACCCCGTATTGTAAAAACCTCTACTGACAGCCGCCGTTATTTCAGGATATTTAAGACTGCCCCATTTTTTACCGGGCTATTGTTATTATAGCAAATTATTTTGTCCCTAAAGGGACAAGTTTTTAAATAATACCGTTTGATTTTGCAATGATTGCTTCGCGCACAAGGGAAGAACGATTTTTTACATTAAAGGTGTTAAATAAATGTTTTATTTTACGTTTTATGCTTCTTTCACAGTATCCTGTTTTATCCGCTATCTGCTGGTTTGTGCTGCCGCTAATCAATTCCTCTAATATAACTTTTTGTTCTTCCGTAAGCTTCATAAAATCTCCTCAATAAGCTAAAAATTGTGTCGCTAGTTGTATTTCATGTTATTTAGAACCTTTTACAATGAAGTTAAGTAATAATTTATTGTGTTGATTGTTTTTACAGTTGCTTTGTTGTCTGCAAGCAGTGTCTGAATTGGGTATTCGCTCAACCCCATGTCTAATGCGAGCTCATAGGTCGAGATTTTTCGCTGCTGTTTTAGCTTTTCAATTTTCTTTGCTATTTTTGCGGCATCTTGAGAGCTTGCGAAGACATGCATTATTCTTCTTCTCCTTTCGCCTTGCGGATGATGTCGAGGATATCGTAAGCTCTATCGTTAATCTGATTTAATCTATAATTGGGTGTTATTGGGTCACAATCAGTTATGATACTTTCAATCATCTTCTCAATCTCATCAAGGGCTTGCTTGAGTTTTTGGTTTTCTTTTTCCAATTCTTGCAAGCAATACTCGTTTGCATCAGCATTCTTTTTAGCTAGGTTAACAACTGTTTCGTATTTAACATTTAACTCTACGATTTCATTTGATACCTCTTCACACTCTTTTTCTTTGCGTTGGAGCTGTTTGAAGTAGCAGGCGCCTTTATCTATACAGCTATCGTAAGTTTCTATTACATCAGGAATATTGCAAATACCCTGGTCATAATATTCACACCCACTCACATCCACGCCATCAATTATTATTTCTTTTTTATCTGTCATTCTCTGCCTCTTTCTTTAGCCAATTTTTGTAGGGTCTTTCATAGTCTTGTTTACAATTTGAGCATGTTACAGAACCAAAAATCTGATTGCAAAATGCGCAATTTGTATATATTCTCAACCATTCCGCCATCTCGTCAAGGCTCATGGCTTTTATTCGTTCGTAGTTAGTTGTCATTGTTTACCTCCTTTATTTCAACTCTTGGGTCAAGAAAATAATATCCGCTGCCGCTGTTTATAAATTTGTTCATAAAGCACCAAATGACAGCTTGGATTTCAAAGGGATAGCGTT
>PPYE01046964.1_pt1 | contig 22108 bp, 19 predicted proteins | sample 1559881 | NCBI WGS metagenome assembly PPYE01 (sample SAMN08240022, study PRJNA423297) | Human gut metagenome, whole genome shotgun sequencing project.
GAGGGGAAGATAAAGTCTGCGGATGCCGTTGAAATCCATCGCTGATTAGCGAGGTCCTGTCGAGCTTAGCAGCGCGATGAATTTCACAGAGCGGGAGTGTGCTCCGCAGACTTTATCTTCGCCCGCAGCCCCAAACCACGACAATCTCTCCCCGGGACGAAAGACTCATATACACACCCCACCACCCCGTCCGCTGGCCGTACCGGCGGCATCCTCACCTGCTTAACTAAATCTCCACTATTTTTCCTCTATTATGCGTATTGCTTCCTGAAGCTGGTTATCCATATCCTCCGGAATTACAGGCATCTTGGCAGCCTCTTCATTCAGCTCCACCTCCACGTCAGGAGCGATTCCTTCTCCGTGAATGTCGTGTCCGTTCGGCGTATAGTAATGATTTGTCGTCAGTTTTACGGCGCTTCCGTCGGAAAGCGGGAAGAGCGTCTGCACAATTCCTTTTCCGAATGTCTGTGTACCGACCACTGTGGCCGCCTCATAATCCTTCAGCGCACCGGTAAATACCTCAGAAGCGCTGGCGGAGTTGCCGTTTACCAATACCACCATCGGTATCTCCAGACTGTGACCGTCTTTGGCATCATATACCTCTTCTGCGCCTTCTTTATCCGCTACCGTAAGGATCCGCCCGCCGTCCTTCAGGACGTAATCGGCCATGGATACTACCGTATTCAATTCACCACCCGGGTTATTTCTCAAGTCAACAATCAGTTTCTTCATCCCCTGAGTGTTTAACTCCTCTATCTTCTGCTTGAACTGGGCATCCGTCACCTTGTCAAACTCAATTACGGAAATATAGCCGATCTCGTCATCCAGCATTTTTCCTGTTACGGTCTGTACATCGACCGGTTTTCTCGTCACGGTAAGGTCCACGTATTCCCCTGTATCTTCCCGGTAAACCGTAATCTCTACGTTGGTGTCTTCCTCGCCCTTGATATAGTTGTTGACCATAATAGTCAGATCCATCCCCGTTACTTCCGTATCGCCTACGGCAAAGATTATATCTCCCGGACGGATTCCGGCTTTCTCGGCAGGGCTGCCTTCAAATACACGGATAATCGTGGAGACGCCTGTCTTCCTGTCCTGTGAAACCATCGCTCCGATACCGCAGTAGGAACCGTTTGTCTCATCCATAAAGCTGGCCAGTTCCTCCGGCGTATAATAAACTGCGTAGGGATCATTCAGGCCGAAAAGGAAACCGTTGTAAATACCTGATTCTTCCTTTTCCACTTCCACCTTATCCTCAAACAGGTACTTCTTGTCAATAATCGTCTGAAGCTCCGTAAGCTTTCTGTTGACGCGCTCCATATCGAGAGTCTGATTGCCAGCCTGACCGTCGGCGCTCGCCTCCGCCCCGGAATTTCCCTGCTCCGCCTGCACCTGTACCTGATTGTCAATGACGCGCCGTCCAAACATATAAATTCCGGCCGATGTCCCCACTGTCACCAGGCAGGCGAATGCCGTAACAAGGACGCCGACCATGACGCCTCTCCAGAATTTACTTCTATTGTCCATCTCTAATGCCTCCTAATTTATGGGTTGATATTGTTTCACTCCACGCTCGATATATTGTCAGAGTGCGACTGCATCCTACGTAGAAGCGTGGTTGATCTCATGGCAGTGGGGGAAAACCGATTACTCTCCGCCCACCACTGCCGTTAAGTTTGTTTTTGAACTTAGGGCCTCTGTTCAGTAAGAGTACCGAACCGTTTCCCTATGGGCTTACATATTTTGCCGGATTTACATAACTTCCATTCAGCCGGACGCCGAAATGCAGGTGCGGTCCGGTAGAATAGCCGGTAGAACCTACTTTTGCAATGACCTGTCCCTGCTTTACCGTGTCACCGGCTGATACCAGCAGCTGGGAACAATGCATATACACGGTGGATACTCCGCCGCCGTGGTTTAACATGATATAGTTCCCGGCAGAATAGCTGTATGTAGAAATTGTCACAGTTCCGTCGGCCGCCGCAACAATATTGCTTCCCGTAGGCGCGCCGATATCTATTCCCTGATGGTTTGAAGAAGCGCCTTCGGTCGGTGACTCTCTTCCTCCGAAGCCGGATGTAATCCTGCTGCTGGAAGGACACGGCCATATAAATTTAATATTCCCAATACTTACCGTATTATACTTCTGCCCTGCCGCCTCAGCCTTTTTCCTGGCTTCCTCTTCCTGTCTTTTGATCTCCGCCTCTATCTGTTTAATCTTATCTTCCTGAGCTTTGATATCCTTTTCATAAGCTTCCACCTGAGCCGTCTTGGTCCCAATCTGGGAATTTACCTTCTTAAGCTCCGCCGATTTTTCATTGACCAGCGTCTCCACAGAATTTTTCTTGCTTGTCGTCTGCTCCTGCAGCACAACCAGCTCCGCCTTCTCTTTCTCAAGCTGCGCCTTGTCATCTGCTATCCCGTCTTTGACTGCAGCATATTGATCCAGCATATTTCTGTCATATTCAGATATTTTTGAAATATATTCCGCTCTGTTTAACAGCTCCGACATGGACTTCGACTGCAGAAGAAGATCCAGGTAACTGCTGTCACCCTTCTCGTACATGTATTTGATACGCTTTTTCATGGCCTCATACTGCTTCTTTTCCACTTTTCCGGCCTCATCAAGCTTTACCGCGGTCTCTTCAATAGTCTTCTCTTTATCACGGATATTTCCTTCCAGCCTGTTCACTTCCGCATTCAGCGTCTCAAGCTGGGAGTCCAGCTTCCTTACATAGGTTTCCGTATCCGCTTTCAGTGTTTCCAGCTCTTTGATAGCCTGCTCTGTCTTCTTTTTATCCTCCTCGATGGAAGAAATCTTTCCCTTGGCGCTGTCCACGTCTTTTTTAGAGGCCCCATATGCGGGCGCTGCGGCCAGGGATGCCAGAAGAATAGCCAGAACTGTTCTTTTTACTGCTGCATTATGCCTCATCTTTTGCTCCTTATGCACAGACTCCTATACCTTCAGATGTTTCCGAATGGTAAAGAAGCTTCCGACAAAACCGATTCCCACACCGAGAGCCACCGCCACTGCGATCATATACGGGAAAATGGTGTCGATTGGTATAAACTCAATAATGTTAGATATGATATGGAATTTTTCAATCATGTATTCCACCGCACTCCTGTAAAGGAAATAAACGCTGACAAGCGGAATAGCCGCCCCGGCAAATCCGATAATAATACCCTCCACAACAAAGGGGGCGCGGATCATAAAATTGGTGGCCCCAATCAGACGCATGATTTTGTTCTCGTCCTTCCGGAAGGCCGCTGCCGTGGAAATCGTATTGCTGATCAGGAACACCGCCACCGCCAGCAGTATTGCAATAATCACTGCCGAAATCAGCCCCAGCATCTTATTAAAGGTGGAAAGCCCTGATGCCGTGTCATTGGAATAGTTAATCTTCCTGATACCTGCAATCGTATTCAGATAGGACACAATGACATCCTGATCCGCGATATCCTTCAGATAAATTTCGTAAGATGCCGATCCGGCCAGCGGGTTATCATCCGCAAAGCCTTCCGCCAGTTCCTCCGCATCTTTAAAATATTCCTTCTGGAATGTCTCCCATGCCTCCTCGGCTGAAATATACTTTGTTTCTTTTATCTCTTTCCTGGCGGCTATCTCTTTTCCGATTGCCAGAATATCTGCTTCCGCCATATTTTCATCGAAAAATACAGTGATTCCCACCGTGGTTTCTGCATTTTTCACCATATACTGTACATTGGCCACCAGGGCAAAAAACATACAGAATAAAAAAATGCACGCTGAAATGATAGCCGTCGAAGCCAGGGAAAACCAGATATTCCTGCCTATATTTTTCATACCTTCTTTCAGGCAATATGTAAATGTACTAAGCCTCATATGCGATACCGCCTTTTATCTCATCCTCCGCCACAACTCCGCGGTCCAGGGTGATTACCCGTTTTCCCATCCTGTTTACAATCTCCTGACTGTGGGTAACAACGACTACAGTGGTACCCCTGTTGTTGATTTCTTCCAACAGCCTCATTATCTCCATTGAATTCTGCGCATCCAGATTACCGGTCGGCTCATCCGCCAGCAGAACCTCGGGCGAATTAATGAGAGCCCTGGCAATCGCCACCCTTTGCTGCTCCCCGCCGGAAAGCTGGTTCGGGAATGATTTATATTTTGATGAAAGCCCCACCAGCCTGAGCATCTCCGGAACCGACTCTTTAATCGTTCTGGTCGGCACACCGATTACACGCTGGGCAAAGGCTACGTTTTCATACACTGTCTTATCCTTTAAAAGGCGGAAGTCCTGAAACACTACCCCCAAACGCCTCCTGTATTTCGGCACATATCTTCTGGGCATCTTCCCCAGCTCCATATCGTTCACGATGATTTTCCCTGATGACGGCTCCACTTCCTTTAAAAGCAGCTTCATAAGCGTGGATTTACCGGAACCGCTGCGCCCCATAATAAAGACAAACTCACCGTCCTCTATCGTGATATTAATATTTTTAAGCGCCCTGTTTCCCGCTTTATATGTCTTATTGAGACTCATTATCTCTATCATCTTCTGTGTATCCCTCAACTATAGAATTGCTGCGGCACAGATACGCGATCCATACCACAGCATTCCCCGTTTCCCTCTGTTTAGATTTGCTTCAAGATCTCACCGTTACCGTTCACGTAACATCTCATCATCAATAATCAAGGTTCTCCATATACTTCATGTATTTAACTACCATAAGCGCAATTTTAAAGGTTATGGCATCTTCAAATACCCTCAAATCCAGACCGGTACTCTTCTGAAGCTTGTCAAGACGGTACACCAGCGTGTTCCTGTGGATATAGAGCTGTCTGGACGTCTCTGATACGTTGAGGCTGTTCTCAAAGAATTTGTTGATCGTGGTCAGAGTCTCTTCATCGAAATCATCCGGTGATTTTCCGTCAAAAATTTCCTTGATAAACATCCGGCAAAGAGGGAGCGGAAGCTGGTAAATCAACCGGCCGATTCCCAGTTTGCTGTAGGCCACAACATTCTTTGTGCTGTAGAAAATTTTCCCCACGTCGAGAGCCATCTTGGCCTCTTTATAAGAACGCGATACATCCTTAATCTCATTGACAATCGTACCAAAAGCGACGTTCACTCTCGTCAGCGCCTCTGTATTCAGCATATCAACAATCATGCTGGCCGTCTTCTCCAAATCATCATAGGTTTCTCCCGGTTTCACTTCCTTAACCAGAATAATATCCTTCTCATCCACCGCCGTAATAAAATCCTTCGTCTTTGTGGAGAACAAACTTCTCACCGTCTCAAGCGCATTGACATCTTTCTCATGCTGTGTCTCAATGATAAAGACAATTCTCTTAACATTGGTCTCAATATGGAGCTTCTTCGCCCTGTTGTAGATGTCTACTAACAGCAGATTGTCAAGCAGAAGGTTCTTGATAAAGTTATCCTTATCAAATCTCTCCTTATAGGCAACAAGCAGGTTCTGAATCTGGAACGCCGCCATCTTGCCCACCATATAAACATCGTCACTGCCGCCCTTGGCAAGCAGAATATATTCCAGCTGGTGTTCATCAAACACCTTAAAAAATTGATAGCCCTGAATAACCTGACTGTCCGCCGGAGAGTCCACGAAAGTCAGAATCGCACTTTCATACTCCTCAGCACCGGTAAATGTGGACGCAAGAACTTTGCCTTCTGTATCACAGATACTTAAGTCCACCCTGGTAATCCCCTTCAAGCCTTCAATATTTGTCTGGAGTATCTGATTTGATATCATATCCTTCTCTCCTTTGATTTTATATTTTCCCTGATTACTATATTAATGCAAAACGGAGAAAAATAAAAGAGGGTGTCTGAAAAAAATTAAAATAAATATTATTTAAGCAGGTGATGTCCCCTCCGCAATTGATTCCGCCTGCTTCCCCGGTTCAGGTTTTCGCAGGGACGGAAGACTCAGGCGGAGATTTTCGCGATACCGGACATGGTCCGTTCCGGGCGCTGATTGTCTCCAGTCTCCGAGCACAGGTCATCGCCATCAATCACAGCAAATTGAGCGGAATTAAATCCGGTGATACTCTTCCGGACTCAATTCCGCTCAATCGTATTGAAACATCAAATATATTAAACACATATGGATGCACTGAGTGGCCGCGACAAGGTCCGCCCCCGCACTTAACGCGTGAGACAATCAGCGGCCGTACCGGCGGCGTCCTCACCTGCTTAACTAAATCCCTATTTCATTGACTCAATAATACTGTCAGCCAGTGCATCCAGCTCCGTTACCTTGTCAGGATGAAGGGCGGATGCCAGGGAAAGCCTCTCATTTAATACTGTCATATTTTTAAGCTCATCATCCACGAATTTCTGCATTAAGTCGCCTGATTTACATGCCCATGAGCCGTTCTCTATGATGGCGATTGTCCTGTTCTGAAGATTGAGCGCCTTCATATCCATCAGGTAATTGTGCATTACCGGGTAAATTCCCAGATTGTAGGTCACGGATGCCAGAACCACATGACTTAAACGGAAGGTCTCGGAGATGAGCTGTGAAACGTGTGTATTGGATACATCATATACATGCACATTCGTCATCCCTTTTTCACACAGCTTTGATGCAAGCGCCTGCGCAGCGGCCTCGGTGTTGCCGTACATGGAAGCGTAAGCAATCATAACCCCCTTTTCTTCCGGCTCATACCGGCTCCAGTGATCGTATTTGTCGATGAAATAGCCCAGGTCGGAGCGCCATACCGGCCCGTGAAGCGGACAAATAACTTTAATATCAATTGTTGCGGCTTTCTTTAAGAGCGCCTGCACATGAGGGCCGTATTTGCCGACAATATTTGTGAAATAGCGGCGGGCATCGTCGATCCAGTCTCTGTCGAAATTCACTTCGTCATTAAAAAGTTTACCGTCCAATGCACCGAAGGAACCAAAGGCATCGGCTGCAAACAGAACGCCGTTTGTCACGTCAAAGGTAACCATAGCCTCCGGCCAGTGTACCATCGGGGCATAGACAAAGGTAACCGTATGCTTTCCGAATGACATTGTATCACCTTCGTGTACCTCAATCAGCTCATGGCTGTCAACGCCGAAGCCGAACTGGCGCATCAGCATGAACGCCTTTTCCGTGCTGACAATCTTCACCTTCGGATAACGCAGAAGGATTTCCTCGATAGAGGCGCCGTGATCCGGCTCCATATGGTTGATTACCAGGTAATCAAGAGGTTTTCCCTCCAGCAGATAGTCCATATTTTCAAGCAGCTGGCGGCAGGCCGACCAGTCAACAGTGTCAAATAAAACACTCTTCTCATCCAGCAGCAGGTATGCGTTATAGGAAACGCCCCTGGGAATCGGATGTATATTTTCAAACAGGGCCAGACGGTGGTCGTTGGCTCCAACCCAATATAAATCTTCCGTTACATTTCTTACACAATACATAAAGTGAGCCTCCTTTCAGCTTACGCCTCGATAAACATATCTTTTCCTTCAGCACATTCCGGGCATACCCAGTCTTCCGGAAGTTTTTCAAACAGAGTTCCGGGAGCGATGTCATTGTCAGGATCACCTTCCGCCGGATTATATTCATATCCGCAGCCCCCACAGACATAAGTCTTGCCGATTGGCTTTTCCTTCGGCAGCTGTGGACGTTTCATCTTAATCATTGGAGGCGCCGGCTGTTTGGCTTCTCCATTGTCAAGCGCTGCCGTCAGAAGCGGAAGTATCTCCATTACGTCTCCGACAATTCCATAGTCGCAGTTCTTGAAGATTGGCGCATTGGCATTTTTGTTAATTGCCACGATGATGGACGCATCTTTGATTCCCTTTAAGTGCTGTGTCGCACCGGAGATTCCGCATGCAATATATAGGTTCCCGGTGAATTTCTGGCCCGACATTCCCACATAGCGGTTCAACGGCACATATTTAAGTGTCTCAGCTACCGGACGGGAAGAGCCGATAGCCGCTCCTGCCTGTACGGCCAGGGCTTCGATCAGTTTCATGTTCTTTTTATCCCCGATTCCTTTGCCGGCCGACACGACGCGCTCCGCCTGCGGAATCGGTGTGTCTAACGGTATGCCGACGGAAAAATCAAAGCCGTCTTTTTTCAGGGCAGCCACAAGAGTATCAACCTTCTCCTGCGCCTTTCCCTCTTTCAGAATCTGTTTCTTGCGAAGGCCGGTGATGGGGGCTGGTTTCTTCATATGCTTTGCCCCGCCGCCTCCTGATTCCTTCGGCATCTTGCCAATGATATGGGAAGCGATAACAACTCTCTGAATCTCGTTGGTTCCTTCATAAATCGTCGTAATTTTTGCATCACGGTATGCCCGCTCCACTTCCATTCCTTTCAGATAGCCGCTGCCGCCGAAAATCTGGAGAGCATCATTGGTAACCTCGAGAGCGATATCGGAAGCATACTGTTTAGCCATTGCGGATTCCATTCCGTACGGTACATGCTGTTCCTTCAGCTCTGCCGCGCTGTATATCAGGAAACGGGCACAGCGCAGTTTTGTCGCCATGTCGGCCAGCTTAAAGGAAACAATCTGCTGCTGGCAGATTGGCTTGCCGAACTGGATTCGCTCCTTTGAATATTCCAGAGCATTTTCATAAGCTCCCTGGGCAATTCCGAGCGCCTGGGATGCAATTCCGATACGGCCGCCATCCAGCGTCGCCATCGCAATTTTGAACCCTTCTCCCTCTTTTCCAAGGAGATTCTCCTTCGGAACCTTCACATCGTTGAAAATCAATTCTGCCGTTGAGGAAGAACGGATTCCCATCTTGTCATAGTGATCGCCAAACTCAAAACCTTCCCAGCCCTTTTCCACAATGAAAGCGGAAATTCCTCTTGTTCCGATATCCGGTGTCGTCACCGCGAATACCACGTATGTATCTGCTTTCGGCGCGTTTGTAATAAAAATCTTACCGCCGTTCAGCAGGTAATAATCCCCTTTTAATACGGCCGTTGTCTCTGTGCCGCCGGCATCGGAACCTGCATTCGGCTCCGTCAGTCCAAACGCTCCGATTTTTTCACCTCTCGCCAGCGGAACCAGGTATTTCTGTTTCTGCTCTTCTGTTCCGAACGCAAATATCGGCCAGGATCCAAGCGATACATGGGCGGAAAGAATTACACCGGCTCCGCCGTCCACCCTGGACAGTTCCTCCACTGCGATCGCATAGCTGAGTATATCCATACCGGCTCCGCCGTACTCCTTCGGATAAGGTATACCCATTAACCCCATTTTCCCGAGCTTTTCCACGGCCTCTGCCGGAAATTCATTGTTCTGATCGAGAAGAAACGCCTGTGGCTTAATCTCACCCTCCGCAAACTCGCGGATTTTCCTGCGCAGCTCCTCATGTTCCTGTGTCGTTGTAAACAGCATATGCTTTCCTCCTTCTCCTTTTTGGTTTTAATCATGCATCTATCGTTACCGCCGTGAATCAGGCAGGTAATATCAAACCAGCTCTTTCAATTACCGCTTTAATATTGTATGAACAAAACTGTAATTTATACTTGATAATTTTTGTCCACTTTAAATTATAAAGAATGCCGCCTGCTGATTCCGTTCTCAGCGGCGGGGAATCGTAACAGTTCAAGCAGTCTGAACTGTTACGGGAATTCCTCTTTACTCTAACTGTTCTCTTCTCCGTTCAGGAGCCAGTACAGGCTCCTGGAGCGGAATTCCTGATCAATTGCATTCTGTACTTTTGCCAGTTGTGTATGGATGGTGCAGGGCGAGCCGTACCTCCCCCGCCACTCACACTGGTATCCGGGCGTCATACAGGACGTCAGGCGTGCGTTTGTCTCCACTGCTTCTATCAACTGATAAAGAGTTGCGGTTCTTAAATCACAGCCCAGGCGGCAGCCTCCGCTGGCTCCCCTCGTTATCTGTACGATCCCTGCTTTTTCCAGTTTCTTAAGAATCTTATATGCGAACTTCTGAGGAAGGCTTTCTCTCTCTGCCAGCTCTCCTGCCGTATAGCTTTTACCATCTGACAGGGTACGTAAAATGCGCAGTGCATAATCGGTTTCTCTGGTTATCAGCACGTTTCCACCCTCCCTGTTGTCTATAACACTACTATAGCAATGTAGATAAAAAATGTCAAGTTTATTTTGGAAATTTTGTATAATTTATGTTATTATTCATTGCCGTAATATTACCGATACTCCATCCGGTATCGCCAGGATGGACGGATGTTCCTTTCCAACGTATTCCTTTGCCATCTGTATGGCCTCCTCGATCGACGGACTGTAAATAAGGTGCAGCGCTTCTACCATTTCCCTGGGTGCATCACTAACCAGTATGACCCTGTTCTTGAGCAGAATCCGGCATAAAATCTGAGACTGCCACTGATCCGGAACCGTATCGGTTTCCTGTCTTTTCAGAATGTCATCCAATATCCTGCGCGTGTCCGGCTCCCCTGCAAAGGTTTCATAAAAAGCACTGCCGCCATGGCCGTCATTACATCGGGCAGCCATAATGATTACCCCTTTGTCACTGCATGCTTCGGACGCCGCCGTCATCCCTTTTACACACTGATAGATATTTTGATCCAGGGGGAAACCGCCGTTGGTCGTTATTACAATATCGGCCGTTTTGGCCGGAACTCTGCACAGCCGTGACAGAAACCTGACACCTGCTTCATGAGCTTTCCCTATATCTCCGGCAACCGCACCTATCACTTCCTTTTCAGTGTTCAGAATGACATTGAGAATAAAAACGGATTTCAATGCCCTGGCTGCAAACATCATGTCCTGATGGATTGGATTCTGGGTAAGGCTGCCCGTGACGGAATGCGGATCCGCGATATTGTGAGCGCAGTGATTGTACATAATGGAACGGCGCGATGCGATTCCCGGCAGAATACTCTTGCGGCCTCCGGAATAACCAGCAAAAAAGTGCGGTTCAATAAATCCCTCCGCTATAATCAGATCTGCCTCGCATGCAAGGCTGTTAAGTTCAATTCTGTTTCCGTTCGGACTTGTGCCCACATACGTAAAACGTCCCCTGTCACAGTCATGGACTGCAATTTTTTCCCTGTCCACAATCTCAGGCCCAAAACGCTCTGCCATCTCCTCATATGTGGTTGCCCTGTGACATCCGGTGGCTATGAGAATCGTAATGCGAGCCCCCGGATTTCCTCTGCGCACCGTCTTAAGCAGAAGCGGCATCGTAATTCTGCTGGGCATAGGACGTGTATGGTCCGAAGTAATAATCACAACCGTACCCGCCCCCCGGGCCAAAGTTTCCAGCCCGGGAGAATCATACGGATGCCTGAGCGCAGACTTTACAATTTCGTCCTGCGGCTTTTCCGGAACGCAGGACGACAGTCCTGTTTTTATCACGGCGCTCAGTTCTTCCTGCAAAATTTCAACTGCTATATGCTGCTTTCCATACGGAAGTAAAATCTGCGTATTCATTTCCCTTCCTCCATCCCGGCCATTTCCATACCCGCCTTTATAATTCTGAACATCCTGACTGCCCCGCAATAGTACAGCTCTTCGGCCCGCCCCAGCGCTTCTTCCAGTTCCATTACCGAATTAACGGTTGTCATCATAGAAGTAATTCCAAAATCATAGAGCTGCTCCGCACCTTCTCCCATGGCTCCCACAAGTGCAACCACCGGAATGCCGTATTTCCGGCATCTTTTCCCCACTCCCTGCATTACCTTGCCAAAACAGGACTGCCAGTCTGCACGGCCCTCTCCTGTTACAACAAGCGTCACATTATTCAGCATATCATCGAATCCTATTAAATCCAGCACTGTCTCAATACCTGATTTTAAAGTAGCCTGCAGAAATACCATGAGTGCAGCGCCAAGCCCTCCTGCAGCTCCGGCCCCCTGTATTTCATCCGGATCTACCTGAAATTCCCTAATAATCACATCGCGGTAATTTTGCATTCCCCGCTCCAGCTCATCCAGCACATCAGGGGTCCCCCCTTTTTGTTTACCAAATGTATAAGTTGCCCCGTCTTTACCGCAGAGCAGATTATTTACATCACACATGACGGTAAATTTCGTATCATGTATCCTTTTGGACATCCCGGAGCAGTCAATATGGGCCAGCCGAATCAGATCGGAGCCCCGCCCTTCCAGTTCGTTACCATCACAATCTAAAAACCGTACCCCCAGCGCACGCATGCAGCCCATTCCGCCGTCATTTGTTGCAGAACCTCCGATGGCGATAGAAATATCTGTAAACCCCCGCTCCATTGCATCCATCAGCAGTTCACCGGTTCCATAGGTGGAGGTGTTTCTCGGATCCCGAAAAGCCTCCGGCACCATAGGCAGGCCGGAAGCCTCCGCCATTTCAAGAATTGCCCTTCTTTCATCAATTTTTCCATAGCTGGCCTCTACCGTCTCCATCAGAGGCCCATGCACCTGAATCCGTATTTTTTCCCCTTTCATCACATGGATAACCGCATCAGCCGTACCTTCTCCACCATCCGCAACGGGAATCCCGATGCATTCACATTCTCCAAAAACCTCTTTTGCGGCTTTTGTCAGCAGACATATGGTCTTTACGCTGGACAGAGTCCCTTTAAAAGAATCTGATGCAAATAATAATTTCATTTCTGGATTTCTCCTTCCGATGAATGTTTTATATCAAACAGGCTCTTAAAGAGGCAGCCCTGCAAGCAGACCAAAACGGCTCGCAGGGCTGTCTGTCACTACCTATTCAACGGGCCAGATAATCGGATTTTCCGCCAGCATCTCATTGGGCCATACCATCCGCCATGTGCCGTCAATCAGCTGGGAAACTGTTGATAAGCCATAAATATTGTGGCCATAGTTACCGTTGTTGTCCGGAAAACCGAATTTCATTCCATCAAACTGAGTCATAATCATATACGGAGAATCCGGCTTTAAATCCATTTCCATTAACGCCTTCTGAAGATTCGTCCCATCAGTGTCACCGGCCGCCTCAAGAGCCGCCATCATGACTGCCACGGAGTTCCATGCACATCCTGCGTTCTCATTCATGTTATATCCATGCTCGTCCACATACAGCTGATGAACCGCCAGAGATTTTTCTCCCTTTTTCTCCAGGAATCCGGGATTCCAGGTATCGGTGGAGAATATTCCGTTTGCACTCTCACCGACAGCTTCCTTGAATTCGTCCGTCACAATAACGCCTCCGCAGCAGAAAAAGCCCACTTCCAGTTCATATTCCTTCACGGTCCGGTACAGTGATACGCCTTCTTCCAGCCCTGAGACGACAGGAATCAGGTATTTAACGTCCGCCGCCTTCATCTTTGTCACCTGTGTCGTAAAATCTGTTGTCCCCAGCTCATAAAATTCCTGGTACGCTATCTGAATCCCGGCCTCCTCAAAATATTTGGTAAAGCTGGCCATCTGGGACTGTCCCCACTCAGAATTCTCTGCAATGAATCCGACCCCATGGACTTCGTCCCCGTACATTTCGGCAATCATCTCAATAACACCTACCAGGCCCTGTGCATTAGTCGATGCATCATTCGTCGGATTAAATACCCATTCATTGCCCTCTGTGTAAACCTCCAATGCCGACTGCTGGCTCACGACGAACGGAATCTTCCGGCGTTCACAGATTGGCTGCATGGCAAGCGTGACCGAACCACTGGAATAGTCGCCGGAGATTATAACGCAGCCCTCGTCTAAAAGACGCTCCAGCTCCGTCACGCCTGTCTCCACATCATCCGCATGGTCGGCATATACCATTTCCAGTTTTTTCCCGCCCAGAGCTTTAACGCCTCCGTTGTTGTTCCAGTATTCCGCGGCAAAATCATATCCCTGTTTCAGCATTTCGCTTTCATAGGCGGCTGAGCCGGTAAATGACAGAATCACGCCGATTTTTATCGTATCTGATTCTTCTGGCGCATCCTTTGCCCCCGGGGTACTGCTATTTTCCTCTTTTGCTGCTTCTGCCGCAGCAGTGCCTGGCTCGCTCTTACTTTCATTACTGCTTCCGGAATTGCCGCATGCGGACAGTCCAAGCATCATAGCTGCCGTCAAAATAACCGCCATAGTCTTTTTAATCTTCATCATTTTTTTCATTTGCCTCCTCCTTTTACAATTCCTCTTGTTAGTTATCCCTTTATTTGGCAAGCCTCCTGTTCTTACCCAATTCCCCATTCTTCTTTTTCCAGTAATTCTGAAAGTCTTCCGTACCCAGGGGCGCCGGAGCGGCTGTCTTTGCAAAATCCAGCCATTTTCCAATGAAAGCGTCTGCTTCATCTCCAATCTCATCACAAAGTGCCTGTCTGGACGCCCGATCCGGCTGTACCTGCTCTACTCTGGCAAACCACATCTTTTCCAGCCTGTGCAGCTCTTCTTTGTACTGTTCTGCCGGTATCCGGCCGTCTAAGATTGCCCTGTTTATCCCTTCCCGCCGAATCCACTCGTCCACTCCTTTGTCCATCTCTCCGTAAGAAAAGACTTGTTTTTTGCTGTAAGCGTCAAACCAGAAAGGCTGAAACGGCGCTATACAGGTTACACCCATTCCCGTCCCCCACATGACGGTATCACGTCCGCGGCATTCCGCTATCATTGCGCTGCACGTCTGGCAGACCACATCTTCCGGGTGCGCAGGATTCTTCGCATGCATGCAGACACAGCTGTCCCCGTCTGTCCAGGCATCCTCCGAATAATGCGCCCGCAGCGTCTCCACCATATGTTCCACGTTAAAATGATTCGCATGCTTATTTGCCATCTGGTAACTGCAGCATCTCCTGAGCATTCCGCTTCTGTTCACCGGACTGGACCAGTCCACATAGGCTTTTGCAAAGTCAAAGGGTTCATCGACCGGATAACCTTTACGCACGGCATTCTCTATCAGGCCTCCATGCATCCGATCCGGCGTACAGATGGAAAGATAATTTGATATACTGTATGCACCGTCAACACGCTTCGCTGCCCAGTAATGCTTTCCAGCCGTCTCCACATGCCATATCTCCCTCTCGTCCATAATCATGTATGCGTTGTCATAATGGAATACCGTATCAAAGCTTGCATTCCCTCCCTGTCCATAACGCTCCATCAGTTCCCCAACGATCCGGACCGCATCCGCCGCCGTTTCGGACCGTTCCAGTGTCAGCCGGACGATGTCCATTCCCAGCAGCGCCTTTTCCCTCGTATTCATCTCCCTGGAAAACACAGACTCATTCCCCATGCAGACACCGTGTTCATTCACACCAATCTCCGCTCCCCAAATCCAGGACGGCTTCGCCAGTATCATGGCATTCGTGTGGCTTACCTGCTCCACCCCGATGTAAGTACATCTCACCTGCTCTCCGTCCACATGATCGGCGGCCGGCACAAAGATAAACGGCTGCGGTTCGTTTACCGCCCGGTCGCTCGCCTTGCCGAATATGGGATTCCCGCTCCTGCATAACCGGCCGCTCACACCAATCGTATCACACATATCATACACCTCCTCTTTCAGATCCCCAGATAAGTACTTCGGATCTGTTCATTTTCCAGTAAATCCTTCCCTGTTCCTTCAAGGGCATTCTGCCCTGTCTCTATCGCATACGCATAGTCAGCTATATCAAGCGTTGCAAGGACATTCTGCTCTACAAGAAGAACTGTTACCCCTGCTTGATTGATTTTTACGATGCTGTCCAGCACGATATCCACTATAACGGGAGCCAGTCCCAGAGACGGCTCATCCAGCATAAGAAGCCTGGGCTGGGACATCAGCGCACGGCAAATTGCGCACATCTGCTGTTCGCCGCCCGACATGGTTCCAGCCATCTGATCCTTGCGCTCTGCCATTTTAGGAAAAATATCAAAACACATATCAAGGTTTTCTTTTCTCCTGGCTCTGTTCCCGGGCAGATAGGATCCCATCATCAGATTCTCATATACACTCATGTAAGGAAACAGTTTTCTGCCCTCCGGTACCTGGATTATCCCCATTTTGACCCGCTCATGGGCCGGGGCATCTTTAATACTTTTACCGTCAAACAAGATATCCCCTCCCCTGAGAGTAGTCAGGCCGGAGACCGAATTAATGGTTGTCGTCTTGCCGGCTCCGTTTCCACCTACAAGAGCAACTATTTTTCCCTCTTCCACCTTCAGAGATATCCCGTGAAGAGCCTCAAAATTCCCGTAATTTACATAAATACCGTCAATTTTTAGCATATCGCTTTTCTCCTAAATAGGACTTGATTACTTCCGGGTCCGCCGTCACTTCCTCCGGTGAACCATCGGCAATCAGACATCCCTGGTTCAACACATAAACCCGGTCAGACAGTGTCATAACCGCTTTCATTACATGTTCAATAATGATAATCGTCAGCCCTGATTCCTTGCCTATTTTCCGAATCAGGTTAATCACCCGGCCGCTGTCTGTCGGATTCAGGCCCGCCATTACCTCATCCAGCAAAAGAATCTTTGGTTCTGTCGCCAGAGCCCTTGCTACCTCCATGCGCTTTAATTCCGGCAGATTCAAATTTTCTCCCCGTACGTTTTTGCGGTCCCCCATCTCGACCAGCTCAAGAACCTCTTCCGCTTTCCGTCTCGCCTCTTCCACCCTGGAATGCTTCTGCAGCGCCCCCACCATCGTATTTTCCAGCATAGTCAGATTGCTGAAGGGTTTCACAATCTGATATGTCCTGGCAATCCCGATTCTCGCCAGCTTATGGCTTGGCATGTTCTGTATTTCCTTTCCTTCAAACAAAATCCGGCCGGACGTTACATGATAGGCCCCTGCAATCAAATTAAACAAGGTGGTTTTACCGGCGCCATTTGCTCCGATTAGTCCTACCGTCTCCCCCTGTTTAACGTGCATCGAAACCTGATTCACCGCCGTCAGCCCTCCAAATCGCTTTGTCACCTCTTCTACCTGCAGAAGCGCCTTCTCCATCATTTCCTGCACCTCCCGCTGTTTTTGTCCTGATATAATCTCATAATCGAAGGCCAGGCTCCCTTCGGCATAAAATAAATCGCTGCCATAAGTACCAGGCCATAGATCACTTCCGCCAGTCCAGCTACCGACGCTCCCACAATGCCGCGCAGGATATTTCCCAGAGGCGCCATAATAAATGCCGCAAGCACAGGCCCCATCAGAGTTTCCCGTCCGCCTATTATCGCAAAGAGAAGGATTTTTATCGACATATCGTATCCAAGCATACTGGATGGATCAATCACGCTTAAATAAAACGCATACATGGAGCCGCCCACAGCTATCATAAATGCAGATATGCAGTTTGCCGCAAGCTTCATTCCCATCACATTGACGCCAAGGGAACTGGATGCCTCCGGGTTTGTACAGATTGCCTGGAGATAATACCCCATCCGGCTGCGCTTAATCCATGCGGAAACTGCGATACCGGCGGCAAGCAGCCCTAAAAACAGCCAGTAATACCCGCTTTTACCGTCAAACTGCATGTTGGCCAAACCGCCCTTCCATTTGATATTAAAACTGAGCGCCCCCTTCGTCCTGTATCCCAGAATATATTCATTCGACATAAATGTAATTCGGATAATATGCAGCATGGCGACCGTAGCCAGCGCAAAATAAGAGCCTTCCAGCTTAAAGGTAATCCTGCCGACCACAAAAGCCAGCAAAGCGGCAATGACGCCGGCCGCTATCATTCCCAGCCACGGGGAAATCCCCTCATATGTATAAAGCACGGCCGCCACATATGCCCCAATTCCCAGATACACGCCGTTTCCCAGCGCAAGCTGTCCGGCATATCCCCCTATAATATTCCAGGATAGAGCCAGATACCCGAAAATCATCATATTTATAATGTACTGAAGCACCAAAGAACGGTTTACAAATACGGGAACCAGCGCGCTAAGCGCCAGTACCGCAGCAAAAAATGCCAATTTCTTCTTATTCATACTTTCACCTGCCTTTGTCCTGGTCTGTATTTAAAAACAGCTTCCTGCCGGATCATACACTCTGTTTTTTACCGAACAGCCCGTTCGGCCTGAGCAGAAGCACAATCACAAATACGGCAAAAACAGCAATCTGCGCTGTCGTGTCTGAAAAATACAGGGTCCCGGTTTTTTCAATAATTCCCACCAGCAGACCGCTTAGCAGAGCCCCGACCACACTGCCCTGCCCTCCCAGCACAATGATAACAAATGATTTGAAGCTGTATGTGGAACCCGAGGTTGGCTGTACGGAGCTGTATGGAAGCAGTAAAGCCCCTGCGACTCCGACCATGCCGACACTGATGGCAAATGCAACATTGTAAAGCCTCTTGATATTGACCCCCATCAGCGTGACCACATTCCGGTTCTGCGAAGCTGCCCGGATTGCCCTCCCTGTCTCCGATTTCTGAAGGAAGAAATAGAGCGCCAGTGTACACATCATGGCTATGGCAAATGAAATCAGTTTGGGTACCGAAACATACAGCGCCCCAATGTGCAGCGACTGTCCCGTATAGACCGTGGTTGCTGTTTTCGGATTCCCCTTAAAAATTACTAACGCCAGATTTGACAAAAACACCCCCAGTCCCGCAGTGAACAGCAGAACACTGACCGGCTCCACCTCCTTTTCTCTTGCAAGCATGTTTGAAATGATAAAACGCTGCAGGATATATCCTACGCCAGCCATTACTATAGCGTTCAAAAACATGATCAGATAAGGATCCATTCCAAACCAGGAAAAAATAAAATAGGAAAAATAAATGCTGAGCATCAGCAATTCCCCGTGCGCCCAGTTTACTATTCTCATAACGCCAAATGCCAGGCTAAGGCCAATGGCCACTACCGCATAGACACCCCCAATCAGTAAACCGTCTATCAACGCCTGTATAAACATGATTGAACTATTCATTTGCCTGTCTTCCTCCCCCTTTCTAAATTATCGTTACCGTTCAGCCTTCGGCCAAACTGACACAGTTTTTGCACAGTTACGGCAAAAACACATCGCGGAATGCATTGGCTGAACTGTTACAAATCATCCGCCGGCTTTCATAAATACATTATATTCCATTGTTTATCCCAATTAAAAATGCCGGCAATCTGAATTTCCCGGCATTTTTTGTGTCAATGACACAAATTTAAATTTTTTTATTTAGATACATATAAAAAGCTTCCACAAAATAACGGTCGCACGAAGAAACAATCGGATTGATGTTCAGTCTTTCCTTGAGCTTGTTATAGCGGTAGACCAATGTATTTTTATGCATAAATAATAGTTGAGATGCTTCCACCAGGTTCCAGTTTGTTTTCATCAGTGCGCCGACGATTTCGATATAGCTGTGCAAAAAATCCGGCTCAAGTATCGTATCATATATCTGGAATACTCTCTGCAATTCATTCATTGGCATGACAGACTTCAGATAGTCCCATGAGTAATCATAGAAAAAAGCAGTATTCTCTTCAAACTCCACTGATTCTTCCAGCCATTTACAGTGTTTGTAGCCAAAATAATACTGAGAAAAGCTGTTCTGGAACGATCCCACAAAATAGCGGCATTTAATACCCTGCTGATGCAAAAGACGCAGTGCGTCGCACAAATAGTCGAGAATCATATCTTTATATTCTGCAAATAGATGTTTCCGGTCCCCCTGTACTGTTTTAAATATCAGCGCCCGTTCCCGGTCCAGGGTAAAGCTGATATCTTCCTTACTGTGCCTGCTCCCCTTTTTAATCGTCTCTAAAAATGATTCAGCAAGGCCGTCCGGAAGTATGCATAGAATAGGAATCCTTATCATCTCCTCAGAATAATTAAGCTGCCGGGCCACACTGCGCAGTGTGGCAGGGTCGGTATATTCCTCATGAATCAGAAGGCTTAAAAAACGTTCCTTCCTGTTCTGCCTCCGCATCAGTTCCTCATGCTGCTTTTCATATTTCAGCATTGCCTCTATTGCCATCTTGGTAATCAATGCAACTGGCTTGATTTGTTCCGGATCGCCTGTTATCCCCACCACTCCGGCCCGTTTTCCGTCTATATTGATTACCATATTGATTCCCGGGCGGACCCCGGGATAATCATTCTCTCCGGAGGTCACTGCCATGTCTTCCTTTCCTGTTATAATATGGTAAGCGACTTCGTGGAATGTTCCGACCCGCTTCGAATCCCGGCTGGCAATGATATATCCCTGTTCGTTCATAATATTAATATTGTAGTCTGTATATTGCGTAATTTGCTCTATAAATTTTCTGGCCAGGTCAACCTCTATCATTTCCGCCCTCCTTTTCCTACTCTGTCCTGCTGGTCTGAAACATTACATGGCGCCTGCCTGTATTATCTCCTATACCCTAAAGCCCTTATGCATACTTTTTAAGATTTTATTCCATATTCTCTCCCCGGCGGCAGGCAGCGTACCACTGAATCCCTTGTCTTAAATCTGCCATCCTGAGCGCAATGCGATGATATATCACCATGAATTCTTTGTACGGTAAATACACCTCTTTACCGATTTTGTCAACGTTTCGATGCTACAAAATTTAATGGTAAATGCTCCGTTCCACCTATGTCACCGCCATCAAAAAAAGAAGAACGCTTTCAGACATATCACCGAAAGCGTTCTTCTTTTTTAAATATGTAATTTTTAAACTGTCTCTTTCAAACTTGTTGACTCTTCTCTTAATTTAAAATAACCTTCTCTGTCTCTTTATCAAAAATATGTACTTTAGACAGATCCAGGGCAAATTCTACCGTATCTCCCGGACGTGCCGTTGTTCTTGGATTCACTCTGGCCGTGCAGCTATTCTCCTCCACATCAAAATACAGGAATACTTCGGCTCCGAGCATTTCATATACACGGATAGAAGCCTTAATTGTCGAGCCTGCGGCTGCTTTGACCGCTTCCTCCTCGTCATGCAGATCTTCCGGACGGATACCCATGATCACTTCTTTTCCGATATAGCCGGCCTCTTCAAGCGCTTTTCCCTTTTCTGCCGGAAGTACAATCGTATTTCCTGCAAAGGTAAGAGTCACGGAGGAGCCTGATTTGCTGACAGCAGAATCCAAAAGATTCATCTGGGGGGCGCCGATAAATCCGGCAACGAATTTATTAGCCGGTTTGTCATAAAGGTTCTGAGGTGTATCTACCTGCTGAACAAGGCCGTCCTTCATAACAACAATTCTGGTTCCCAGCGTCATAGCCTCTGTCTGGTCATGTGTAACGTATATAATCGTGGTTCCCAGTCTCTGATGAAGCTTGGAAATCTCAATACGCATCTGCCCTCTGAGCTTCGCATCCAGGTTGGACAGCGGCTCGTCCATCAGAAAGACCTTTGGATTACGTACAATAGCACGCCCCATGGCAACACGCTGTCTCTGTCCGCCGGAAAGAGCCTTCGGTTTGCGGTCCAGCAAGTGGGAAAGATCCAGGATCTTGGCCGCCTCCTGAACGAGCCGGTCTATTTCATCCTTCGGCATCTTTCTGAGCTTTAAGCCAAATGCCATATTATCGTAAACCGTCATATGCGGATACAATGCATAGTTCTGGAAAACCATGGCAATATCCCTGTCCTTCGGTTCCACGTCATTCATCAGTTTCCCATCAATATAAAGTTCTCCGGACGTAATATCCTCCAAACCGGCAATCATACGAAGTGTCGTGGATTTACCGCAGCCGGAAGGTCCTACGAAAATAATAAATTCCTTGTCTGCAATCTCCAGGTTAAAGTCTTTAACCGCTACAAATCCGTTCGGATATTTTTTTGTTACATTTTTAAGTGATAAACTGGCCATTCTTCTTGTTCCTCCTGCCTTTAATACATAGTCACGCTGTCTCTTCTCATTCTGTATGTATTAATCCTATCATGACTCCGCTTATCACACTATGTTTTAAATGCCACAAAATCAATTCTCTGTTTTGAGCATTTTGTATATGATGAAAAAAAAGTGTCCAAAATGTCAAATTAAAATGTTCTACTTCCGGCGAAACCGTTCATATTTGGTACAATTGTTTAAATAAAAAACAAATTTGTGAAAACTCAACAAACTTACACTTCCGCTTCTGTGCAATCCTTTTGACGTTAATTTTAATTTGTCTAAAATAGACAATTTTTTACCGTTTAAAAAGCTAAAAAGACGTGAAGGATTACCGCTTGACAAGTAATTTGCTCAAAGAAAAGATTGTTCTATTCCCAACAAAAAAAGGTTCTATACTGAATGTTGGGGTGTGCTGAAAAGCACACTTCCAACATTCTTTTCGTTGTAATAAAATACATCT
>PPYE01682364.1_pt1 | contig 22104 bp, 18 predicted proteins | sample 1559881 | NCBI WGS metagenome assembly PPYE01 (sample SAMN08240022, study PRJNA423297) | Human gut metagenome, whole genome shotgun sequencing project.
CTACTATATAATGTGTATAAAAATAGTTTTTCAGTGGCGTCCCTATAGAGGTGAGGGAATTCTTGCTACGGTTGTTAAATTTTATTTTCAGCAAATTCAGTCAAACAAAAAATCTCTTTATATTGACTCTATTCTTCACTTTCTTTATTCCAAGTCATTCATAATTTCATTTTAAGATGACCGTAATTCTGCTTTTCTTGTTTTAAGTCATTCATATTCTCTTCTATACATGACTGTAATTGTACTTTTTTCGTTTCAGGTCATTTTCATCGGTTTCTTAAGATGACCGTAATTATACTTTTTTCGTTTCAGGTCATTTATATTCCTATTTTCAAATGAACATAATAGATGAATTGAAATTTATAGTCATTATTTTTTCTTGTCTTATCACAAAACCAGTGCAATTATGTCTTTTTTTCAGCAGGAGAATATATCGGTCTTTTTTACTTTGTCATAAAATCAAACACGCTCTAACATAATCCGCAGAATTTCTTTGTCTGTTTCTTTCATTCCTTCTTTGCCGATCTGTCCTACACAGCTGATGGTTTCGCCGGCTTCTTCCTTGAGGATTCCGGTATATGGCGCATAGGACTGACCGTTCATAGCAAGGTGATGTGCCAGGAATGCAGCATCAAGACTGGCGGCGATTTTCGCTGCACAGGATATTTTCGCTCCATCACAGATGATTCCCGGAATATTGGCAAGAGTATTCTCTATGGTCTTCTTGATCACTGAAAGTTCGCCACCTCCCATGTAGGTAATCCCCGCACCGGCTGCACAGGATGCGGATACCGCACCGCAAAATGCGGAAAGTTTACCAATGTACTGTTTCTGGTATACAGTTAAGAGGTTAGAAAATACCAGTGCGCGGTAAAGTACATAGTCCGGAAGTTCCATTTCTCTGGCATATACGATCAGAGGTACAGAACAGGCAATTCCCTGGTTTCCGCTGCCTGAGTTGATGACTACCGGCATGTCACATCCGCCCATTCTGGCTTCGGAAGCTGCGGCTGTAAGGCTGCGCATTTTCGTGAGCATATCATTGGAGTAGGTTTCACGGATGATCCGGCCGATTCCAAGACCGTATTTACCAGTCATTCCTTCATGGGCGATTGCCATATTGCTGCGGATCTGATTTTCTATAATTTCTTTGACATCATCAAGCTCCACCGTATCTGCAAATGTTTTAATGTCTTCCAGATTGAGCAGAGTTCTGTCTGCTGCAGCCGGAGTTTCACCGGATTTATGATCTGAATCCAGCAGGACTTCCTGGTTCTTTACGATCTTTGTTACATTTATATGATCGTATTTGATCTCCAGACTTACTGTGTCATCCCCTGCCTGCATTTCTATGATAAAGTGCAGGACTACCGGGGAGTCCAGAAGTTCTACTTTGCATATCTTTTTGTCCAGAAGTTCACAACATCTCTTTCTTCCGGATTCATTTACCTTCGAAAGAACTTCCATATTCAATAATGGGTCTCCGGCTACTGCACCAAGGACTACACCTGCTTCAATTCCAGTCAATCCGCCGGAGTTTGGAATGATAACACAACGGACATTTTTTATAATGTTTCCACTGCATTTTGCAGTGATATGTTCCGGTTCTTTTCCCAGAACTTCTCGTGCTCTGGCTGCTCCATATGCCAGTGCGATCGGTTCTGTACACCCCATTGCAGGAACCATTTCTTCTTTCAGAATGCCTATGTAATTCTGATATATTCTCTCATCTAACATTGTGCTGATGTCTCCTGTTCATTTTTAATATTTATTCAAGTATGACATAATACTATCAGAATGTCCAGAAAGAATCAGCCCGGTGTATTTTCTGTGCGGTTCAGGTATATATAAAATCCCACATTCAGGATAATTCCCGTTACTGTTGCCACAGGGGCAGCCAGTCCGATCTTGGTAAGATTTGCATCTGGCTGTATACTCATAAAATATGCCAGTGGCAAACGTACCAGAAGTGTCTGGATCAGTCCCTGGATCATTACCCAGACTGTCTTGTTATTTCCATTGAAATAGCCAATCATACTGAACAGGATTGCTGTCACTATGGTTTCCGGTGCAAAGCCTTTCAGATAGTCAAATGCATTACTGATAACTTCTGCATCTGTGGAGAAAATGCCAGCCAGCATATCACCTTTGAACATAACCAGTATAAATACCACACATCCCACAGCAAGCCCTACTCCGATTCCTGTAAACATGGACTGTTTTGCTCGTTTTTTCTTGCCCGCTCCTATGTTCTGGGATACAAAGGATGCCATAGACTGCATCAGAGAACTTGGTACCAGCATGGCGAAGTTAACGATTTTGCAGGCAACCCCGTAGCCGGACGAAGCCTCCAGTCCCAGACGATTTACGAATGCGCAGAGCGCAAGAAAGGAAATCTGTGTTAGACATTCCTGCAATGCAAGAGGAAGTCCGATCTGAAGAAATCTTTTGCACTGTACATTCAGCCTGAAGTCTTTTTTTGTGATCGTAAACGGAAGTTTCATTTTAACAAGCAGGATAAGTGCGAATACCACGCTAAGTGCCTGAGCAGCAACTGTTGCAATAGCAGCTCCGGCTGCATCCATATGAAGTCCCGCTACCAGCACCAGATCTCCGATCACATTTACAATACATGCCACCAGCACAAACAGAAGCGGCGATTTACTGTCACCCAGTCCACGAAAAATTGCAGACAGCAGGTTGTAAGCTACAATAAAGAAAATACCGCCGCCACAGATACGTACATAACTGGATGTAAGACTGACGGCTGATTCCGGCGCCTGCATCAGCACAGAAATCGGATGTGCAAAAGCTACCATTATAACAAACAGCACAGCCGAAATCATTGTAAACACAATTGCACCGCCGCCGATAACAGCTCCTATCTTTTCCGGTCTTCTTTCTCCCAGATAGCGGGCGATCAGAACTGTAATACCCATTGCAAACTGTACAACCACAAAAGTAACCAGGTTTAAGACCTGGCTGCCTGTAGAAACTGCAGAAAGTCCGGCAGTAGAGCCAAACCTTCCCACAACAAGAAGGTCAACTGCACCATATGCTGCCTGCAGGATCAGTGCCCCGAGAATGGGCATCATAAAAGAAACCAGCTTTTTCAGAATATTTCCCTGTGTGAAATCAGATCTATCATTTGTCATAGTGATTCCTCCTCTCACACATGATCTGGTAAAATTTCTCAATTGTCCGGATCATGCAGTCAGCTTCCTCTTCGGATATCTCACTGAGATAGGGAACCAGTTCCCCAAAATAATACTCATTATATTTCTGTGACAGTTTTCTTCCTTCTTCTGTAATGGATATATAAGTGACACGTCCGTCATCCGGGGAAGAAATTTTCCGGAGATATCCCTTTGTTTCCATTTCCTTTACAGTTCTGGTAACACCGGGACGTGGAAGATTCATTACATCACTGATATCCGATATCTTTACCTGGATTCCCTGTTTTTCCAATGCATGAATGTTATCCAGATACTGAATGTAAGACGGGGTAACTCCCTGTGGCAGCGGCGGAAGCAATTCCCGTATCCGCTTCGCCTGATAGCATGCATCCAGCATTCGCTTGATTTTTTCAGTTGTCATATTGTACGCTCCTATATAATTATCTTTGTTAATTACCATTGATAATTATATGCGGATTCTGAAATTTGTCAACCACCAAAATTACTATTGAACCGTAATCTGGAAAGTTCTATAATGAGTTCCGACATCAGAAATCGGGTAAATACAATATTTCCGATGACGGACACTTTTAAGAATATGAGGTGGATAAGTTTATGAATATCAGCATACTGCTCATGGAACAGATCATTCAATTATTTCTTATGATCTTCATGGGATATTTGATCGTGAAAGTTGGGCTTGTAAAAAATGAAGACAGCAAGGTTTTATCCAAAATCATTCTCTATCTAATCATTCCCTGTGTAATCATCAATGCTTTTCAGGTAGATTACACGATGGATACTGTAAAGGGATTGCTGCTTGCTCTGGCTGCATCTGTCATGACCCAGGTTCTTCTCCTGATCATTATCTCCATAGCCGGAAAGCTTTTACATCTGAATGAAGTAGAAATTGCTTCTGTTTATTATTCTAATTCAGGAAATTTGATCGTACCCATTGTGACCTTTATTCTTGGACAGGACTGGGTTTTATATGGATGTGTTTTTATGAGTGTGCAGCTTATCTTTCTGTGGACACACTGCAAAAAGATTATCAGCCGGGAATCTTCCTACGACTGGAAAAAGATTGTGTTAAATATTAACATGATTTCTATTTTTATCGGTGTTGTACTTTTTTTCGCAAAAATCCATTTGCCGGAGATCATCAATAATACTCTTGGCTCAGTGGGCAGCATGATAGGACCGACCAGTATGATCGTAACCGGTATGCTGTTTGCAGGAATGAATCTGAAACAGATTTTTGCTGACAAAAGAGTATATTTTGTATCATTTCTTCGTCTGATCGCAGTGCCTTTGCTTGCACTTGTAATGATTAAGATCAGCCATCTGGCTATGTTCTCTGCAGACGGAAATAAAATCATGCTTATTGTCTTTCTGGCGATCATCACACCGTCTGCTTCCACAATAACCCAGATGTGCCAGGTATACGGAAATGATTCACGCTATGCCAGTGCCATCAATGTCATGACTACACTGTTCTCAATTATTACAATGCCGCTGATGGTAATATTATTTGAGGCAGTTATATAAAACAATTACCTGTACATGAAAAAAGAAAGGAAATTACAATGAATATTACCGTTTATCTTGGAGCTTTGGAGGGAAATGATCCGGCACTTGGAGATGCTGTCCGGGAACTTGGTACATGGATTGGAGAAAGCGGAAATTCTCTGGTATATGGAGGTTCAAAGTCCGGTCTTATGGGACAGATAGCAGAAAGTGTGCTGAATGCCGGAGGAAAAGTAACAGGCGTGGAACCACAGTTTTTTATAGATTCTGAACTGCAGTATGATGAGATCACAGAACTGATTGTCACAAAAGATATGGCTGAAAGAAAAGCAAAAATGATTGAACTAGGTGATGCATTTATTGCATTTCCAGGAGGCACCGGTACTCTGGAAGAAATCACAGAAGTTATGTCCATGGTTTCCTTAAAACACCTTAATGCCCCCTGTATTCTGTATAACCTGAATGGATATTATGACAGCCTGAAGCAGCTTCTTGACCATATGATCAAGATGGGGCTGTCCTCAGAAAATCGTCAGCAGGGAATTTATTTTGCTGATGATATGGAAGATATTAAAGCACTTCTGGCTACAGTAACTAAGTAAAATTCAGATCGTAAACAATTGTCAAACACCCCTGGGGGATATTTACCTATTCATATATTGCATAGTTCATACTACTTTTTTCATGGTTTGAAATCCCCCTGGGAGGCTTGTTCTTTCCCATAATTTTGTTAAAATATAATCAATGCAGAGATCATTAAATATCAGTCAGCGAGATACTTAATGATCCATGTATCCGCACAAAGATTTGTGTCAAACAACAAATAAAGGTGCACAGACCTCCGCGCAATGCGCATCTAAAAACTCATTAAAAAAAGTACTTCGTCCGCAGGAAGTACTTTTTTTAACGAAAAGATAATTATCAATATTATGATAGCATCTTCAGTTCATGTTCTTCATTCATACAGGCAAATCTGGTACCGATAGTTTCAGCCAGTTGTCTGTTATGTGTAATCGTAATCAACGTTTTTCCTGCTTTATGAAAACTCTGCAGAAAATCCACCAGCATATCCTGTGTTTTTTCATCAAGTCCTGCAAGAGGTTCATCCAAAATCAGAACCTCAGGATTCAACGAAAGAATACATGCCAGTGAAACCTTTCTTTTCTCCCCTCCACTCAGATGATAGGGTGGTCTATTTCTTAGTTTTTCCAATCCAAATAAGTGCAGGCAGTCTTCTGTTCTTTTTTTAATTTCCGCTTCCGAAAGTCCCATCTGGACCGGGCCAAATGCAATTTCCTCCTCCACACTTCCACAGAAAAGCTGGGTATCTGCATTCTGAAACACATATCCCATCTGCTGATGAAACCATTTTGCAAACTGGCTGTTTTTTAACGCTTTTTCATTAATTTCATGTCCCTGATAAAAATATTTTCCTTCCGATGGAAAAATAATTCCATTCAATAGTTTAATCAGTGTTGATTTTCCACATCCGTTAGGTCCCTGGATAACTATAGAATCTCCTCTGTTTATGTGAAGATCCACATATCTCAGTGCAATTTCTTTTTCATATGCAAAACATACATTCTCAAGTCTGATCATAACTGCCCTCTTCTGTCTTTTCCTGTCAATTATCATATCTTTCTGTTCAGATACCAGAACAATACAATACATCCAGCCATAATAAAAGTGCTGAAAATATCCGCTGCACATAACGTGTATTTCTGCTTTTTCTTATACTCTCCTGTAAATCCACGACAGCACATTGCTGCATGCATTTCTTCCGCCATTTCACCAGATTTCAGAAATGAGATTCCCAACACACCTGACAAAGCTTTGGCTTTCTGAGGATTCTTTCCCACTGACCTTAACCGGACAGACGTAAGAATAGCTGCACATATCTCTCCAAGCACCGAAATATATTTCAAAGTAATATCCAGCGTAAAAATAAATATGGATGGCAGCCGAAAAGTTCTCATACTCCCTGTCAGTTTATTCCAGGATGTCCCTGATGATAAAATACCAACCAGAGTTACAGATACATATACTCTTGAAGTAATATTCATTAAAGTCTGAGGAGTTCCCATAAATACAGATGGTAGAAGGATCAATACAGAAAACAGAACCGCACCTGCTGTTCCACTCAGAATCTGCCGGATGGCTTTTGCCGGAAAAAACGCCAGTCTGACCGTCACTGCTGCACACATGATCAGAGTAAACAGATAATTTCCCGAACATGCAGTAAGAACAATATACAGAAGTGTATAAAACAATTTCAGAGAAGGAGCAGCAGAAAATCTGCTATCCTTCCCTTCATAAAATCCCATTTTTGCAAGCACAGATAAAACTGATTTCGTACTTTTTGTTAAAAATGCTTCTTTATCTTTAGATGGAACATAAGTTGTGCCACGCCTACAATAGCCGAAAGAATATATCCTGTCCACTCAGGTAACCCGGACATAGAATAATCAGGAAACAAAGTTGACAGTTCAAATCCATTGGTCATTCCTGACGGAGTGTATCCAAGCTGGCTTCCGCCACTTACCAGACCAGCGATTTCATCAGCACCCCATTCACCCCAGGCAGTACCGGTTGCCAGAAGTCCCAGAGGAGTCAGTACGATGAGAACAGCCATCAGTATATACAGTGGTTTAAATGCTGTCTTATCCGGAACAGCATCCAATGCTTTTGGTGTAACTTTTTCAACAAAGGTAAGTACCACTACTGTCAGAATAATCTCTGCCAGACCAAATAATGTAATATGTCCGATCATCATTGCAGGTATTGATACACTTAGCGGATACGGACAATAAAGAGCCTGGCCTTCTGCATTTTTGAACAGCAGTGGCTGAATACCAAATTCAACAGCTGCACAAAAGGCCGCAGCATTAATACCTATATATGAACCAATTGCCGCACTGAGCTTACGCATACCTGTTTTCTTCAAAAGGAGCTTGTACAGGAAAAAACCCAGATATGGCAATATAAATGCCATATTAAAACAGTTTGCCCCAAATGCAAGGATTCCGCCATCTCCAAAAAGAAGTGCCTGTATCAGCAGAGCAATAGAAACCGCCATGCACCCGGCTGCAGGACTTCCTGTCAGTATGGCAATAAGAGTTCCCCCTACTGCATGTCCTGTTGTACCGCCCGGAAGCGGAACATTAAACATCATTCCCAGAAATGAAAAGGCTGCCCCAATACCAAGAAGCGGCATCTTTGATTTCGGTATCTCTGTTTTTATTTTATGAATAGAATATCCCCACACCGGAAGCATGGCTGCTGTCATTACAGCACATGTTGACGGGCTTAAATAATTTTCAGGTATATGCATAAATATACTTCCTTTCCTGTGAAAATATTATTTTTATCTGGCGCGCACCTTACAAGCAACTGTATTGTAGCACCACATTAAAGCGTCAACAACCCACCCAAGGGGATATCTATATATTCTTATCCGGCATAGTTTTGCCTGTATTTTTCATACCACTATCGCACTTCAAAAAAAATCACATTCACGAAAGTACCGCATCCACCAGTCTCTGTGTATACTCTTCCTTGGGTTCATTGATGATATCATCGGGAATTCCGCTTTCCACTACTTTTCCCTCATACAGTACCAGAACCCTGTCACAGAACATCTGGACAAGGGCCAGATTATGACAAATAAAAATAAAAGACAGCCCATTCTTCTCTTTCAGGTCTTCCAGAAGCTCCATGATTTGTTTCTGTATGGTTACATCCAGAGCACTGGTTGCCTCATCACAGATCAGAACTTTTGGTTCTACTGCCAGAGCTCTTGCTATCGCAGCCCGCTGACACTGTCCGCCACTTACCTCATGAGGATATCTTTTTGCATATTCCTTCTCAAGGCCGCACTGCTCAAGCAATTCTGCTACTCTTTTCTCCACATCAGCCTTTTTCATTCCACGGTTTCTAAGACTCTCACCAATTCCGTCACCCAGTGTCCTTCTGGGATCAAAAGAACCCACCGGATTCTGAAAAACCATCTGTATATCTCCATATACCTCTTTCAGCTGACTTTGCTTCAGTCTTGTAATATCTTTTCCTTCAAATTTCAGTGTGCCCTCTGTGATATCAGTCAGCCGGGTGAGCAGCTTTGCTATGGTACTTTTCCCGCTGCCGGATTCTCCTACGATTCCCAGCGTTTCTCCTTTTTTTAGTGTAAAGCTTACATCCTTTACCGCTTTCAAAGGATTTTTTCCTCTCTGGGTAAATATTTTTGTTAAATGTTCTGCCTCTAAAAGTATGCTCATACTCTAACCTTCCTTTGCAGCTTTGGTACAGCCTCCAGCAATTTCCTGGTATACGGATCGCGGGGATGATCCAGTACACGGTCTGCTGTGCCATATTCTACTGTTTTGCCATTTTTCAAAACCAACAGAGTATCTGCCATTGCCCGGACTACCCCGATATCATGTGTCACGATCACAATTGCAGTTCCAAACAACTCTCTTAACTTAAGCATTTCCCTTACAACCTGACGCTGTACAGACACATCCAAAGCACTGGTCGGTTCATCCGCAAATAGGATGGGCGGATTCATAAGCATGGCAATTGCAATACCTGCTCTCTGATTCATTCCGCCTGACAGTTCAAATGGATAACTGTCCCACACGCGCTGGCTATCCTTAAAATTCAGTTTGTCAAACAGATCCATTGCCCTGGTTTTAGCCTCACTTCTTGTTATCTTTGTATGTGCACACATACTTTCGTAAATCTGCTCTCCGATGGTGCGAATCGGACACAGAGAGGCACCTGCATCCTGAAAAATCATTCCAATTCCTGCACCTCTGATCTTTCTTTTTTCTTTCTCCGGTATATCCAGGATATTCTGATCCATATATCGGATATCTCCTCTTGTCACAAGACCATCCGATCCCAGAAGTCCCATTGCAGCTTTGATCAGAGTGCTTTTTCCACTGCCTGATTCCCCCACAAGACCAAGTATTTCTCCATGTTCAAGGGAGAAACTCACATCATGAACCACCGCTTTTCCGCCAAATGATATCTCTACGGAATCGTAGGTCAGTATTTTTCTATCCATCTGTAAACCATCCTTGTTAATCCTTACCAAATCAGGGGCAAAATAGTTACTGTTCACTCCCACTCCGTTCTCAGTAACGTAGCCAAAATTCATTCCAGATTGCCTGCGGCAATGGAATTTTGGCTTGTATGTCTCGGGATGTTACATTAGACTGCATGATCATACTCATTCTCAGGTGAGAACAGAATACATAGGCATTATCATCCAGGATTGTCTGCTGCATCTGGATTGCCAGATCTGAACGCTTATCTGCATCAAATTCTTGCTTCATCTGTTTTTCCAGATCTTCCAGTTTATCACTGTGATAATGTCCGTTATTGCTTGCAGATTCATCCAGTGTACAGGAAGTGAAGAAATACTCCGGATCTCCTGTAGGTGCAGTTACCATGGCACTTGCATATACATCCCATAATGTAGGATCTTTACGGATAGTATTATTATCAGAGGTACAATTCACCTGAACATCCATACCGATTTCTTTTAAGATCGCCTGTGCAGACTCTGCAAGAAGCGGAAGCTCCTGACGGCTTGGATAAGTAAGCCAGCGGATTTCCAGTTTCTGTCCGTCTTTTTCACGGATACCGTCACCATCGGAATCCACCCATCCAGCTTCCTCCAGAACCTTCTTTGCCCCATCAGGATCATAGCTCTCTGTTGTCAGATTCTGTCCGCCAAAAGAGAAAGTATCCGGGAAAGCACCGACTGCAGGATATCCATATCCATTCAGAAGCACAGACACAAAGCTGTCCTTATCAATACCCATGGCAATTGCTTTGCGCACTGCAGGGTCAGATGTTACAGGACTTTCAAAGTTCATCCATGCATAGAATGCACGGCTTGTAGCTGTACTGGTAAATGTAAAATCATCATTTTCAAATAAGGGATAGCTTGCATATGCCATACCATAGGCAGCATTGATCTCCCCTGCCTGAAGAGCCATTGCCAGTGTATCACCGTCAGAAATTGTGCGGACAGTGATCTCATCCACATTTACATCTCCATTCCAGTAGTTTTCATTCTTTACAAGATTAACATGATCATCTGTCACCAGTTCAGTTGCCACATAAGGACCTGTACCAATCACGATCCCATCATCACTGACACCTGCCTGCATATCAATAATGCATCCATAAGGATCACTGAGATAATTGATCAGTGCAGGCTTCGGTTCTGTAGTCTTTATGGTAACAGTATTTCCGTCAGCCTCGATAGTATCAATGCAGAGATCTCCTGCTGCACGCTCATGATTGGCAACCAGAGCCTCCAGGCTTTCCTTTACTGCCTCTCCGTCACAGGCACGTCCATTGGAGAACACAACTCCGTCATTCAGTGTGATCTTCCAGGTCAGCTCGTCAATATTTTCATACTCTTTTGCGATCCATGGCTCTATCTCCATGGTATCGGAATAACGGAAAAGAGTTTCCCCTACTCCATAACGGATACACGCCCATCCTGCATATGTATTTTGTGGATTAATATCTGCCTCTTCATTTTCCGCATTAAAGGTGGTATCACCAAATACAAATGTCTTTTTGTCTGCTGCCAGTGTTGGCATAGCTGTCGCTCCTACCGCCAGTCCCAGGGCAATTGCCATTGCCAGAAATTTCTTTGCTCTCATTTTCTTTCCTCCTCGTTTGTTTTCATATTACTTATCATGAACGGCTGTTCTTCGGATCCAGATAGTCACGGACTGTATCACCTAACAGATTGAAAATTGCCACAGATATAAAAATTGCAATTCCAGGTGATAATACTAACCATGGATATGTCTGGATCATACTTCGTCCGCTGCTCATCATACTTCCCCACTCAGCCATGGGAATCTGTGCTCCCAGTCCAAGAAATGACAGACCTGCAAGTTCCATCATCATGGTACCGATATCAAGCATGGCTGTTACCAGAACAGGTCCCAGCATATTTGGAAGAATATGCCTGAGCATAATCTGACCTGAGCTGTCACCTGCAAGTATGGCAGCATGAATATAGGGTTCCTCTTTTAATGCCAGAGTCTGCCCTCTGGCAATACGTGAATATTTCGGCCAGCTTACTACTGCCAGTGATATAACAGCATTCTGAATGCCTCCCCCAAGAATAGCCGCGATCGCCATGGCAAATACAAGCCCAGGGAAAGCAAGACATACATCTGAAATCCTCATCATAACAGCATCTGCAGCTCCGCCAAAATATCCGCAGCATACACCCACAGCTGTTCCCAGCACAGCGATCACAGCAACCAGGATAAAGGTAGAGAAAATACTGGCTCTTGCACCACTTATCACTCTGGACAGCATATCTCTCCCATATGTATCTGTTCCCATAGGATGCTGAAGACTGGGGGGCTGAAGTGCACTTGCCAGATCCTGTGCATAAGGGTCATATGGACAGAGATGCTCTGAAAAAATTGCAAGTATTACAAGCCCTATTGCAAGAATAAGAAAAAAGATCAGCTTTTGTTTTATATGGTTTTTCTTAATCTTCTGTACACGCACTGTCACATTTTTATTCTGCTTTTCACTCATTGTTTCACACCTCCCAGACGGATTCTCGGATCCAGGAACCGGTATGACAGATCTGTAAGCAGATTTACTACAACATAGATGATCGCCATCCACATAACATAGGCCTGAATAATAGGATAATCACGCATGGAGATGGCATCTACTGCCATCTTTCCAACTCCATCCCACATAAAGATTGATTCTACGATTGCAGTTCCTCCCAGCAGATTTCCCACTGACAGCATCAGCAAGGTAATGATGGTTACCAGCGAAGCCTTCATAATACTTTTCCAAAGAGTGACAGAAAACTTTACTCCTCTTGCTTTCGCTCCTGCCACATAGTCTTTGCTTAATTCATCCAGCACAGTTGCACGGACCTGGCGGAGATACTTGGCTGACATGGCAATTGCCAGAGTGATCGCCGGCATTGCCACACTCTTTAAACTTACATCTTTGGATATAACCGGAAAAATCCGCAACCGGATCGCAAGAAAATACATTAACAGCAATGATACAAAAAAATTAGGAAGACTGTTTCCTATAAAGCTGCATAAACGGATCAGATAATCCGTGATCGTATTCTGTTTTACTGCTGACAGAATCCCCAGAGGGATTGATATGATGATAGTCAGCAAAATAGATGTCACTGTAAGAAGCAGCGTTGCCGGAAGCTTCGATATGAACGTATCAAAAACCGGAAGACTGGATACATAGCTGTTTCCCATATCTCCATGAAGCAATTTCCCAAGCCACACAAAATACTGGGTCAGAAATGGTTTGTCCAGTCCCAGCTGTTCTCTGGCTGCATTTAACTTATCTTCTGACAGGATCTGTCCTGTATTTTCCATTTTTTGTGTTACTACATCACTTCCCGCAATCCGCATCATGCCATAAGAGAGAAAAGTAATCGCAAACAAAATGGGAATCAGCTGAAGCAGTCGTCTGAATGCATATTTTCTCATTTGATTATCTCCATTTTATAATTTTTGAAAATTGTACTCCTAATTTGCCACCGTTCAGTTTAACAAAAGCAAAAATAGCCCACAACCCACCCTGGGGGTTATAAGCTATTCTTAATTTGAATATCTACCGTCATTTTTGGAATAGGTTTTTTTTATATCAGCAATAATTTAAAACAACCATCCCATTTTGTTCTAAACTATGTTATACTACAAGAGCTGTCGAACCTCCAGCAGGAAGGAGGTGAGTTTCATGGAAGCAATTTTTACTTCATTTCTTGTCTCTGTCATAGCAGGCGTAGTTAGCTACTACATATGCAAATGGCTGGACAGCGGACATTAGACAGCAACAGTCTAAACGGAACAGCTCTCCGTAACGAGCAAGAAAGCCCTCAGAGCGGCAACTCTGAGGGCTTTCGTTTCGCTTCATGGAAATTTCACTTCATTTCTTAGCTACTATTAGTATATGCAAAATAAGTTAAAAAGTCAACTGCAATTTTTATTAATGCTTCGGCAATTAATGCTTCGGCAGTCTGCTCTTTAAAAACTCCACAAGCTCTGCCACACTCTCATCCATTTCTTCTCCTTTGTGGAGTATAAAACCAAAAATCACTTTACTGTCTCCAATATCCAGAGGGATTCCCGGTGTAGTTCCTTCTTTGTTTTCTGACAGGTAACTTCCGCTTATATTTGCCACCTTACTGTTCTTCAGCATTTTTTCCATAATATAATCACTGTTGGTCAGCACGGAAATATCAATATCCTTCCATTGGAATGCATCCTCTTTTACAGCACCGATGTCAAAAAATTCATCCTGATAATTCTGTATAAAACGGACGTCCTTCAGATCTTCCAGTTCTACCCTCTCTTTGCCGGAATTGTAAAGCTCTGTCAGCCCTCCCGGATACAGCATTACATCTGTTTCATAGATGGGTTCAAAATACATTTTGTTTTTTGACAGTTCATACAGGAAATTTTCCTTCTGCTGACTGAGGATATATACAAAACCAATGTCATCCATATAATCCCGGACTCTTTCCATTACGCTTTGTACGCCTGCTGTTGTTACCTGGAAATGGTACTTTTTTTCATAGGTTTCATTATAAAAATCCACAAACTGATTGGCAAACCAGGAACTGGGATTTAGAGATATCCTTATCCATTTTGTCATTCCGCTGGAAGCCATATTTTCCAGAACATTTACTTCATTTATAATTTTCGACGCATATTCATACATCTTATGCCCCTGTACTGTCAGTCTGATTCCTCTTGGCAGCCGTTCAAAAAGCTGCATTCCCAGCGTATCTTCCAGTCCCTTGATCACCTTGCTGACACTGGGCTGTGTAGAATACAGATTTTTCGCAGCATCACTGAATGAACCAGTCTGCGCACATACTACGAAATACTGTAATTGTTTTAAATCCATAAAGATTTTATCCCTCTTTCTGTTTTTATCCGCCATTAACCCTTTTTTCTATTTTGAGTTTTATCTTCATACATTCTGTGATCTGCCATAATGCGGATTTCATCGATCTTCTGGCTGTGTTCCGGATAAATAGCATAGCCACAGCTTGTATCCACGCTCAGCAGACGACCCTCTATATCAAAAGGCCGGTCAATGACACTTTTTATTCTTCTGACCATCATCTCACAGAATTCATCATTAATATTGCCCTCCTCAATGATCAGGGAAAACTCATCTCCACCGATGCGGAAGGCATAGTCTGTCTTCCTGATACATTTACACAATCTCCGGGAAACCGCCTTCAGCAATCTGTCCCCCATGTCATGTCCATAAGTGTCATTAACAGGCTTAAACCTGTCCAGATCCAGATAGAACATGGCAAATTTTTTATGCAGCTTTCCATTTCTTTTTAATCTTTCGGAAAGATAACGCTCATTATAAAGTCCTGTCAGTGCATCCGTATTTGCCAGCTTCTCAAGTTCATGCTTCTGCCCGATATCCTGAGCGATCAGCATTACTTTGGACAGTATACTGCCTTTCCATTCCACAGGTATCACTGACATTACTTTATAAGAAGATCTGTCAAGAGTAGAATATTCAAAGGTATACAGATCATCCTCAGACATAATAACTTTTCTCAGATGTTCCGGTGAAAGCAGATCATCCATCTGTATATTTATCTTTTCCGTAAGTACCACATACTCTCCGGACATACGCTGAAGAAGCTCCCTGTAATCACCTGTAGGATTATAATAAGACTCATTGTTCATCTCATAATATTCGTATATCCCGCTGTCCAGATCACAAACTGCAAAACGCTCTACAATCCTGGTTACTCCCTGAATAAGCTGGTCCATGGCGATGTTCTGCTTTAACATCGCTCTGCATTCTTTTTCCGTATTTTTCGAATCCGTCACATCACGAAGAAAAATCATGGCGTGTCTGACCTCTCCGTTCTCATCTGTATCTCCCTCCATCACTACATTCCGGATAATACGCAGCTCTCCGTCAAACACTGCTTTGCATTCCTGACTGAGTTCCCCGGTAATTTTTCTGAGTTCCTTCATAATATATTCCCGGTTGTAAATCTGCGCAACCGCCTCTTTACTCTCAGGACAGACATAATTATTAAGAAACATCTGTATCAGTTCATCCCATGTCCGGCTTTTGTTGAAAATTTCCTGAAGCGAGCCCTTTACTTTCATAGATTCAAATGTATTTTCCTGAAGATCCACATAATATTCACACAGATTCATATCTGTAAAAGCCCGGTGAAAAGCAGCTTCCCTTGCTTCCTGATTCCGGTCAAAGTGATCAGATCTGACAGATAATACCCAGATTGGCCGTCCTTTATTATCCCTGGCATCTGCCTTCACAATCCTTACCGATATTGATAAACCTTTACTGTCTGTAAGATACAAGGTGTGAGAACCCTGTAAATCATGAAGTCCTTCCGGTGAAAATATATGCTTTTGCTCATTACAGACCACACTGAGCATAGAGCCGTCTGATGCTTTCATAAATTCATCAAGGTCATCCCACCCCAAAAGCTGCAGAAAATAGTTACTTACACTCCAGATTGTCAGCTTCTCATCATAATAACCGGCGACTGTTCCCACCGGATCATTCTGTTTCAGTACATATTCAATAGCTTCCTGAACTGAAGGATTAATATCCGTATCTTCATTTGCGACATATATTTCAATCTTATTCATTTTGTTAAGCATACACCTATGCTCTGACATGATATTCTCAACCTTTCTTTAAAATAAAAGAGAATAATGCCCGCTACAATACAACAAGACATTACTCTCTGTATAAATGCAACTGGCTGCCATTTTACAGGCCCTTTAGCTTTGCGCCGCAGCCTTTCGACTGTTTTGCTGATACTGTATCTGTGGAATTATACAGTTACCTGGTGTGCCAACAAGTTGATTTCTCGAAGAATCAACTTGTCGGCACACTGGTTTATTCACAGACACATTATATATATTATATTTTTCATTTCTTATTACTGTTTACCATTAATATTTCCTGCACCGCTGTTTATTTGTTACTGTTTACTCCGTTCTCAGTAACATTTATATGCTTTGTAAATCCAAATAACGACTTGCCTCTTTCAATCGTCAGGTCAGTTAAACACTAATTGCAATATATTATTTGCATATCCCCTGAATAATGTCAACTGCTATTTTCCTTATTTCACAAAATTTATTCCAGATTGCAAACGACATACATTACATTTGTCATAATTAATCCTCTGAAATATTAAGACAGGTCCGTATTTTACGGGATAACGACCAACTATAATAACTCCATACAAAAACAGATCCAATATCTTATAATCAAAGATACAGGACCTGTTTTTATTATCTGAAATTCAGCCTGCAAGATTCAGCATTTTTAATAAGAACAGCCAGCTCAGGCCATAATAGGTAATTACTGCAACAAGGTCATTCACTGTTGTGATCAGCGGACCTGATGCTACTGCCGGGTCAATATTGATCTTCTTAAAGAACAATGGAATACAGGTGCCTACTGCACTGGAGATCAACATAGCCAACAACAGTGCCACACCGATACATCCGGATACTGCATAGGAAAACAAAAGTGTTTTTCCTTTAAACAGATAAATATACAATCCAATCAGCGCAAAAGACAGAATTCCAAGAAGTCCGCCATTACACAGACCAATTCTCATTTCCTTCCACACAAGTTCCAGTTTCTGCTTACCTGTCAGAGATTCATCCATCAGCACACGAATCGTCACAGCCAGAGACTGGGTACCCACATTACCTGCCATATCAAGGATCAAAGACTGGAAGCACATAATAATCGGAAGTGCAGTCACCACCTTCTCAAAAATTCCTACCACTGAGGAAACTACCATACCAAGTCCCAGAAGAATGATCAGCCAGGGCAGACGTTTCTTCATACTTTCTTTCAGTGGCTCCTTTAAATCCTCTTCTGCTGTCAGACCGGCCAGCTTCGCATAGTCATCACCCATCTCATCATCAACCAGGTCAATGATACTGGCAGATGTGATGACACCCAGAAGCTGATTATCGTTGTCAAGAACCGGAATAGAATCCTCAGAATAATCTTTCAGTTCTTCGATACATTCATCAATATTTTCTTCCGCATATACATATGGATAGGAAGTCACCACCAGATTCTCAAGCAGATCATCCCGTCTGGCAATGATCAGTTCTTTCAGATTAATGGCCCCATAAAATTTCTGCTGCTCTGTCACTACAAAAATAGTGGAGATATTGTCATTTTTTGCAGCCTGTTCGATCAGACTGCTCATTGCCTGCTTAACTGTCAGTTTATCTGTGATCACAATATAATTTGTTGTCATGCGGCTTCCGATCTCATCCTCATCAAAGGATGCGATCATCTCCACATCACGTCGAACCTCAGGTTCAAGCAGATCGATCAGTATTTTTTTCTTTGTTTTTTCAACTTTATTTAATACATCTGCAAGAGCATCTGTCTCCATTCTGGATAAAATGGCTGCTGCTTTTTTCACATCCATTTCATTCAGATACTCTGCTGCATTCTCCTCATCTGTATATTCAAAAATATCAGAAAGCATATCTATATCCAGGATACGGTACAGCTTGCACCGCTCCTGTACAGTCAGTTTCGGCATTACATCTGCCAGATCATTCTCATGATAATCCTGCAGCCTTTCTCCCATAACGGCCGGAGAGGTGTTGCTGCGGATGATCTTCAGAATTTCTTTGGAATAATCCTGTACTCTTTTCTCCATTCTTTCATCCTCCGTTTTTTTGCATAAAAGCACACCAAAAGAAAGCAGTCTGTTATTTATTACATTTTACTGCCATTTCTTCCATGCTTTTTCCAGCACAATAAACCGCAGGGTATCAAACCATAACCTGCTATTCATCCGCTGTCCGTAACTGTCCGGCATCTTCGCCGGATCATTACTGCTCAATATGTAATTGCATGATTCGGGGGAATTTCATAAATACAGGATAAGAAATGAAAAAGACATCCGATCTTCCACATACAGAAACTGTCAGATTACAGACAGTAAAAAACTCCTATTTTATATGCATACATGGAAAATCCTGAAAATATATGACTACAGCAGAACAAAAACGGCTGCTATACTCATATACTCTTTTTAATTCAGATCCTGTGCTACTACTTCGCCCATGAGAATCGCAATTATCCATTCTGTTCCACCTGCCTTTTCTTTAAAATTTACGATTTCGGATATCAGACCCTGTTTTCGGGAATCTGATTTCTAACAGCAAATTTTATGCTGTTCCCTATTTTGAAACAGCATTTTTAAAATTATTTTCAATTTGCACAGTTATTGTAACCGCCCAGTAGAGAAAAAGCAACCCTGTTTTCTCATTTTTACATTAATTTTTGTTAATGTTAACGATAAGTTTGCTTCTTTTATTCCTAAATGATAGAATATAATCAGAAATTTGCAAATAATAAGATTATTGCCATAAACATGCAAGACTATAATTGATATTCACAGGAGAAAAAATATGTCATTTATCAGTGTATTTGATGTTATGGGGCCGAACATGATCGGTCCTTCAAGTTCACATACCGCAGGTGCGGCGCGTATTTCCTATCTTGCCCAGAAAATGATCGAAGGCCCGTTAAAGAGAGCCGACTTCATCCTGTACGGCTCTTTTGCAAAAACTTACCATGGTCACGGTACTGACCGAGCTCTGCTGGGTGGTATTATGGGATTCTCTACTGATGATATGCGCATCCGAAATTCTTTTGATATTGCTCATGAAAAAGGTCTGAAATTCTCTTTCACTCCAAATGAGCAGGAAACAGATATTCATCCGAACACCGTAGATATCTGCATGGAAAATGAAAAAGGCCAGAAAATGACCGTACGCGGCGAATCCCTTGGAGGCATTTATGCGTCTGTTCCGTGAAGGCAAGGGGGATATTGCTTATACAATCGTAGAATCTGACGGTAAACTTCCTGAGAATATCGTTCCTGCAATCCGTGAGAACCCGAATATTCATGAAGTTATGATCGTACAGATGTAAAGAAAGGAGGATTTTTATCATGGATTTTAAAAATGCAAATGAACTCTTAGCACTCTGTGAAGAAAAAAATCTTCCTATCTCAGAGATTATGCGTATCCGTGAGATTGAGCTTGGCGAAACAGCCTCTGAGATTGTAAATAAAAAAATGATACGAGTACTGGGAATTATGAAAGATGCTGCTTTCTCACCAATCAGACAGCCGGTAAAATCTATGGGTGGTCTGATCGGCGGCGAAGCCAGAAAGCTGAGTCTCCACGCTCAGGAGAAAAAAGGTCTCTGCGGAAATCTGCTTCAGAAGGCAATTACTTATGCTATGGCTACACTGGAAACGAATGCCTCCATGGGGCTGATCGTGGCCTCTCCTACTGCCGGTTCTGCCGGAATCGTACCGGGGCTGATGCTGGCAATGCAGGAACATTATCAATTCTCTGATGAAGAGATTATACGGGCATTATTTAACGCAAGTGCCATTGGTTATCTGGCAATGCGAAATGCAACTGTTGCAGGTGCGGTAGGCGGATGCCAGGCCGAGGTAGGGGTTGCATCTGCAATGGCTGCATCTGCTGCTGTAGAGCTGATGGGAGGTTCACCGAAAGAATGTACTTTTGCTGCATCTACTGTTCTTATGAACATGCTTGGTCTGGTATGCGATCCGGTCGGCGGTCTGGTAGAATATCCATGTCAGAACAGAAATGCTGCAGGTGTGGCAAACGCTATAATTGCCGCAGAAATGGCTCTCGCAGGAATCCCGCAGTTGATTCCTCTGGACGAAATGATCCAGACGATGTTTACCGTGGGCAAAAAGCTTCCTGCAGAACTGCGTGAAACTGCTATGGGAGGATGCGCTACTACGCCATCTGCATGTAAAGCATGCCATATATGCAGTTAACAGGCTGACAAATAAAAAAACTGTCTCTGTAATGCACCTATTTTCTACGTATAATGTGCATATACAGGACAGTTTTTTATTATTTTTCCAGCTTTGCCAGCACTTTTGATGTAAAATGTGTATCGAAAAACTGAACAAAAGGTCCGAATCCAAATGCACTGACCAGTGTTCCCAGTCCGACGATTCCCCCTGCAAGCCAACACACCAGTGCACTGATCGCATCATTAGATACTCTGCACCAGAAATACGGAATTTTCGGCCATTTCTCTGTCATGATCAGAGAAATACTGTCATATGGTGCAACTCCCTGTTTCGGAAGCTGGTACATGGAAATTCCAAGGCTTGTTATGATAACTCCAATAAATACGGTAACCACCTGCATTGCCATCTGATCCGGTGCATCGATCACAGATGTGATCAGGTTATAGAAAAATGTAACAAAATATCCAAGAAATAACGCATTTATGATCGTTCCCAATCCGATAAGCTTTCTTCCCCAGATAATTTCTATTACAAAAAATCCCAGATTCAGAAGAATTAAAAAACGGGCATATTCAATTCCCACACATTCTGCCAGTGCCATGACCATTCCGCTGAAAGGGTCATTTCCAAGACCGGAAAGTTTAAAAATTGCAATTCCCAAACCAAGGATTATATTTCCAATCAACATTACGACCACATACTTCCAGTTTATTTTTCTGATCCATTCACTCATCTTTTTTTCCTCCGTAAAATTAACTCTTTCTATCATATCAGACAGTAAAATACTTTACAATATTCTTTCTGTAAATTGTTTTCCACTATTTTATTGTGATTTTGGCATATTCATGCCAAAACACCTCGCGGGATAGTGGTATGTGAACAGTTACAAAACTACTTGATTTACTCCGTGAATGTGACTATAATGAGAAAAGCGTATATAGGTGTATATACACCCTTCTATACATAATAAAAACAGGAGAAAATATAATCTATGGAAAAGTTAAAAGCATTTCTCAGACGCAAAGACATCGAAATCTCTATAAAACGTTATGGAATCGATGCCCTTGGTGCCATGGCACAGGGTCTTTTCTGCTCCCTGCTGATCGGCACGATCATCAACACACTTGGAACACAGTTTCATATTTCATTTCTGACCACTGCTGTGGCAACTGTAAACGACACCCAGTATACCGTAGGCTCTCTGGCATCTGCAATGAGTGGTCCTGCCATGGCTGTCGCCATCGGCTATGCGCTGCATTGTCCGCCGTTGGTGTTGTTTTCATTGATTACTGTTGGCTTTGCATCTAACGCATTAGGCGGTGCAGGCGGACCGCTGGCTGTATTATTTGTAGCCATCTTCGCTTCCGAAATCGGAAAAGCAGTATCTAAGGAAACCAAAATTGATATTCTGGTCACTCCACTTGTCACGATCGGTGTAGGTGTTGCCCTGTCCGCATGGTGGGCTCCGGCACTTGGAAGTGCAGC
>PPYE01000514.1_pt1 | contig 22103 bp, 25 predicted proteins | sample 1559881 | NCBI WGS metagenome assembly PPYE01 (sample SAMN08240022, study PRJNA423297) | Human gut metagenome, whole genome shotgun sequencing project.
CGGCACAATGTATTTGTAACTGGGTTATTATAGAAAGATTAACAATAGAATTCCTGGATATCTTTTCTTTTTGATAAGGCGCTCAAGTTTATAAATATCCCATCTAGCTTTTTCAATTTTCACACGAGTATTTTTTTGCTATATCTGATAACCTCTTTAAAATTTTTCATAATCTTTAGCTTCATTTACTAATTCTTGGGTTTTCTGTTTTTCCAGTTCTATTCTCTCTGCAATTTCCCTTTTTCGTTGTTGCTCTTCTAAATATCTTCGATGTTCTTCCTCTCTCTTTTTTCTTTCTATTCTACACCCTTCTGATATCTCATACAATTCAACAATAATTTCATCAATCCTATCTTCAATTTTCTGTTGTTCATTATCTCGGATATACTTTCCATTGCTAAACTTAATTCTTAATTTTCCATTGTAGTAATAATCATATTTTTTTATCTGTGGTTTTGAAGCATACTGCTGAAATTTTATCTTTTCTTTATATTCTAATAGTTCTTTTGCTTCCTGCTTTGTCAACTCATGTATCTTTTTATCCTGTCCCTCCGCAAAGCTAACACTTACCCAATCTTCCCTGATTTTCATAGACAAATCTTGCTTTATTTCTCCTCCAAGTTTCTCGATGACCTTATATAAAGCATCCAGAATTACTATTATTCTTTTTAACCCCAATTCAGAAACTTCGTTGATGAAAATAGGTCGCTCTATTTTCTGTCCTCTATAATACTCATACCTGCCTCTTCTTATATATGTATTTTCCTTTTCTCGCTTCTTCCATTCCTCAATGGATTTCTTATACGCAATTAAAACTGGATGTATCCTCCCATTTGGTTTAATTTCAATCTTTTCCAATTCTTTAAATACCGAGTCTCTTTCCCTATTATTTAAAAAAGACAGTACTGTGGCTGGCATATAGCATATAGAACTTTTTTCCACTTTAGTTGTAGAAACTTCATTTTGTATATCTGACTTTTGTTCTTTCGGACAATTATTTTGCTTATCCCCCTTTTCTTTCTGTCTTTTAACAGATGAGAAATCAACAGGATACAAATAAATATCCTCTACCCGTCGGCAAGCCTTGCATCCACAATGGGCGAAGCCTCATTTACCAGACGATTCGCGCCGGCAACGATCTGTTGAATCACATCTTCTAGCTTCTCTTTAGACAGAAACCGTTTGTCCGACTGGAAGATTCTCCCTTTTTTCTCATAGAAAATGTTCTGCGTCCCGTTGATCATAACCTCTGTGATTTCGTCATCTTCCAGAAATTCTTCCAACAGATCCAGCTTTCGGAAGGCATTAAACAATTCTCTGCCCAATGCTGTCTTTACATTTAACGGCAGATATTCTCTGCTCTCAGCCTCCCGCAATACCCGGTAGATGATTCTTGTCAATTCTTCATCTTCTACCTCTTTGGACAGATCCAGTTCATCAAGAATCCTTGCGTGTAGCTGTTCTGCCTCGATCATGTCTTTCCTTTCTCACCAATTTTCTTAAAATATCTTCATATCCCAGCAAATTAACTTCATTTTCAAACTGGCGAAGTTTTGCCTGTCCATACAGGTCCTGCGTATACAGAAGATATATCTTCGTACATGCCCGCAACAGCTCGTATACCCCTGAGATTCCTTCATCCAGATCTAAAATAATCACGTCATAGATACTCTGTTCCAGAATCCGTCTTATGAGCATAAGCCATTCTTCTGCCTTCACACTTTTTACATCCTCGGCTACAGGCATAGGGACAATATAATCTAAGTTTTTTCGATGTTTTACAACTGTGGTGAGTAAGAGCCCCAGATTCCCTTTTTCCTGTCTTGCATAATACAGCACGTCTGCAAGCGTTTGCTCACCCTCTTCGAAGTGTCCCCCGATTCCTCCGTAAATTTCCAGATTCAGATACAGGACATTTTCTGTGGCTGCCATCTCTTCGCCCAGTTTCAGCCCGTAAGTCGTCTTTCCGATCCGATGAACCGGCGAAAAAATACCGATGATTTTTCCTCCCTGCTTTCTTCCGCCTTTATAGATGCTCTCATTTTCAGAAGCTTCCAGTCCGCATATCCGAATCATATCTTCTACAATTTTCTCGCCGGACTGATACTTATACACCTGATTTTCTCCATTGGCCTCTTCCGTTCCGGTCGTCAGCAAGAATATTTTCTCCGCCTGAAGTTTTCCTTTCGCCTCCTTTGCATACTCGCCCGCCAAAAACAAAAGATGAATCTTCTTCGTTTTTTCAAGCTCCATTACCTGCGTCACGGTACTGCACACTTGAACCTCCGCCGCCAATTCCTTCTTTCGCATGAAATACATTGCCAATGCTTGGGCGTATCCCTCTTCCGAGTCACAAATAACTAAATTTTTACTTACCACATAATGAACCTCCTTATGCGCTGCACATTCTTATTTTGTTACTAAAGTTTCTTTCTTGAATTTGTTGCCGAATGGCTTGAAATTCATGAATCATGTTGAAATTATGAATAGATAAAACAATCAGATACAAGCTGCATGTTCAAATTGTAGGACAATTATAACTCCCCTTTCTTTTCTTGTCCATGCCAATTTTACAAAAAAAGAATCTTTGTGAATCCTTGACAAAATTTCTTCGAAAATTTCTCTGAAAGTCCCAAAAGAAGTTGCGGGAAAATGATGTTCAAAGTTATAATAATAATAATCACCATATCCTCTCCATTTTTCATTGAGAGGTGTTTTTATTGAAAGGATTTTCCTATGGACATCAAACTTTTTTCTCAGGAACAACTCTGTTCGGCGGAGCCGATTCTCCCCGAACAGCTTCACATATGGATCATGCCAAATTCCGGCGGGCACGCAATTCTTCATCAGCTTCTGGGCTTCTATCTTGGCTGCTCTCCGGATGATCTTCTGTTCAAAAAGGGGGCACACGGGAAGCCGGAGCTCTCCGGGAAACATGCCGGCAAGATTCATTTCAACCTGTCCCACTCCGGGGATCAGCTTGCACTGATTTTCTCCGTCGATTCCCCTGTTGGAATCGATATTGAAAAAATCCATCCGGTTAAAAAAAGAGCGCGCATTGCAGAGAGATTTTTCCACCCGGAAGAAACACGCCTTCTCAGAGAAGCATCTTCCACGGATTCGGAAATATTATTCTTTCGCTACTGGACAATGAAAGAGGCATTTGTCAAAGCATTAGGCACCGGACTTTCCATTCCTCTTAATGATTTCTTCATTTCACCGGAGCCTTATGACACTCTGCCGATTTACCGAATAACAAAAAGCCAGAAGGATTATTCTTCATGGAGAATACAGACCCTTCCGGCTCCGGCTTGCTATCAATGCAGTATTGCATATAAAATCAATCAATAAGATTCTAAAGAAACTTTTTAATATCCAGATAGGAATGAAATCCCATATAAGAGCGCTACTCCGGGCGCTCCTAATGTCCCTGCAGTCACAAAAGTCACCGGGTTCATTCCCACTCGAACAGACAGCCCCTGCATAGCTAAAAATTGATTTAAAAAGAAAATTACAGCGAATCCTACAACCGCCCGAATTATAAAATTCACAATCACAGAAGATCTCTTTTTCTTCATATCTTCCCCTTCATATCTTTTTCTTCCAGTTCCCTCTCTCCATATATATCAAAAAGTTCCGTATTATATTCATAAGATCCGCTTATACTATGTAAAAACAGGAAGCCATCAATAAAGGGAGGATAACTCATGAGATTCTTTTCACATTCTGCGGATAAGTCAAAGGATGCCACACTTTTAAAAGAACTGTCTCAGGCGAAACAGGAAATGGAAGATGCCTATGCCAACTTTCAAAATGTCAGCGACCCGGATCTGATCGATTGCTATATTTACAGAAGCCACGCTGCCTGGAAACGCTACCTGTTTCTCCTTCGTCTGGCGCGGGGAGAATCACATCTCCTATAGTAGTTTCATAATATTAAAACAAAAATATCGTTATAACATTTCTTATGTAATCAAAAAATTCGGGACGGCGTTTTATCTAAAACTCCGTCCCGAATTTACAAAAAGTCCGATTGTAAAATCTGCTTTCAAACTCAGACTTTAAAGCTCAATTTTAATCTCCCGATGTGTTCGGTGATATTGGTGATATCTTACACCTGCCGCATCAAACATTCTCATAGATGCCTGCACAGATGGCGTATCTTCATATTTATTGCTGTCGTAGATCACTTCTTTGATCCCGCTTTGTATAATTGCTTTCGCACATTCATTACACGGGAAAAGTGACACATATAGCTTGGCTCCTTCCAGACTTCCGCCACGGTAATTCAAAATTGCATTTAATTCACTGTGTACGGTATAAATATATTTTGTCTCCAAAGGATTTTCGCCATCTCTAAGCCACGGGAACTCGTCATCCGAACAGCCTTTGGGAAGTCCATTGTACCCCATAGACAGAATCTTATTATCCTGACTTACAATACAGCATCCCACCTGTGTGTTGGGATCTTTGGAACGAAGACCGGACAGCATTGCAACTCCCATAAAATATTCATCCCAGCTGATATAATCTTTTCTTTTGTTGCTTCCCATATAAACGCCTCCTGTCCGTTACTATTTCGTTCCGAAAATGCGGTCTCCGGCATCTCCAAGTCCCGGTACAATATATTTATGTTCATTCAAATGATCGTCCAGAGCTCCAATATAGAGATCTACATCCGGGTGTGCTGCTTTCATGCGCTCTACACCTTCCGGTGCTGCAATGATACACATGAATCGAATATTCTTCACACCTTTGTCTTTCAATAACTGGATTGCAGCTACACAAGAACCTCCGGTAGCAAGCATTGGATCTACCACAAACACTTCTCTTTCATCACAATCTGCCGGAAGCTTACAATAATATTCAATCGGTTCAAAAGTATCCGGATCACGGTAAAGTCCAATGTGTCCAACTTTTGCAGCCGGAATCATATCAAGCATTCCGTCCACCATTCCGAGGCCGGCTCTTAAAATCGGCACCACTGCCAGTTTCTTTCCGCTTAATTCTTTTCCTACCATTTCACAGATCGGTGTCTTGATCGTTACATCCTGAAGCTTTAAGTCTCTTGTGGCCTCATAGCACATCAGCGAAGCGATTTCTCCTACAATCTGTCGAAAATCTTTCGAACCTAAATCCTCTCTGCGGATGCAATTGATCTTATGCTGAATCAGCGGGTGATCCATAACCTGTACTTTTGCCATCTTTTTTCCTCCTCATTTGACATTTATATATTTATTACATGGTGTCCGGCTGCCTTTAACAAACGATTCATGATCGCACTTCCGATCCCGCCTGTAGCAAACGACTCACTATATATGTAATCTACTTCATCCTGATCGAATTCTCTCAGGATACCATAGAGATGGACTGCAATGGTAGACTCATCTTCCCGTGTTCCTATGGACTTAACATCGCCCTCTTTATAACTGGCTACACTTTCCTCTGTTCCGATGATTCCCACCTTATATCCTTTGCCGATCTGTTCCTTCGCCATGCGATTGATTGTTTCAATCACCTGATCCATCTTTCCCTCTACAATAAGAAGTTCAGCCTTCGGCGCATAATGTCTGTATTTCATGCCCGGAGCCTTGGGCTTCTTCTTACTATCCGGGTCGATAAGTGCCACATCTTCTGCCACCTCTCCGATTAAATCTTCCAGCATCTCCTTCGTGACTGCACCAGGTCTTAGAATCATCGGCGGTGTCACGGTCATATCTAAAATTGTAGATTCTACGCCAATCTCTACATCCCCGCCATCTACGATCATATCGATCCGGCCATCCATATCTTCCTTCACATGTTCTGCTGCTGTAGGACTCGGACGCCCGGATGTATTCGCGCTTGGCGCAGCAATGTATCCGCCGCCGGCATCAATGACTGCTCTTGCAATCTCATGGCTTGGCATTCTCACTGCAACGGTATTCAGACCGCCGGTTGTTCCGTATGGCACCTTTTCATTCTTCTCAAAAATCATCGTAAGCGGTCCAGGCCAGTATTCCTCTGCTACCTTAAATGCTTCTTTCGAAACATTTTTTGTTATCTTAAGAAGATCTTCCATATTGGTTATGTGAACGATCAGCGGATTATCCGAAGGTCTTCCCTTCGCCGCATATATTTTCTGTGCAGCCTCCTCATTTAACGCGTCTGCTCCAAGTCCGTATACGGTCTCTGTCGGAAATGCCACAAGTCCTCCTCTTTTCAGAATCTCTCCGGCTTCAATGATCACTTCATTATTAAGTTGTTCATTTTCTACTTTTTTTATTATTGTCTCCATAAGGTTGATTATACTACACTCTAATCTTTCAGACAAGATTCGATTCCATTTGCAATTGCTTTTGCAAGCTCTTTTTGATAATCTTCTGAAGCTAATTTTTCCGCTTCCTCCTGATTGCTTAAAAACCCACATTCTACGATCAGAATCGGAACTTCTGTGCGCTTCAGAAGATAATACGTAGTATTTGCCTTCACTTGTCTTGTATTATCCGGGTCCACCGCAAGCAGTGCCTCCTGCAGGATTCGGGCATCCTTCTCCCCGCTTTCGGAATGTTCATAATAGAAAACCTGTGCTCCGTGAATACTTTCTTCATGATAACTATTCTGATGAATACTTACTGCAAGATCCGGCTTCGTATCGTTGATTCGTTTCACTCTCGCCTTCATATCCTGCACTTTTCGATTACCATTTTCTCCTTCCGCCAGCGACTCATCCTTATTTCGCGTCATAATCACACAGATTCCCTTTTTCTCAAGATACTTTTTTGTTTTCTTAGAAATAGAAAGATTGATATCTTTTTCTAAAACTCCATTAATTCCTACTTTTCCTGAATCGGATGATCCGTGACCGGCATCTAAGACCACAGTATACCCTTTTTTCTCCACTTTATCCGAGTTCACGTACTTTTCCAATTTTTTACTTATCATCACTAATCCGGCAAGCGTCAGCATCACAAGAATCAATTCTATTTTTTTTCGCAAAAAAATGCCTCCCGACAGACTCTATTGATTCAATATATGTCTGCCGGAGGCATTTTATATTATTTTATGCTAAATGATTCTTCAATTAGCCTACGATTCTCCACTTCTTATCAACTGCGTTGAGAAGTTCATGTCCGTCCTCTGTTACAAGTACAAGGTCCTCAATACGAACACCGTATTTTCCTTCAATGTAAATACCTGGTTCGATAGAGAAGATCATTCCCGGCTCAGCAACATTTTTGTTGATCGGGCTTACATCACCGTACTCGTGGTCTTCCTGTCCGATAAAGTGTCCAAGACGAATCTTCCAGTACTCGCTGTATCCAGCCTCGTCGATAAGGTCTCTTGCCTGTGCATCAATATCACAGAAACGAGCGCCCGGTTTGATCACTGCTTCTGCTTTCTCAACTGCTGTGCGAACTAAATCATGGATTGCAGCCTGCTCGTCATCTACAGATTTGCAGTAGAAAGTTCTTGTCATATCTGAACAATATCCTTTCCATACACATCCCATATCGATCAATACACACTCTCCTGCTTTCAGAGTTCTTGTATCGCTTGGCTCATGATGCTGATCTGCTGCGTTTGGTCCAAAGCATACGATTGTATCAAAGCTTAATCCGCTTGCTCCTGCTGCAAAGAATTCGTTGTTAATAAAGTCAGCAACTTCTTTCTCTGTCATACCTTCTTTGATGAAGTCAGCAACTTTCTCCATTACCTTATCGTTGATAACAGAAGCCTCTTTCATGATTGCGATCTCTTCTTCATTCTTCACTGCACGAACTCCGTCTACACAGTCAGATCCCCAGATTGTCTTCATCTGTGGGCATCTCTCCTGAAGCGGAATGAGGAAACGTGCCGGCCATGTTTTATCGATACCAAGTACGCTCTCTGTATCGATGTGCTCCATCAGAACTCCGATCTGATCATCCATATCACTAAACCATACTTCCTCAAATCCTGTATCAGATACATAGTACAGGTAGTTCAAGAATAACGTATGTTTTCCGTTAGATCTTAACAAAAGCGCATACAATCTCTCACCTGGATTTACCATGATGCCTGTCAAGAAGCGGATGCTCAACGGATCAGATACAAGAAGCTGTGTCAGCCCTTTTTCCTCCATTTTCGCTAATACTCTGTTGATTCTTTCGTTCATTGTTTCATCTCTCCTTGTCTGTAATAATTCTATATAGAATTATAGCACATACGAAACAAGAATAACAGACTATAGTTTAAAATGCAGTCTAAGATATTTTTAATAACACTATCATTAAAATTTATATTAGATTCTTACTCCATCCTTCACAACTGCTTTCAGATTTAATTCCTGATCCAGCAGCACCACGTTGCCTTTTTTACCTTTCGCAATAGAACCGTATCTGTCATATTCACCCAGACTCTTTGCCGGATTTACAGTTGCGCATGCAATCGCTGTTTCCAATGGAATTCCCATCTCTTTGACTGCCACACGCATACAATCCAGGAGGTTCGTTGCGGATCCTGCAAGCGCTCCGTTAGAGACTAAAGTCGCACGGTTTCCGACTACATTTACATCAAGACCGCCCAGTGTATACTGCCCGTCCGGCATTCCTGTCGCACGCATACTGTCACTGATTAAGATCATGCGTTCCGCGCCCATCATCTTAAATGTTGCGCGCACCATAGACGGATGAATATGAACACCATCGCAGATCAGTTCTACATCTACGTGCTCACTGTCACACACTGCACCGACCACTCCCGGAGCGCGGTGTGTAAATGCGGGCATGGCATTATACAAATGTACCGCATGATTAGCTCCTGCCTGAAAAGCTTCCATCGCCTTATCGTATCCTGCATTCGTATGCGCCAGCGAAATATTCACCTTATCCTTCATGGCACGGATAAATGACACTGCATCTTCATTTCTCTCCGGTGCAATACCTACGTATTTTACCAGCCCCTTGGACGCGTCAAGAAATCTCCGGCACACTTCTTCATTACATGTAATGATATTTCTCTCATCCTGCGCGCCTTTCTTCTCCACACTGATAAACGGACCTTCCATATTTACCCCGATAAGATCCGCCTCCTTAGAACCGCCTTCCTTCGCACGCTTTTTGGCTTCTTCCTTATATTCCGCTGCCGTCTCCAATATGTTTTCCAGTTCCTCCACCGGAAGGGTCATGGTTGCCGGCGAGATTGCTGTCACACCAATGGATGCCTCATATCTGGCAATCTCTTCGATTGCTTCTTTCGTTCCATCACAGAAATCATACCCCATACATCCGTGAAAATGAAGATCGATAAGCCCCGGAATGGCATAGCAGCCTTCTCCGTCCAATACTTCTTCTCCAGCCTCAGGCTCTGCATCTACGCCGGAAACGACATGGCTGTCCCCGATCATTCCGTCACGGATCACAATCTCACCGTCTGTAAACTGCTGATCCTCTGTGTACACTCTCACATTTTTAATAATCATCTTTGCTACCTCCAATTTTTCATCAACATATCACATACTCAAATACTATTCGAACATCCCGCGGCGCCCGACTTTTCCCTCTTCCAGCGCCCGGAGTGTATTATCATGGAAACTTTCTTTTTTCGGTTTATCCTGCTCTACATAATAAGAATAAATAAGGTCCAGCATGACAAGAATCGGAAATTGCGGCGAGATCACATTTCCGTGATTCAGATGCCGAAGTGATGGCAGCAGCAAAACTTCACTGCAGTACTCCGCATAAGAATCCTTGTTCTGGGCAGTGATCATAACCGTCTTGGCACCCCGTTTGTGCGCCTCTCGCAAGAGATACCGGACGCCTTCCGTCTCGCCGCTGATACTGATTCCAAATACCAGACAGCGCTTATCCTGAAATACTGCCTGCATCCGCATCCTGTCGCTGTCCTGAAGCGAATCGATATCCACACCGATACGCATGAACCGAAGTTCCATCTCACTGGCGGCAAGACCGGAGCTTCCTTTCCCGCAGACAAACACACGCTCTGCCTGATTCAGATATTTCCCAATCCTTCCGATCTGCTCTTCATCCACCAGACTGTAGGTTTTGTTCAGCAGCTCCTGATAAGCGTTCAAAACCATTCTCGTATTTCCGGTCATAGACTCCTTTTTTTCCACCAACGTTTCCTCGTACTGGTATACGAACTCCCGATAGCCTCTATAACCGCATTTTTTTGCAAATCTGGAAAGCGACGCCTCGGATACAAATAATTTTGCGGCAACTGTTTTCGCCGAAAAATCCATTTTCTCATGGTTGTGAATAAAAAAATCCGCAATGTTTTTCTCTACCATTGTAAAATTATTGTAATTCGATTCTATGATCGGTACTACCGACTTTACATAATATTCCATGTGCCCCGCCTTTCCCGTATCTTTCTATCTCCGTTCTTTCTTCTGCATATTTTGAAAATGATAATATGCTCCAAGCATTCCTGCATCATTTCTGTGCTTTGCAAATGCAAGCTTCGTATGCTCTGCGATACTCGGAACCAGATATTTTCTAAGTGAAGCTTCGATCCTGCCTCTTAAATATTCTTCCTGCGCCATCACTCCGCCGCCAAGAACAACCACCTCCGGATTCATCACATAACAGATGTTGGCAATCCCACGCCCCAGCACATCTGCCATCTCATCAATCGCCCGGATACAGAGTTTATCTCCTTTTTTTGCTTCCTCGAAAATATGATAGCCGTTCCAGTTCTCTTCCGGCTCATTTTTCCACTCTGCTACTTTTCTCGTCAGAATACTTGCCGCTCCAAGTGTCTGAAAATCGCTTCCTTCCATATGCATATAGCCCACTTCGCAGGCGCTTCCGGAACATCCGTGATACACCTCTCCGCCGATGACCATACTTCCGCCGATTCCGGTTCCGATGGTCAGCATCAGCGCACTTTTACTTCCCTTAGATGCGCCGGACATATACTCTGCAAGTCCTGCACAATTTACATCATTTTCCACTTCACACGGAACGTGGAAACGCGCTTCCATGACCGCTTTAAAACGGGTGCCGATATAATTGGGAATCAGCGGCGCTGAATAGAATATCTCACCTTTTTCCGTGTCTACCATTCCGGCGGTGGAAATACAGATTCCGAGAAGCTGCTCTTTGAGCACCTTGCCGGACGCTAAGAATTCTTCCACAATCCCTTCTGCTTTTTTCAAGATCTCCGGTCCGCCCTTATAAGCCTCTGTAGCCATCTCATACCGTTCCAGAATTACACCCTGTTCTGTGAGGATTCCGTATTTGATCGCCGTTCCCCCAATATCAATACTAATATATTTTTTCTCCATCGTTCGTTTGCCTCCTCTAAGCATAATGAGGAATCCACTTGCCTATTCCTCATTATAATATATTGAAATATTTTCCGCAATCGCTTCTCATTGCACGAAGAGGCAAGGCGGAACTTCTTCCGTCTTGCCTCACCGCCTGTTATTTTATACGAATCTTAAAGATTGCTTTTTTAATTGTCTCCGGCCCATCTACTGCCACAGCTGTGCGATGTCCGTCGCTCGGATAACAGATCAGGAAATCTCCGTCCCGGAGGATTACTGAGCTGTTCTTTTCTCCGTCCATCGGAAGAAAATCATCTTTTTCCACGAACTCTTTCACATCCATATTCTGAATAAAGTTCAGATCAATCTGTTCTGTCCCGCGAAGCATAAGATGAAGATCCAGATATTGTCTGTGCGCCTCCCAGAATCTCTCTTCGGCTGTTGTTGTAGTATACTCCACAACATTTACAAACAAACGGTCACCGTCTATCTCATGGCTTCCTTTTTCATAAGATACAAGCTCATGCTCTCTTGCATAAGCAAAGCATTCTTTGATCTGTTCCTCCAAAAATGGATACTCTTCAAGATTTTGAATATTTCCGAAAATCATAATCTATTCTCCTTAGTTTTTGTATACGGTTGTAAATGGAGCCGGCACGGAGGTATCTCCTTTTACCTTTCTCCAGATCAGGCTTGCCGGAATTCCGACAACAAGTGAAACCGCAATAGAGATCAGTGAGTAAGACCAGATTGTTACGGACTCTGCCGGTACGAAATATTTGATTCCGATCATCACTGCAGATGCTGCGATAAATGCAAGTGTTGCTCCGAATGTATTTGCCACCTTCGTAAATGCTCCGAGGATGAATGTTCCGATCAGAATTCCAAGTACCAGTCCCATAAATCCATTGAACCATTCGTATGCAGATTTCACACCGCCGTTAGCCAGTACCATAGCAACAACGATAGAGAAGATTCCCACGATCAGAGATACATACTGACCAATCTTTGTCTGCTTTTCAAAGCTTAATTCCTTCTTGGACAGACGAGCCTGAATATCTAATGTCCAGCTTGCTGCCACAGAGTTCAGTCCGGTTGACAATGTGGACTGAGATGCTGCGTAGATCGCTGCAAGAAGAAGACCTGTAATACCTACCGGAAGTTCAAAGGCAATATAAGATGCAAAGATCTGATCCTGTGCTGCTGCCGGTGGAAGTGCATTCTGCTGATAGAATACATAGAGTCCTGTACCGATCAGATAGAACACTGTCGCAATAAAGATAGATAACGCTCCATTTGTAAGCATCATTTTATTTAATTTCTTTGTATCTGTTGTTGTTGTAAATCTCTGTACAATATCCTGACTGGATACATAAGAACCCATAGTGTTGAAGCCGGCTCCTACGATCATGATAAATACACTGTCCTTCAAAATATTGATGTCGAAGATCGGCTGGTCAACAGCAAGGAATTTGTGATCTGCTGTAAATGCCGTAAAGATTGCTCCAAGTCCGCCATCAATGTGTGCCAGAAGGAATACCAATGCAAATGTAACACCGATCAAAAGCACGGAACCCTGAATAAAGTCTGTCCAAAGTACGGATTTTAATCCACCTGTATAAGAGTAAATGATTGCGATCACACCCATAACAATAATCAATACATTTACACTGATTCCGGTCAGGCTTCCAAGTACCATACATGGAAGGTACATAATGATAGACATACGTCCTACCTGATAAATAATGAACATTACTGCGCCAAGAACACGAAGTCCTTTGCTTCCGAAACGCAGCTCAAGATAGTGATAAGCAGTATCAATATCAAGCTTACTGTAAATCGGAAGGAAGAATCTGATCGTAAGTGGAATTGCCAGCAGCATACCAAGCTGTGCAAACCACATGATCCATGTTCCTGCATATGAGTTTCCTGCCAGTGACAAGAATGAAATCGGGCTCAATAAGGTTGCGAAAATAGATACGGAAGTTACCCACCACGGAACTGTTCCATCTCCTTTAAAATACTCTTTTCCTTTCATCTCCTTCTTAGCGAAGTGAAGTCCGGCAAGCAGAACCGCCGCCAAATACACCACTAAGATCACAAGGTCGATCATCGTAAATCCCTGCATGTCTTATCCTCCTAAAATACTCTCTGATTTCTTTATATCCTATAAAAACTTTTCTTTTGCATCACGTACCATTTTAGCTGCTTCTTCAACAATCGCCATATCACTTTCGATCAGTGCCGGAAGAGGCTCTCTTACTCCGCCAAGTTCAAGACCTTCGTTGATTTTAAGCATTGCTTTGATCACACCGTACATATTGCCGTGTGCGGAACACATTTTATAAATGATCTCGTTAACTGCATACTGAAGCTCTCTTGCTTTCTCCATCTCTCCTGCAATCACATGTTCATTTAATTTAAGGAAAAGCTCCGGCATAACGCCATAAGTTCCGCCGATTGCGCCCTCTGCTCCGATAACACGTCCGCTCATGAACTGCTCGTCCGGACCGTTAAAGATTACGTAATCCTCTCCTGCTGCAGCTTTAAACATCTGAATATCCTGTACCGGCATAGAAGAATTCTTAACACCGATCACTCTTGGATTCTTTCTCATCTCAGCAAACAGGTTCATTGTAAGTGCAACACCTGCAAGCTGTGGAATGTTGTAAATCACAAAATCTGTGTTTGGTGCTGCTGCGCTGATATCATTCCAGTACTGTGCAATTGCATATTCCGGTAAATGGAAATAAATCGGAGGAATTGCTGCGATTGCATCAACTCCAAGACTCTCTGCATGTCTTGCAAGCTCCTGACTGTCTTTTGTATTGTTACATGCAACATGGGCGATAACTGTAAGTTTTCCTTCTGCTGCTTTCATTACATTTTCAAGTACGATCTTCTTATCTTCCACGCTCTGATAGATACATTCTCCTGAAGAACCATTTACGTAGACGCCCTTCACACCTTTTTCAATAAAATACTTTGTCAGCGCCTGTACGCCTTCCGGGCTGATGTTGCCCTCCTTGTCATAACATGCATAAAATGCCGGGATAACTCCTTTGTACTTGTCCAGATTTCTCATGATACCTTCTCCTTTTCTTTTTCTTATTTTAATGCATCTGCAAATGATTTTGTAATTAACTGTGGTCTTGTGATAATAGAACCTACAACTACGCTGTATGCTCCAAGCTCAATGACACGTTTTGCCTTCTCCGGCGTGTTGATATTTCCTTCGGCGATGACTTTGTGTTTTGCTTCTGCAACAATCTTTCTCAAGATCTCAAAATCATTCTCTTCAATCTTATCGCCCTGACTCTGCTCGGTGTATCCAACCATTGTTGTTCCGATAAAATCAAAGCCCAGCTCGTCTGCGTGAAGCGCTTCTTCTACCGTAGAACAATCCGCCATCAGAAGCTGATCCGGATACTTCTCTTTGATCTGATGGAAAAATTCATCCAGTGTCACATTTCCCGGACGAAGCGCTCCGGTTGCATCTACTGCAATGATCTCCGGTTTTACTTCCATCAATTCATCTACTTCCTTCATCGTCGGTGTTATATATACTTTACTGTCCTCATAATCACGTTTTACAATTCCGATGATCGGCAAATCTACCTGAGACTGAATCTCCTTAATATCTTCCTTCGTATTTGCACGGATTCCGGCAGCTCCGCCTTCGTTTGCGGCAAGCGCCATTCTTCCCATGATAAATGAAGAATGAAGAGGTTCATTTGAAAGCGCCTGGCATGACACGATCAATTTCCCCTGCAGATTATCTATTCTCTCGTTCATTCCCAATTCCTCCTTCCTCTTTCTGAAGTACAGTATATGCTTTTCGATTTTATTTTCAATAGTTTGTCCATTTTTTGAAAGTTCTTTCATGTTTTTATATTTTCTATCTGCGAAAGTACAAAAAATACAGTTCTTTTTTTGGTAAACCTGCACAAGGCGCAGTTACTTCTTTCCGCCAGAGTTAATGTTAAATAAGTAATAGAATTCCTCTGTTAAATTACACTAATAAATATAACCTGATAAATTACCGATATGGTCCGATATCTTTCATAAGATACAACTACAGTCAGGCACCAGACCAGGCGCCTGACCAATGAATAAAATTGACACTTTTGATAACTGTCGAAATGATATAAATAATTTTAAATCTTTTTAAGTCTCTCTACTCTTAAGCTTATTCACTGTCTCTTCCACGATCTTCTGAAAAGCCTCTGTAGATTCCACCTTTGCTGCCAGTTTGAATAAACGCTTCAGTTCTTCCTCACTGTCCACTTCGCAGAGCGATTCCTTTAATGCTGCAGGAACTTCTCCCTTATCTGCAAGGACTTCCAGAATGTACTCCCTTGCATTTTCCTGACGCCCCTGTGCTAGCCCTTCCTGTCTTTCTTCTTTCAGCAATTCTTCAAACAACATATATCGTTCCCCCATTTCGCGGCTCGTCTTAATCTTACGAATCGAGGTCTGGAACTGTCTTACCAGTTCATCATCAAAATCCTCTTCACTCTCCGCAAGATCCGCCTCTACAAACTTCAAGAACTTAACCAGACTCTGTGGCATCTGTTCTTTATTCTTTCCTTTCGTACTTAGAAAAATCGTCTTATTGCCATCGCAAAGCTTCGCACGCGTGTCTTCCTGACATTCATTCTGAAAAGAATAATAGTACAAACCACAGCCAAAGGGATCAAAATCACAGATAAATATCACAAATGTATTTGGCAGTTCCTCATAGGGAAGTCCTTTCTCAAGACACTCCACATCAATCTGGCTATGATAATATCTGCTTCTTTTTCCAAGATCCGCCTGACGCCTTGCCTGCATCTCTACATTATAATGTGTATGCTTTTCATCTCTTGCATAAATATCAAGCCGCACGCCTCTATATTCCGGGTGGTAGATCATGCTTCTCTCCTTGCTGACCACAACTTTCTCAATCGGAAAGCCTAGCACCATCTCCAGAAAAGCAATGCAGTTCTCCTCGATACTCATGACTGCACCAAACATAAAATTATCTTTGATCGTTAAGTCTTGTAACCTCTTTTGTCTGCCCATATTTCCTCCATTTCCACAGAGGAATTCTATGGGCAAATTATAACATAAATCTCATACCAAAACCATGCATCTCTGGAACTTAAGTAAGAATTAATAAATTAGGAGCGGGCATATCAAAACCCGCTCCTAATTACATATTCTTTTTTAATTTACATACTTCAATATTAAATCCCAGATCTCCGCTTTCTCCTGGCCAAGCGCCCACGCCGCTGTTCCTGCCAGCTTATGTTCCTTCATAAGCTTAAGCTTCGGCTCCAGGGACTTTTCATTTTCCAACCAGATCTTGTACGTTATACCTTCTGATTCCCATGTAGCAAAATCCTGCTTGGTATCTTCATCCCATGTAATCTCAGCTCCCGCCTCTGATACCTTCGCCTCTGCACTTGACATACCCAGTGCATCACTGGACACTTTCATAGTATATTCAGCCGCATCTGTTCCGGCATCTTGTGCCAGTTCCTCCTCTGTCTTCGGTGTCTCCTGCCATAGACGTGTAAAGAACGGTACACCGCTGATTACTTTTTCTGCCGGCACTTCCTTTAAGGTCTCTTCAATTCCTTCTTTTACAAAATTGTATGAAGATACAGAACCTGCTTCCGGTGAACCTCCGAAATGCTCGTCATACCCCATGATCACTACGTAATCTGCCATTACACCTTGTTCTTTCCGGTTATATTGCATGTTATATCCCTTCGGAACATAATTGTCCACTGAAAGAACAAGTCCATTCTGCCGGCATCTGACAGACAGTTCACGGATAAATTGAATATAATGCTCCCCACATTCCTGGGAGATTTTTTCAAAATCAACATTAATTCCGTCAATTCCTGTCTGAAGAGCTTCTGCGATTAACTGATTGATCAGGTTCTCTCTATTTGATGTTGAGCTTAACAGCGCCAGCGACTCTTCGTTAGAGCTGATTCCTCCGTCAAAATCACGAACCGTTGCCCACACTTCAATATTGGATTGATGCGCATAATTTACATACTCTGCTGAAGATATAGATTCCAGATTTCCTTCCGTATCTTTCACGTGATACCATGTCGGCGCAATCGTTGTCAGACCTTTCGTTGCTGCAATTTTCTCCAACACGGTACTGTTCGCCGTACTGTTTGTCACATTATGCCATACCATATTGATAGTATAGTCTTTCTTAATATTGGTAAAATCCGGCTCTTCGAAATCCGTATCAACCACTTTCTTTTCTTCTTTTTTCAGAGCTGACTTCTTCACATAGCCGATGAAGCCATCTTTTGTTCTGACTTTTCTCCAGTTATCCTCATTTTCAATAACTGTAACTTCATCTTTCTTCTTAAGCTCTGTCAATACCGGGCTCTTCACACCACCTCGATAGCGGACCTGCGTGTCTTTTTTCACGGTTGCAACGGTTGTTTCTCCCCATTCACTCACGATCATGACACGACTTGGATTATCATATACTTCGTATTCTATTCCTGCATACTGCTTAATAAAATCTAATGCAATGTATGCCGTACTTCCCTCTGTTTTCAGAATGACATAATCTTCACTCTTCTTATCCTTAGATACTTGATAGTCTTTACTTCCAACCTCTACTGTAACCATATCCTTTGGAAGCGTATACAATAATTTATTTTCCTTGGCATCCCAATAGAATCTGCTGCTGATATGATCTCTTACGGTCTCATACTGGACATATGCTTTGCCATCTATAATTCTTCCGTTCGGCTCCACAACCTCGTTGTTCACTGTAATAGCTAGCTGGCCTTCTTGTTTTATTCCATAATACTTATTCAAATCTGCCTGTTCTTTGGAAGGACTGTATCTCTTCCACACAAACACACCTGCTACTATCAGAAGCAATAATATGATCATAAGCGTTGTCCGCACCATAAGATACACTTTTCTTCTTCTCTTAGACTGCGGGCGTCTTTTCTTTGCCTTAGAATAATTGGAAGGACGACTTCCTGACGGACGTTTTCCTGATGGTCTGCTGCCATTCGGACGCTCTCTTGTCGGGCGTTCTCCTGATGGTCGACGACCAGATGCTCGGCTTCCTGACGGTCGACTTCCTGACGGTCGACTTCCCGCCGGACGTTTATTTTCTCTCTCCTCCATGTTGCACCTCCTGTTAGACCTTATTATAACAAACCATCCGGATTACGTCATTATTTATTTCGACATTTTCTTACATTTGAGGGGTATTTACAGCCTTTTCTTTGTTTCTACATTTTGAAAACACAATTCTTCTACATCTCCCTTATCATTTAATACATAATCCCGCATATAAACGACGTCTTCCCGCATCGTATGAGCCTGCACGATCTGCATGGGACTTGCGGGCAGACCATCCAGCAATATATCCACTCCCCTTTTTTCATAACCTGCCAATTCCGTAAACAGGCTGCGGATCTGCTGCTCTTTCTGGTCTCCCATAGGATTCCTCCTTTTAAAATGCCTGTATCCAGACAACCATATTCCTGCCGGTTTAAGACCTTATAAGGAACTGCTGTGATACACTTAAAAGATAGTTCTGCATTATAATCATACCTATATATTTTTTTAATTTACGTAATTTTTAATTCACATGATTTTTGATTTAATTTTGAGATATCTGTGCCTGACGCAGCACATTTGACTGTTTTACTATCTGATTGTTCGATTCATAATTGAAATAAAGATTTTGATTTTGTTCTAAGAACATAGTTATCTGGATAAACTATCTTTTAGTATCGTTATTATAGCCGATAGTTATTTTAAACGCAAGTCCTTTTTCAATTTATATTATTTTTATTTAACATACGGAATGTTCTATGCTATACTAAACTAGAAGGAAGTGATGATTATGAAGATTGAGAAGATCAATGACAACCAGATACGTTGTACACTTACACACGCTGATCTGGCCGAGCGTCAGCTCCATTTAAGCGAACTGGCGTATGGAACCGAGAAAGCAAAGTCACTTTTCCATGATATGATGCAGCAGGCAGCCTTTGAATTCGGATTTGAAGCAGACGATATTCCGCTGATGATCGAGGCCATTCCGGCTTCTTCGGATTCAATCGTTCTGATAATTACTAAAGTTGAAGATCCGGAGGAATTGGATACACGATTTTCCAAATTTGCGCCATCACAGGAGGGCGATTCTTCCGAGAAGCGATATGAAGCGTTAGACAAATTAGAAGGAGCCGACTCTTTACTGGACCTTCTTGGCAAAGTAAAAGAGAAAATGGAGACTAAGGACACCGCACCACCAAAAAAAGTGCAGGAGAAACCGTCAAATAACGCAGCTCTTCGTCTCTTTTCATTCGGAACGATGGATCATGTACTCCTGGCAGCCCGTCTGCTTGACAGGATGTATCATGGTTCCAATACCTTATATAAGGATCCGGCAGAAAATATATTCCTTCTTGCCCTCACCAAATCGGAGCATACCGACAATGATTTTAATCGAATCTGTAATATGCTGACCGAATACGGAACTATGGAAAAGGCATCAGGTGCAGAACTTGCTTTTCTCGAAGAACATTGCGAAGTTATGATTGAACATGACGCGATCAAAAAACTCGCTGCAATTTAAAACGTATATTTGAGATGTGTTTTTGTAACATCTCCTTTTACGAAAAAAAGACTTTGGAGTTTTTAAAACTTCAAAGTCTTTTTTGTTCGCTTTATTTTGCATCGAGATATGCGTTGATCTTCTCTACTAATAAATCACTGTCAATCCCATGTACCATTGCTGCTTCTTCAAGAGTCTCGCCCTGTGCAGATGGACATCCGAGACAGTGCATTCCAATCTCCATAAGAATTGGTGCAACATCTGGATTTGTAAACATAAGCTCACCGATTGTCATTGTTTTTGTAACCTGTGCCATCATGACACCTCCTTTTTTCTCTTCGGTGCTATTAATTATATCTGCTTTTTTCCATTGTGTAAACATTTTAATCAAATTTCCTCCTAAAATTTGATTTCTTAAAAGTCAATACATTTTCTCTCTTTTTTCGACAAAAAGTTATTTTTATCACAAGTCCACAAAACACTCGTTCTTTTATTTGCTATAAATAATCCACCGATTTTTGTTCTTTTAATGTGGATAATGTGGATAATTTTTGAAAATGACTGTTTTTTCCACCTTTTTCGCATCTTTCTGTGTGGATAACTTGGATAAGTGTTATTTTCAATTTTCTACAATTTTTTACATTTTTGTCTATTTTGTACACTGGGGGTTAAAGCAGTCTTCGAACTGTAATAATATCATCGTAAGTGGCAGACAAGATACCAATTCCTTTTCGACTGTTAATTGCATTTACAATTTGTCCATTGCCCATATATATTCCGACATGACCATCGTAACATACAATATCTCCCGGCATCGCATCACTATAATTTACCGCTGTTCCGGAAGATCTCATTTCTCCGGAAGTCCTTGGAAGATTAATACCGAAGTTCTTAAAAACAGATTGTACAAAACCAGAACAGTCGGCTCCATTGGTAAGACTTGTGCCTCCCCATACATAGGGATTTCCAATAAATTGACATGCATAGTCTACAATAGCCTGTCCCGTGCCTGCCTTGGCTTCTGCTTCTTTCGCTTTTTCTTCCGCCTCTTTTGCAAGTCGTTCTTCTTCCGCTTCTCTCGACTCTGCATAGACGAATTCTTCCTGCTTTTCTTCCACGATCTCCTGCGCTTTCTGTTCGGCGTTATTTCCTATAATAATATTTTCTTTTGTAGGTTCACTCCTTATATATAGAAATGAATCTACGTTGGCAAACGCCATATCTAAATACTCACCCTTCTTCGTTGGTACCAAATAATCTTCCACCTGAATGTCTTTTTCTGCTGTATAACAAGACTTAAGTACCTCTTCAATGCCGACGCTTGGTAATATATACTCTGCATCAGCCGCCTGTGCTGTTGCAGGAAATGTTGCTACAGCACCTGAAAAAGTAACCAGAAACAATCCCTTTTTAAGAATAGAACCCATAAACTCCCTCCTTTATGTTTTCTTATCTTTTGTAAATATTACAGAATTGTTACATATGTTACGTGATTATTATATCATTGAGATTTCAAATGTCAAGGAAGATTCGCTTTGTTTTTTCTTACATTTTTCCTAATTTTTTCTTATAATACAACAAACATTTCCAGTTTTTAGCAATATAATTATTACAAATTGTTACAAACAGGGAGTATAAGTTGACATGTGTAAATTAATGTTTTATACTGATTTTAATAATTATTACTATTATTGAAAGGAGGATGTACATGGCTACACTAAAATACAGCAGACAGAGAGCGTCTATCAAGAAATATTTGATGAGTACCACAGAGCATCCAACTGCTGATACGGTTTATCTTCATGTAAGAGAAGAATTTCCGCATATCAGTCTTGGAACCGTATATCGCAATCTGAATCTTCTGGCCGATACAGGTGAAGCTGTCAAAATATCTACCCCTAACGGCGGTGATCGCTTTGACGGATGCACAACCCCCCATTATCATTTTGTATGTAATACATGCGGTGAGGTATCTGATCTGGCTCTTGGGGAAGACTATTTCCAAAAGGTAAATAAAATTGCCGGGGAAAATTTTGACGGTACCATCGAGTCACACACTACACTATTCAGCGGTACATGTCCCAAATGTATGGCTGAGCGCTTGAACCGCAAGCTTCAGGCATAAATTTTCCAATGAGATAATATAGGAAGTAACACTGTTAAACACATTCATTTCATTGAAAAAGTTTCATTGAAAAATAAAAAGAATTTTCAAATAAACAATTGACATTTGCAGATAACTATGTTATC
>PPYE01776489.1_pt1 | contig 22088 bp, 15 predicted proteins | sample 1559881 | NCBI WGS metagenome assembly PPYE01 (sample SAMN08240022, study PRJNA423297) | Human gut metagenome, whole genome shotgun sequencing project.
TATTCAAACAAAAACAAAACTGACTCCGCTTGAAAAACGAAATCAGTTTGTTGCTTAAATTTAATATTCTACCATTTAGATGCTTTTTTGTACTGTCTGCACAATTTGGGGCAGTTCATCAGTGAGCTGCTTTTTTATTATCTTATTTGTTTATGATCTCGTTCAAATCAAAAGGCTTTAATTCGTTTAAGCTAAAATGGTAGTTAACCACAACGCCTTTGTGCTGGCCGTTTACCACATCGCCTTTTCCGCTCTTTCTTTTAAAACGTCTTTTGTCACCGTAATAATTATATATTCTTTCCAGTTCGCTCAATGCGTTATAGAATATTAATTCTTCCCCTTCTTTTACTATGCACGGCCTGTTGGACAAAACCCACGCTATATAAATCGGAGCAGTTTCTATTCTGCTCTCTGATATGTAATGATCCAGGTCAGACTGATTTAATGCCACGGTTTCAGAAGGTGTCAGATCACTGTAGGGCAGAAATTTTTTAACGCTCATAAAAGTTCTTCTTTGTGCTTTTATTTCAATATAGCACAAAAGCTCGCCGCCTTCACAGCTGTAAACTTCTATATCGGGATACTGGTCTTTTGTGGTTTTTTCTGCGTAATACCCCATATCTTTAATTTCTTGTATTATTTTTTTCTCAAAAAATTCTGAATATTCAACGTCATTTTTAAAATCATAAACGCCTTTTGAAATTCCGTCACAGCGGTGACTGCATATATCACAGTTAAAATTATACATAATAACCCTCCGCAGATTTATATTTCGGATTTTTACCGCCCGGCAATTAACAGGGCGGATTTGTTTTTATTATTAATTTAACTATTTTTCTGTCATGATTTTCTCTTTTGTTTTGCTCAATATAATTATTGAGCACCTGTTTTACCAGTATTTACGGGATGGAATAAAAATCTCAATCTACTCCCATAAAATTACTCTAAATCAAATTATAGATAATATAATACGGCAAGTCAACATGTAATTAACACCGTAAAAACAATAAATTTAAAGCAGCCCGAAATTTTGCTTTAAATAAAGAATGTAGATTTAATACACCGTTAATCTGCGCTGTTTAATCACTTCAATTAAACTGTTCTTTAAAGCCTTTCACTCCGTATGTCCAAAGTAAAAATTTGCGGCAGAACACTCCGCACCGTGCCCAATATCATGCAGGAAAATAAAAAGCCGAAGACCTAATATAAAGCCTTCGGTTTTTTATTCAGATAAATCATAAGAACTGAAATTTATTTGTAATTAAATGTTTAATGTTTTTAAAATACCTTATAAGTATACATTATTCCGATGATTTATCACTTTTATTTCTCTTTTTTCTTGCAAGAAGTATCCAAAGTATAATTCCGACTAAAACAATAACTCCTGTTATAGTACACCAAAATGCTACTGTATTATGATAAAAATCCTGCACTTTTGCCAATGCATCAACAAAAACACTTGAAGAGATTCTTACATTAAATGTACTATTATCATCGTCATCAGAAGTATAATTAGTTCTTCCTGCTGCATCAGTTATTTCAACTTTAAGTTTTCTACCAGCAGCCTGTTTAAGTTGTGTGGCTCCTTCAATTGGTACTCTAACCTCAATCTTGTTTTCAAAAGTCTTTGCTATATAAGGCTCTGCAACCTGCTGACCATCAAACATAATATTATACTTAGCAACACCGCTTGTATCATCCATAATGTTGATAACTAATTCGTATTCACTTTCTTTAAGATTCTCATTTTCATTATAATTTACTACTTCAAAATAAGGATTTGTAGTGTCTACAGTAAACGAAATCTCTTGATTATTTGCATTATTTAGATTTGTAGATAATCTATTTGCGATATCCCTTGAAGAAAGTTTAACAGAATAAACATCATCTACATCAAAAGTAGAAGACGGTATTGCATAAATATAACTGTACCAATTACTATCAGTTGCCTCTTGTGTTTGAATATTTAAATCTTTTGCCTTGAAAGTTTTTGAAGTGCCACTCATACTTGTAACAGTAATATACGTTTCTTCACTATCAAAATCTATAGCATTTACATTAACCTCTTCAATTTGAATAACAGGCCTTTCTGTATAATAATCATTTACTTTAAAATTATATGTAGATCCATATCTATTTACAGAGAATATTATTTTTTGAGGCTCTGTTGTATTACCAGCTTTATCTGTTGTTGAAACCTCTAATATATAAATATTATCATATATTCTTTTGTTGCCTTCCTCTCCTTGGAAATTATTATAGTTGTAAACCATTCCATTAACAAAATCAGAATTATCTGAAACTATCTGATTATCATAAATCAAATTCGTTCCATCTTTTGTTATAACAGGTGTTAAAGTAATTGTTGTATCTGCATCACTGAAATTTGTATCTTTAACAACAACTTGAGGGACAACTTCATCTATATAAGCCTGTGATGATCCATTTTTTATTTGTTCACCATTTATCGTTATTCCGATTGTTGGAGAAGTTAAATCAATAACAAAATCAGTCACAATATATTGAGATGCCGCTTTACCAGAAAGATCTGTAGAATCAATAGTTATTGAGTATGTTCCATCCCGGTCAAATTCAACAGTACATGATTGCTCATACTCTTCATTTTGTTTTGACCAATCACTGGGTTGAGGTGAATTGAATTCAATACCATTGTCAGCTGCAGCAATTAAAATAGAAGTATTTGAAGCATCAAAATATCTATCTGTAACTGTTATAGTCGCTACTCGTTTTTCTCCATAATACATACCATTTTCAGCATCATTATTATCAAACGAAACTGTTATAAAAGGAGTTGTATTATCAACGCTGAATTCGTCTGTTCTATCATACATATCTTTATTGCCTGCATTATCAACAGACGCAACAGTTATACTATAATCTCCCTGAATATTACCATTAATCGTGAACCTAAACTCATAATATTCTCGTTCAGTATCGCCTTCGCCGACTACTTTATGATATTTTTCATAGTTTTTCTGATTATATACATCTTGAATTATTTGCTCAATTTCATATTCTGTTGGGGCAATATTCTGACCATCTCTTGTGGCATCGACAGTAATTTGTGATGAAGTCGATAAATTCAGTTCTCGTATAATAACGGTCGCTGTTCTATCATCCTGATAGTATCTGTTGTTTTCGAATTGGTTATTATTATAAACAACTTCAATTTCAGGAGCTGTCTTATCCAAACTTATAACATAGCTCTTTATAGATTCATTTCCCGCTCTATCTGTTAATTTAACAGATATGGTAATACCATTACTATCATTTGAAACATTAATGACATTAGACATAACTGTAGCAATATTTTCGTCTGTTTCATCTACAGACCAATCATTTTCTTTTTCATTTCCTACATATGTAATTGCATTAATGTCTTTAGCATTTGGACCAACAGTGACTTTATGATAGTAATTATTGGCTCTATCATAGGGTGCTTCAACAGAAACTTCAATGGATTTAATTCCCGAATATGTATCCTTTACTAATAAATTTAAGTTAATGCCTTTTCCATCAGGATCGTTGTAAAGTGGATAACCATTTATATCTTTCTTAGAAGTCTCTGGAGCAATAATATCTATAGTATAAGAAGAATTATGCTTGTCTTCATTTTCTATAATACTTCCACTAGGCTTTTGATATCCATTTTGGTTAAACGAAAGATCTTCACCAATTATATCGGATGCATTTAATGGTGCTAATGCTCCATTAACTAGAGTATTTCCCGTATTATCAATGGCTAATGCATATATCTGCCCTTTAAAATTTTTATCAACTTTAAAAATAAATGAGCCAATATTATTACCCTCAGAATCGAACTCTGATTTCAAAGTAATTGGTAGAATGTCATCTTCAATAGATGAAATGACATTTCCTTCTACATTTCTATTAGTTATCGCTCCATTTTCTGTAACTCTGTATATTGTTCCGTCTTTGTCAACAAGATAGATTTTTGCCTGAGATAAACCTGACAGCAGTTCTTCTTGTTCTTTATAATCACCAAATGTTACTTTAACATAAGCACTATCTTTAAAATAAAAGCCATAGTCAGTTAGTATAACGTCGCGAGGTGAATCTGAACCATCTGCTGTTCCTGTGTTTCCAGTAATTTCAAAAGATTTTACTATAGGTGCATGTCGATCAACATAAATCTTCTCTTCTTTGCAGCTTAAATTACCCGCTGCATCTGATGACTTTACTGTTATTTTATAAGAGCCATCTGCATCAGCCTTAAAATCTTCTGTAGATACACTATAAGTAAGTTTTTCTGTTTGCTTATTTTTATAAAACGGCCCAACATCCAATTTGTGATTTTCATCTAGAATATCATTAACACTCTTACCATTAATAGAAATATCAGTATAATATATACCTGAATCTGAATCTTCAACTGAAAAAGTAAATTCAACATCTCCTGAATAAACATTTGCACCATTAAAAATATATTCTGATGGTCTATTTTTGTCTATAGGAGTTATTTGAATATCATTAATTACCGGTTGGGTATTTTCAAGCATAAGCAAACAATCTTGGCTTTTTAAATTTGAGTTTTCAGTTGTTACTAGTTCTCGACCTTGGTTAACAAAATTAAGATTTCCTGCTTTATCTTCAACAGTGACATACACCGTCCCCGATATTGTACCTGTACCTTCAGCAAGAATAAATCTTCCATCACTATTTTGTTCAAAATTTATATCTTCAGTACCATTGTTTAAAACCACCTGGATATCTTCAATTCCAGAACCATTTCTTAATCCAGAAGTATTCTCAGCTTTGTCATCAGCGGATATATCTACAACAATCTGTTCTTTAAAATATGCCCCAAAGCCTAAAATTCTTCCGATTGATGCAAGAATGTTGTCGTTTTCCGCTTTAAATTCAGCTTTAAAAGTTGGGCATGTAATATCTATTCCGAAAGAAACTTCTATTTTTTGAACTTTTCCTCCAAAAATCTTTTCAAACCAACTTGCATCACTTTCTTGGAGATATAGTACCTGATTATTGTACTCACCTTCGTCGGAGAAACTGACTTCTGTTGAAAAATGTCTTTTTTCCTTACTTATTTTGTATCCTTCTGGAGCTTTGAACACAACTTTTCCATTATGTTCATCCATGTAATTTTTATTAAACCAATACTGATCCTCTTGAGCATCTTCTGGAATCAACTTTATATCAGAAGACTCTAGTACTACATCAATTTTTATATTTTTACTATTATCAAAATTAAAAGTATAGTTTTCATTACTTTTCACTGTTGAATCAAGGGCCAACGATCCCTTAGTAATAATAGACGGACCTTCTACATCAACAGCGTCAGGATCGGCTGTATTAATTAATTCATCAACACTTTCATAACTTAAATTTCCTGTGAAAATCGGCTCTGATCCATTTTCAGGAATATCCTTTATATCATATTTTATGTTTGCTTCTTCACCAAAATACTTTGTTTGACCCTCTAATGGAACAACAGTAAGTGCTGCTTTTGCAATCTCTACATTTACCGATGCCTCATTATGATTAATGTCACTGAAATTAACTGTATAAACTCCCGCATCTACCGCTTCTTCTACTTTATTTCCTGAAGCATCAAAAACATTTATAATCAAAGTTTCTAAATCGACATCTCCGCCTTCTTTTGGGGATATTAACGTCTGTGCTTCGCCGGTGTAAACAAGATTGGCATAAACATCAAATTCATTAGAAAAATTATCTTCTTTTGTAATTGTTACTTTACAAGAAGTTGTTTTTGGAGCATATCCATTTTCATTATCGAATGATATTTTAGCTGTAATTGTAGCTGTTTGTCCTGCATTTCCTTTGGCTGTTAGTCTTCCTTCATTATCTACTTGTACTATACTTTCATCAGACGAACTGTAGGAAATAGTTCCTTTGCTTGTATTTTCTTCTACGATTACAGGATTAATAACATTTTCACTATTTCTTTTAATAGAAACATCTTTTTCAAATTTAAAATCAAAATCATATGCAGGAACATATTTATTTCCATTACACTCGTCACAAATTATTTCTTTGGTACCATTACATTCAGGACATTCTTCTCTGGTTTTAACTACTCCTGTTCCATTACAGATATCACAATCTTCCAAAATCGTACCACTACCATTACAAATACTGCACAATTCACTATCTACACCATTACATTTCGGACAAATCATAGTTACTTTTCCGTTTAAACAATTTGAACAAGCAGTATCAGCTTGTACTTCCCCTGTGCCTTCACATGTTGGGCATTCAATAGTTCCTTTTGCATCGCACTTATGACACTTTGCCTCATTCACCATTACTATTGAAATAGCTGGTTCTGTTTTTGTGAAAAATCCACTTTGACTGAACATATCATCTGCAGACACAGTGTAATAATAAACATCTATTTCTTGAAGCTCTATTTCTATAATTCCATTAGCTTCTGTTTTTGCTGATTCTAATTCATTTTCTCTGTTTTCATCTGAAAACACTTCGACCAAAGCATTTTCAACAGGCTGTCCAATAATATCAGTAACGGTGAAATTTGATATAACCGTTTCTTCATATGCCGCTTTTACATTTGTTAAATTAAATGTTGGAATGCTTGCAACAAAAATTGAAATTGCTATTATACAAGCCAAAAACTTAATCGGAATTTTTATTTGTTTTAAATTAACCATATTTTACTCCTCTATTCTATAAATTCATCAGAATTAATAAAAATTTTTTCATCCAAAGTTTTGTATGACTTTACTTCCTTATCCTTTCTTTGCATAACGACTGTCTGATGTTGCTTTTTTTCACTTCGAGATATTTGTTTTTCCTTTTGAACTACTGTTTGTCGTTTTCTACTATCCAATACAGTTTCATGCCGTTTTGAAATTTTTATTTCGCTTTTGCTGATAGTATCGCTATGTGGTTTATGACTATTATCTACTTCAACATTTTTGATAATATTTCCATCAAATGAATTATTCGTATTTTGAATGCTAAGCTCTTTTTCAGCTTTCATTTCAGCTAGTTGCTTCTGCTTTTTTTTACCACTAAGTAAAGAAATAGTATAAGGTATCTTTAGTTTTATGAAAATAATCACAGACACAATCAAGCAAATAACAGCTAATGAAAAAAAAGCAATTTCAAACCCTGTTAGAACTTTAATTATATATTGCAACTGTTCATAATCACTCACTAGTTTTCACCTCCGGAAAAGCATCATTTAAAGCAACTCTGGCTCTTTCCAAACTACCTAAACTATCTCCTGTTCCCGTAATATCATTTTTTAGACTCATAACTAAATCATTATCCATGATTTCATTATCATTAATAGAATAAACGATATTATTTACGGTATCTAATGCATTTGAAATTTCATTTGGATCTATCCCAACACTCTTATACCTATATACATTGGTTTCTATAGTTGAGACAACCTGAGAGCACATTTTTAACCTTATTATGGGTTCCTCGCTATTTCCGATAGCTTCCAATAATTTATATAACGAATTCCACCCTTCAACCAGTACTTCATCTGTTAGCAGTTTTCCAGTTTTTTTTGAACTATTGACATCTTGGATATAGTTATACCAAGAAATATATGCTTCTGCATCTTCAACATAATCACTGTTATCACTTGAGCTTTTTATTGCATTTTCAAAAAATTGGTGTGCCTTCTCGCTTTTAGTATAATCATTTATTACCTTTTGAGATGCAATTTCTTCATCTGTGCCACCATAATTGAACCATACATCCTGGCCTATATCATAATTCAATTTTCCATATTCGTCTTTATCAGAAAAATATGATTCATTTTTAACCAAAAGACTGTTCATTGTTGATATTTCAGAAGATGATAAGCAATTATCTGATTCGTTGTAAAATTTCCATAATTTTTCATATCCTGAAATTTCACCAGGTTTTACACTTATCGCTTCTATGCAATCTTCAGGGGTTACTGCAGTTTCAACAATTGTAGTGTAGTTTTTTGATTTAGTAACTGAAATTGAAATATTAAAACCTATTCCAACTAATAAAGTGAAAATAAATATTGAAGAAAAAATTAAAAATATATTTAATTTTTTTCTTTCCCTAATTAAATATATTCTTTCGCCCTCTTTATAGTGTTCCAAATCATATAGAAGTTCTAAGGTCGACTGATATCTATCATTGGGATCCTCGGCGGTGCATTTTAAAATTATTTTCTCTAATCCGGTTGATAAATTAGAATTTATTTGCGTTATTGGCTTTATTGAATATGTTTCATCAGGATATAATCCCGTTAACAATGTATACATTGTTAATCCAAGAGAATAGATATCTGTTCTTGCATCACTTTGAGATAATTGCTTTTTTTGTTCCGGAGCTGCAAAAGCCTCCGTCAAATACATGACGGTATCTTTTGTTTTACCTTTTTTATAAGTTCTTCCGATTCCAAAATCAATTAATGTAATATGGCCTCCGCTTTCTGACGAAGGAGCCCACATAATGTTTCCCGGTTTGATGTCTCTATGTATTACGTTTCTTGAATGCAGATAATAAAGCACATTACACATCTGCTTCATCCATTCAACAACAGTTTCTTGTGTAAAAGATTTTTCTTCTTCAAGTTTCTTTTCTAGAGAAATTCCTTCAACAAACTCCTGAATGATAAAGATATGTACTCCATCGTCTATTACATCTATTATACGAGGCAAATGGCTGTTATTTAATCCCGTCAGAAGTTTAACTTCTGTAAGTGATGTTTGAGCAATAAGTTCATTTCTTGATTCTTTGTTTATCTCTTTAATTGCATAGTAAACATTGAGCTTCATGTCTCTTGCTCTATAGACCGTTGACATGCCGCCATTCCCAACAACTTGTTCTAATACATATCTATCATTAATAATTGAACCTATATCAGCCATATTCTACCTCGAATCAAATAATTTTAATCACTTCTGCAGTGATATTATCTTCCTCATTTCTTTGTTTTGCTCTTTCTATTAAACTTGCAATATTTACAATGATGTCTTTATTTGAATTGTTTTTATCAGGATTTAAAAAGTTTTGAATTTCAGCCTTACTTATTTCATGTCTGAAACCATCAGTACACAACAGAAACAAATCATTTGTGTCCACATCTCCATGTCCAAATTGAGGGTTTACTTTTCTTGAAGCTCCAATACACTGTAAAAGTATATTACGATCAACATCTGTTTCTATTTGTTCTTCTGTTATCTCTCCATTAGCAAATTTTTCAGCAACAACAGTATGATCTTTTGTTAACTGGGTAAAACTATTACATTGTATTTTGTATATTCTGGAGTCACCAACATGAGCAAAGCAAAACTTATTCTCATAAAAAATAATCATAGAAAGAGTTGTTCCTAGCTTTATTCCATTTGTTCTTCCGTAATCAGCAATTTTTTCATTCATGGATTGAATTATGTAATTCCACTGAGAAAAAATATCGTCAAAAGAGAAATTTCCTTTATGTTCTGGAAAATCATTATCGAACCACTTCAACATTGCTCTTATCAAGCTTGAACTAGCAATTTCTCCTTTATCAAAGCCACCCATTCCATCACATATTACAGCAAATAAAACTGGACCTTTTTCAGTGTCAACAATTTTTACAGCTGCAGCATCTTGATTTACATCTTTTGTGGTTCCTATATCGGTCTGTACATCATATAAAAAGTTCATCAATCTCTTCCTTTAAAAATGAAATCTTCATTAGCCAAAGTGATTTTATCCCCCGGTTTAAGCAGTATTTTTTTTGCATAGGGGATCTCTTCATCATTAATGTAAGTACCATTAGTGGAATGGTCATCCGCTATGTAAACATCATCATCTTTTAAATATAACGTTACATGATGCCCACTTATCAACTCATTGTCTTGAAATGAATAATTACAATTTTCATCGTACCCAATAGAAAAAGTTTCATTATTTATAATAATTTCATCATTGTTATTCAATCTTAAAACAGAAGGAAATTTAATATCACTATCCCGCGTCATAAGCTTCGTTACACGCTTGTTGGCATTTTCAGAGGAATAATTTTTTTGCATACCGCTAACACTATCCGTACTTCCTTTTTTTAGCGAATCATTAATACCAATTAGTGGATCAAAAACCATTTCCCCAGAAAAATGATGGCTCTTATGAATTCTCTTTTTCTCCGCATCAGGAATGCCACTTGTCATTCTTTCAATTTGTCTTTCGAAATCCACAATGGAAAAAAACTTCAAATTTTCACAATACTTTCTAAATTCTATGAAAATATCAGCATCTGATACACTAGAATAATTAGTGTTTCTTGATATCTCCTGGATAAACTGTACAGCTGTATCCTCTTCATAATCCTCAAGTGGTATATATATAAATAACAAAGTATTTGTCATATAATCCACAAAAACATAGTCACAGTTTAATTTTAATTTTTGATGTGAAATATTATTCTCCAAACATGTACGAATAACTTTAGCAACTTGATTGATTACTGATAAGAAAGTTTCTTTAGATTGAGGCTTTGATAAGTAAGCTTTTAAACTAACATAATTAGTAACATAGTAATTAATAGATTTTACAGATTTTTTCCCTTCGCAAGTGAATGGCAAAAAACCGGTTATTTTGCCATTAGTAAGTAATTCAACTTCTCTAAAATTTATCCGATTTTTTGATCCTATTTTTAAAATCAAAAGTTCAGTATTGTTTTTTGTTTTTGATTTGAACTTTACCATTACTCACTACTTCCAATCGCTAACATATTGAACTCGCTTTTTAACAGAATCATCTGCTTGCGCATAAATATCTGCACATTTATTCACAGTGTTATATAATTCATGAATTGAAGATTCTATTTTTTCCGCCTCATAATATAAATTATTTAGAGAATTAGCGATATTATTTCGAGCTTTAACATCAGCACGAATGTTGCAACGAACTGAATTTATACTGTTTCTAACCGTTTTTACCTTTGCTTCACAAGAAGGCAATTTGGAATTTGCATTTTTGACCGAAGTGACATTAATATTTATTTTTGCCATTTTATCTCCCCATTACATTATTAAAGTATTCTTGTAACTCAGAAGCAGTAATTCCATTTTCCTGTGCTTTTTTCAAAAGCTTGTTTCTTTTTGCTTTATTATTTACCTGATTTATTTTGTCAATGATTTTTTGCTTTTCCTGTTGCTCTTTAGCAGCAGCTTGGGCAACCGCCCGCTGCTCTGCCGCCTGCTGTTCTGCTCTTTTCCTTGCTTCTTCTGCTGCTCGCCGTCTTGCAAGCTCTGCTTGCCGCTTTCTTTCCGCCTCAATTTCTTCCTGACGAATCTGTGCAGCCGAATTTACAATGCTGTTAGCAGTAGAGTTAAGATTTTGCTGAAGCACTCTGATTCGTGAATTTATTTTATCTATTGCAGAATCTACTTTTTTGATCTCTCCGCTTCTCCAACTAGCATCTAACGATGCTTTGTAAGAGTTTAAATTTGCAATCAGATCATTCAATTGTGTAGCGCAATTTCTCAGCTGATTTGCCTGAGAGTTAGCCAAATTAACATCTACTGCCATTTTCTTCTCCTATATGTTATTATTTTCCTGTTTTTTTATTCTTTCTATAAATTCCGGGTCAAATTTTTCTAATATATAAGGTTTGCTTTTCGACCAAGAAGTTTTTCCTGCACTATCCCCGTGGATAATTCTTTCATCTGTTTGATAAAACTGAAACATATTAAGGGCAAAACTATATAGCAATGTCAATAAAACAACATCCTTGTCATTTTCCATATATAAATCCAACTCATGAGCAAAATATGTCATATCATCATGAACATATATCATTGAAACTGTCTTTTCGTTTTCTTTAATCACATAATACTGCCCATCAACACCCAAACTTAATACATATACTTTAAACGTTCTGTTGTTTAAAAATACTTTTTCATAATATATAAATTGCTTTTTTAAAAACGTCTTTTTTGAAAACATTTTTTTCTTTTCTACCATTATTTCATCATATTCACTATAAAAGTTCATGATTTTTTTGTTAAATTGGTCATAAAAAGGCCACTCCGAACCATAGCGTACATTAGGACCAATATGATAAACATTATTGTTAAAATTCAGTGCTCCAGCTCTATCCTGTTTTTCAGTCAAGCCTCGCACATGAAGATCTTTTACCCAAGAAGTTGCTATCAGTTCTCCGCTTCGCCTTACCTCATAATATCTCGTACTTGTGTTACGAATAGTTTCAAAATCGATTTTAGGTATAAATCTGCAAATCATATACTTTGCGCTCCTTGCAATACATATTTGTTTTCTGAGATATTAAAATTAGCATTTTCAAGTACATTTACAGCATATTGTGTTGAGTATTTGCTGTCTGAAGTACTTATTGTAATTATTGTTGAACCACTACTTACGCCTGTAATTGTGCCGTCCTTGCTGACTGTTGCAACCGAACTGTCTTGAGATGAAAATACCAAATCACTGTTTGAATATCCTTCCGGTAACGCCGTTATATTAATTTTGGAACTTGCACCTACATTAACAGTTGAGCTGAATTTTTCGGTTTCAATTGAATCAGAATAATTAGGCTCTGTTGTTTCCTCTGTTGTAGCCTCTCTATCATATTTTCTTGTACATTCACCAACATCTTTACCATCTTCAATGTGTTTATCCACAAAAGAGGCGTTATCTTTCCCTAAAAACTCATGACTACCAACAAAATTAAATGTTGCCGCAAGCCATGAATCCCCGTCAATACTTGCTTTAAAAATCCAATAAACATTTATGTCTTGACAAGCATCAACTTTTAAATCTTCCTCTATACTTTGTGAAGCTTCAGTTTCAATAACATTAAAGCCTATTTCCTGATAATATAATTGTTCATTAGTATTTTTGTTATAAACATGCAGAATTAAAGAATACTCAGCACCAATACCTAGTTCAAATCCAGCAGAAAGAATATTAGTCTTTACTACGTATAAAGCCGGTCCTGCATACATAGTTGCTTCTGCTTTTGCATTTATGTTTATGTCTTTGTCTCGATCAACATCTTTTATGAATCTTAGTTTGCCATTTTTTACTTCCGCACCATAAGTACTTTGTGTGGTAACAACAAATTCTATACTTCCTTCTAAAGATATCTTTGCTTTTATAAGTAAACAAATAGAAGCAGGACCAAGTGACTTAATAGGTATTTTGGCAATTGTTTTAGAAATAACTGTTGAAGCCGGTTCAGGTAAATCTCTAACTTGTGTCTGGCCGACATTATATCTAAATGCACCAGTTCCTTTCACACTTGCACCGGTTTTATCGACCTGAGTACCACTTACAGTTATGTACGCATTCTTTTTAAAAAGATTTACATCATAATCACAAGATATATCCTTTATCTCGATTGACTTATTAACATCAACTTCCGCTTTACCGCTTAAACTTCCTCTACCATTATCGAAAGTCTTTTTGCTATCTTTATCTTTAATTGTTCCCGAAATTTTACATTTAAAACTATTTTTACCTATAGAGATGCTCGCTTCTAAATCTCCAAAACTCATTGTAAACTTATTGTCGCCTGTTGTCATGCTTTCCACACCTGAAGCACCACCTAAGTATTCCGGCTCTGCTTCTCCAGGCGTATATGACATATTTGAAACTGTAGGCGCAACAAATTCGTTTGAAGTGTTGCTTACCGTAGTTTCATCAGGATAATGAACATTACCGTCTCCGTCTACAATAGGAACAGTTGTAAGGTCATCAATCTCAGATCCGCTGAATTCGGCTGTTTCTAGGAATTCTTCTATATCTATATCTTCATTTGAATTTGTAATATAAGTTTTTCCGTCTTTATATTCTATTTTATCGGCTCTGTATATTTCATTCGCTGCATTTGAATTTAATGTTGGTGAAACATAAATTTGTCCCTCTTTAATATCTGCTTCTCCATTAATAACAACCGTGTCCCTATCCGCATCATTTACAAGGTCTATATTATTTTCGCCTTCATCAGATTCATCTGAAATATCGGCGTTCGCATTTTCCGGGACTGTTAATTCGCTTGTGCTTTGCGCATCATATGAATATGTAGACAAATCAACAACATCATCAGAATACTTTATATTTTCATATTCTTCAAAATCAGGATTAGCCCATATATCTTTTGCATTCTGTATGGAGGCCAATGTCTCATCTTTATCTGCAGTAGAATTAAAATCTTTTTCCCCTGAATATTTAAAAGCATTATATTTATTATCTGCAGCATAGTCAGCTATTTCTGAATCTGTTAAATCTGCAGTATCATAAAATCCTACTGTTTTAACCAAGGTTACTAAAACGAAACCTTTTTTTACATTGTCAGACAAATTAACACTTGTATTTACTATTTTCCAATCAACAGCAGTTTCAAGAGCAATTTCATCTGTTAATTCATCATCACCCAAATACATTCCAAACTCATCAATAAGAGTAGTAAGATATTCGCCAATGCTTAAAGATTCGGAAGATTTTGAACATGCGGAAAATCCAACACAAGTGGTTACCAAAACCGTAATTACCAATATAACGGAAATTATCTTTTTGAATGTTTTCATTGGTTCTCCTCTTTTCAGAATATTTAGTATTATATATAAAACATTTTTTATAATGTATTTATTTCATAATGATCCCCCTGCCACGTTAAACGTGGCAGGGTTTGATTGTTAAGCCCAATCGCTTACATTTCTTGCACGCGATGCAACAGTTGATTCTGTTGAATCATAATTACTTATTGTCTTTCCTAAGAAAGTTGTATAGTCTTCAATAACTTTATGGATTTCGTTGAATTTTGGATATAGGTTATCAAATTTTGCCTGAATGGCAGTTGCTGCCTCTGAGCTCCAAACTTCTGTACCTTTAAGTACATCCATTGAAGCCTTAACTTTATTAAGTTCGGTTATTAAGTTTTCGTTATCTGTCTCCAATGTTGATTTTGCAGATGTCATCTCGGGTATGGAGACTTTTACGCCGTTAATTGTAGCCATAATTTACCTCCTTATACTTTTGATGCTAAATTTCCTGCTTCTGTTGTGACATTAGACTGTGCTGTATTATAAGCTTCCGCTGCATTTGTTAAAAATGTAATATACTCCTGTAAAATAGATTCCATCTGAGTGAAAGTATTTTTAAAAGTATTTACTTTTGCGGCAAATGCTTCAGCATCCTTGCCACCCCATGAAGTTGAGGTAAGATTGTTCGCCTTTGAAACAATATCATTATAATCATCAATGAAATTACTGCGATATGTAGTAACATTATTTGCAGCTGATGTTAATTCCGAAGGCTGAACTCTGATCACTCTTTCTGACATAGCTTTCTCTCCTTTACAAAATATTTATATTAACATCAGTTGAGAACCGTTTCTCAGCGCCAATTCAGCAACCGATAAGTTAATATTGAAAATAACGCCGCTTTCCTTGTCACATAAAATGGGATTGCATTTTTTTAAAACATTAACATCTATTTCAGATGACAACAATTCGTACAGCATATCACGAATTTCATAAAGTCTAAGAGATTTTGAAACTTTTATATCGAATGTTTTTAAAACAGACGGTACAAACAATTGAATAAATACCTCGTTCATTTTTATTCCTCACTATTATCTAGCAGCTTAACAAATGTGGCTCTACCTCTATTGATAATAAAGCCAAATTCATTATCTATTTCCTTACTAAGGTCCCTTGACTTTTTGTTGATATTGAACACAAATTGATCTAAGACTCCATCTCCAACCCATATACCATTACTGTTAATTTGCTGTTTATACCAATTTTCAAAAGAGTAATTTGCCAAATCTACTTTGCTTTCAAAAATAAACATATAAACATTAAAGGCAGGATCAATCTTTTCAAACATTATTTTTATGTCTTCATTAAAATCATGTGACAAATGCGATATCAGATCAGATAAACCATATATTATGCAAAATACACGATGCATATCCAAACCATCCGGAGCATTCCAATTGTTTGTTTTTATTGCATTATTTCTTTCAAGTACACAATTATATAGTTTTTTAAATTCATTCTCGAAATCATCTGATATAATTTTTGCATTATCAATGTTTTCAAAAATTTTAGAGCAATCAATTAATACTACTTCCGAGTCATCAAACTCTGAAGCATAATTTGCAATTGAACTGCAAAAGTCGATGCAATCCTCTTTATCTTGTGAAACAAAGGAATATATAGAATGCTTGCTCAAATTAATTGTTGCGGGTTTTAAAGTATTGCAATTTATTCCTACAATAAATTTAGAAATATCGTTTTCAAAACCTTTAATATAATCGAGATTTACCTTATCAGGAAGAACAGGAATTTTTTCAGCAAAATATTTAGACATTGATTGCAGTTCCTGTGAAAAATCATTTATTTCGGATATCATATTATCTACATTAAAGGCACTAGCAGTTTGAAATTCATAAACATGTTTCTCAAAAGCAACCAAGCCTCGACCTATATTCTTTGAAGGTGTAACACCACCTGTAGGTCCCAAAATCATAGCATATTCATTGCTGTCATTTTCTTGTAAAACCAAGTGATGATTAAAACTTTGAATTATTCTATACCTGATATCATTAAAACTGTTTGCTGTAACAACAAAATAGATTCCATATTTGCTTCCTTCTCTCAACAACTGCATTAATATTTCATCATATTCATCATTAGATTCATAAAATGAAGTAAAATTATTAATAATTACAACAATGTTAGGAACCAATGTTGAATTATGATTTAAAAATTCTTTAAAACTACCCCCAAAAGCAGCAAATAACTTTTTCCTGGTTAATAGTTCATTCGAAAGAAGTTTAAATAAATTTTTGATTTTTTCGTTATCACCAGAAAAAACAACGTCTGCAACCTGCGGTGCATTATTAAAACTACCAAATGTTTCCGCACCAAAATCAAGAATATAAACATTTAATTCTTGAGCATTATAATCAAGCAGCAAAGAATACAACATTGTATTTAAAAGCATTGTTTTTCCGCTACCTGTAGAACCAAACAACAATAAATTTCCATCCGCTCCGAAAGAAAATGAAAGTGCAAACTGTTTTTGATTTGCGGGATCATCCACCTCTCCCAATAAATAATTTAATTCAAAAGTTGATTCTCTTGAAAAACAATACTTTTTCTTCAGATTATCGTATTTAAGATCAAAAGGAATAGGATCAAGCCATAATGGCCTTGCTTGTAGTTTTTCTTCTTTCGCAAGCTGGTAAATATATTTATTAATTTCAACTACTTGTGTTAAATCACTATGAGCGTCTTTTGCTTCTTGCTTAATGGATACGGATCTTTCTTCACGTCCTAAATTATCAAGCAAAGACACTTTTCTTTCTTCTGATTTTTCAACATTTGTGTCTTTTGGAATATATGGTGCTCCGCTCCAAGCGGACTGACCCAATTCAAAAAGCTCATTAAAACCGACTTGTAAATAAAAGCGGCCAGTTTGTGATATTTCAGCTGCGTCGGGGCGTTTAATCATGTCCACGCTATCGTTTTTATCCTGAACTTTAAGACATATCTTCGCTCTGGCGTTTGACCAAATTTGATCATCTACAACACCGCTTGGCTTTTGTGTTGCAAGTATCAAATGAACCCCTAGGCTACGACCAATTCTTGCTGTGGAAATAAGTTGATCCATAAACTCAGACTTTTGAGCTTTAAGCTCAGCAAATTCGTCAGATATAATAAACAAATGAGGAATCGGTTCGTTTACTATTCCATTACGGTATAATTTTTGATACTTATAAATATCCATCGTTCCTTCATTTGAAACTTTACGCGCCTTATTAAACAATTTCTGACGCCTTCTCAGTTCCGAATCAATAGACAGCAAAGCCCTTTGTATAGCACTTCCATCCAGGTTTGTTATTGTGCCAGCAAGATGAGGCAATTTAAAATCATCATTCTCAAAGGCTCCGGTCAATCCACCACCTTTATAGTCAATAAGAATGAATGATACCTCATTAGGGCTGTAATTAATTGCCAAAGATAAAATAAACGTTATAATGAACTCTGATTTTCCGGAACCCGTCATTCCGGCAATTAACCCGTGTGGTCCATGATATTTTTCATGGAAGTCAACCATAAAAGGTTCACCATTTACATCTACTCCAACGGGAGTTTGTAATGAAACCACCGAGTTATTATTTTTCCACCGTTCTAACGCATTTAAGTGTTCTATTTTGCCTACTTCAAACATATCTAAAAAAGTAAGCATAGATGGCAATTCGTAATATGAAGATGTTAAATCCAAGTTTATATTTGATAATTCTTTTGAAATCGCTAATGCTAAATCATTTGAAACAGTTTCACAACGAAATGCTTGTCTGTAATCACTAAACTCCGACTGATCATAAATTGCAGATTCATTTGAATCAAGTTCAATGACTGTAGTACATTCTTTAGGAAGATCCTTCATTTCACCAAAGGCAAAAACAGCGCTAAACCCAATATTTCCGCTTTCAACTATTTTAGTAAACAAATCCGATTTAAGAGTTAATTCTTTACTGGTTGCTATAATAATATAATGAGGCTCGTTTTTATTTATTTCTTCATTATTAGCTTCTTTTCTATTTTGAATTTCTTTAACCAGAATAGAAGATAATTCTTTAACCTCATCAAAACTTGTTGCCATATAGCGAATGTTTTTTTCATTGTTCCATAAATGGGGAAGCCATTTCACAAATCTTAATTTATCCGATTCAACACGATTACATATTACCGCAATTTTTAATTCATCATAACTTTGAAGCATCGATAATTGCAAGATAACATTTCTTAAAAATCCAAATGTTAATTCTCTGTTGTTACTTGCAATACCCGTAACTTTAGTTCTAAATAGGGAATGAACAATCGGAACATTCATTAATGAATAATCTTCGATTGACATTTTATTTACTTCTAGACTCAAGTCATCTTCGTCAATTGAAAAAGACTTTTGTGGGAAATCTATATCACTATCAAAATCTATATTTCCTACTCCCACCCTGACATCAAGAAAGTCTTCTCGGTTTAATATCCTTGACCACAATCCATGTTCCCAAAACTCACTACTCGACGACATAATTTCAACCGAAGGATAATGTTCTAAAAGGATATTTTTTTGTTCAATACAAGCTTCCTGAATTTTTTGCCTACAATCATTTAAATATGCAATATATTTCTTTTTTCTTAACTCTTCTCTTTTAATTTTATTTTTCTTTTCAATTTTCTTAGTAATTAACGGCCAAACCATTGTTCCTGCCAACATACCAATAGCCATCGCAAGGGTCGGTAAAATGGAAATAAAATTACGTTCTGAAGGATCTTGACTTGTATAATTAACTATAGATGACAACGCTGTAAATATCGATGCTATTCCCATTGTCATTGAAGGGCCTATAACAAAGGCCACAGGCATTTCTCCATTTTGCTCTTTATGAGGAGGCTGGTCTATCTTCAGCTTAAATGGTTCTAATTCCCTTTGAAATTTGGGAGAACGAAAATAGTATTTATTATTTACTTCAAAATCAATATCATCTGTTCGGCTTACAGATTGTTCTTTTAAAAGAACTATTAAATTGCTATTGACATTTACTTGCCCGTCCGGATTATTAATAGCAAAAAATTTTTCGCCTATAAATATTTTTAAACCTAGAATATAAATATAGTCGCCGTAATTAAGATCAACCGTGCCGTTAATTCTTTTGCCATTTAAGAATGTGCCATTAGTGCTATCTAAATCTTTTAAAGACCAAGAATTCACACCGTCGAAAGACAATACAGCATGGCAAGATGAAATATATGTATTTTTATAACAAATACTATTCTTTTGGTCTCTTCCTATTGTTAAGTCCGCTTTCGAACTAATTACATATTTTGTTAATATTTTTCTGTCATCAGTATCATTTTCAGCATATAAAAACTCTGAAGAATAATCCTTTAAAAAAATTATTTTATAAAACTGTTGCTCGTTAAGAAAGCAACTATTTATAAACGAACTATCGCCGTCAGAAATTTTAACCAGTCTATTTCCTTTAAGTTGCCATTTACCATTTACAGCCTCAACACTTATAATTTTAAAGACATTTCCCTTTTCATCAACGTCTTCAATCCAATACTGACCATTAACTTTTTCAGGCAAAATTGTAGTAATTATCTTATCTTTTCTAAACAGAGAAATTATCATGATTTAGTTTCCTTCAAATTTCATATGTATTTTTATAATATTTTAACTTTCATTTTAAAAACATAATATGTTGTTATTTCGCTATAATTGCACATTCTCTCAAAAAATTATATCAAATAATTACTATTATTGCAATAGTATTAAGCTCATTAATTTAATTTACTATTTATAACTATTAATATCTAATTTTGTATCAAATAGCAAAAACTATAATAATATAAAATAATTTTTATTAGTTTAGCTATACATAATTCACAATAAAAACAATTACATAACTAAATTTTCTTATATGAGTTCTAAATTAACTTCATAATGCAATAATTTGAATATTAGATTTATTTCTTTTACGTTCATAATAATCATGAATGGCAGATACATATTGTTGATTTGTCATCATTATTTTTCTATTATTATTTATTATTAGCATTATAAATTTCATTGCTAATATATTCAATATGCTGTCAGAATACACAAGTATAAAAGCTTCATTATTCTGATCAATTTGTTTTATTTATATAAAACATTTTTAACATTGCTTAATACTTAGATATAACTTTGCATTCAGTGCCATATAAAATCTATCTTTATTTTTGAAGATAATGAAAGATATCTTTTGCGGAGTATTTTATACAATTCTGTGCAACTTCCTCTATAAGAACCATAAAATCAAAATGTACCGATATTAGATGACTGTATCATTGTTTAATGCTTTTTTAATAATCGATAATCACCATTTAATTACCTTCTATTTTCTCAGAAAATTCAAATACATATTGTATTGGAAATAAGGAAAATATTTAAATAAAATCGCAAATGAACATTGGCACATTTATTAAACCGAATGAAAAGCTGATAAAACAAGTACGAATTGGAAATTTAATCTCAACTTATATGAGAACGGCATATAAATCACTTTTGTTGCATAAAACACATATTTTTAAGGTTTGGATACGTTCAGAATTTCAAAACAGATTGTTGGCAATCATAACCACCAGTTGAACTGGTGGTTTGCACAGGCCCTATAAGGGCCGCCTACTGGCTTGCCGACTAAAAGTCGGCACTGAAGTTTGGCATCGCATTACTATTTCAAGCAGCCGCTCTCGTGCGGCTGTTTTTCTTTTGCTTACTTATTCTTGTTACCCGTGAACGGGTCTATGTACTCTTTTATTGATACCTGGTCATTTGCATAATCTTCCTCAAGTTGATTTTGTATGTACTTTTCTATCACTTTCTTGTTTCGACCGACTGTATCTACATAGTACCCTCTACACCAAAAATGTCGGTTTCCATACTTATACTTTAAATTTGCGTGTCGGTCGAAAATCATCAGCGTACTTTTCCCCTTGAGATATCCCATGAATTGTGCTACACTTGTGTACGGTGGGATTGACACCAATAGGTGTATATGATCTTTGCACGCTTCTGCCTCTATGATTTCTACTCCTTTTTGTTCGCACAATGTTCGGATTATTTCTCCGATATCTTTTTTTATTTTTCCATATATCTCTTTTCTACGATATTTTGGTGCGAACACTATATGGTACTGACATCTATATGTAGAGTATGATAATGTTTTTATTTCATTATTTCCGTTCTTTTTTATCATATTTTTAACCTCCTGTATTTTAGTAACGCGGCTGCCAAACCGTTTCTATTATACCTGGAGGTTATTTTTACCTATACTCTCGGCTTGCTTTTAGCTCGCCGTTTTTATTTTTACTAAAGCTTTTTATTTCCCCCGGTTGAACCGGGGGTTTTTTCTTTGCTGAAGAAACAAAAAAGAGCAAGCTAAATATTGCTTGCTCCTATTTGGCGGAGACGGCGAGATTCGCCCGCCTCACTTCTGCGTTCGGCGGCACGCACCCGGCCACCGAAACAGTCCCCCGGAC
>PPYE01413429.1_pt1 | contig 22080 bp, 11 predicted proteins | sample 1559881 | NCBI WGS metagenome assembly PPYE01 (sample SAMN08240022, study PRJNA423297) | Human gut metagenome, whole genome shotgun sequencing project.
GCGGATAGCTGCTGCAATGTCCTGTACGGCGGTTTCTTCGTAGAGCTTTTTCATCTCAGTAGCTCACCTCCGTGCCATCCGGGAGCGCCGCAAGCACGTCGTTTACGATCTCCTGCTTGTCTGCCGCAGTCCAGTAATCCGTGCCTTTAACGGGTGTGTGGCCGTCCTTGCCCGCAGCGCCGGTAGGGCCGTCTTTTCCCGGCGCACCATCTGCGCCATCCTCGACCGCGGCAATGGCCGCCCCGTCTACACTGATTGTTGTCGTCTTGCCGGTCTTTGTGGCTGTTACCACTGGGCTGTGGCCGTCCTTGCCCGCAGCGCCGGGGTCACCTTTGCCGCCCTTGAGCTCGGCCACGGCGATGAGATTTGTCCACGTGCTGCCGCTGTCCGTGCTGTACTGGATGTAGCCGCCCGCCACGCGCAAGTCCATGCTGCCAGCACCGCCGCCTGTCCGCGCCGCCTCGTTGATCGCCGCGACCAGCGTGTCCTTTGCTTCGGTCGTCAGGTCGGAAAGATCGCCGATCTGGCGCTGGATCGTCTGCAGCGTCATCTGGCCTGTCGGTGTGTATACATACCCGGCGGGCTTCGCGCGCTTATGTACGATAAAGTCCTGCTGCACCATCGTGTACGCGCCGGTGTCGTCGGTTACGTAGGCGTAGGCCGTCAGCGTGTGCCAGTCCTGCAGCAGCTCGTCCGGGATGATGGCCGTGCCGTCTGTGCCGACGTCCACGTCCACGCTGCCGCCAAGCGCGCGATTTTGGTAGTGAATCTGCTCCACGCCACTGCCCACGCGCAAGCGCCGCCCGGTGTCCCACTGCCACAGCGCCCCACGTCCGTCTGCGATTGTGATTGTCATGTGGTGGCCTCCTTCCATTGATTCTAGAATATAAAAATGGGAGGGATATTTCTATCCCTCCCACAGATTTAATTGCTCCAGCGGATCTTACCGAGCGATTTCTGGCTGTAGAAGCACAGGAACAGCGCGTTTTTCTGCTCTCTGCTAAGGTTCAGCCCGTCGATGTACGCAACGACCTTGTCCATTGCTCCCTGACCGCTGATGGCCTTGCCGTTGCTGTCGCGCGTCGTCCTCGCATCGTTCTTGAACTGATACGCTTCCCAGAACGTCCCCGCGTCCAGGCCGGCCGGTTTCGCCTGCTCGTTGTACTTCTTCACGGTCTCAACGCGGATGCCGTCGCATTCTGGGTGCTCCTTGACGAAGTCCGCCGTGTCGATCTTGTTCTGCGCATCCTCCTGCGTCATCCCGCCGTAGCGCACCAGCATGTCTACCGCGCGAGACCGCGTGAGCTTCCCGTCGAGATACAGGTCCTTGATGTCGTCGTAGTCCGTGCCGGTCACGACCTCGCACGTCCACTTCTGCACCAGCTTCTGCGCCTCGTCGGCGTCCTTTCCTCCGTACTGCTGCAGGATCTTCAGCGCCTGCTCCTTCGTGATCGAGCGCTTTCCGTCGTCGTCGCCGACGTACCACTTCTCCGTCTGCGAGCGTACCTTAGACTGCAGCTGCTTCTCGCCGATGCCGTGCTCTTTCAGCTCCTTGGCCTGCGCATCAAATGCGGCCTTGTCTCCGCTGAGTACCGCAGCGAGCGCCTCGTCGTACTTTCCTTCGCCGGTCGCCCACTTGTCAACCTTCCAGTACGCATCATCCTCGTTGTCCGCGAGCCCTTTTTCGACCAGCAGCTGCTGCGCCTCTTCGCGCGTGAGGTAGCCGTCCTTCAGGCCGTACTTGATCTGGTTCTCCGGTCCGGAGTCATAGGTGTGGATCGTCCACTCGTCGCCCTTGCCGGCAGCTCCGGCGATGGTGTTCCAGAGCGTTACGACCTCTCGGCTCGCCGCGCTGATCGGCAGGCCGGTCGCCTGTGAGACGGCCTTGAGTGTCTTATAGATCTTTCCGTACAGCGTCATGTTGCCGTTGTACGTCACGTCCGTCGGCTCGTCCAGCTCGCCGGTCTCCAGCTTGATCGTCTCGTCCCAGATTCGATACGCATCGATCAGGTTGCTGATCCATTCCGTGTCCATCCGGTCGTTTTCGTACCCGGAGATCATTGACATGAAGTCCTTGAGGATTGGGAGCTTCGAGAGGATATCCACGTCCATGAACAGGTTGCTTTCAAGCGGGTTCACGCCGGAAAACTTCCCGTCTTTGTATTTCGCGCCGATCAGCGCGCTCAGGTACTTCTCCAGCCACGTGGCGTACTCGTCGTCGTCGCGGCAAGCGTCCACAGCAGATTCTACAAGGCCGGAGGCGGCCGCAGACACAAGGTAGGTTGCCAGCGCCCACGCGACCTTGCCCTTGGCGTTGTTCCACGCCTTTTTCTTGTCTCCGGTCGTGCGCAGCTCCGTCGTGTAGTCCGTGTACGCCTTGAGCACGAGGTTGTACGACAGCGTCGGCTCTGACATGAAGGCCGTCGAGATGGAGCCGTACACGCTCTTCCCGCGCATCGCCTGGCTGCGCGTCATCGTGCTGTCCACCACCTGCGTCGAGTAGACGACCTCGCGGAAGCGTTCGGCCGTCGCCTTCAGCAGCGCGTCGCCGGTCAGCTTCTGCTTGTCCCTTACCTCCGCCTTGCAGGCGTTCCACAAACGGCCCCACGTCAGCCGGTCGCCCCATTCCGCGCCCTTCATGAGGAATTCGACCGTCGAGTCCTTCCATGTTCCGGCGTTCTTGATCTGGTCGCGGATGTTCATGCCGATGTTCGTGTCGTAGAAGCCCATGTGCTTCCACAGCGCGATGCCGCTGTTCGCCTCCGCTTCTTTGTAGGCGCTCTTTCCCTCCGTAAACGCCTTTGCGAGATACTTCGGGCTCATCACACCGACCGCACGCACATACGCCGTCGGCTGCAGCAGCGCCACGCGCAGGTTCGCAGCCACGGCCGCCACCTTGTAGTTGGAGAGCATCTTCTTTGCGAAGCCCTCCCCGCGGCCACCTTCGTTCACGCCGTTCAGGTCTTTGATGAACGTCGTGAAATACTTGTTGGCATCCATGCCGTATGCCTTTTCAATCGACCGCTGTACCGTCGTCGTGAGCACGTGGCCGTTCTCGAGCTTCTGCTTCTCGCGGTAGTTGTACCACTTCATCGCGTCGAGGATCGGCAGCGCCAGCGCGTCATACTTCGCCATGTCCGCCATGTGGTTGCTGAACACGTCGAAGATGTCGCGTACAACGAGCGCGTTGTTTGCCTTGTAGACGAGGCTCTTCGTCGCGGACATATTCAGCAGGCGGAACATGTCGTTCTCTTTCGCGCCAGGGTCTTTCGCGTCGCGGTTGGAGTCCATCGTCTCGATGGGGAAGTAGTTCTCCTCCGTGAACGCGCGGTATCCGAAGCGCTCCATCGACACACGGTTGCCCCACGCGCCGCCCTGATCGTTCATGTACTTCTGCAGTTTGTCCGCCACCTCGCGCTGGCGCTTGGTAAGCGCGCCATTGATCGCGGCGATGTCCTCCTGCGTCAGCAGGAACGGATCCGGCTGCTTGACGTTTTCCTTGCGCCCGCTGTTTTGGATGTCCTCCACGCGCATACCGCCGCCAAGGAGATGGCCGATGGCCTGCTCGCGCTTCGACAGGCAGTAAAACGCCATCATCTGCGCAGTCGTCATCTTCACGGTCTCGCCGCTCTCGAGCTTAAACGTGTGCGTTTCCTTTGCCCACGCCTTCACTTCCTTCGGCGTGTAGGTCTGCTCCGTGAAGTCCATGACCGCCTTCGTGTTGAAGGCCATCTTGTCCCAGCCGTCGGAAAGCGCCTCGAAAATCGCCTTGCCGCCCTCGCCGAAGCGCTGGAAAGCATAGTACGGCGTCGTGTTCTCCCAGTTGAAGAAACCGGCCGCCTTTTCCCCAGCCTTCGTTCTGCCTTTGGCCTGACCCAGCCGGTCGAGCTCCAGCACCGTCGCCTGCGCCGCCTGCCGCGCGGTCTCAAAGTGCGCGTTGGCCTTGAGCTTGTTCGCGTTTTGGATGCTGCGCGTCAGGATCGTGAGCATCTGGTCGAGCTGCTGCAGTTGCTCTCCGCTCATCCGGTTTACAACGTTCTCGCCTGGGTTCTGGCTGACGATGTCGGACGCAGTGTTGATGTGCTTCTGCATCTCCTCGAGGAATCCATCCGGGATGTCCAGATACAGTCCGAGGTCGTTCGTCCCGTCATCGTTCTGCCCGCGCAGGCTGTCCAGCAGCTTCTGCATCCGGTCAGTATACCGGAGCGAACGCCGAATGTCCTTTTTCGTCAGCGCGCCGCCGTCCAGCGCCCTCTTACTCGTAAAGTCGATGGATTCCAGGAACTCGCCTACCGCCAGCTTCAACGGCTCCGGGATGTGTTCCTTGTCGCTGTTTTTCAGCAGCCAATCGCTCAGGCGCTTCGCCTTCTGCTCGATGCGCGGGCGGTATTTCGCCACTGCCGCGCTTTCCTCCCTACGTGCCTTATCGGCTGCGTCCCGCTCGTCATAGTGCTCTTTCAGCCGCGCAATCTGCTCGTCGCGTTTCTCGCGTTCTCTGGCCACGGCTTCCTGCAGCCGTTCCCGGTTCTGCGCGCGCAGCTCCGCGATGCGCGTGTCATTGGCCTTGCGCAGCTCGTTGATCTGGTTGAGGTAGTGCGTCTTCTGCTGGTCGGCCTTCTTCGCCTGCCGGTCGGCAAACGTTCTCTGCTGCGGCAGGTCGAAAAACTGCTCTAGGATCTCGTTGCCCACGCTCTGCGTCGCTTCGCGCATATACTGTGCGTTCGGGTTGTACTCGTTCACGGCATACACCGCGTCCAGCACATCGGCAATGCGGTAGAGCTGGTCGCTCGGCTGGCTCTCGCGGGTCTGGTCAAAGAATTCCGGGTACATCTCGCTCAGCTCCGCATAAACCTGGTCAACGTTCGTCCGCTCGCCGTTTTTCAGCCGCATCCGTCCCATGTTCCGCCGCCGGAAATCCCCGAAGTCCGGGATATCCCCGCGGTCAGCCGCAGACACGACGAGCTGCTGGTTCTTGAAATACTTCCGAAGGTCTTCATACTCGCGGTACTGCTCATCGTCAACAGCCGTCGCGTCGCTCACGATGTCGCTGGCGAGCTGTTCGGCCTGCGCGCGGATCTCGCTGTAGCTCGCCTCGTTGCCTCTGGCGATGCCGTCGTACAACTCCTGCAGCCGCCCGGCCACCTCATCCACGTCGAGGTTGCTGCTCGTCTGCTCGATGATCGCGCGCGCCGCTTCCCGCACGGCTTTCGGGTCCGTGGTCGCCTCTTTCGTGCGCTGCGTCTGGCCGCGCCAATACTCCACGCGGTCGCGCAGCATGGCGTTTTCCTTGGCCAGGCTGTCGCGCGTCTTCAGCTCGCGCGCCACCAGCTCGCGCAGCGGTTTCGTGTTCTGCATCCGCGTGAGCTGTGCGTCCGCCCGGCTCACCTGCGCGGCAAGGTTGTCCGCGCGGTTTTTTGCCTTCAGGCGCTCCTCCTTGCTTTCCGCATTCTGTGCAAGCTCGCGCTGCTGCTCCAGCCTCCGCGTGAGCGAACTGTATTTCTGCAGTTTCTCGCGGTACTCGCGCAGCATCTCCATCTCGCGCACGTTTGCCGCGTCACCGTCCGCAGCATCGGAGAGCACGTCGCGGTCTGTCCGCGTGTCGTCACGCTCGGAGAACTGCCACGATTTATCCGAGTTCAGTATCTGCAGACGCTGCTCCTCGTCACCAGCGCGGTACACTTGCACCGGCACCCCCATATTTTCAAGCTGCTCTTTCAGCTCGGAGTTGATGTTGTCCGGCACAATGGCCACTTTCACCTCGTCAAAGCCGACCGCTCTCTGCGGCTTCGCCTCAAAATATTCCGTCGGAAGTGCAGCCGCCGCCTTATACACTTCTTGAATCCGGCGAGCAGTTTCTTCACTGACCGAATATCCCTCTTTCGCAAAAGCCTGCTGAATGGCCCGCGCCGTCCGCTTGCCCTTCGCCGCTTCCATCATAACATCGCCGATAATTTCTCTTTCATCGAACGAATTGTCGGCGTGCGGCCGCGTCTCTCGCATAACGGTGCGTGTCACTTGATCGATCAGGTTTTCAACAGCATTCTTCGCCGCTTCATACTGCTCACCTTCCGCTTTGCCGAGCCTGCCGCTCGCGGCCTTCACTTCATCAATGCCGGAAAAGTCCTCGGCGCTGACAGCCTGCATAGCTCCTGCCGACGTCCCCCACGTCTGGCCGCCGCGCTCCTTCTGGGTTTCCGCCATCGCACTCACAATGTTCTCGAGCGTGTATTCCCAATGCAGCTGCGAAAAGCTGCGTCTGTCTCCAGAGGCGGTATAGCGCTCCTTCCCGTTGTAAATGCCGGGCTCGCCAAAAACAGATTTCAGCTGTGGCAGCAGCCACGCCTTCACGTCCTCAGTATCCGTCGCCTCGTGCAATTTGTCGCTGGTAGCCAATCGGTCTACTTCGTCCGCTGTAGCGCCCTGATCTTCGTAAAACGCCCACGCATCTCGGATGAAATTCTCAACCGTGGAAGTATGGACATTGTTATCCATGAAGTGGTCAAGCCGCTTTTCCTTCAGTTCCGGCTTTCGGTCCAGAAATCTGCGGTGCTGTTCCTCGTAGCTGTCGCGGATAATCTGGCGCACCGTGTCTTCGATCTCTCGCGCAGACTGATAGTCCCCGGTTTCCATGTCCGCTTCAACGTGGGCGAGCTCCTGCACGCCGATTTTCTGCACCAGTTTCGCCAGCGCGTCATTGCCGTATCGGTTGAATTCCTTTGCCTGCATGACCGGCTCGAGCGTTTCCCCACGATCGGCCAGATAGGCCGCGCGCACGCTGTCGTCCCGCGAGAGCTTGTCCGCCAGCTCCGACGCGCTCATACCGCTCTCTTCACCGACGCCTGCACGCTGCAGGGCGCTGTCGTTTCGGAATACGCCGCCCGCGATCTTCCCGCTCAGTCTGGCGAGCCGTTTTTCGACGGTCCGCATCCGGTCGTAGTTCACCGGATATTCCACCGCCGGTGCCGTCGGCGTGTAGGCATCCCCGCCGTAGATTTTGTTCCTGGGGTCAACCTGCGGGTCAATACTCTCCCTGCCGAACACCATGGAAATCGGGCCGTACTTGCTGTGCCCTTGCGCAGCTTTTACGACCGCGATACTTGGCATCGGCAATCCGCCGAGCGCGAGTGCGCCACGCAGGTTCTGCTCCGTCAGGCCATGCACGGCGACAAGATCACGCACCTGCTCCACCGGTTCGCGGAGGGAGAACTGCTCTTTTACTTTGCGCTGATTCTCCGAGCCACGTCCAGAAGTTCTTCCGCCGTTGCCTCGCGGTGATCCGCCATATAGTCCATGAGCCGTTCCTGAAGCTCCGGTTGGCCCTTGACCCTGAGATAGATTTCTGCCCCTGCTCCCTTTCTTACGCCGAAGCAACTCAACCCACGAATCAACAGATCGTCCATCTCTGTCATATTCTCTGCTCCTCTCAACATATTCTGCAATATTCGCATTCTGCAGCGCGGCTTGTTTTCCGCCGACCGCATACAGTGTGGTCGCCTCAGTACCATCTCCCACCCCGTACAAGGCGAACACCTTCACGCCCTTTTCTTCAGCGTACAGCCACTTTGTGGATTCGTCAAGATATTGTTTGCCGCTGTCGAGTTCTTTTTCCATTCGCCGGTTCAAAAGCGACCATTCCTGCTGATTCAGGTCAGGCCGCCAGTACTTCCCGCGAGGCGATTCCTGCACGCCGTTGCTTGCAATCTCCCCGGCGCGCCCCGCCTTCACCTTCGCCGCGTCCACCAGCGCATCGTCCCAGAGCTTCTGCAGCTCCACCATGCGGTCGAGCATGGCTCTCGCCTCGTCGTGCGTCGCGTGGTCGCCCTTAAACGCAGCACGCAGTTTCTTCACGAAGTCGCCGATCCAGTCGCGGATCTTCTCGGCAAGGCTGCGGTTCTCATTCGCCAGCCGCTGCACGGCCTCGGTGTTGCGCAGCATCATCTCGCACGCATCGGCCACGACCTCGTCCATCGCGCCGTCCATCGTCAGCTCGCCGGTCGAGTCGTTGTCGAGCTTCTGCTGGGCGAGGCGCTCGATGCTGTCGCCGCTCTCGAGCACATGGTTCGCCACAAACTCCTTCAGTGCTTCATACTGGCCGCTGTTGCGCTGGATAAAGTGCGTCAGCTCGTGCGACATCGTCTTCAGGATAGCCGTCTCGCCGGTGTCCACGTTGTTCTTCCCTGCATTGACATCCAGATAGATCGTGCCATCGCGGTATGCGCCGTTCATACCGAGGTATTTGCCGTCCTCTCCGGTCTGCGATTCAAAGAACACGACGTTCACGCCGGTCGCCTCGGCCACCTTGCGTGCCACGTCGATCGACGCCGTCTGCTTGCGCGTCAGGCCGGCCGTGTTCACGGCGGCGAGCGTCACGTTTCCGAGCTTTCCGCCTTCCAGCGTCACGCTACCGGCCTGAATTTCGCTGCTCTTGGCCGCCGCGCTCTTTGCGTCAGATTCCCTGCGCGCCGCGGCAAGGCCGGTCTCGTAGGCGAATTTCCGCTGCTCCGGTGTCAGATACGATGCTGCGCCGCTGTTCTCGAGCACGGCGTAATTTTTCACGCGCGCGCGTCCGTAAGAGTATGCTACCTCGTAGGCGCTGGCGTAGCGCTCCACGTCCTGCCCGTTCTGGTAGTTGGCGTACATCTGCGGCGCGGTCTCACCGTATTTTTCCGCGCTCTCGGCGAGCAGGCGCGTGCCCTCCGGCAGTTTGGCGTCCTTCACGGGAACACGCTGCACATCGCCGTTTTTGGCCTTCACGGACAGCTCCACGCTGCCGCTCTCCTGGTCATATCGGAGCGCCTGCACCTGCGCGGTCTCACCGTTTACCTGCACCTCGGCGTTCTTCTCCGCCTGATGCACCTTCGTCTGCCCTGCGTCAGTCTTGCGCGCCCCGCCATAGATCGCGTTGCGCTCCAGCTCGGCTGCGTCACGCATATGGCTGCGCGCCCATGCGTTCGTGGTTCGGTCTGCATCCCGCGTGAACAGGGACGCATACTCGCTCGCCGCGCGCTGTGCCTGCTTGCTGGCATCAAATTTCCGCTGTTCTTTGCCCGTCAGCTCCTGCCCCTTGATCTGCTTTACCACGAGGCCGGTCAGCTCCTGCACGTCGTTTTCTGGCGTGCCGAGCGCACCCAGACGGTCAGAGACCGCCTGCGTGAGATTTGCTTCTTGTGTCGCCTCGTAGAGCTTGCCGGTGTTGCGGTTCGTCTGCTTCTTCCCGGCCAGCTTCCGGAGGTTTTCGTCGCCGCTTTCCTCTGCAGCGTGGCGGAGGATGTCCGCGTAGTCGTTGGCCGTGATCTGCCGGCCGGTCTCGCGGTAATTCGCGCTTCGCATCCCGGCGTTGAGCGCCATGTCACCGCCGGTCATTACGCCGCCGGAGATCATGCCTCCGGCAAAGTCCTGCGCCGTCTGGCCGAGCCAGTCAAGCCACGCCCTGCGCGTTGCCTCGTCCTCGCTCATGCCGTCTGCCTGATAGGCGGCGATCGTCTGGTTGATCTCGCTCTTGTCGGCCATCACGATCGCGTCGGAGATAACGTTTGCGATGTCCGTGCAGACTTCCTCGCTGCCTTCCACAAAGCTCTGCTTGAGCATATCCTTAACCAGCGTCTTCGCGGTCTTCTTCCCGGCGGCCGCCGACGTATGGAACGTGCGCAGCTTACCAAGGCTGATGTGCTCAAACAGCGCCTCGGCCGTTCCGTAGAGCAGGCCGACCGACATGGCCTGTGAGTCAGAAGCACCGCGGTCATACGCATCCGTGATTGCCTGAGATGCCGCCGCGCCGCCGAGGATCACGTCCGCCGCGCCGTGCAGGCCGGTCGCGCCGCCGACGGCCAGCGTCGCCAGGCTGTCTGCCATGCTCATGCCGGTGTTGTACAGGAACGACCCGATGCCGCTCATGTCCTCGGAAACGCTCCCGCGGATGGTGTTCGTCACCGTGCTCGGCACCATGGATTTTGTATAGCGGTCGACGGCCATTTTTTCGCCCGTGAACGGGTCTGTCCCGTTCAGCGCATTCTGTGCCGCGATGTCGAGTGCGCCCACTCCGGCCATCATATTCGTGCCGACAGACATAGCGGAAGAAAGCCACGGATGCTCCTTGGCCTCCTGTGCTACCTGCTGTGCCATTTCCGCAGCCTCGTTTGCGTGCTGCTGCGTGAGCGCGTAGTTGCGGATGCCGTTGATCTGCCGGTCACTGTAGCCGTAATCACGCAGCTGCTGCTCGAAGCTGCGCACCGTGTTGCGCGCGTTCTTGGCGTAGTCGCTGTTCTGTACCACGAACGCGGAGTTTCCGGCCATCGCCATCTCCGTGTTCGCGCTCTCGCTCACACTCAGCGCCTTGCTGTAGTCAGAGAGCGCCCTCTGCATCTGCGTGTCCCACTTGCTGATCTCGTCATCGTAGGTCTTCCGCGTGAGCAGGCTCTGCGCTTTCCCGATCTTCGCTTTTCGCTCATCGATCTGCCCCGAGAGCGCGAGCGCCTCCTGCTGCCGCTTGGCATAGTCTGCGTCTGTGCTCCCAGCTGCCATGCGCGGCATATTCCGGCGCTGCCGTTCGATGCCGGAAATCTCGTTCTGCCACGCGCCGATTTGCGCCTTCAGCTCGTCCGCAGACCAGTAATTCATCTGGTTCTTGTTCAGCCAGTCATATTCCGCCTCGGCCCCCGGCGTGTTCTTGAGCTGCGCGAGCGCCGCATTCACGTCCGTGCGGGTCTTGCCCTTGTATTTCTTCGGGTAGGCATACGACACGTTGAAGTCGTTTTCATCCTTGAACTGGTTCTGGAAGTCGAAGGACGAGTGCACGGCTCTGCGCAGAACGTCGACGTCATTTCCGGTGTCATAGCCGGCGCCGCGAAGCACGTTCATGGTCGCCTGATAGTTGCTGAATGCGTTCTGCAGCGCGCCGCGATTCTCGCCGGTTAGATACGATGCATTCGCGTTGTCCATCTGCTGCAGCAGGTTTTTCCGCTGCTCCTGCGCCGAAGCAAGCGTTTTCTCGGCGGAGAATCCCGTGCTCTTGAGCCAATCGCCAATGGAGATTGCTGCTTTCTTGACTGTCATCTATGTGCCCCTCACTTCCTGGAGTTATTCATGTATCTCAGCCTGATGGCGCTGTCGTCCGAGATCAGGCCGTTTTCCGACGCGCTGCGGATGAATGCATTCACGTCCGCGATCGGTACGCCTTCCTTGATCATCTCTTTCACTCTGCCCGCCACGGCCGCAGCGGATTCTACTGCGCTCGCGTCCGTGATGTCGATGTCGTTGTGCGTAATCCCGCTGCCGGGCTTGTGTGCATACGGAGACGGTGAATCCGTCTTCCCCGGCTGCGTTCCTCCGCCTCCGTATCCGCTCCCGCTCCCGCTTCTGCTCCTGCTTCTTCTGCTTCCGCCGCCCGACCCCCCACTCTTATTTGACGCTGCTGCCTTCTGCTGCTGGTAATACTGCCGCAGATACGCCGCCTCGTTGGCAGACATACCTGCCGCCGCCAGCTCATCGTTCGACGGCTGGTACCCGGTCGTTGTGATGAGCGACGACAGACGGCTCCATGCGTTCTGCTTGCGCTCGTAGTCCGTCTCCTCCTGCGTGAGCTTCTTCTGCTCCTCGGTTTGCTGGCGGTTGTAGGTCGTGTCCTCGTCGCTGCGCTCGAGCTGCAGCCGGTTGTACCACTGGTTGTAGTCACGTTCGTAGGCGCTGTCGGCGTTGTTACGCGCCATGGTGTACAGGTTCATCAGGTTCTGGCCTTCCTGGTTGTAGCGGTCGTAGGCTGCGTTATACAGCTCAGGCACGACCTCGTTGAGCTTCTGCAGGTAGGCGTTGTATGCCTGCTGCCCCGCGTTCTGGCTGTAGGTGCTTCCGTAGCCTCCGGTCAGCGCCGCTGCCTGCCCCATGGTGTCCTCCATCGCGCCGCGCCCCATCTGCGCGTACAGATCGCGGTACTGCTGGTAGAGCTTGTCCTTGTTCACGTCATATGAGAACTCGCCGCGGTTCATGATCTTGTCGTAGATCTCAGTCGCCTGACCGTTCGCGCGCTGGTATGCGTCGTTCTTGCTCGGGTCGTAGGTATACCGGTTCTCGGGCAGGTACTTCGAGTAGTAATCGCTCGTCTCATAGTCCAGACCCTCGCCCTTGATTTTCGCGTTGCGCTGCTTTTCGTATCGGGCCGCGCTCGTGTAGTCTCCTGAGGCCGCAGCCTTCTCCATCAGGGCGGCGTAGTCCGTCTGTGTGTCATACGGCGTGTCCACCTTCGGCAGGTACTGCGCGTACTGGTTTGTCGTCTCGTAGTCCATGCCGCCGGACTGGATCTTCGCGTTGCGCTTTCGTTCCAGGACGGCTGCCTTCTCGTTGTTCCCGGCAGCAGCAGCCTTCCCCATCAGCGCGGCATAATCCACGCTGTCGTCGAACTCGACACCGTTGTAATTTTTCTTTGCCATGCGTGGCCTCCTTTACTTGTACTTGCCCACGACGTAGTAGCTGATCTGCGGGCTATTAACCGTCGCGTCAGATGCTCTCACGCACTGATATGCTGGGGCGTGCGTAAGACGCGTACCTATGTCGTTTTCGGTATTTGTAGCGAGCCAGATGTTGCCGCTTTTAACCGTTGGCGTCGCCGACACAATCGGGTTTTCGACAAAAGCAAACGGATATTGGCGCGCTTCTTTATTTACCGCGAGGCCCATCCACGATGCGGTATACAGCGGCCCCCATGTCTGCGATGTCATGTCAAGCGACGGTGAGTCGAAAGTAGCCCACATCTCGGCGATGCCGGATGCCCATTTGCGCCACGTCCACTTGCCGGTCAAGCCTTGCTCGGTTACATAGTCTACGCCTCCGCCGCTTCCGCCGCCGGCCGGAGTGCGCCAGCCCGTGTCATAGTCGCTGTCGGATAGTTTCGTCAGCGTCTGCCCGGCCGTTCCGCCGCTCGGGAGGCCGTGCCCGCTCTTTGCTTCCAGATCCCGCAACGCCTTTCGCAGCTTTTCCAGCTCTGTACGGAGCGCGGCAGTATCTGCAGCGCCGATTCCAGCCTCGTTCCCGTCGTCTGCCTGATTGAGCACGTCCACGAGCTGCCAGATGTACGAGCGCAGCTGGGCAAGCTGCTCCTCTGCGCTGCCGGTCACTGCATACGTCTGCGGGTAATCAAATGTCAGCATACACATCGCTCCCCGCCTCGAATATCTTTGCGAAGCTGTAGATGCGCACGTCCCCGCTGCCCTCGAGCCGGATGCGGAAGTGGTCGCAGCGCCTCGGCCGCACTGGCAGCATGAACGTGCGCGTTCCCACGCCCTGGATGCGGCCCTGGTTGTGCCACACACCGTCGGAGTCATACTGCACGAGCACATCCATGTACGCATCACGCGCGAGGCTCATGCGGATATTGAACCGGCTGACGTATTTCTGCTCCACCGTGCTGTAACCGATCAGCCCCGTCTCACAGCTCCATGCCACCGTGTCCTCCGTCGTGCCGCTCGCTCGAAAGGCCAGCGTTTGGTCGCGCGCGATCTCCAGCACGTCTCCGCTCGTCGCGCACAGCAGCGTTCCTTCCAGCTCTGCAAAGTCCACAACACCGCCTACTGGTAGGCTCTCCCGATACCATGTGCCCCGGCTCGTGTCCAGCACCAGCAGCCGGTTTCCCGGAGGCGTGCTCATCTGCAGATACAGGTAGTATTTGTCGCGCCACGCCGAAGCGATTGCGCTCATGTTCCCGCTCCAGTGCAGCTCTTTCAGGTTCAGCTTTTCGCTAACGTCAATCGGCGCGCCGCTTCCGTCGTAGGCGAACACGCCGTCGCGCGCCTTGTAAAACAGCACACCGTTGACCACCGCGAGGCTCCTTGCGCATCCCGGCTGCACGCCGCGCATCGTGTACTCCTGAATCCTGTGCGCGCCGCTCGCGGACACATACACCTTGTGCATCCGGTCCTCTTTGAAAAACAGCGGGTAGCCCTGATAATTCACGGCGCCCGTCCAGCGGCCGTCAGACCCGATCGACGCGGCGTAACTGTCCGTGCTCACGCCTGCATATTTGCGCCATACGTCGAAGCGCCCAAGCGCGCTCGCGTAGATTTCGTTGACAAGTTTCCCGTTCACCGTGCCGTACTTGCAGCCCCAGAGGCGGTTCTGCGCCTCGATGACGTAGTCCATATCCGGCAGATCCATCGCCGCCTTGACATACCCTTCGGCAGGCGGCGTGTCGTTCATAATTCCTTGCTCGTCCGTTGGCGCGTAAGCGTCCAAAACGATGTAGTTTTCTCCGGTGACGAGCACCTCGCGGTATACGCCGTCCGACGGGTTGTCTCCGACATTCAGGCCGGAGTACGTGCCGGGGTCAATGCCGGATACCCTGATATAGTCTCCGGGAGCAAAAGAGCTTCCGATGCCTTTGCATTCCAGCCGCATCACCGGCACATCCTGCGCGCTCCAGTCTTTCGAAATGTCGTTATATATGTAGGGCGTCCTCGTCTCACGGTCGATGTATGCATCGCCATTTTTGGGCTCTTTCGGCTTCACGAAGTTCAAATAGTGGTATTCGATTCCGTCGACAACCACGACGCGTTTCTCGCCATAGTTCGCGCCTGTCGTGTATACGATTTTCCCGTCCCGGCTGCACGGGTGAATATACCACAATACATAGATGTCGTAGACCTCCTGCCCATCCGGCCCTGAGCTGGATGTCAGGCTGTGGTCAAGATACGTCCCGGCCGCAGCGGAAAACTTCTTTTCCATGTTCCCGTGCGTGCCGTCGGCCGTGTTGTACCACACCTTGTCCGGCCAGATGAGCAGGTATGCGCCCATGTTCACGAGCTTTTTCCGCCCCGTGAATGCCAGCTCCATCACCTTTTCTCCGTCGCAGTACAGCCCAGTCATCGTCTTGCCGGGGTCGCTGTCCACCCCGGCAATGTAATACAGCGATCCGTTTTGCACCGTCATGGCGTTCAGGTTGTTCAGGTTGCCAAGCACCGTGTCGCGCCGGTCACGGTTTGCCAGCAGCGGGTAATCGTCGCCGCACAGATTCTCCATCTCGTAAAACTCCCCTTCGGGGATCTTGAGGTTGTGGTTGTAGCCGCCGAAGGTATCCGTCACCTGCTGCGAGCGTGCCGTTTCCTGAATCGTCGGATATGTCGGCATCTGTCATCCCTCCATCAAAACCGGAATGCTCCGGGGTCCTCCGCCATGTGCGCGCGGTTATACCAGTTGCGCCAGCGCGCGAACGCCGCGTTGAACAGCGTGATGCTCTGGCTGTATTTGCCCGCCTCGCCGTTTTCGCGGTCGATCATGGCCTGCAGGTAGTTGTTGTACACGTCCTCGTCATACGGGCTGCCGACGAGCAGCTCCGTGTCGCCCATCGACGAACTGTCGTAGCCGTCGAACGTCTCCGTGCCGCCCTCGTGCGTGCGGATCACTTCTTGCCAGATCATCCCGTCAAGGCGCGACAGCCACCGGATCTTTATGTCCTGCGAATACTGGTTCGGCCGCAGGGCGTCCACCATCGTGATCGCGTCCGAAATCGTCATAGTCTCTGCTCCTTATACTGAAAAAGGGAGGCGTGACTGCCGCCTCCCTTTGGTTTACTCTGCCTGCTGTGCGGCCGCCGTCGCTTCGTCCACGAACGCCTCGAAGGCGTCCCGCGCGCGCTCAGACCGGCGGATCTCATCGGCGATGTAGCGCGGCACCTTGGACTTCTTGCCCTTCGGGATCAAGAAATTCTTGCCGTTTACGCTCACGAACAGGTTCGGGTCTTCCTTCGCGCCGGCGCGCGGGATGAAGATCTCCTCCAGCTCATACGGATCCGGCAGCTTTTCAGCCGCAGCCTCAGTCTTTTTTTCGGTTGCCATGGGTACGCTCCTTTCTCACATCAGCCGGAGACGCCGCAGCGCCTCCGGCCGTATTGGTTTCGCCTCAGTTGGCGGCGTCCGTCGCGCTGTAAGCAGACGTGCTCATCACGCGCAGCAGGCGCTCGGTGTACAGCACGGTCGCGCCGTTGGTCTCGAACTTGTAGCCGATGGTGCTGAACTGGTTGAGCGGGCCGCCGATCTCGCTCTTGTCGTGCACGATCATCTCCAGCGCACCGCCCTCCGGATCGATGATGCCGAATGCGTCCTTGCCGAAGAAGTAGGTCGCGTAGGTCGCGCCTTCGCTCTTATTCTTGTAGCCCGTGCCGGTCAGGACGGGCGCGAAGGTGTTCTCGATGAAGCGCACGCCGTGCAGCTCGCCGATCTCGCCGTTGTAGATCTCGTCCGGCTGGGCGTACTTGTGCGCCTCGATCCACTCGTTGGACTTGCGCAGGTCGTAGGCGACGGACGGATGGATCACGGCGTAATACTTGCCGTTTATGGTCGGCACGCGGTCCTTCTTCATCTTCGTGACCGCCTTGGCGATCATGTCCGGCGTCAGGTAGGCGTAGCCGTCAGCAGCGCTCGTGCCGCCGCCGGCGCCCATCTCGGCGCAGGAGGTCGGAGTGGAGATATACGCGCCGGCCGCGCTGATGTTGTCGCAGTAGAGCACGTTCGTGTTGGTCAGCAGCGCGTCGCGGATGAGCTTTTCCTGCGTTTCGGCCGCGCTCGCGCCCATCTCCTCGGTCGCGCCGAGGATCACGTCGTCGTAGGCGCGCAGCTCCAGGCGGTCGGTGATGCTGGTGTACGTGCCGTACTGGTTGATGCTGCCCTCGAGCTTGGTCACGCCGAACTTCTGGCCGGTCGGGATCACGCCTTCGGTCAGCTTGCCGGCCTTGTCAAAGGTGTTCCACTTGCGCCACTCCACGGTGCCGCCGTGGTTCTTCGGCAGCGCCTGCTTTTTGCCAAACTGCGCGTAGAACATCTCGGCACGCGCGTTTTCCAGCAGCTCGGTGTCATAAAAGGTCTTGAGCTCCGGCGCGAGCGTGTGCGTTGCGTCGAACGCAGTCGCCGTGCCGGTCGAGGCGTTGACGTAGTTGCCGGTCGCATTGACCATCGTGCCCGCGTCCGCGAAAAGCTGCAGACCGAGCTTGGTAATCAGATTCATGATCATAGGTTTGCTTCCCCTTTCAGTATTCTGTTCGGGGATCGCCTCCCTGCGCGTCAGAACGTGCCGGGATAGAGCTTCTCCCCGTTCGCCGCTGCGATGTTCATGCGGCGCTTGATCTCGTCGCGTCTCGCGCGCGACATCGTCGTCGGGGCAGAAATGGATGCCGCCTGGGATGCGCTGCCGTTCTCTGCCGGCCTACGCTGCCCGGCCTGGATGCTGTTGCTGATCTGCTGCGCGGTCTTCTGCGCTGCCACCTGCATCGCCGCCGTCTGGATCTCCTTGCGGTGCACGGCAAAGTAGGCGTCCTCCACGCTGACCAGGCTGCCCGGCGCGGTCAGCCGCGCGAAGACCGGATTCTCCAGCTCCGTCTGCAGGTCAAAGCCAGGATACGTCTCCTGCAGCTTTGCCGCCTGCTGCACCAGCCCGTCGAAATGCTCCTGCAGTCTGCGCTGCTCAAGCGTCTGCTCGTTCTGGTGCTCCAGCAGTTTGTTGCGCCGCTCCAGCTGGTCGATACGCATGGCCTCCTCGACGGGGATTCCGAGCTCGTCCGCCCGCTCCTCGTAGTACGCCTTGTCCTCGGTCACAGCTTTGTTCAGCGCCTGCACGTCCAGCTTGGAGATATCCTCTGCGTCGATGCCGTACTTGCGCGCCATCAGCTCCAATGCCGGCGTCAGGTCCTTGAGCGCCTGCTCGGACTTCTTCGACTTTGCCAGCCGCTTCTGCATCATCTTCTGCGCCTGCTCGTTGTACTCGGGATCTGCCATGATCTCGTCCCACGTCAGGCGCTTCGGCATTTCCTGCCCATCATCGGTGCCGTTTGCAGCGTCGTCCTGCGTCTGCGCCGCCTCTGCCGCTGCCCCGTCGTCACGGTGCATGGCCGATACGCGCGCCTTCGACCGCTTGCTGATCTTGTCCGCCGGGACACCAAGCCCGGTCAGGATGCGCTCCCCGGCGTCGGGAGCCGTTACGCCCGCAGCACCTGCACCATCTGCGCCTGCGCCCGCTCCGGCAGAGCCTCCGGCCGCGCCTCCCGCGCCGCCTTCACCGCCGAAGAGCTGCAGGCCATGCAGCATAGCCAGTGCCTTGATGTCAAATCGCATAAGGATGCCTCCGTCAAAAATCTGTGGTAGGCCACGACCCTGTCGCCGTCAGCCGGAGTTGCACCGGCACTTGCAGTCCATCGCTGCAGTGCGCCTCGCGGCGGCATAGATACCCACGCAGCAGCCCCCCCGCTGCGTGGGTGCCAAGAGAAAAGGAGATGGGAAAATGGGAAAAGAAAGGAGGTACACACGCGAAAGCCCCTGCACCCTCGCACCTCCAGCATACAAAAAGGCCGAGGGCTTTCTCTATCCCTCGGCCTCGGATCTCTGAAATTTTTTTATCCGCGCACCTCGTAGCGCACGCGCTCCGGGTACATCTGCCGCAGGATATCGAATCCCGCGCAGATCTGGTCGCAGATCATCCTCGCGCACGCGCGCCATCGCGGAGATGCAGCGCACACGATCTCGGCGTGCCCGCTGCCCAGCTCCACGCTCGAGCCGCGGGCCTGCCCGGCGGCGTCCATGCTGCCCACGGCGGCCGCCAGCGTGTACACAAGGATCGTCACCGCCGCGCATACGATGTCCTGCCCCGCCTCGGCAAAGCCCGCGTGCCCGTCGGCCGTCAGCCGCAGCCGCACCCGGTCGTACACGATCTCGATCATGCCTTGCTGCCCCCCTTGATCACGGCTCCGCCGCCCGGCTGGGCAGCGTTCTCGCTTGCCTCCCGCGCCTTCGCGGCGATCGGGTGCTCGTCTGCCTTGATGCCGGAGATCTCGTCGCTTTCCTGCATCTTCGGCGCGGCGCTTGCGCCTGCGCCCGCCTGTGCCGGCACGGCGATGCCCATGTCCGCTGCGATGCCCTGCACCATGTCCGGCCGCGCGATCTGCGCCAGCGACAGCGCCAGCTGCTGGTACTGCTGCAGCCGCTGCGCCAGCACGCCGTTGAGCTGGATCTTCTGCATCACGCCGTCCTTGCCGTCAAAGTCCATCATGTCCAGGCACGCCAGCGCCTGGTCCGTCATATTCGGGTTGAAGAAGCCCATCTGGAAAAACTGCAGCGCCAACTCGTTCTGGCTCACGCGCGTGTACACGTTCTTCTTCTGCGCCGACACTTTGATATCGAACACGGGCAGCCGCATCCCCATGTCCGCGCCGAAGGCCATGCCCTGCGCCTGCGGCTGCAGCCCCCGGTTGCTGTAGGATACAAACTGCTCCATGCCCAGCTCGCCCACGATCCGGAAGGATCTCGGCAGGTCGTAAAACTGCCGGATCAGCTCGATGCACAGATTCACGATCTTGCTGTACGCGCGGTATGCCGCGAGCGTGCTGTCCCGGCTGCCCTTGCCGCTTGCCTCCTGCAGCGCTGCAATGGCGCTCGCCGCCGTCACGCCGGAGGACACGCTGCCGGTCGCCGTGTCCGTGTTGCCGCTGGTCTCGCGCAGCTCGTTGACCATGGTCGACCAGACGTTGATATAGTTTCCGGGCAGCGCGTTGTAGTCGATCGGCCGGATGCTGTCCTGCCCGAGGTTGCCGTCCACGTGCACCAACGGCTTCTCCGTGTCCAGCAGCTCCTGCTCGTTCACACTGCCGTCCTCGCGCATAAAGTAGCGCGGCGTCGCACCAACCACAGCGTTGCGCACGAGGCTCGTGCCGAGGCTGTCGATGGCCGTCTGAGGATTGCGGCAGATATCCACGTAACCGTACCCGCACGGCGAGCCCTCGACCGGGAACAGCGCGTCGAAAACGTACGGGTACAGCCCGTGATCGTACAGCCCCCGCTCGCGGTACTCCGGGTCGTTTTCCGTCGCGTACAGCACGATGTCGCCGATGTACTTGCAATAGTGCAGCGCGCCGCCGCGATGGTAGTACACGTCGATCACCGTGCTCTTCCGGTCGGCCGGCACGTTGTCGTCGTACAAAAACTTCGACGCATAAAAGTCGTTGCCCTTGAGCTGCCCGCGCAGCTGTGGGTACTGCTCCTCGAGCGCATCGTTGTCCATCAGCTCCGTGTGGTACACGTACCGGCTCTTCTGGATGTCCGTGATGCCCGGCTCCCAGAAAAGGTTGAGCACGTTCACGCGCTCGATGCTGATGTCGCCGAGGCCGCCGAGCTTACCACTGTCCCACGTGATCTTGTACACGCACGTGCCGTACTTCATCTTGGCCCACATCGCGTCGCTCCACGTCGCATCGAATGCGTTCTGCTCCAGCACGCACGGCACGATCGCCGACAGCATCTTCGCTTCCTGCTTGTCGCCTTCTTCGCGCGGCAAGATGTTCGGCTCGGGGTACGCCTCCACCGCGTCCGCGTGCTTGTTCACGATCACGTTATGCAGCCACGAGCTCCGGCTGCGGAAGCCCCTGTACAGCTGGTTTCCGGCCTTCTCTTCCTCCGGCTGGTTGTGCAGCTTCCACCACTGCTCGGCCGCGATCATGCGCCGCTCGGTGCTGGCCTTGCCCACCTTGTACTCGTGCAGCACGCGGGAAAACTCCTGCAGCTGCTCGCGCGTGATCACGTCCTCCGGCGGCATCACCTGGCCGCCGAGCGCCTGCGCCTCCGTGCCCGGCTGCGCGCCGCTGATAGCGATATTGTCCATACTTACCTCCCGTTTTTATCACCAGATCGCGCCGTAGCGCCCCGGCTTTTTCATCTGATTCAGCGGATCGGACAGCACCGGCTCCTCCTCCGCCGCCAGCATCGGCTTCACCGGCCGCGACATACACAGATACCGCCACTCGTCGCTGACGTGGTCCTCCAGCGTCGTGTCCAGATCCTCCGGGTTCGTCCGGCTGTACATCATCAGCGGCACCGTGCGGATAAAGGCTTTGCACGTGTCGAAGACGTACATCCGCGCATATCCCTGCGCGTCAAACTGCAGCCGGTAGTGGCACTGCATCCAGCCCGGCACGCGTTTGTTGTCGCCCAGCGTGAAGTACACGCGGTACCGCGCCGCCGTGTCCGCGATGCTCTCGCCGCGCGATGCGTCCCAGATGGCCGGGTCCGCCACGCCCGTGATCTTCCGGCCCTTGAGCCATGGGTGCGTGTTCTCGATCTCCGCGATGCGCTTGAACTGCTCGTCCGGAGACCACTTCACGCCTTCGTTCGGCGTCTCCGTGCAGCCGTACAGCTCCATGATGCGGTACAGCACGCCGTCATAGTCCATCGCCCACCACGCGCAGGAAAACGGCTTGCCGTAGCCGAAGTCGTAGCTGCGCAGGATGTGCCATCCCCGGCACGCCCCGGCCGCGAGGTCGAAGGGCTTGATCACGTGGCACCACCTGTGCTGCACCCGCAGCTCCTCCGGATCCGCGTCCACGCCCGCCTCGTGCGCCGCCATCAGATCCGGCTCCGTGCGAAAATCTTCAAAAAACTGCCCCTCGAAAATGTCCCACGAACCCTCCAGCCATGCCGCGCGCAGCTTCGGGGGCAGCTTGCGCAGCTCGGCGATATACTCCGGCTGCGCCTCCATCAGCGCGCGGTTGTCCGTCACCAGCGCCTGGATGAAGCTGTAGTCCTCCGGCCGCTCGGCATCTTCGAAGCGCCGGTCGACGAACAGGCGCTTGAAGTATCCGTGCGCCGGGCCGCCGGGGTTGAGCGTGTAGTATGTCCGCTTGGGGTATCCGTTTGTGCCTCGCACGCAGGCGTTGATCTCGCGGATCCACTCCGGCTGCAGCTGCCCGGCCTCGTCCAAAAAGGCCACGTCGTATTCCGCGCCCTGATAGTGGCCCAGATCCTTCTCGGCGTCGCAGTATCCCAGCGTCAGCGTGCTGCCGTTGGCAAATTTATACTCTTTCGTGCTCTGGTTGTACCGCGCCACGCCCGCGAGTTCCGGCGTCAAGAATTTCACGTGGTTGTTGCGCAGCTCATCGAGCGTGCGCCGGACGATCAGCATCTTGATGCCGGGGTACGTGCAGCCCAGGATCTTGGCCTTCGTGCGCACGGCCCAGCTCTTGCCGCCGCCGCGCGCACCGCCGTAGGCCACGTGCCGGTGCTCGTCGCGCAGGAAGGCGTCCTGCTTGTCGCTGATCTTGCTTGCATCGATCAGTATCATCGC
>PPYE01357461.1_pt1 | contig 22053 bp, 18 predicted proteins | sample 1559881 | NCBI WGS metagenome assembly PPYE01 (sample SAMN08240022, study PRJNA423297) | Human gut metagenome, whole genome shotgun sequencing project.
GGGGGGGGGCGAACAATCCTCCCTGTCTGACGATGATAATTTAGTTATTAAGGGGAATAATCTGATTGCACTGCATAGCATCAAGAGAAGATATGCAGGCAAGGTTAAGATGATATACATTGATCCACCGTATAATACTAATGAAGATGGATTTGCTTACAATGATAGATTTAGCAGGAGTGCATGGCTTACTTTTATAAAGAATAGGGTTGATATTGCCATGGACTTATTAGAAGACACAGGTGTCATTTTATTGCAAGTTAGCTTTCACCAATACCCATATTTGAGAACATTATTAGATACTATGTTAGGAGAGAATAGACACGTTTTTGATATGAACGTACTGGTTAGGCATCCACAAAGAAATTTAACAGTTGATAAGCCCTTTAATGACGTTATGGAATATACGTTGATTTATTCGAAAAATCCAAATTTTGAAATGCCTAAGCAAATAGAGGAGAAAAAGGTAGATAAATATAATCAAATAGTGAGCGTTGATGGAGAACCTGATGAAATAAGGGAAATGGGAGGAAAAAAAGTAGAGATATATTTTCCAAACAAAATTAGTGTAAAGAAAGTAGATCCGGATAAGAACAATCTTCATAGAGAAACCATTAGAGGTTCAATTCGAGAGAAAAATTCAAGTGGCAGATATTATGTTGCAAATATAGAGCCCTTGATTGAGGAATATCCAGCATCAACCTTATTCAAAGTACCTGATATTGGGGACGATGGACTGGGGTTCAGATATTTTGAATTACCAAAGAAAAATTTAAAGAATGGTGCTTATTATCAAGGAATGCCGCAAAGCTCTAAAGTGACTAAAAAACCATACCCGAATTTTATGGATTTTGTAGAGAAATATAATTCAGTAAACACTGAAGGCGTATACAGTTTTAGAAACGGTAAGAAGCCAGAAGCACTTGTTGGAAAATATATAGATATTTTCACAGACATTGACGATATAGTTCTTGACTTTTTCATGGGATCAGCCACCACTCAGGCTGTTGCCATGAAGATGGGAAGGAGATTCATCGGCATCGAGCAGATGGATTATATCAAGACAGTTTCTGTTCCCAGATTGCAGAAAGTTATTGAAGGAGAACAGGGCGGTGTATCAAAAGACGTAGGCTGGCAAGGCGGAGGATCATTTGTCTATGCGGAACTGATGGAGAAGAACCAGGGATATCTTCATGATCTGCAGAAGGCAGCTGATGTGAAGGAACTGATGAAAGTATATGATCGGATGAAAGAGAGTGCAGACCTTGACTTCAGGCTGGATCTTGAAAAATTTGAGGAAGAACTTCCGAAACTCGGCAGTGTTGAAGAAAGACGCAGGGAGCTTGTCAGAATTCTGGACAAGAATCAACTCTATTATAATTATGCAAATATTGATGATGCCGATGTACGTGATTTGATTTCGGACAGCGATTATCAGTTCAATAAGTCGTTTTATAATGATAAGGATGGTGAATAGTTATGGCTGCTAAAAAGAAGAGTGTGGAACGGCATTTTCCTCTTTTGGAGGATATTTCTAAAATTCGTCAGGTGAGTTTGATAAATCCTGACGATGCCGTGAATTTTAAAATATGTGATTATATAAAAGATAATTTAAAGCATCAATTGCGACATTATCAAGCAGACGCGCTTTTTTCCTTGAATTATACACAGACAAGAAAGAAGCCGCAAAAACATTTGATGTTTAATATGGCCACCGGATCGGGAAAGACTGATGTTATGGCTGCTGTGATGTTGTATATGTATGCTGAACATGATTACAGGAACTTTATATTTGTTGCTAATTCGAATGCGGTTGTATCCAAGACGAGGGATAATTTTATAAATGATAATTCATCTAAGTATCTTTTCAAATCCCCAATCAATATAAATGGCAGAAGAGTGGAAATAAGATCAGTGGACAGGTTCACGTCTGTTCAGGAACCTGGGATAATCTACATGAAATTAACAACTATCCAGGCTTTATCAAATGAACTTGGTATTGTACGAGAGAATGGTCTCACTTATGAGGAGCTTCAAAAGAATAAAGTCGTGATATTGGCGGATGAGGCACATCACTTTAATGCAAGTACTAAATCGCAGAAACAGGAAGAAAACTCTTGGGAGTCTTTATTAGATAGAGTTCGGGAGTGCAATTCAATGAATCGGCAGTTAGAGTTTACGGCAACTATCGATGTTGATAAAGATGCTGTTTATGAGAAGTATAGGGATAAGATAGTTTATAAATATGATTTGAATCGTTTTATGGAAGATGGTTATTCTAAAAATGTTTATCGATTGGAAGCTGATAATGATGACAGAAGCAAAATGATGAATGCGGTACTCTTGAGCCAGTATCGAAAGAGAATTGCCAAGGAAAACGGAATCGATGATTTTAAACCGGTAATTCTTTTCAAGTCCAATCGCATTGCCGCATCCGAAAATGCAAGAAATGCATTTCTTGAAATGATTGACAAATTGGATGTGTTCAAGTTAGATGAGTTTTTGAAAGAGCAAAATAGTGTTGATCTTGGCAGCACGACACTTAAGAGTATGTATACATACTGGCAGGAACAGGATAGTGCTCAAACGGTAATTGAATTAAAAAGGGATTTCAAGCCCATGACAACAATCAATGTTAATGATACATCTAAAGACGGAATTCTTGGCAATGAGAATGATTTTAAGAAACTCAATACACTGGAAGACACGAATAACCCTATTCGAGCGGTTTTTGCGGTTGCCAAGCTGACTGAAGGATGGGATGTGTTAAATCTTTATGATATTGTCAGACTTGGGGAACAGCCCGTATCCCTTGTTCAGACAAACAGTGAAGCACAGTTGATAGGCCGTGGTGCCAGATACAATCCTTTTGAATATAATGGCGAGAAGGAGTATACAAGACGTTTTGATGATTCTAATGATCCCAGGGTTAAATTATTGGAATCGCTGCATTATCATACAATAAATGATAGTAAGTACATTAGTAATCTCTTGAAGTCGTTTAACAAGATGAATTTGATTTCAGAAAGTGACAGTGACAAAGAGTATGATATGTACTATGCAAAAGTAAAAGATAAATTTAAAAGAAGTCATGCGTATAAGTGCGGAAAGCTGTATCATAATAAATTAAAGGAAGTCAGTGATGATGAATATAATGATTTGGGAAAATATGGATTGGATCGTGAAAAAATAGTCATTGATATGGTTGATACCGTTAAGGAGCATTCGAACAATCAGGAAAGCAACGAAGATTATTTGGACACACGCAATGTGCTTATTGCTGATTTTAATAGTAATCGTGACAAGCGCCTTTTAAAAAAGGCAATGTCACGTGACAAATTCTTCAGATTCAATGAATTGTCAAAATATGCTCCTAAAATTAACTCTTTGAATGAATTTATGACTTCAAGTGATTGGCTTGGTGATTTGAAGGTATATGCAACTATTCCGTATCATAAAGAGGATAGCTTTGACAATGTTTATAGATTGAAAGTAGTTGACAAAGCATTATCTCGCGTTAAAAATTTTATGCAGTCCAATTACATGAAGAGAAGAGGGACTAGAGAATTTGAACCCGTTAAGGTTAAGGATATTGTTGTAGATTATTCAAAACGTATATCAAAAGGAGAAAGGTCAACGGGAGACAGACCGGTTATCAGGCCTTATGAAATGGGCAATGACGATTGGTTTGTATATGATCGTGCAATTGTAGACGGACTTGAAAAGAGGATGATAGATTCAATCAGACGGATAATCTTTAAATTGAAAGAGCAATACAAGGAAGTTTTTCTGATCAGAAACGAGGAAACGATCAGTAAGCTGAAACTTTATGAATTTGAAAATAGTGATGGTATAACACACTATGCAGGTTTTTTGCCGGACTTTCTCCTGTATCTGGATGATGGAAATGAGACATATCAACTTTTCATCGAACCTAAGGGCACGCAGTTGATAGAAAAAGACAAGTGGAAGGAAAAACTTCTGGAAAATATCAAGCCTCAAAACATAAAACTTCTTGGTGAAACAGGAGAAATTAAATTATATGGCATGAAGTTCTATACTCCGGAAAACGGCCAGGAAACAATTTCCGAAATAGAGAAGCTGACAACTGATTCATCAAGAGATTATGAGGATTTCAAGTTGGTCGCAGAAGACAAAACTGATTATAAAAACAGGTAATTCAGAATTACAATTTGATGATTTATTATGCTGATTATCAATGAATATGAAATCAATTAAACAACCGCCTTTTCAATCAGAAAAAGGCGATTGCTTTTTTATATTCATCAAGTTCAAGGCCCTGCATTTCATCTATGGAAAGTTTAGGAAACACAGGTCAGTTTCTCATCCTTCTGAAGTCGGTCGGACATCCTCTTGACCTGTGGAATGCTTTCGAAAACGAGAAGCTGACGGGGCTTGATCACGAACTTGAATATGAAAAACTTGAGACAGGCGAGGCATTCAGCGGCAATGAACTGATGGAGCTTGGATTCTATGATCTGGTTGTCTACCAGGACTATACATCAAAGATGTATCGATTCAAGGGAATCTGACAAAACAAAACCCCCGGGTCATTTTATCTCGGGGGTTTTGTTTTGTCAGATGCAGTGCGCATGGTGGCAATCGTGGTAAGGCAGCTGGTTGGCTGGCAGCTTGATTAAATGCCGATGCGGATTACGGGCAAAACGCCGCTTTTTGAGATTTGCCCGTAAAACCCAGTTCTCGGTTACGGGCAAAGTGGCGATTTTTGAGATTTGCCCGTAAAACCAAGTTCTCAGTTACGGGCAAAACGCCGCTTTTTGAGATTTGCCCGTAAAACCCAGTCCCCGGTTACGGGCAAAATGGCGCTTTTTGAGATTTGCCCGTAAAACCCAGTTCTCGGTTACGGGCAAAATGGCGCTTTTTGAGATTTGCCCGTAAGCGCAGCATTCAGCCACGGATTTTCAAGCCGAGTCACAAGCTGAACAAGATGTTTGCTGCCTAAAGCACTGCATTTTTCATGGAAATGACTTCGCCGATCTTAAATAGAGAGTGTCCAAAACTTCCACCTTATTCCTTAATTGTGATAGAATGAACAATGTATTCAAAAAGGAAAAGGACACGGATTATGGAAAATCAAATTAACTACTATCGCATCGATCGAGCGGAGTGGCGCAACTTTTACAAGGACCACATCGTTCCTCTGACGAATGAAGAGCTTGATCGCATCAAGTCGCTTAATGACCGCATCTCAATGGAGGACGTTTCTGAGGTTTACATGCCGATGGTGCATCTTTTGCAGATGTTCATGAAAAATCATCAGCGGCTCCAGGACGATCAGGCGAGCTTTCTTGGCATCAAGCCGCACAAGGTGCCGTTTATTTTAGGGATTGCGGGCTCGGTTGCCGTTGGCAAGAGCACGACGGCGCGTTTGCTCAAATCGCTTTTGTCCGAGGTCTATCCGGACAAAAAGGTTCAGTTGATTACGACTGACGGTTTCATCTTCCCGAATGCTGTCCTGAAAAAGAAGGGCATCATGAGCAGGAAAGGCTTTCCCGAAAGCTATGACATGCCGCGTCTGATCAAATTCGTCAACGACGTGAAAAACGGCATCGTTGCCAAAGCGCCCGTTTATTCGCACAAGGTCTATGACATCATTCCTGACGAGTTCGACGTGATCGATCATCCTGATATTTTGATCGTCGAAGGAATCAACGTGCTGCAGCTTCCAAGCCATGAACCGATTTTCGTAAGCGACTTTTTCGATTTTTCGCTTTACGTCGATGCCAAGGAAGAGTACATCAAGCGTTGGTATCTTGAACGTTTCGGGATGCTGCTCGATACTGCGTTCAAGGATCCGACGAATTACTATTATCCATACGCAATCGGCGATCGCACCGCTGCATTTAAAATGGCGTCAAAGGTTTGGGAGGACGTCAACCACCCGAACCTGCACGAGTACATCTTACCGACGAGAAATCGCGCTGACCTGATCATCGTGAAGAGCGCCAATCATTTGATTGAAGAATTGCGCCTGAGAAAATACTGATTTCCGATTAAAATTTTTGTATCTATTGGAAAATGCACTCAAAAAACGTGCATTTAGGTTATAATTGATTAAAATGTACGTAAAAGAATTGACCATCGCAAAGTCAATCGGTACAATTAAGTAAGTGAGACAACTATAAAATTAATGAGGTGAACATCTTGGCTAATGTTGATATGCAGGCTTTTGACAAAATCATCGTGTTGGATTTTGGCAGCCAGTATAACCAATTGATTACGCGCCGCATCCGTGAATTCGGCATCTATTCAGAACTTTTGTCACACAAGCTGACGGCTGCACAAATCAAGGAGATGGATCCGAAGGGCATCATTTTGTCCGGCGGTCCGAACAGCGTGTACGACGAAGACGCATTTAAGGTAGACCCTGAAATTTTCAATTTGGGAATCCCGGTGCTGGGCATCTGCTACGGAATGCAGCTGATGTCAAACGAACTTGGCGGCAAGGTCGAAAGTGCAGAAAATAAGGAATACGGCAAGGCTGATATTCATGTTAACGATGAAAATGCAGTGTTGTTCCATGGATTGCCGCAAGATCAAAGCGTATGGATGAGTCATGGCGATCTCGTGACTAAAGCTCCGGAAGGATTCGAAGTCGTGGCCAAGAGTCAAAATTGTCCGATTGCATCGATTGCTGACTACGATCGCAAGCTCTTCGGTCTGCAATTCCACCCTGAAGTTCGCAACACGACATACGGCAACGATATTTTGCGTCACTTTGCCTTTGATGCCTGCGGTGCGAAAAGCAACTGGACGATGGATGATTTCATTAAAATGCAGGTTGAAAAAATCAAGGAAGAAGTCGGCGACAAGAAAGTCATCCTTGGTCTTTCAGGCGGCGTTGACTCAAGCGTCACGGCCGCATTGCTCAACAAGGCAATCGGCGATCAGCTGACATGTATCTTCGTTGATCACGGTCTTTTGAGAAAGAACGAAGCACAACAAGTGATGGATGCCTTAGGCAAGGGTCTTGGCGTCAACATCATCAAAGTTGATGCTGCCAAGCGTTTCTTAGGCAAGCTCGAAGGCGTATCCGATCCTGAAAAGAAGCGCAAGATCATCGGTGCCGAATTCATCGAAGTCTTCAACGAAGAAGCCTTGAAGTTAAAGGACGTCGACTTCCTTGCTCAAGGCACGCTTTACACGGACGTCATCGAATCAGGCACGGACACGGCCAAGACGATCAAGTCGCACCACAACGTTGGCGGACTTCCGGAAGACATGCATTTCAAGCTGATCGAACCGTTGCGCACGCTCTTCAAGGACGAAACGCGCGAACTCGGCGAAAAGCTCGGTATTCCGCATGAACTTGTTTGGCGTCAGCCATTCCCTGGTCCGGGCCTTGGCATCCGCGTCATTGGCGAAATTACGGAAGACAAGCTCGAAATCGTGCGCGATTCCGATGCCATCTTGCGCGAAGTCATCGCACAACATGGCCTTGACAAGGAAATCTGGCAATACTTCACCGTTTTGCCTGGCATCCGCTCCGTCGGCGTCATGGGCGACGGCCGCACGTATGACTATACGATCGGTATTCGTGCCGTAACGTCCATTGATGGCATGACTGCAGACTTTGCACAGATTCCTTGGGATGTTCTCCAGGAAATCTCGGTTCGAATCGTAAATGAAGTCGCTCACGTTAACCGCGTAGTTTATGACATCACGTCCAAGCCGCCGGCAACGATTGAATGGGAATAAGTCGCCAATGTAACTTGGTGACGGAATGCCGGTTTAACGACGTTTTAAAGAGTAATACTTAATCAAAAAATGCTTAAAATCTTAAGGTAGTCTGCCAAAATATAATCAGATTCAGTGAGCTATGTCCATTGAATCTGTTTTTTATTTGACTTTTCAGGAATAATAATTAATTTGACTTAAAACGACATATTTTGTCGCAGATGAGTGGTAGTTTAGATAATGGTATAATTACCAAAATAACTTTGTTAAATTGAGGAGATAAAACATGTCAGTAGAATCAAAAGTAGTGGATCATGTTCGTTCGGTTTTAGAATCATTTGGTAATAAATACATTATGAATGAGGTTTTAAAACGGAATCGAATTATTGAAGATTTGGATGCCTATGATGAAGCATTGATGACAGCTTTGTTGTCAGATGATTTGATTCACAAAAATTATACAAAGAAGATTGCTAATGTTGAAATCTTTGAAGTGAACCAATTTATTCAAATGCTAGAATTCAAGGAATACTGGGAAGATAGCTATACTAAGTATTCTAATAAGATTGGACTAACTGCTGGTGGGAAGTTTATTGATGAATCAGAAGATGTGGTATTAGATTTTCCATTTAAAGATACTGTTTTAAAAGCCGGGATGACTAAGGAAGATGTAAATAATGGTGATGCAGACGAACCATTTTTAAATCAAACATTAGCAAAGTCAGAAATTGATGAATTATTAGAACCAAAGATCTTTATTAATGCTAAACGGTACGATCGTTCGGGGGGGGGCGAACGTTTCATCTATTAAACCGGAAGATAGTTTGGTAATTAAGGGGAATAACTTAATTGCTTTACATAGTTTGAAGAAGCGATATGCGGGCAAAGTTAAGCTAATTTATTTAGATCCGCCATATAATACAGGTAATGATAGTTTTGCATATAATGATCGTTTTAACCATGCATCATGGCTTACTTTTATGAAAAATAGGTTAGAGATTGCAGAACAATTTTTAACAAATGATGGTATGATTTTTATTCAAACTGATGATAGTGAACATGCTTATTTGAAAGTGTTAATGGACCAAACTTTTAAAAAACTACATTATTTAAATACGATCGTTATTAAATCGAAATCTTCATCTGGAGCAAGCGGAGGTGGACAGGATAAACGTTTAAAGAAAAACGTTGAATTTGTGCTTGTCTATGCAAATGACCAAGCTCAAATTAATATTGTTCAAAAGCCGTATCCTTTGATGGACTACATTCAGACTCGGAGAGATGAAAATAAATCGTTTGCATACAATAGTGTATTTATTAACCCTGGAAAATTGGAAAAAATTGGGGAAACAGTTGACGGAAGGGGACAGAAAATAGAACTCTTTGACGTAACTGATTATGAAATTCAATCAGTTAAAAGTATTATGTCTAAAGAAAATATAAGTGAGGAAGAAGTTTATGTTAAGTATTTAGATCAAATTTTTACAACAGAGAATGCTCAAACTTCAATAAGAACAAGGGTGAAAAATGCAGTTAATGATGATGGATTTACTATTGCTAGGTATAGGCCAGTATCAGGCAAGAATAAAGGGAAATTAATAGATGTTGGATTTATTGGTAGAACAAAAAGGTTAGTAAGTTATTTAAGAGAAACATCATTCATTAATGAAGGAATACCATATAAAACAGAGAAAGCAGGTACTTTATGGGAGGATATTTCTTGGAGTAATATTAAAAATGAGGGTGGAGTGACTTTAGATAATGGAAAAAAACCAGAAAAACTACTTCAAAGGATAATAGAAAGTGGAACCGAAGAAAATGATATAATAGTTGATTTCTTTGGTGGATCAGGATCAACTGCAGCTGTTGCGCATAAAATGAATAGACGTTATATAACAATAGAACAAATGGACTATGTTAATAATGTTATTGAACAAAGATTAAAGAATGTAATTAATGGAGATCAAACGGGTATTTCCAAAGATGTCAATTGGCAAGGTGGCGGTTCGTTTGTTTATGCTGAATTAATGGAAAAAAATGGTGGTTTTGTTCGTGATGTTCAATCTGCAAGTTCTACTGATGAATTAAGGGCAGTATTTGCTCGAATGAAAGATGTGGCCGATTTTGACTTCCGAGTTGATTTAAATAAATTTGAAACGGAATGGAATTCATTTGAAAGTCTTGAGGATCAAAAACGGGAATTAATTCGAATTTTAGATAAGAATCAACTTTACTACAATTATGCTAATATTGATGACGCCAATGTTCGTGATTTAATTAGTGACAGTGATTATGATTTTAATCAAAGTTTCTATGGAAATGGCGGTGAAGCGTAATGGCTAAGAAAAAGGTTGTAGCTGAACGTTATTTCCCCTTGATTGACCAGATTAACAATTTTGATTTATTTAACGATAATGAGGCATACAAGTTTAAAGTTCCTGATTATATTAGAGAAAACTTAAAACATACGTTACGTGACTATCAATCTAAGGCATTATTTAACCTTAACTGGTCTCAGATTGATGACCAAGCAAACCACTTATACAATCATTTGATGTTTAATATGGCTACTGGATCAGGGAAAACTGATTTAATGGCGGCGATTATGTTGTATATGTATGCTGAATTTGGGTATCAAGAATTTTTATTTGTTGCCAACAGTAATGCGGTTGTTTCTAAGACGCAAGAGAATTTCTTAAATGAATCATCTGCTAAATACTTATTTAATGCTCCATTAACAATTGCTGGCCAACGAATTGATATTCGGGCAGTGGATCGGTTCCCGTTATACCCAGAACAAGGAACGATTTACTTAAAGTTAACGACAATTCAGTCGCTAGCTAATGAGCTTGGATCATACCGTGAAAATGGATTGACTTATGATGATTTGGCTAAGCGTGAACTGGTCATTTTAGCAGATGAGGCTCATCATTTTAATGCTTCAACTAAGAAGGAAAAAGTATTAGAAACTTCTTGGGAACAGGTTTTAAACCGAGTACGAGGAGCTAATGAAAATAATCGTCAATTTGAATTCACGGCAACCATTGATGTAAGTGATGATGCTGTTTACGAGAAGTATAAGCATAAGATAATTTATAAATACGAACTGAATCGGTTTATGAATGACGGATTTTCTAAAAATGTGCGTCGATTAGAATCTAATCAAGATGACCGTGACAAGATGATGAATGCGGTTCTCTTAAGTCAATATCGGAAACGATTAGCAAAGAAAAATCAAATTCAAGATTTTAAGCCCGTTATTTTGTTTAAATCTAACCGAATTAAAGATTCAGAAGCTAGTCGGGATGCCTTTCTTGAAATGATGGCTGATTTAACTGTTAATGACCTACAAAATTTTATTGTTGATCATTTATCAGCAACCAAAAGTACAACTTTAACTAAGGTATATGAATATTGGTTAAATGAAGATTTTAACCAAACGGTAGCGGAATTAAAACGTGATTTTCAGAAATTAACGACGATTAACGTTAATGATGGAAATAAGAATTTGCTTGATGATAGAGCTGATTTTAATAATTTAAATACATTAGAAGATCCCAATAATCCCTTACGGACCGTTTTTGCGGTGGCGAAATTAACAGAGGGGTGGGACGTTCTTAATCTCTATGATATTGTTCGTTTGGGAGAAAAAGTTTCATCGGTTAAGGAAACAAACCAGGAAGCTCAATTAATTGGTCGAGGAGCACGCTACTATCCATTTATTTATGATGGTAAGTCGTCATTTACCCGTCGGTTTGACGATGATATTAATCGTAATCTATTGGAAACGTTGTTCTACCATACGATTAACGACCCTACTTATTTAAAAAGATTACACGGTTCATTAAATAAACTTAATTTAGTTTCAGAAAATGATGAGCGGGATTCTTTTACTATATATACGGCAACCGTTAAACCTCGTTTTACGAAAACCAAATTTTTTAAGTCCGGTAATCTTTACCAAAATGAATTAGAAGTGATTCCGGACGAAGATTACGACAATATTAATAAGTATGGGATTAATGCTAAGGAAATATTCATTAATTTAGATAAAACGATTAATGAAACTGAATTGAATGATGACCGTAAAAATCATGCCAACACTGAAGAACGATTAATTGCCAGCTTTAGTAGTAAAGCTGATCGGAGGCTGATCAAAAAGGCCGTTGCACGTGAAAGCTGGTTTAGATTTGCGAATATTAAACAATATCTGCCGGTAATCAAATCAATGGATGAGTTCTTATATGGCACTGACTGGTTAGGTAATTTGCGAATTAAAGGGATTGTTGCTTATGGGGCGCCAAGTTTAACCATCGAAGAACGATGTGAGGCAGTGCAACAAGCATTATCCAGGATTAAAAAGCAAATTATAACTAATTATCGGAAACAACGGGGAACAAATGTCTTTAAGCCAGTCCCAGTGCATGAGGTAATTATTGACTATCAAAAAAAAGTTTCAAATTCTAAAACTGGGAATGGGCCAGATATTCGTCCATATGAAATGCCTAATGATGACTGGTTTGTTTATGATGTAGCGATTGTGGATCAATTGGAAGATAGTTTTATCAATATGATTCGTGGATTCATTAATGACACCAATTTAAAGGAGAAGTACAATAACGTTTATCTGCTTCGAATTGAGGAACGAATCAATAAATTTAAATTGTATGAATATCTGCCAATTGAAGAATCACATTATCAAGCTTATATGCCGGATTTTGTGCTCTGTTTAGATGATGGTAAGGTTAACTATCAGATTTTTGTCGAACCAAAGGGTGCTAACTTATTAATAAGGGATCAATGGAAACAAGATTTATTAGAGAGTCTAGATTCTGATAAGCTCACCATTATTGGTGAAAATGATGATGTTCGTTTGATGGGCGTTAAGTTCTACGTTAATGATGACGGGAAACGTGACATTCGTGGAACGCAGGAAGAATTAAAGACGAAGCTTGCAGTGCATGATTTAGGAATTTGATAGAAAATAATAGGAATAGCAAAGCCGAGAACTTGAAAGGGTTCTTGGCTTTTTTGTATATAAAATAAGTAAATCAAAAAAAGGTAAGCGGTCGTTAAAATAGCGGTGTATACACGAATAGCCCAAGATAGTATCATTATCTCAGGTTATTGTCAAGGGCGGATTTAAATTGTCGTTTTATGGCGGTTTAAAAATGTATGATTTGGGCTGTTTAAGAACTGACCGATGCTAAACGGTATGACTTTCCCTTGAGCTTAATCACGTGTGAGTGATAGACAAGGCGGTCTAAAATGGCTTCTGCGGTTGCCGTGCTATTAAGGACGGTTCCCCACTTGATAATGGAACATTGGTCGTTATGATCGTTGATTTGCGTTCATAACGACCATTTATTAGTTGAAACAGTTCGCCGATATCGGTAAATACCCAAGCTCATCGAGGAAATAAAATCTTCCTCAAACAAAAAGCCAGAATTATTTGCAATCAATTGCAAATAATTCTGGCTTTTTGTATGCGTGGCAATCGACTTATATTTGTTGATTGCGGGAAGAGACCACATTTTTTTAATTTTGCAAACTTTTTACGTTTCTTTCTCAAAAAGAAAAAACGTCACGTTATTCAACGCAACGTTTTTCACTGAAATATGTGCTTTCCTCCTATTGGAGGTAATGTCAGCAAACCATGTCGCATGCATTGCAAAAGGCTGTTTGTATGTGAAAGCGGATAGGTTTCGCCGTAAATCAAATAATTAACAACGATTATGCGAAAATCCTGAATTCAATTTTTTGTCTAGAACAAAAAAAGCACTGATAATCAGTGCTTTACTGTAAAGCTTTCAGTTTTTCCTCAAGCGCCTCCGTAAGCGTCTGAGAAAAATTAATTCCTCGTTCTTCAGCCTGTTGCGCAAGCGTGCTTGGAATGGTCGTATTCTTCTTGACAAGCGGTTTTCTTGCCTTTCTTCTTGCATCTTCAAGATCAGTGAAAATTAATGTCACTTCTGCTTCGGGATATTTGGCTCTGACTTCATCAATATTCGAAGCCTCAGGCATTTCATCAACGTCGTATAACATCAGTCCGAGTGCTTCCGAACCATTTAACATAGCCTGTGCAAGCCCTTTGCCTTCACTGATTGCTCCAGGGACATCAGGGAAGGTTACCGTATATACATCGTCACTGTTTTCACTGTTGTCAAGCACAGCCGGATATACAATCAGCTTTTCTTTCATACCTTATTCCTCCTTAGGTTCCACGTATAGAGTGCGCCTTAATACGCCCTTTGTCAAGATTTTTCGTTCACAGGTCAACTACCACCGATTAAAATCGGTGGTAGTTGACAAAACAAAAGACGTCACGCTTTAAGCGTGACGTCCTTTATGATTAAGCTTTCTTCTTTTTGTCGGAAAGTCCGAGCATTGTCAGAATGCTTGCGAAAAGCATCATGATGATTCCGATTTTTCTTTGTTGCCCATTTGCGGAAGCTCGTAAGCCGTTGCTTGTTCTTCAGCCGAAACCGTCATATGTTTCGTTGCGGTTTCTGTTTTTTGACCGTTGTTTGATTTCTTGAGAACAATCGGAGAAACATCCGTATGGCTCTTCTTCTTTTTGTGTATATTACAATCTTCTATGATGTAAATAGCCGAAAAGAGTCTATCAGCGAATTGAATGAGAGATTGGCACGCTGATTTAGCGAGCACTGCATTTGTCAAAATCACTGCCGTTTACGGACACATCAATGAAAACGGACGCTTTGTCCGTAATTGGCTTGCTTGAAAAATGGCGATTACGGACAAATCATCAAAAACGGGCGCTTTTCTTCAGTCGGATAGATGTCGTACATGTAGGGGTTCTTGTCCAAGAGGCGTTTTCCCCGGATTTTGTCTACTTTCAGGGGCACGCGACAATGCGAGGTTACGGACAAAATGTCGATTTTTGAAATCTGCCCGTAAAATCCGTTCAAAAGCAGCCTTCATAAACGAAGAAGCGCATGACAACAATGCGCTTCCGAAATTTTTTAGTCCAATTTTACCGCGGTTCCGCTGCACGTAACCATCAGCATCCCGTTGTCTGAGCCTAGAACTTCATAGTCCATCTTCACGCCGACAACCGCATCGCAGCCGCGTTTTTTGGCACGATCGGCTATTTCGTTCAAGGCTTCTTCGCGTGCTTCGACAAGTTCGTCTTCGTATCCTTTGGAACGTCCGCCGAAAACGTTGCGCAGGCCGGCACCGATATCTTTGAGAACGTTGATTCCGGTAATGACTTCGCCGAAGACGATGCCTTCGTATGAAGTGATTGTTCGGTTTTCAACGCTTGTCGTAGTCGTAACGATCATTATGATCACCCCTCTTTTGATTTCTTCGTGTATTATAGCCCACCTTGCGGGCAATTGGCAAAACATATGCTATAATAGGCGAATAATTTATATGGGGTGATTAGGTGATACTTTTAGTTATAGACGTTCAAAAGCTGATTATGACGGATGATTTGTATGATTTTGCTCGTTTTGAAAATACAGTCGGGAAACTGATTTGTGCAGCACGAGAGTCGGGCACTGAAGTCATTTACGTCCGCCACGATGATGGCGAAGGAGAAGAATTGACCAAGGGCAAGGCAGGTTTTGAAATTTATGACGGCTTTAAACCGCAGCCTGGTGAAAAAATCTTCACCAAAACCGTCAACAGCTGCTTTAAAGAAAGCGGCCTGCTTGAATATTTGCGAGAAAAACAAGTAAAAGAAGTTGCGATTGCGGGACTCATGACTGATTATTGCATCGATGCGACCGTCAAGTGCGGCTTTGAACATGGTTTTTCCATCATAGTTCCGAAGCATGCGAACACCACGACGGATAACGAATACATGACGGGCAAGCAAACATATGAGTATTATAACGGATTCATTTGGCAAGGGCGGTATGCGCACTGCATTTCGCCAGAGGAAACAATTGAGAGGATGAAACATTGAAAAAAGCGCTCTTGGTAATTGACATGCAAAACGTTTCGGTCGGGAAAAATCACGCTTCATACTTCAAGTATGATTGCGAAAAGCTGATCGGTGCCGTGAATGGAGTCATTGACGAAAATTCCGGAAATTTGGTCATCTACGTAAAAAATGTCATGAAGAAAAACCTGATTACAAGATTTTTCTATCCGTTTCATGCGTACCCGGACACAATGGAAGCAGAACTTGCAGACGAATTGAAAATCGTCTCCGATTACGTGATTGAAAAATACAGTCAGGATGCCTTTTCCAACGAACGACTCAATCAATTGTTGGACGCAAATCAGATCGAATGCGTTGAAGTCGTCGGCGTTGACGGCGGGGCGTGCGTGTCCGCGACCGCCATCGGAGCGGTTAAAGCTGGCTACGAGGTGATTTTCAGAAAAGAAGCAATCGGAACGATGTTTGTTGGCAAGATGAAAAAAAGATTGAGAAAATGGGAGATTTGCGAAGCATGATCGAAATCAGAACAATCGGATCTGAAAACAAGGAAGACATCAATATTTTAAATGAGCCGTTCAGCATGTTCGGGAAAATAATTTCCCGATATGAAGACGATAAGTGGACATATGAGCTCAAGTCAGGCGAAACTGAGGAAATGTGCTTTCCGGACGAAAATTACGATTACGATGCCATGAAAGACAGCATCTTTTCGGGCGCATATGATGGCCAGACTTGCGATTTTGCAGCCCGGCTTTTTCAAGTACATGTACTTGTACGATTTGAAGGTCAATCGCAAGTATCGGCGTCAAATCATTGGCAAGATGCTGATTGAAAAAGCAAAGCAGGTGGCTTCATCCAAGGAATATTGCGGCCTTTATACTCAAGGCCAGGGCAATTGAAATGCAGAGTTTTCACCTTGATTTTCTTACTGTTGATAAGTAACGAAGGCAGGGTGAGCAAGATTGACGACAATCGATTTTATATTGGAAAATGCCTCAGATTTGAAGCTGTAAGCAAAATAATTCCTTTGCCATTTGATTAGTGATAAAATTCAAGCGATGACATTTGAAGGAGGAATTTTTAATGGACGGGAAGATTAAGGTAACTAAGATCGGTAATAAATTAGGTTTCGTTCTTCCGGAAGAAATCGCTCAAAAGATGAAAATCTCGGAAAATGAAGAAGTCGAATATAAGCTCGTTGGCAGAAGAATTGTATTGGAACCGAGCGATGAAACGGGTTCGTTGGCACAAATGTTCAGAGAACATCCTGATGATTATGACACCGATACTGAACTGGTCGACAAAGGCGGGGCAGTCGGCGACGAATTATATTAAGAAGGGATACATAAGTATCGCAATCATGGTCAGCCTTTTTCGGGTTGGCCTTTTTTGAAAGCGTGCAAGGAAGCTTTCAAAATTATGGACCAAAGAGTTCTGTTTGCCCGTAACCGAGGGCTGCCTTTTTACGGGCAAATCTCAAAAAACGGCATTTTGCCCGTAATCGAGCTCTGCATTTTTCATCAACGCGAGCGCCATTTCCAAAAAAGCACAAAAAAACTCTCGCCGCAGCGACGAGAGTTCCCCCGTATCGGATACTCCATATCTCCTCTATCATACAATTTTTCAATGAAGCTTATCCTGGAGTTTATCCCCTAATCTGTCAACTCCCTTGACGGCGACAACGGTTCCCCCGATCAAAATGCCGCCGACAATTGCCGTTGAAAGCAGAACAACACGTAAAAGTCCTTTTACCATTTGCATCACCTACCCATGTTTAAGCGGGACATAATAAATGAAACAAGTGCTACCAATATAATCGCGCCAACAATTGACGGAATTATGGCCATCCCAGCAAGCTGGGGTCCCCATGACCCAAGGAGTGCTTCTCCAAGCGAAGAACCAATCAATCCGGCAATGATGTTGCTGAGCCACCCCATTGACTGACCTTTGCTCGTAATGGCACCTGCGATGGCACCGATAATCGCACCGACAATCAAAACCCATAACCAATGCATAGTGAATTCCTCCTTGCTTTATTTGACTTACCATATAACGCTAGGTTCCTAGGACCTACTGTCATTATATACGGAAACGCTTTCCATTACAAATAAAAACACTCATCAAAATAAAAACCACCAATAAACATTGATTTTTAAAAATGTTAACTTAACTATACTTTAGGTTGACAATTGCCGTGAAATACGCTCAAAAACGCCTGACGAACCGTACCGGACGTTTTTAAATTTCTTTGCGCCGGGGTCGGTCAGCGCATGAAAGTCTTTGCCTTTCAAAACATAAGCACTTTTTTACGTAGGGTTCTTTAGAATCATTTTACCCAAAAAACCGGACGAAAAAATTATTCCGATCAAAGGCGAAGCGGCACAGGCCAGGAAAAACGTGCTGAAAAATACAGTGGTTGGTTGATCAGCTGCCATTTGATGTTCAGTTACGGGCAAAGTTCCCATTTTCATCGATGCGTCCGTAAACGACAGTGATTTTGCTAAATGCAATCTGCTCAATCACTGCACCTGACCTCGGTTACGGGCAAAATGGGCGATTTTTGAGATTTGCCCGTAAAACCCAGCCCTCGGTTACGGGCAAAATGGGCGATTTTTGAGATTGCCCGTAAAACCCAACCCTCGGTTACGGGCAAAACGACGATTTTTGAGATTTGCCCGTAAAATCCAGCCCTCCATTACGGGTAAAACGACGATTTTTGAGATTTGCCCGTAAAACCCAGCCCTCCATTACGGGCAAAACGACGATTTTTGAGATTTGCCCGTAAAACCTAGTCTCCCGTTACGGGCAAAATGGGCGATTTTTGAGATTTGCCCGTAAAATCCAGCCCTCCGTTACGGGCAAAACGACGATTCTTGAATTCTGCCCGTAAAATTCCGGAACGCCGGTGAACGCCTTGCGTCAACGTGTTTTTTTACGGAAATTGTTGTTTTTCCGTGGATTTATCCCAAAGATTTCGGTTGCCTGAAAAATATATGCTATAATAAGCGGATAGTTCGCTTTATAATAATGAATGAATAAAGGGGGAATCTGCATGTGTCTGATTTGTGACCGAATTCAGATGATCAAAGATGAAGCCAATCCTTTCTTTGTCAAGGAACTTGAGACAGGGTACGTTGTTTTGGGAGACACGCAGCGTATCAAAGGCTATACGCTTTTTTTGTGCAAAAAGCATGAAACGGAACTTTTTGATCTGGATGAAGATTTTGCGGCAAAGTATATGAAAGAAATGATTTTTGTGGCCAAAGCCGTCAAAAATGCCTTTTGCGCGGACAAGATAAATTACGAGTGTTTAGGGCAAGGCGACGCCCATCTTCATTGGCATCTTTTTCCGAGACATGAGGGCGATCTTGGAAATTATGGCAATCACGGTAAAGGCCCGGTGTGGTGGCTTCCGATGGAGGAGTTTTACGCTGATGAGAATTGTCCGTCAAAAGAAGAACTGTTTGATTTGAAACAGCGTTTGAAAGCAGAGCTTGAGCGCATCGTCGATATTTCCGGAACGATTTTGAAAACGTCTCGGTTGACGCTCAGAGAGTTTGAACAAACGGATCTCGATGATTTTCATGAATATGCGTCAGTTGACGGCGTGGGGCAGATGGCCGGTTGGCTTCCTCATCAGGACAAGGATGAAACGCAACGGATTCTTGACATTTTCATTGGCGGAAGAGATACTTTTGCCATCGTAAAGGATGACAAGGTGATCGGTTCGGTCGGGATCAAAAAATTCAGTGCTGCCAAACTTGCTGCATTTTCCAATAAGAAAGGCTGCGAACTGGGCTTCGTCCTCTCCAAGGATTATTGGGGACAAGGGATTATGCCTGAGGCTGTCCGTCGCGTGATTGACTGGCTGTTTGAAGAACAGGGGATGGACTTCATTTCTTGCGAACACTTCGTAACGAACAGGCAGTCAAAAAGAGTTCAGGAAAAATGCGGGTTTAAGTACGTTAAAGATTCCGTGTATGAAACGAGCTATGGCAAAATTGAACAAGTCAAAGTCAACGTTTTGGAAAGAAAAGACTGGAAAGAGGGTGAAGCAAGTGGCAAGGCTTAGAAGAATTTTGCCGATCATCCTGATGATTTGGCCATATGTGTTCTTCGTTCATGAATATTTTGAATATAAGAATGCTCACAATTTCTTCACGTTGTACGTCATCTTGACGATTGTCGTTTATGTTTTGAATATCGTCAATGCGCTGACTTATCCGAAAGACAAGGTCAATGATCTTGCGTTTTATGACATGCTGATCAAGTTCGTGCACATTCCTTTTTTCCTGCTGATTTTTGGAATAGGTCTGCTATTGCTGTTTGCGATGGTCGTTCCGGCACTGATCTTTTTCAGTCCCTTAATGATAATGATTCTGGCAATCATCGACTATTTGCTGATGATAACTTCTTCGATGTACGGCATCAGCGCCGTTGTCAGATTGGAACAAAGCGGCAGGCTTGAAAAAGGCAAAGGATTGATTTACATCGTGCTGCATTTGGCATTTGTCGTTGATTTTTTGAGTGCCGTTTCGCTTTATCGACGGGTTCGGCGAAATTGAGAACAAGTGCTTGCATATCGCACGCCGACCGCTTAAAATTAGATTAGAGTACTCTAATTGGGGGTTGTGCTTATGTTAAATCGTGAAAAGGAAGGTTTGCTGACCGACATGTACGAAGGCCTTGAATATCAAGTCCTGGAGGATTTGTGCAATGAGTGGGAATTCGATAATGACGTGTCTGTCGGCAAGTTTGTTGAGCAACGCATCGATCGTCCGTTTCCAAGCGAAGAAGAAGCCTGCAAGATGCTTGACGTGCGCGTTTTTTGCGCTTGGATGGACAAGGATTGCGAGTTGGGCAAATACGAGGAGTTTATCAGGTCATCCAGCGACAAGGAGGACTCCGAGGCGATTTTGACCAGATGCAAAGAGGAACTGTGCGGTGATCTGTATTGTTTGCGCGCAAGACGTCTTTCGGGCGAATTCTTGGTTATTCGCAATACCGGTGACATCTATTCGTATACGCCGGGACTTTTTGAAGAAGAACTTGATTTGGACCTGGTCAAAAGACAGATTGATTCATTGGGTCAAGAGGATCTGCTTGTCGGATGCCTGTTTGATTTGAACAGGCTGGTTACGGTGGCGGCACATCGCTGCTATCCTGAACTGATTCAATATGTGATTCAGCATCAGGAAGATTATGAGCAGTTCGTTAAGGAAAAATATTGTTGAAAACGTCAAGCCTGAACTCGATCAGATGAGCTTAGGCTTTTAATTTTGGATTAAAGCATGATTTTGAAAGGAGCAATTGCAATGGCTGGAAAAACCGGCAATATTCTTGCGCTTTATGATGTGCTTTACAGACGCACGGATGAGGACCATCCGTTGACGATGCGCGAGATTCAGGACGAAATGGTCGAGATGGGATATAATTGCAGCGAAGACACGATTCTCAGACACATGCGCCTTTTAAGAGAATGGGACGTCGAAGTTGAAGGAAGCATGGGCAGAAATGCCAGATATTATCTTGGCAGTCGACTGCTGAAAAAAGAGGAACTCAAATTGATTGTTGATGCGATCAATGCTTCAAACTTTATCGGCAGAGAAATTGCGGACGAAATGGTGCAGAAGCTGAAAGAATTATTGAGCGAAAACCAGCGCGACTATCTTGACCGCAATGTTTTGGGGATGGTCAACAATAAAACCGAGAACCAAAAAATCTTGGACAACGTGGACAAGATTCAGGAAGCCTGCGATAAAAAAGTGCCGATCAGTTTTACCTACATGAAGTGGAACAAAGATCTGGAGCTCGTCCCTAAAAGCGACAAAGCAGAAATCGTCAACCCGTGGAGCCTGATCTGGGCAGACGATCGCTATTACCTTTATGCGATCAAAAATAAATGCGGAAAACTGGTTGAACGCCATTACCGCGTTGACAAAATGACTGATATCAAGCTGTTGAAGGATCAAACACGCGAAGGCATGGTCAAGGTGCGCGAAATTTGTCCCAATACTTACGTTTCAAGAAGAATGGGCATGTTTACCGGAGAAGAACGAAAGATTACCGTTGCGGCAAGCGAAGAAATGGTCGGACCGATCATCGATCAGTTCGGAAAAAACATCAAGGTTTGCGCAAATCCTGACAAGACTGACAAAAGCAACGAACTTCTGATCGAATTTTATGCCGTTCCTTCAATCATCTTGCTGGGATGGCTCGTCGGTCTTGGCGAAATTGAAGTAATCGGGCCAAAAGAGGTCAAAGAAGACATGATCAGTCTGCTCAAGAAAACGTCTGCCAGGTATGATCGGCAAGGATGACGCTGCGCATCAAAAGTTATTGCGGGGAAGAAAAAATGAAAATTTATCATGGGATGCAGGCGATTGTCGAAGAACAATTCGCTTTGGATTATAATTGCC
>PPYE01432995.1_pt1 | contig 22044 bp, 19 predicted proteins | sample 1559881 | NCBI WGS metagenome assembly PPYE01 (sample SAMN08240022, study PRJNA423297) | Human gut metagenome, whole genome shotgun sequencing project.
GGATATGGGAATACTGTCCCTTCACGGTGTCCAGATACTGCCGCAGGACGGTCTCGCGGCTCATGGCGTTCACCAGCGACACCTCCATGCCGGACAACTGGATGTCAGCGGGCATGAGGTCCACGCCCTCCGGGTGGTGCAGGATGCCCTCGCCGGGTTTGATCGGCTCGTCCATCAGGATACGGCCCATCGCGTCGGACAGGGTAAAGGGCAGCTTGTCCGGCTGCGGGTTGCCCAGGCTGATGGTAAGGCTGGCCTGCGGGTCAGCGTCCACCAGCAGCACCTTCTTCCCGGCCTGGGCCAGCCCGATGCCCAGGTTCGCGCAGGTGGTCGTTTTGCCGACGCCGCCCTTCTGGTTGGCAACGGCGATGATTTGCGTGTTCATCGTATTTCACCTCGTTTCTGTTGGTCGTGTTTGGTTCTGGAAATAGAAAAAGCCGCCACTGCTTTCTTGAAAAAAAGAGTGACGGCTTTTTCTAATCCCGGAACGTCGGTCCCCGGAAATGCAAAAAGCGCCCAGCTGGAACGCTGAACGCTTTCGCAATAAAATCATATTCATTTGTTCAGATTGGGTCAAACTCTGCCAAACCGATTTTGCATAAAATTTCAGAGGGGCAAAAAAGCAAAAATGATCTCTTGGGATGGAGCGGGGGCAAAAAAGTTGTCCTATGATTTAACCCATTAGCCCCCGTTTTGGGGGTGGTTGTCCTTAATTTAACCCATAAAAAATGGTTCAAAACGGGTCAGACTATGCCAAAACAGGGCAAACAATCTGAAAAGGAAAAACCCCGAAAACCGCATGGTTTCGGGGTTTTTGAGCTGTTTTGAACAGCAGAGCGCGGGCGATGCCGTGACGGATCGCACCAGCCTGGCCGGAAACGCCGCCGCCGCTTACGGTGCAGACAACGTCGAACTGACCAGCGGTGTTGGTTACTTCAAATGGCTGGCGGACAATAACCTTCAGGGTGTCCAGGCCGAAGTAATCGTCAATATCTCTGTTGTTGATGGTAACTTTGCCGGTGCCCGGGTAGAGTCTTACTCTGGAAACGGAGTGTTTTCTTCTGCCGGTGCCGTAGAAGTATGCTTTAGATTCGTACATAATTCATTGTCCTCCTTCCGAATTAGAGCTGTTCTGGCTTCTGAGCAGCGTGGTTGTGCTCGCTGCCTTTGTAGATTCTGCAGCGGGTCAGAGCCTGTCTGCCGATGGTGGTGTCCGGGATCATACCCTTGACAGCCAGCATCATGGCCTTCTCCGGGTTCTCTTTCATCAGCTTGTCATAGCGGATGGCTTTCATGCCGCCGATCCAGCCGGAGTGATGATAGTGAACCTTCTGGGTCAGCTTTTTGCCGGTGAGGACTGCTTTCTCAGCGTTGATGATGATGACGTGGTCGCCGCAGTCAACGTGTGGGGCAAAGATTGGTTTATGTTTGCCGCGCAGCAGGTCGGCAGCTTTGGCAGCGGTGCGGCCCAGCGGCTTGTCTGCAGCGTCGATCACATACCATTTACGGGTAATGTTCTGTGCTTTTGGCATTGTTGTAGACATTGATTGGTACCTCCTGTTTCAAATGTATCGAATACAATTTATACCATCGGTTTTCCGCAAAAATCCAATGATGACAAATCAACGCTCTCTATTATATCCAATTGCAAAAAGCTTGTCAAGGGCTTTGTGGCCGAAAATTTAATTTATAGCCCTCTCTCTCTTAAAATCTCTCGTTTTTGCTCGTTTTCTCTCCCTCACTCATTTTCCATTTCATCTTTTTACTGAAACTTTACGCAAAAGCATCGCCGCTGCTTGGCAGTTATCCACAAAAGAAGCCCCACCGCCTCCAAAGGAAGCCGGTAGACAAACATCCCGCTTTGTGCTATGCTGGGCCTGACAAACTTTTCCCAAAAGGAGGTCCGCCCATGAAAAAGCTGCTCACCGCCATCCTCGGCTACGCCATCATCCTGCTGCTGATCCTCGCCGTCCTTGTTCCTCTCACCCTGTTTTGCGGCGGGCTGATGCGGCTGCTGGGCTTTACCTATGACAGCCCCGGCAGCTTTCTGCTGTTCTTTCTCTCCTGCGCGGCCTGTGGCTTCCCGCTGGAGATTTTCTCCAAAGCCTTTCCCAAGGCGATGCGCACGCTGGGACTGCTGGGCACCCGCGGGGAGAAAATTCTCTTTCTCATCCTCGACGCCGCCTCCACCACCGTCGTCATGCTGGTCATCGACGACCTGATGGACAGCGTCCACGCCACCGACCTTTCCATTCTGGCGGTGGCGGTCGCGCTGGCCTTCCTCTCGCTGGACAATCGGGAGAAACAGAAGCCGACAGAATAAGCACACAACCAAAAATCCCCTTCCACGCTGTGGAAGGGGATTTGTTAATAAAGGATTGCTGGATTAGCCGCGTTCGTCGCTGGTGCCGTAGCCGCCGCTGGGACGATCTTCGCCCTCATCCGAAGCCGAGTCGTTGGTGCCGTAACCGCCGCCGCCCGAGACGCTGACGTCCACCGTGATGGTCTGATACTCACCGGTGTTGACGTCGGTCGCCGTGATGGTGATGGTCGCATCGCCCGGCCCTACGCCGGTGACCATGCCCTCATCGTCCACCCGCGCGACGTTGCGGTCGCTGGAGCTGCACTCCACGGTGACCTCGCCTTCCGGGCGGTCGACATACAGGTCGATCAGCTTGGTGTATCCGGACTCAACCTCCATGTAGGACTGCGCCGCATACAGGCCCAGGTCGCCCTCATAGCCGCCCTGCTCCTCGTTGCCCTGCTGGGTGTTGTCCTGGGTGTTGTCGCCGGTCTGGGTATTGTCGCCGGTCTGGCCGGAGCTGCTGCCTCCGCCGCTGCCCAGTACGGTAACGGTGGTCTGTGCGGAGCTGCCGTCCGCCGCGGTGGCGGTGATGGTGACGTTGGTGGTCTGGGAGAGCGAGACGATGGTGGTGACATAGCCGTTGTCGTCGACATCCGCCACTCTCGGATTGCTGGAGGACCAGCTGAGCTGTGTTCCCGCCGGGTTGACCGAGTACTGCAGCTGCCCCTCGTCGCCCGGATTGAGTGTCAGCGGGTTGATGGTCAGGCTGACGCTTCCGGTCTGCTCGTTCTGGCTGCTCTGCTCCTGTACCGTGATGGTGCAGGAGGCCTGCAGTCCGCTGGCAGTGGTGGCGGTCAGCACCGCCTGACCCGCCTGCTGGGCGGTGACGGTGACCTCGGTGCCGCTTGCGCTGCTTGGAACGCTGATTGCGCCGCTGCTCGCACTCCAGGTGATGTCGCCCACATCCGCGCCGCTTGGGGTGACGGTCAGGCGGACATTCTGGGTCTGGCCCGCGGTCAGGGTCAGGCTGGTCTGGGCAAAGACGATGCCCGGATTCTCGGTCGAGTTGCCCGAAACGGTGACCGCGCAGGCCGCGCTGATCTTGCCGTCCGAGGAGGCGACGGTGATATTGGCTGTGCCGGTGTTGACGCCGGTGAGCTGCACGCTGTTGCCGCTGCCCTCGATGCGCACGATGCTGTCGTCGCTGCTCTTCCAGGTCAAGCTGGCCTGTGCGTCGGCAGGTTCCAGGGTGGCGGTCAGCGTCTGGGTGCTGCCCTGCTGCAGGTTCAGCGAGGTGGAGCTTAAGGTAATGCCGGTCAGCTCCGTTCCGCTGCCGGTGACGTTGATGGTGATGTTGTCGACATAGCCGCCATCGTCCGCCGAAGCGGTGATCTGGGTGGTACCCGCTCCCACCGCGGTGACGACGCCGGTGTTCTTATCCACCGTCGCGACCGAGGTGTTGCTGGAATCCCAGGTGCAGGTCTTAATCTCCGCATCCGCCGGGGTGACCGAGGCGGTCAGGGTCGCGGTCTGGCCAACCTCCAGGTTGATGGTGCGGTCACCGTCGATGGTGATACCCTTGACCTGGCCCAGCTTCGCCGCGTATTCCGCCGCGCTGGCATAAACTGCCGGATAGTATGCGTCCTCGTTGACCACTGCCTGGTCAACATCCACTTTGCTGTCCTCCCCGTCGCGCACCCGTCTTGCCACAACGACAAAGCGCGCTTCCTTAAATTCGTATGTACAGGTGGAGAGGGTCAGCAGCTCGTCGCCGTACTCGACATCGACCGAGGTATCAAAGAGGCTGCGGCGGCGCACTTCGTCAACAAAGGCGTTGAACTCCTCCTCGTTCTCCGCGTTTACGAAGTGGTTGTACTGAAAGACATCTCCGTTGTCGTGCTCGGGCAGGGTGTTGACGATGAAGGCCGCAAAGATCTTGTACTCGCCCTCCTCGTACACGCTGTCAAAGTCGATGAGCGGGTGCTCCTTGTAGAAGGAGAGCTGCTTATATTTGGTCAGGTCGTTGAACATCTGACCGTCGTTGCGGATGTTGTGTCCGTAGATAATCAGATTGGTGCTGGGGGTCTTGACGTCGCACTCGTAGTCGATGTACGGGGTGCCGTAGTAGTCGTACTCCTTATTGAAGCCCAGGCGGTGGTAGTAGTCGTTGTCCGAGGTCTGCACAACCGGGAAGTTGACGTTGGTGCCCTCGATCTGCAGCCATCCCTTGATGTCCTCATTTTCCAAATAGAACGGATAGAACTTGGCCAGGTAGTCGTTGGGGTAGCCCTCGATGTTGGAGACGTTGATCTTGCCCTCGGCCACATCCTTCTCCGCCTGCTCCATCTGGCTCTGCAGGGTGGCCAGATTCTCCTGCGACTTTTTGTTCTGCGCGCCGAAGTCGACCAGGTAGAACACCGAACCGCAGAAGACCAAAACGCAGACCCACAGCAGAATCTTGCGCACCTTCTCAAAGCCGACGTCGTCCTTGTTGGGGAACAGCCGGTACAGAATGCCCTTAAAGCCCTTGGGTGCTTTGGAAGCCGGCGCGTCCTGCTCCTGCTTCTTTTTTTTGCCCCTGCGCTTCTTGCCGGCGACGGCGGTGGTGGCCGCCGCTGCCAGGGCCGCGTTCTGCGGCACGACCTCCATGCCCTGCAGCACCGCTTCCTCTGCGTCGCAGCTGTTCTGCGGCGCCTGCGGATAGCTGTCCGCCAGCTTTCTGGCCATGTTGAACAGCCGCGCCACCGCGTCGGCGGTCATCTGGGTGAGCGACCGGTAGTTGCCCGCGTCCAGCTCCTGCATCAAACAGCGGCCGTTTAAAACTGCGGCGATATACGCCTTTCTTGTCTTGACGGCGGCGTTTGGCAGGGTGACGCTCAGGCCCATCAGGTCCTTTTGCTCCTGCTTGGAGGCGCCCAGCGCCATCGCCGCGGCGACATTGGCGCTGACCGGCCCGAAGGTCTTGCCGATTTTATCGTTGATCCCCAGCTTTTCCAGGTCCATCTCCTCGGGGCGGCAGCTGTAGGTGGAAGCCACCAGCTTGCCCTCCTTGTCGGCGTTGCCAAAGCGCTTGGCCGCAAGCCCTGCCGAACCGGACTCCGCAAAGGCAAGGCGGATATTCTTTTTGGCGCACTTGGCCATCACCGCGTGCTCGATGCTGTTGACGTCAATGCCGTAGACGCAGTCGCCCAGCCGCTCGGTCACCGCCTGCAAAGCGGCGGTGCAGCGCTGTGCCGCCTTGCTGCGGTCGGCGCTGTTGTCGCAGATGCGCACGATGACCTCCGACTTTTTGGGGTAGACCGCTACACAGGGGCTCTGGGCGTCCAGCAGCTCGGCCAGCGCCTGCTCCACCTGGGCAGCGTCCATCTCCATCACCCGCGCCACACGCACCACGCAGGGGGAGGCGCTTGCCTTTTTGAGGATCTGGAACAGGTAGCTGAAGAACAGGCTGATCTGCTCCTCCGGGTCGGAGGGCATCACCACGATGTGAAAGCCCTCCCCTGCAGCCTCAAAGCCGGGCAGCGCCGACTGATGGCAGGGGAACACCCTTGCGCCCTGCGGCAGCAGGGCAAGCTGCTGCGCCTGCTCCTGCGAGAGCTTCTGGCGCTTGACCAGGTGCTTCATCGCGCCCTCGTTTGGCTCCAGCTCCCGCTGGCAGACCTGCGCCACCGCCTGGATGCAGGCGGCGTCCTGCTGCAGATTGCCGGAGAGCGGACAGAGGATCAGCGCGTCCGGCTGCGCGCAGTTTTGCAGCGCTTTCAAAAAGTCGCCGGCGTCCCGAACCGAAAGCGGCTCGGGCTGATAGCCCAGGACCTGCATCTCCTTTTCCATATAGGGCGACGCAAGCAGTCCTGAAGGTCTTGTGGCATCGGCCCCAACTACATAAACTTTCAATATATCCACCTCAATTTACAGCTTCGGTCTTTTCTAGGAGGCCGAAGAATTCCTAAAAAAATGATAATACAAATGCCGTGCTGTTGCAAGCGGTAAATCCTGCTTGGCGCAAGAATCTTTGCCAAAATTACGAGTTGGAGATGTTCAGCAGCTCGATTCCCTCGATTGCCCGGGCAATCAGCGCCTCGGCGTCCATCTGCTCCTCCGCCAGCTTGACAAATTTCAGCTGGGGCTTGGTGCGCGGGTGCTTTGGCGTAAAGACGGTGCAGCAGTCCTCATAGGGCAGGATGGAGGTCTCAAAGGTGTCGATCTTGCGGGAGGTCAGGATGATCTCGTCCTTGTCCATGCCGATCACCGGGCGCAGCACCGGCATGTCGCAGGCCTCGTTGGTGCAGGCGATGGCCTGGATGGTCTGGCTGGCCACCTGGCCGACGCTCTCGCCGGTGATCAGCGCCTCGCACTCGTTCTGGCGCGCCACCCGGCAGGCAATCTTCATCATGTACCGGCGCATGATGATGGTGAACAGATCCTCCGGGCACTGGTCGCGGATGGCCTCCTGGATCTCGGTGAAGGGCACGATGTGCAGCTTGATGCGCCCGCAGTAGGAGCACATCTTCTGCGCCAGGTCGATGACCTTCTGCTTGGCGCGCTCGGAGGTGTACGGCGGGGAGACAAAGTGGATGGCCTGGATCTCCAGTCCGCGCTTTGCCATCATGTAGCCGGCCACCGGGCTGTCGATGCCGCCGGAAATGAGCAGCATGGCCTTGCCGCCGCTGCCCACCGGGATGCCGCCCGCGCCCTTGATCTGGCCGCCATGGACATAGGCCGCAAAGTCGCGCACCTCCACCATCACCACCAGGTCCGGCTCATGCACATCCACCGACAGGTGCGGGTACTGCTCCAGCAGATATTCCCCCACCTCCGCGCAGATGGCCGGGGACTTCAAGGGGAAGGTTTTGTCCGAGCGCTTGGCCTCCACCTTAAAAGTCGAGACGCCTTCCAGCTCCTCCTTTAAATATGCGGCAGCGGTGCGTTTGATGACTTCGATGTCCTTTTCCACCACGCAGGCGCGGGTGAGAGCGGCGATGCCGAACACCTTCTGCAGCCGCTCCACCGCCTCGTCCAGGTCATAGTCCTCGCGGTCCGGCTCCACATAGATGGTGGACTGGGCCTTTTTGAAGTGGAAGGACCCCACCGGCATCAGCTTGCGGCGGGCGTTTTTGATCAGGCGGTCCTCAAATGCGTGGCGGTTTAAGCCCTTCAGGGCGATCTCTCCGTCTTTGAGCAGGATAATTTCTTTCATATCTTGACAAACTCCTTTGGGTGTATCAGTCGTGTTCTGTTCCTTTTGTCCCTAGCGGCGGAAGCGCTTCAGCGCCTCGCTGACCGCCTCCAGAAAGACGGGGACCTCGTCGAGGGTGTTGTACCGGCCAAAGCTTAAACGGATGGCGCTGTCGGCGCGCTCACGCGCAAGGTCCATCGCCAGCAGCACATGGCTTGGCTCCCCCTTGGCGCAGGCCGACCCGCTGGAGACATAGATTCCCTTCTCCTCCAGAAAATGGAGCATGATCTCGGAGCGCACCCCCAAAGCGGAGAAATTCAGAATATATGGTGTCGAGTCCGCGGGGGAATTGATGCAGATGTCCGGCAACTTTGTCAAACCCTCCAAAAGCGCGCCCCGAATTTCGGTCACTCTTTTGTGATTTTCCTCCCGCTCCGCCATCAGCAGGCTGGCCGAAAGGCCCATGGCGCACAGGTTGGCGATCGGCTCGGTGCCGGGGCGCACATTCTTCTCCTGCCCGCCGCCAAAGCTCACCGGGCGAAAGCGGCTGCCCTTTTTGATGTACAAAGCGCCGCAGCCCTTGGGGGCGTAGATCTTGTGTCCGCTCACGGTGAGAAAATCGACGTCCAGCGCTTTTCCGACCTTGAGCGGCTCCTTGCCGAAGGCCTGCACCGCGTCGCAGTGGATGAGCAGGCGGGGGTAGGCTTTGCGCAGCTGGCGGCAGACCTGCCCCACCGGCAGGATGCTGCCCACCTCGTTGTTGACCGCCATCATCGAGACCAGCACCGTCCTGCCGTCCACCGCGTCCAGCACCTGCTGGGCGGAGATTCTGCCCTCGTGGTCCGGTTTCAGGCGGACAATCTCCCACCCCTCGCTCTCGAGGAAGGCGACGGTGTTGAGCACTGCGTCATGCTCGATGGCGGTGGTGACAATCCGCCTGCCTGCGCGCTGCTGCGCCCGCGCTGCGCCCAGAATGGCGAGGTTGTCCGCCTCGGTGCCGCCGGCGGTGAAGTAGATTTCTCCCGGCTGGCAGCCCAGCGCCTGCGCCATCTGCGCGCGCGCCTGTTCCAAACGCTGCTGGGCGGCAAAGCCCTTGCGGTGCAGCGAGGAGGGGTTGCCGTAGCAGTCGGTGAGCATCTCATAGACCAGCTTGGCCGCTTCCTCCCGGGTCCGGGTGGTAGCGCTGTTGTCGTAGTAAATTTCCCGCGTCAAAAAACACACTTCCTTTTATCTTAAAAAACAATTGTCCATGTCGCTCCTAGCCCTCCCCTTTCCGCTAAAGGAGAGCAATCTTCTTTATTATACAGCATCCACCGCCTTCTTGGCAAACCGTTGCGGCGCCTTTTTACAGTATTTTTACAGCAAGCCGGTAAAATTGCCCCCTGAGACTAAAAATTTACAAAACACCGCATATTTGTGCCTTTGCTTTGCCGGGCAAATCGGCTATAATAGAATTAAATGCGGCCTCTTTCGCCGCGATTTTTAAAAGAAGGATGTTATACTGCTCTATGGCGATCAACCCCTTTATGCGCGCCGCCCTCAAGGCGCTCTCCTACCCCGAGATTCTGGACAAGAAAAACGGCTACCGCCTGCAGCGCGCCGCCGTCAACGCCTCCCACCCGCATGTGCTGCGCCCCTTTTATAAGATCTGGGACCACCACATCCTGGCCAGCGACCACGAGGTGCCGGTGCGCGTCTTCTCCCCCGAAGTGGAGGGGGTGTTCCCCATGCTGCTGTTCTTCCACGGCGGCGGCTGGGTCACCGGCAACATCGACTCCTACGACAAGGTTTGCACCAACATGGCCCGCCTGACCCGCCACATTGTGGTGTCGGTGGACTACCGCCTGGCCCCCGAGCACCGCTTCCCCGCCGCGCCCGAGGACTGCTATCTGGCCGCGCGGGAAATTTTCTCCCAGTGCCACCTGTTCGGCATCACGCCCGACGACATCACCCTGATCGGCGACAGCGCGGGCGGAAACCTGGCGGCGGTGGTCTCGCTGATGGCGCGGGACCGCGGGGAATTCATGCCCCGCCAGCAGATTTTGCTGTACCCAGCCACCAACAACGACCACACCGAAAACTCCCCCTTCGAGTCGGTTCACACAAACGGCACCGACTACCTTTTGACCAGCAAGCGGATGGTCGACTACATGAAGCTCTACCGCTCCGGCGACGACGACCTGCAAAACCCCTACTACGCGCCGCTTGTCAGCAAGGATTTGAGCCGCCAGCCCCGCACCCTCATCATCACCGCCGAATATGACCCGCTGCGCGACGAGGGCGAGGCCTACGGCATCAAGCTGGCGCAGGCCGGGAACGATGTGGAAATCCACCGCATCCACGACGCGCTGCACGGTTTCATGTCCTTAAGCCCCGGCTTTAAACCGGTCAAAAAAACCTATCAGTATATCAATGCCTTCCTTTCCGGGAAGGAAGGCGGCTTTGGCCAGGTGCTCTCCGAGACCTTTGGAGACACCCGGGGTCAAAGCGGGGATTCCCCAAATCCCGATCAAAATACGTCAGATTAAAATTAAAAGAGGTGAAGGAGCTTGCGCGATCAGTCACCCGATTGGACAAGGCTGGATAACGCAGCCAAAATTTTTCCGCCCACCAGCAACAAGCAGGACACCAAGGTCTTCCGCTTTGCCTGCCAGCTCAATGAGTGGGTGGAGCAGGACATTCTGCAGCAGGCCACCGAAAAGACATTGGAGACCTTTCCCATCTTCCGCAGCGTGCTCAAGCACGGGCTGTTCTGGTACTACCTGGAAAAGACCGAGCTGGTGCCGGTGGTGGAGCCGGAATACCGCCCGCCCTGCGGGCAGATCTATGACCCCAGCAGCCGCAATCTATTGTTTGAGGTCACCTGCTGGCGCAACCGCATCAACCTGGAGGTCTACCACTCGCTGACCGACGGCACCGGCGCGCTGCAGTTTTTAAAGACGCTGGTCTGCAACTATCTGGCCATCAAGTACCCGCAGCTGCTGCCCGACCTGCTCCCGGAGATCGAATACGACGCCTCCACCGCCGAGCGGGACGAGGACAGCTTTTTAAAATACTACGACCCCCACCAAAAGGCCCGCCGCACCAAAAACGAGCGTTCCTGCCAGCTCAAAGGCGCCCGGGTGCCGGAGGGGCGGCTCAAAATCATCGAGGGCATCATGCCGGTGAAGGAGGTGCTGCGGCTCTCCAAAAGCTACAACACCACCCTGACGGTGCTGCTGACCTCGATGATGCTCATTGCCTTTGCCCAGGAAATCCCGCTGCGCAAAAAGAAGCGCCCGGTGGTGCTGGATGTGCCGGTCAACCTGCGCAACTACTTCCAGTCCGAGACCGCGCGCAACTTTTTCGGCGTCATCAAAGCCGGCTACAACTTTTCGCAGGGGCCGGGCACGCTGGAGGAGGTCATCGCGCACGTCAGGGAGGTCTTTGCCCGGGAACTGACCGCCGAGCAGCTGGGCGCGCGGATGGCCGCCCTCTCCAAGGCGGAGCACAACCTTGTCACCCGCGCCATCCCTCTGGTGCTCAAGGACCCCATCCTGCGCATCGCCAACGCCTTCAACGAATCCTGCATGGCAGGCAGCATCTCCAACATCGGCAAGGTCACCCTGCCCGAAGCGGCGGTTCCCTTTGTCAACCGGTTCGACGTCTTTGTCAGCACCGACAAGCTGCAGGCCTGCGTCTGCTCCTTCGGTTCCCAGCTGACCGTCAGCTTTACCTCCGCCTTCCGCAGCACCAACGTGCAGAAAAACTTTTTCCGCCAGCTGACCCAGGCGGGCATCCCGGTGGAAATTCAGTCCAACAAGCTGGAGGATGATCTGCGATGAAATTCTGTGAAAAATGCAGGGTCTATGTCCCGTCCACCCGCGAGCACTGTCCGCTGTGTCAGGGACGGCTGACGCAGGCGCAGGACAACGGACAGCCCCACTATGACGACGAAATCTTCCCCTATCTGCCCACCATCTATCACCAGCACAACCTGCTCATCCGGGTGGCGCTGTTTGTGTCGGTGGCGGCCTGTGTGCTGTGCCTGGCGCTCAACTTTCTGCTGACGCCGCACAACTGGTGGTCGCTGTTTGTGCTGGCAGGGGTGGGAGCCGGCTGGCTGACGGTGGCGCAGGCCATCCGCAAGCGCAGCTCGTTCTGCAAGCATGTGCTGTATCAGGTGGTCACCCTGGCGCTGCTGGCGGTGATCTTTGACCTGATGACCGGCTTTCTGCGCTGGTCGTTCGACTACGTCATCCCGGCGCTGTGCGCTTTTGCGATGATCGTCATCGGCATCACCGCCATCATCCGCCGCCAGCACATCACCGACTACATCATCTACATGGTGCTCTCCTCGGTGTTCGGCATTGTCCCGCTGCTCTTTTTGCTGCCCGGCTGGACCACCGTCACCTGGCCGACGGTGCTGACCGCCGCCGCAGGCATCATCTACTTAGCGGCGCTGCTGCTCTTTGTCGGGCGGGACACCTGGCGCGAGCTGCGCCGCCGGCTACATCTGTAAGGAGCAATTGTCATGAAAAATTATCTGCGCACCCACCCTGCCCTCAGTCTGTGCGGGCTCTGCTGCGCTTTGTGTCCCATTCACCAGATGCAAAACGGCTGCCCCGGCTGCGGCGGAGGGGCGGGGCACCAGTCCTGCTCCATCATCCAGTGCAGTCTGGAACATGGCCGCCCGGAGTTCTGCGCACAGTGCGCCGAATTTCCCTGCCAAAGGCTGGCCGAAGCTGTGCAGTACGATTCTTTTCTTCCCCACAGCAACCTGCTTGCCAATCTGCAGCGAGTGCGCGAGAGTGGCCCTGAGGACCTGCTGGAGGAGCTTTCCACGCGGGAGGGCCTTTTGCTGTGGCTGCTGCAAAACTGCAATGACGGGCGGCAGAAGACGCTGTTCTGCACTGCAGCAAACCTGCTGCCGCTGGATGTGCTCGAATCTGCCGTCCAGCAGATCCGCCAGCAGACTGAGCAGGAAACCGACCTTAAAAAGAAAGCGGCCCTTTCAAGATCCGCCTTGCAGGCGGTTGCCAGCGGCTGCGGAATTTCTCTCAAGCCGCACAAGAAAAAGCCGTAACCCAAACCGCTTGCCCTGCGGGGCAGGATCTGCTATAATCTTGAAAACAACACCTCAACATGGAAAGGCAGAAAAATATGGCAAAAGTATTCTGGAAAGGCTCCACCCTCCTGGCGCCCGTTCCCCCCACCATGGTCAGCTGCGGCACAATGGAAAAGCCGAACATCATCACCGTGGCCTGGACCGGCATCGTCAACTCCCAGCCCCCGATGACCTACATCTCGGTGCGCCCCAGCCGCTACTCCTACGAGCTCATCAAACAAAGCGGCGAATTCGTCATCAACCTCACCCCAGCAACCCTGGTGCGGCAGGCGGACTGGTGCGGCGTCAAATCGGGCCGGGAGGTCGATAAGTTTGAAGCCTGCAAGCTGACCCCTCTTAAGGCCAACCAGGTGAGCGCGCCGCTCATCGCCGAGTGCCCGATCAATCTGGAATGCCGGGTCAGAACCGTCACCCCGCTGGGCAGCCACGACATGTTCCTGGCCGACATCGTGGGCGTGAACGTCGACGAGCAGTATCTGGACGAAAACGGCAAGCTCTGCGTGGACCAGTGCAACCTTGCCTGCTACATGCACGGGGAATATTTTGCGCCGGGCAAAAAGCTGGGCACCTTTGGCTACAGCGTTCGCAAGAAAACGAAGCGCCGTCCGGGCCCCCGCGAAAAAAAATCGCAAAAAAAATAATTTTTTTTGCAAAAAGGTGTTGACAACCGCTCAATCCAATGTTATAATAACACTCGTGATTCGCGGATATGGCGGAATTGGCAGACGCGCTAGATTCAGGTTCTAGTGAGGTTACACTCATACAGGTTCAAGTCCTGCTATCCGCACCACAAAAAGAAAGGCTTCGACCGTAAGGTCGGAGCTTTTCTTTTTGTCCCGGAGCGGTCAGGACTTGAACCTTTTCAAGCTCCTGCTATCCGCACCACAAAAAGAAAGCTTCAACCGTAAGGTTGGAGCTTTTCTTTTTGTCCTGGGGTGGTCAGGACTTGAACCTTTTCAAGCTCCTGCTATCCGCACTACAAAAAAGAAAGCTTCGATCGTAAGGTCGGAGCTTTTCTTTTTTGTCTCGGCTGGTCGATACCCCGCCCGCGCCATCCAATTTGTACAGGTCCGCCGGTTTTGTTGCCTGCGGACCTGTTTTTGTATCGTCACGAAACTTCCGCTATCCCGACCTGCCCGTCAGCTCCCCTGTACAATACCCTCGTCCCATCGTTGGAGACGGTGTGAAAAGAACCGTTTTCATACAGGTCGTAGCTCTCCAGCGCCAGCTTGCCAACCACCGCAAAATCAGCCGTATCGTAGACCCACACGCCCGCATCGTCCCCCGCGACGGCATATCTTCCGTCCGCACTAAAGCGGAGATTGTTTTTTTGCAGGTCGGACGCCAGCTCAATTTGCTGCCACTCTCCCGACGCAAAGTCGTAGGCCCACAGCGGCTGGGAGACATCTCCATCCACCAGGCTGGGACGCAGCACCACCTTCTCGCCCCAACGCTCCAGCGTGTGGCTGCCTTGCTGCTGCGCCAGCGCCTCCCCATTCTTCAAGTCAAAGATGACGCTGGTGTTGCGGTGATCCTCATCCAGCAGCTTCACCCATGCCCTGCCGTCTCCCAAGTACGCCAAGTCCACAATTCCCTCCATCGCAAACTGCTGCATCCCTTCCGCGCTCCTCCAGTACAGCGCGTCCTTCTGCGGGCTGCTGTAGAGAAGATTCCCTTCCCCAAAGGCAAACCGTTCCCCCATCGTTTCGTCCAAGGCGACCTCCTCCGCTCCAGTCACCACCACGCCGCGCTCCCGGTCAGCCGCGCAAAAATCCGGCGGGAGGTTGCCCTGCAGTTCCTGCCAGCTCCCCGCCGTCACGCTTTCCAGCGGCGACAGCTCTGCATCGTACCGGTCGACCTGCACCGCGCCGCCGTCAGCTGAACGGGAAACCACGCAGTATTCCCCTTCGCTCCAACGCGCGTACAAAACCACCTGCTGCGGGCTGAACGCTTCCTGCAAAGGCTCCTCCTTCCCACAACCGGTCAAGGCAAACAGCAATCCCAAAATCAACAGCCAAACCGCTCTCTTCATCCTTTTCTCCTCCTTTTCAAGCTGAATCGAAATGCTTCTTTCTCTCAGGATACCAAAATTTTCTCCTAAAATCAATCCGACATTTGAACAAAGAAAGTTGCCGACAGACAGCTAAATATACGAAAATCCTTGACATCCTCCCCTCCCCGCCCTATAATAAAACAAATCATTCCGCCAAGGCAGAACGATTTTCACTTTTACAATTTCTGGGAGGGAACGAAATGGACAGATTAAAACTGGTGCTGCCGACCGCAGCCGACGAGCAGGCAATTTGGGATTATCGCGAGGAGTTTTTGAATAATAACGACCAGCATCTGGACGGCACAGGGGGCCTTGCCGACGCCCAGGACTTTACCGGATGGTACCGGAAAAATCTGGCCTACCGCTCGGAGGAAACAACCCCGCCCGACAAGGTTCCCGCCTCCACCTACCTGGCGGTCCTGCAGGAGACCGGGGAGCTGATCGGCATGATCGACATCCGCCACCGCTTAAACGAAGGGCTGCTCAAGTTCGGCGGCCACATCGGCTACAGCGTGCGCCCCTCCCGCCGGCGGCAGGGCTACGCCGTCGAGATGCTTCGGCTTGGGTTGGAGGAGTGCCGCAAGCTCGGCATCGACCGGGTGCTGCTCACCTGCGACAAGACCAACATCGGCTCGGCCAAAACCATCCAGCACAACGGCGGCGTGTTGGAAAACGAGATCGAAACGCCCGACCGCATCACCCAGCGGTACTGGATAAAGCTGTAAAAACCGCATCGAGGCGGCGTCCTGTTGGACGCCGCCTCGATTTCTTTTTCCGGAGCTTATCTGCCCCGGTGCTTTTCCTTCTTTTTCTTTTGTTTGAGCAGGAACTTTCGCTCCTTTTCCTCCTCCCGTTTTTCCCGGGCTCCTGCCTTTCTCTGCGCTTTCCACTGCTCCTGCTGCAGCTTCAAAGCCTGCTGCGATTTTGTCCCAATCCCCGTCTCCTGCGTCTGCCTGCGGGCCTCGCGCTGGAGCCGCTTGGGATTATGGCCAGCTTGCCTGACTGCAGCCTCCACAGCCGGACTAAATCTCAGGCAGCGATACTGCTTGAGGACCAAGGCGTACACCTCCTGCTCCTTTGGCTCCGCCCCAAAGGTCACTTTGGAGACGGAGAGGCGCCCCTTTGTCACGCGCTCAAAGACGCCCACCCAAAACGGGTCCTCAAAAAATACGGTCAGCTTGCCCGACACTTTGTCCATAACAATTCCTCCTTTATGATTTGCGGTAAACAAAGAACGGACGACCCAAGGAGGGAGGGTTACTTACACCTTTCGGTGCGGCCGGGCTACCTACCGGCTCTGCAAGGGCACAGCAAAGGCGCTGCCCTCACGTTGCGTTTTTATCTTTGCCCTTTGATTGTAGCACAATTTTGTCGATTGGTCTACAAGGCTTGGTTCTACACTTTTTCTATGCGGCAGGAACGAGGCGCTCCAAAAAGGAAAAACCTCCCGACGGGAGGTTTTTCTGAATTGTACGAATCAGCTGCCCGCTGGACACCCGCTTCCTTTTGAAAAGGAAGCGAAACTTCATTTATAGAAACTTGGTCCCACGAGGTAAAAGCTCAAACCTCACACTTAACCAATACGTGAATCGGGTGCAGGCTCAGCCTGCCGCCTAGATTCTATGAAGGAGGTCGGTGTAGGTCGGCATCGGCCAGTCGCGGCGGTCCACCACCGTCTCCAGCGCGTCGCAGCGGGTGCGCAGCCGGTCCATCGCGCCGCAGACGTCCTCCGCCATGTACCGCGCCCGGGCGTACAGGTCCTCAAAGCTGGACGCCAGGTTGACCGTCCGCTCCAGCTCCTCGGTCAGCGCCATGATGCTCTCCAGCGACTCGGCCACCATCTCCACATGGTTCTGCAGCCGCTTGGCGGAGAGTCCACACTCCTGCATCTGACGCAGGCTGCCGGCAATCTTGCCGCTGTACTGGATGCAGCTGGGGATGATCTGCCGCTTTGCAATCTCCAGCATGGTCGCCGCCTCGATCTGGATGACGTGGATATAGTTGTCCAGCTGAATCTCGTACCGCGCTGCCGTCTCCTTGGGCGAAAAGACGCGATAGCGGTCAAACAGCTCGATGTTCTTCGGGTCGGTCAGGGTGTGGAACGCCTCCACCGAGGTGCGCAGCACCGGCAGACCGCGATGCTGGGCCTCCCGCACCCAATCCTCCGAATAGTTGTTGCCATTGTAGATGACGCGGCCGTGCTGGCGCATCGTGTCGGCGATGATATGGCGGATCTCCTCCTGCTTGTCCTGTGCACCCTCCAGACGAGTGGCAAAGGCGTCGAAGGAGTCGGCCAGGATGGTGTCGAGCACCACCTCCGAATAGGCCAGCGACTGGGAGGAGCCGACCATGCGGAACTCAAACTTGTTGCCGGTGAAGGCAAAGGGCGAAGTGCGGTTGCGGTCGGTCTCGTCCTTGGTCACCGAAGGGATCGCCTCCACGCCGATGTCCATCTGCTCGCGCGCAACTTTGTTGGGACTGCCGCCCTCAGCGATGTGGTTGAGGATGCCGGTCAGATGATTTCCCAGGAAAATCGAGATGATCGGCGGCGGCGCCTCACAGCCGCCCAGGCGCTGGTCGTTGCCCGCGCAGGCCGCGCTCATCCGCAGCAGATCCGCGTACAGGTCCACCGCCCGGATGAAGGCACAGAGCATCAGCAAAAACTGCAAGTTGCTCTCCGGGTTCTTGCCGGGGGAGAGCAGGTTCTCGCCGGTGTCGGTGCACAGAGAAAAGTTGTTGTGCTTGCCCGAGCCGTTGACGTTGGCAAACGGCTTTTCGTGCAGCAGGCAGGCCAGGCCGTGCTTTTTACTGATGGTGCGCATCGTCTCCATAATCAGCTGGTTGTGGTCGCAGGCGATGTTGGCGGTGGAGTATTCCGGCGCCAGCTCGTGCTGGGCCGGGGCGGCCTCGTTGTGCTTGGTCTTGCTGGCGACGCCCATCTCCCAGAGGTTCTTGTCCAGATCCTGCATGAACTCGCCGACCCGGATGCGGATGCGCCCGCAGTAGTGGTCGTCCAGCTCCTGCCCCTTGGAGGGCTTTGCACCAAACAGGGTGCGGCCGCAGATTTTTAAATCCAGCCGCTGGTCATAGAGCTTGTAGTCGACCAGGAAATACTCCTGCTCCGCGCCGACCATCGGAATGATGCGGCTGACCGTCTCGTTCCCCAAAGCGCGCAGCAGGCGCACGCCCTGCTTGGACACCGCCTGCATCGAGCGCAGCAGCGGGGTCTTGGCGTCCAGCGCCTCGCCGTTGTAGGAGCAGAAGGCGGTCGGGATAAACAGCGTCCCGTCCCGCACAAAAGCCGGGGAGGTCGGGTCCCAGGTGGTGTAGCCCCTGGCCTCAAAGGTTGCCCGCAGGCCGCCGGACGGGAAGGAGGAGGAATCCGCCTCGCCCTGAATCAGCGCCTTGCTGGAAAAGTCCAGCGAAATGCTGCCGTCCTTTCCGGTTGTGGAAAGAAAGGCGTCGTGTTTGCCGGCGGTAAAGTTGTTCATCGGCTGGAACCAGTGGGAGTAATGGGTGGCTCCCTGCTCGATGGCCCAGTCCTTCATGGCGCAGGCCACCACATCCGCGATCTCCGGGTCCAAAGCTTCCCCCAGACGGCGGGTGCGGGAAAGGCTCTCATAGGCTTTCTTGGGCAGGCGTTTTTTCATGGCTGCGTCGTCAAACACGCGCACGCCGAAGATTTCTTCAATGTTCATCTGCTCGCTCCCTCTCTTCATCTCGTCATTTGGTCTCATCATTTTTTATTACACAATTTGCCGCGCCAAACGCCCTGCGCTTTAGCGCATAACAATGATACTATCCTACCATCGATTGCCCCAGATTGCAACCTTCTTCCCTTTTGCTGCGCAAAATTTCCCATCTGTCCCCTCTTTGCGAAAAATAAAGGAAAGTTTCATAATATTGGAATTGAAATTGCCCCGCGCGCATGATACACTGAAGATACTCTGTTTGCATAAAAGATTTTCGAACAACAACAGCGGGCTGCGCCCGCCTGTATCTATAAAAGGAGCGTACATCTTTTGTCTTGGAAAATGGGAATTTATAAAATTGTCTGCCTGCTGCTTCTTTTGCCGGTGCTGCTGGGCGGGTGCGGCGCCAGCTCGTCGCTGGTGCGCTACGACATCTCCGGCGATGTGGAAAGTTTGGACCCGCAGTTTGCCGATGAGGAAAACGAACAGCTGGTGATCTACAACATCATGGAGGGGCTGATGTGCCAGCTGCCCTCCGGGGAGCTGACCAACGGCGTCATCGAAGGGTACGATGTGTCCGCCGACCATCTCACCTATACCTTTCATCTGCGCGACGGCATGGTCTGGGACGACGCCGACAGCACACCGGTCACCGCCCACGACTTTGTCTTTGCCTTCCAGCGCATCTTCAACAGCATCTACCCCTCCCCCTTCGCCTCGCTCTACAGCGCCATCCGGAACAGCCAGCAGGTGCTCTCCGGCGAGCTGCAGACAAGCGAGCTTGGCGTGCAGGCCACCGACGACCTCACCGTCGTCTTTACCCTGAGCTACGCCGACCCCTCCTTCTTGGAAAGCCTGGCCCACTCCTCGGCGATGCCCTGCAGCCAGAAGCTGTTTGAGGCGGCGGGCGGGCGGTACGGCACCTCTATTTCGCAGACCTTCTCCAACGGCCCGTTCACGCTGATGCAGTGGGAAAACGGCAACCGCATCTACCTGAAAAAGAACAGCAGCTACTACGACGCGCAGGCGGTGCAGACGCCGGGCGTCTACCTCTATATGGACCGCGATGTCCAGACATCCGCACAGGCCGAGCGCGGCGAGGAGGCTCCCACCTTCTTCTCGCTGCTGATGGAGGGTAGGTCGGACGGCTGCCTTGCCGACTATTCGCAGTACCTGCAGGCCCAGCAGGCGGGACTTTCCTGCGAGGAAACGCAGGGTACCGTCTGGGCGCTGGTCTTTAACCAGACCCACAGCGCCTTTTCCAATCAGCAGGTGCGGCAGGGCTTTATCCGTGCCATCGACCGCAGCACGCTGGAAGATTTCCTGCGCGCCAACCAGCAGGACAACCTGCACACCTATGACCGGCTGATCCCGCCGGCCATCACCCTGTTCACCCAGTCCTACACCGAACAGACCACCGTCAATACCGTCAACACCTACGATCCGCAGGCCGCCTATGAGGCCTACCGCGCGGGCATGGACGAGCTGGAGGCCGACACGCTTCGCAGCATCCAGCTGCTGGTGCCCTCGGACAGCCAGATTCCCGAGATGTGCGGCCTGCTGCAGCAGGCCTGGCAGCAGACGCTGGCAGTTTCGGTCAATATTGTGGAGGTTTCCCGCGACGAGCTTTCCTCCCGACTGAGTCTTGGGGACTATCAGGTGGCTCTGGTGCCGCTGCAGGCCTCCGCCAACACTCCGGCGGACATCCTCAGCCGCTTCCTCTCCACCTCCAGCTCCAACTTCACCTACTACCAGAGCGCAAGCTACGACAGCACCCTGTCCGGCCTGGAAAATTCCCACGACAGCCAGCAGATTTTAAGCCAGTACGCCGCGGCCGAAACGATGCTGATGGACGACGCCACCGCCTTCCCGCTGCTGGTGGAAACCAGCTACTTTGTGCTCGGCGAGGGCACCACAGGCATCGACTACTACCCCTACGGCGGCAAGGTCATCTTCCGCAACGCCGTCTCGATGCGCTGATTCCCTCCACTTTTTGCTTGTTTCCCATACGCAGCATTGCAAATCGGCCGCCTCGGTATTATAATTCAATTAACAACGAAGGAGGTACAAAAAATGGTAAACTGTGTTTCTCTTGTCTATTTCAGCGCCACCAAAACCACCCAGAAAAACCTGCGCGCCATCGCCGAGGGCATCGGCCTGCCGGTGAAGGAGTACGACTTCACCCTGCCGCAGAACCGCAGCGCGGACATTACCTTTGGCCCGGACGAGCTGGTCCTGGCCGGCGCGCCGGTCTATGGCGGCGTGATGCCGCTGCTGGAGCGGGAGTATCTGGAGCAGCATGTCAGCGGCCAGAACACCCCGTGCGTCGTCGTTGCTGTCTACGGCAACCGCGCCTATGACGACTGCCTGGTCGAGATGGAGGACCTGATGACCGAAAAGGGCTTTGCCGTCATCGCGGCAGCAGCCTGCATCGGCGAGCATTCGCTGACCAGCGAGATCGCCACCGGCCGCCCGGACGAGAGCGACCTTGCCAAGTCCAAAGCTTTCGGCAAACAGCTCGCTGAGAAGCTCCAGAAGGGCGTCTCTCCCCTGCCCAAGGGAACCATCCCCGGCAACCGTCCCTACAGGGAGCGCGGCGCTTCCAACCCAATGGGCCCGGAAAATGTCAACGGCTGCACCCACTGCGGACTGTGTGTGCGCAACTGCCCGGTCGGCGCCATCGATGCCGAGGATCCTGGCAAGGTGGACGCCAGCAAGTGCCTGCGGTGTCTGGCCTGCGTGCGCCTGTGCCCGATCCACTCCAAGCAGTTCACCTCGGACGCCTACAAAGGTTCGGTCGCGTGGTGCCTCTCCACCTTCAAGGAGCCCCGCAAGGAACCGGAATTTTATCTGTAAGCCATCTAAAAAAATCCCGCGTGACACCACGCGGGATTTTTCTATCTTGTCCAAATCATCTGCAGCTCCATCTGTCCGGTGGCAGGGTCGGTTCCCCGCTCTGCTTCCACAAAGCCTTCCCGCCGGTAAAAGCGGCAGGCCCGCTCGTTTTGCAGGTAGACCTGCAGGGTCAGCTTCTGCTCGGCCTGCTTAGCTCGCTCGATCAGCGCGTGGCCGATTCCTTTCGAGCGCGCGGCGGCATCGACAAAGATTCCCGCAATGTAGCCGTCCACCAGCCCCAGAAAACCCTGCACGCCCTGCGCATCCTCATAGAGAAAAAGCTGCGCCTGCGGCAGCTGCCGGCGCACGTCGGCGGCGTTTTCCTCCCAGTAGCTTGCCGGGACAAAGGGGTGCGCCTGCAGGTTTCCCTGCAGCCAAAGCTGCATCAGGCGGTCCAGATCGGCGGGCTGATAGGTTCGAATCATAGCAGGTTTGTTCCTTTCTTTGAGATTGGAGCGCATCGTCCTAAACATAGGACGGTGCCAAACAAATTTTAGTTCATCGGCGCAAAACCGTTCACCGGAAGGTTTTGCTTGGGTTGTGCGAAACGTAAATTTCCTGGGAACTTTTTCTCTTCCAAAAGCCCTTACAGAAACTAGGGAAATTGTAATTTCTCAGTTAAAATTTCTATACCCCTTGAAAACACTGGTGTTTCCAGCGTTTTCGCCACCTCGGTTTGGCCCTTTTCCCTCATTTTTTCCCTTGCGAGAAGAAATGAGGGAAACTTTTTTCAGGCTGTCCCTACAACCTTATCCAGCAGCCTTGCGGAAGTTCGCTTGGCCTCTCTGGTGGCGTGGGCGTAAATGTTCATCGTGG
>PPYE01483381.1_pt1 | contig 22042 bp, 20 predicted proteins | sample 1559881 | NCBI WGS metagenome assembly PPYE01 (sample SAMN08240022, study PRJNA423297) | Human gut metagenome, whole genome shotgun sequencing project.
TTGTAGGTACACTAGCCTCTCGCAAGGGACTGGCAAAACCGATAGGATCTATTACACAGTTAGCCACAATGCGCATGGAAAACAACGAAGAAAAACTCATCAAAGACGTTGTGCCTTTGACTGATTTGAACGACATTGTTTTCGGTGGTTGGGATATTTTCCCGGATAACGCATACGAAGCTGCCATGTATGCTGAGGTTTTGAAAGAAAAAGACCTGAATGGTGTGAAAGATGAACTGGAAGCTATCAAGCCTATGCCGGCAGCTTTCGATCACAACTGGGCGAAACGTCTGAACGGTACTCATATCAAGAAGGCTGCTACCCGTTGGGAAATGGTAGAACAACTCCGTCAGGACATCCGCGACTTCAAGGCTGCCAACAACTGCGAACGTGTGGTTGTATTGTGGGCTGCAAGTACCGAAATCTACATTCCGCTGTCTGACGAACACATGTCACTCGCTGCTTTGGAGAAAGCAATGAAAGATAACAATACAGAAGTTATCTCTCCGAGTATGTGTTATGCATATGCTGCTATTGCAGAAGATGCTCCGTTTGTAATGGGTGCTCCTAACTTGTGTGTAGATACTCCTGCAATGTGGGAATTCTCTAAACAAAAGAATGTACCTATTTCAGGAAAAGACTTCAAGAGCGGTCAGACACTGATGAAAACAGTATTGGCACCGATGTTCAAGACCCGTATGCTGGGTGTGAACGGCTGGTTCTCTACTAACATCCTGGGTAATCGTGACGGTGAAGTACTGGACGATCCGGACAACTTCAAGACAAAGGAAGTTAGTAAGCTGTCAGTAATCGACACTATCTTCGAACCGGAGAAATATCCGGACCTCTATGGAGACGTTTATCATAAAGTACGTATCAACTACTATCCTCCACGTAAGGACAACAAAGAAGCATGGGATAACATCGACATCTTCGGATGGATGGGCTATCCGATGGAAATCAAGGTAAACTTCCTTTGCCGTGACTCTATCCTTGCTGCTCCTATTGCACTCGATTTGGTGTTGTTCAGTGATTTGGCTATGCGTGCCGGCATGTGTGGCATCCAGACATGGTTGTCATTCTTCTGCAAGAGCCCGATGCACGATTTCGAACATCAGCCGGAACACGACCTGTTCACTCAATGGAGAATGGTAAAACAGACATTGCGTAACATGATTGGTGAAAAAGAACCTGATTATTTGGCTTAATTCGGGAAAATGTTCCTGATAAATATATAAACTTTCCCCTTTTCAGTAAGGGGAAAGTTTTATTATTCTACACGCTATTGGAAATAATGAAGAGACCCTCCTTTCTACCTGTTTTTATAGGCACGGGCTTTGGCTCCGGTTTTTCTCCTTTTGCTCCCGGTACGGCTGGGGCGTTGCTGGCTTCTATCATTTGGATTGCACTCTATTTTCTGCTTCCTTTCACTGTTGTATTGTGGGCGACTGCCGCTTTGGTGATTGTATTTACCTTTGCAGGCATTTGGGCTGCCAATAAGCTTGAATCTTGTTGGGGGGAAGACCCGTCACGCGTGGTGGTGGACGAGATGGTAGGAGTGTGGATTCCGTTGCTGGCTGTTCCCGATAATGGACACTGGTATTGGTACGTGACAGCTGCTTTTGCTCTGTTCCGCTTTTTCGATATTGTCAAACCATTGGGAGTACGCAAGATGGAGAGCCTCAAAGGAGGAGTAGGAGTGATGATGGATGATGTATTGGCGGGCGTGTATAGTTTTATCTTGTTAGCGGTGGCACGATGGGTGATTGGCTGAAAAGAGTTGCGCGGATGATCTCGCAGAAGGGTGGAGTCTTCATGTTTTTGAGGGCGCAGCTTTCGGCTCAGATGGCGACTATTGCAGACTTTCTGGTGACTATCCTTCTGGTAAGGCTGTTTGATGTCTACTACGTATATGCTACTCTGGCAGGAGCTATTTACGGGGGGATTGTCAACTGCGTTATCAATTATAAATGGACTTTTAAATCTAAAGGAAAGAAAACACATATTGCTGTGAAATTCATTATTGTATGGATTTGCAGTATTTGGCTGAATACTTGGGGAACGTATACTTTGACGGAATCGTTAGCGAGAATTCCATGGGTACGCGATACACTCAGCCAGTATTTCGGAGACTTTTTTATTATCCCTAAAGTGATAGTAGCAGTCATTGTAGCGTTGTTCTGGAATTATAATATGCAGCGCCTCTTTGTTTACCGGAATATAGATATAAGGAATTTATTCAAAAGGAATTGAAATAAAAACAGAAGATTTAGATAAAAACAGATTAAGGTATATGAATTATAGAGATTACTTACAGCAGGTGATTTATAAGATAATCAATCCTCTGATACATGGAATGATTAAAATAGGAATTACTCCCAACTTTATCACTACTACCGGGTTCATTCTGAATGTAGTGGCGGCAGGAATGTTTGTCTATGCTGGTATCTATGGCGGACAAGACGATTTGGCTATTATCGGATGGGCGGGAGGCGTTATCCTGTTTGCCGGATTGTTCGATATGATGGATGGCCGTGTGGCACGTCTGGGAAACATGAGTTCCAAGTTCGGTGCACTCTATGATTCGGTGCTCGACCGTTACAGTGAGCTGATGACTTTCTTCGGTATCTGCTATTATCTGTCGATGAAAGATTATTTCTTTTATGCGATTATCGCTTTTGTGGCCCTGATCGGCTCGTTGATGGTGAGCTATGTGCGTGCCCGTGCCGAAGGTCTGGGAATTGAATGCAAAGTAGGATTTATGCAACGTCCGGAACGTGTGGTGCTGACGAGTCTTGGTGCTTTGTTCTGTGGCGTATTTAAGGATATAACGGCTTTCGACCCGATGCTGATATTGATCGTGCCTTTGTCCTTTGTAGCCCTTTTCGCTAACATTACCGCTTTTGCGCGTGTAAGACATTGCTATAAAGTAATGATGGCGGACGAACGGAAGAATGCATAACTGAAAATATAAGTCGTGATGATACAAACAACTAAAATGCCATCGAAGAAAGAAACCTTGACGGTTCTTGTGATCATGGCTCTTTTTTTGCTGCTGACAACAGTCTTTATCGGACTTCGTTCCGAACACCTGCTGATAGCGGCACTCTATTTGATTTTATTCTTTGCCGGGCTGCCTACCCGGAAGCTGGCAGTAGCTCTTCTTCCCTTTGCCCTATTCGGTATTTCATATGACTGGATGCGCATTTGTCCTAACTACGAAGTGAATCCGATTGATGTAGAAGGACTTTATAATCTGGAGAAATCTCTGTTCGGAGTGATGGACAATGGGGTACTGGTGACTCCGTGTGAATTTTTTGCCGCGCATCATTGGGCGATGGCAGACGTCTTTGCAGGTATCTTCTATCTTTGCTGGGTTCCTGTTCCCATCCTATTCGGGCTTTGCCTCTATTTCAAAAAAGAACGGAAGACGTATCTTCGCTTTGCGCTGGTCTTTTTATTTGTAAATCTGATCGGTTTTGCCGGTTATTATATTCATCCGGCTGCTCCGCCCTGGTATGCCATCAACTACGGTTTTGAACCGGTACTGAATACTCCGGGCAATGTGGCAGGACTGGGCCGTTTCGACGAGATTTTCGGAGTGTCTGTCTTTGATTCCATTTATGGACGTAATGCGAATGTCTTTGCGGCGGTCCCCTCTCTCCATGCAGCTTATATGGTAGTTGCATTGGTGTATGCCATCATCGGCAAGTGCAGATGGTATGTGATTACTCTTTTTTCTATCATCATGGCGGGTATTTGGGGAACAGCTGTCTATTCATGCCATCACTACATCATTGACGTGTTGCTTGGAATCTCTTGCGCATTGACAGGCTGGTTGGTGTTCGAATACGGATTAATGAAAATCCAGGGATTCAGAAACTTCTTTGAACGATATTACCAGTATATTAAATAGTGAAGAATAAGTACCGCAATATATTCCTCGCATTCGGCATTGTTGCCGTCCTGATTATGATGTTCACTTTCGATATGGATTATCAGGAACTTTGGACGAATCTGAAACGTGCGGGAATATATTTGCCTTTGGTACTGATCTTGTGGCTATTGGTCTATCTGATTAATACAGTATCGTGGTATATCATCATCCGTAGCGGCGGCAAACCGGGATTCTCGTTTGCCCGTCTCTACAAATTCACCGTTACCGGCTTTGCTCTTAATTATGTGACTCCCGTCGGACTGATGGGAGGGGAGCCTTACCGCATCATGGAGCTGAAACCCTATATCGGTGTAGAAAGGGCGACCTCTTCTGTGATCCTTTACGTGATGATGCACATCTTTTCTCATTTTTGTTTCTGGCTGACTTCCGTACTGCTTTATATCTTCCTGTATCCGGTAGGATGGGGAATGGGGATTATATTGGGTGCTATTACAATCTTCTGCCTGCTGATAGCATTGTTGTTTATCAAAGGTTATCAGCACGGGATGGCAGTCGCTTTTGTCCGTTTGGGCAGCCGTCTTCCTTTTCTGAAAAAGAAGGTGATTCACTTTGCCGAAGTGCATCGGGAGCAGTTGGAGAATATAGATCAACAGATTGCCCTTCTTCACCGGCAAAAGAAACAAACGTTTTATGCAGCCCTTTCCTTAGAGTACATGGCGCGTGTGGTCAGCTGTCTCGAAATATGGCTGATTCTTAATGTGCTGACAACCCATGTCAGCTTTGCCGACTGTTGCCTGATTGCCGCTTTTTCTTCATTATTGGCTAATCTTTTATTTTTCTTGCCGATGCAGCTGGGAGGTCGTGAAGGCGGTTTTGCCCTTGCTGTCGGTGGTCTTTCCCTTTCCGGAGCTTACGGAGTGTATGCCGCGTTGATTACCCGTGTACGCGAAATGGTTTGGATCGTTATCGGGCTTGCTCTTATGAAGGTAGGGAATAAGGTAAAAGAGTAGTGGTATCCGGAAAATATTACCCTAATTTTAATTGCGGATAGAACGGATTATTACATAAATTTATAACTTTGTGAGGCTTATATAAAGACTTACTAAAAGTACGACAATGAACAATTTTATCTTTTATAGTCCTACCGAATTTGTATTCGGGCGGGATACGGAAACTCAAACGGGAGCACTGGTACAGAAGTACGGTGCACGAAAAGTAATGATTGTCTATGGAGGCGGTTCGGTAGTGCGCAGCGGTCTGCTTGCCCGTGTGGAAGACTCCTTGCGGAAAGCAGGCATTCCTTATTGTATGCTGGGTGGAGTACAGCCTAATCCCATAGATACGAAAGTATATGAAGGTATCGACCTGTGCCGGAAAGAAAACGTTGACATGATGCTTGCGGTAGGAGGCGGTTCGGTGATTGATACAGCGAAAGCCATTGCTGCCGGAGTACCTTATGACGGTGACTTCTGGGATTTCTACATAGGAAAATCCATCGTGGCCAAAGCACTGAAGGTTGCTGTCGTGCTGACGATTCCCGCTGCCGGAAGTGAAGGTTCCGGCAATACCGTGATCACTAAAGTCGACGGATTGCAGAAATTAAGCCTGCGTGCGCCCGGCGTGCTGCGTCCTGTATTTGCGGTGATGAATCCTGAACTGACTTATACACTTCCTCCCTTCCAGACTGCCTGTGGCATTGCCGATATGATGGCGCACATTATGGAGCGTTACTTTACCAATACAAAAGAAGTAGAGATAGGCGACCGCCTGTGCGAAGGCACATTGCTTGCCATTATCAAAGAAGCGGCAACGGTGATGAAAGAACCCGAAAACTACGGTGCCCGTGCCAATCTGATGTGGTGTGGAACCATCGCCCATAACGGAACATGCGGGGTCGGTTGCGAAGAAGACTGGGCTTCCCATTTCCTCGAACATGAAATCAGTGCTATCTACAATGTTACTCATGGAGCCGGTCTGTCTGTGATCTTCCCTGCCTGGATGACATGGATGACAGAACACAATGTAGATAAAATAGCCCAATATGCTGTTCGTGTGTGGGGAGTGGAAGAGTCGGACGATAAAAAGAAAGTGGCACTTGAAGGGATTGCCCGCTTGAAAGCCTTCTTCAAATCGACCGGCTTACCTGTAACCTTCAAAGAACTGGGTATAGAAAATCCGGATATTGACCGCCTTGCAGATAGTCTGCATCGCAATAAAGGTGAATTTGTGGGTAACTATGTGAAGCTGACAAAGAAAGACAGTAAGGAGATCTATCGCCTGGCATTATAAAAAACGATCATACGCCGGAATGATTATAGTTTTGGATAGTTCGTTCGAATAATTATCTTTGTATTTCAAATAAATACATATAATATTGAACACATGAAGAAATTAGTCTCAACTCTAATGATTCTGGCGATGCTCATTCCATCAGTCGGGGCGCAATCTACAGACATTTTTAAAAAGAAGAAGAAAAAGAAAGGAAAGACAGAGGAAGTAGCCAAAGTCAAAACCGATTCTGTTGCCAACAGGAAGAAAGATGCCTTGCAACCTTATGCAAGAGTAATTACCGGCAAGGCTAAAACGATGAATGGCTTCTTCAAAGTGCATAATGTAGAAGGCAGATATTATTTTGAAATTCCCGACTCGCTCTTCGGACGTGATGTACTGATAGTGAATCGGATCGTGAAGGCTCCCGTAGATATGCAAAAGCGCAAAGTCGGTTATCCGGGAGATCAGATCGGAGATGAAGTGATCCGTTTCGAAAAGGGAAATGGCGATAAACTGTTTGTTCGTGAAATCTCTTATATTGAACATTCTTCGGATACATTAGGATTGTATCAGGCAGTACTGAATTCTAATGTACAGCCCATTATAGCCACTTTTCCTCTGAAAACGGTCCGTAAAGAAGGCGAGACGAACAATTACGTCATAGATATGACTGACTATATCCGCAGGGATAACAAACTGTTTTCATTTGAAAGCCGTGCGAAAAACAATGCCGGGATAGGAGGTATGGTAGATGATGCCAGCTATATTGATACTCTGAAGGCATTTCCGCGTAATATCGAAGTCCGTACGGTACGTACTTTTCAGCGGAGAGCCTCATCACCTGCAGGAGCCGGAACATCCGTGTCTTCCGCTCCAAGTTCTCCGTTGACATACGAGCTGAACAGTTCTATGATGTTACTCCCCAAAGAACCGATGAAATCAAGACTGTATGATAGCAGAGTAGGTTACTTTGCTGTCAGCTACAAGGATTTTGACGAAAATCCTCAGGGGGTGGAGTATAAAGCGAAGATTACCCGCTGGCGTCTTGAGCCGAAAGACGAGGATATAGAAAAATACCTGAAGGGAGAACTGGTGGAACCAAAGAATCCGATTGTGATCTATATCGATCCGGCCACTCCCAAGAAGTGGGTACCTTACTTGATTCAAGGTGTCAATGACTGGCAGAAAGCTTTTGAAAAGGCCGGATTTAAGAATGCCATTATAGGCAAAGAAGCTCCGACAGACGATCCTGAATGGAGTTTGGAGGATGCGCGTCATTCCGCTATCGTATATAAACCTTCCGATATTCCAAATGCGAGCGGTCCTCATGTACACGACCCTCGCAGCGGTGAGATTCTGGAAACGCATATCAACTGGTATCACAATGTGATGAGCCTGTTGTACAACTGGTATATCGTGCAGGCTGGAGCTGTCGATCCGGGTGCACGCAAACCTCTGTTTGACGATGAATTGATGGGGCAGCTGATTCGTTTTGTATCTTCTCATGAAGTAGGCCATACGTTGGGACTGCGTCACAACTTCGGCTCTTCCAGCACGGTTCCTGTAGAAAAGCTACGAGACAAAGCATGGGTGGAAGCCAACGGTCATACTCCTTCTATCATGGATTATGCACGGTTTAATTATGTAGCGCAGCCCGAAGATAACATATCCCGTGCCGGAATCTTCCCCCGCATCGGTATGTACGATGAGTGGGCTATCGAATGGGGATATCGCTGGATGCCCGAATATAAGACGCCCGAAGCCGAAATCCCTCACATGAACAAGTGGATTATCAGTAAACTACAAGAGGATAAACGTTACACTTTTGGTACGGAAAGTGACCGGAACGATCCTCGTAATCAGAATGAGGATTTGGGTGACGATGCTGTATTGGCGAGCACTTATGGTATCAAAAATCTGAAACGCATCATGCCTGAAATTATGAACTGGACTTACGAACCGAACGAAGGCTACGCTAAAGCATCCAGTCTGTATCAGAATATAGTGGGGCAGTTTAATCTGTATATGCGTCATGTAGCGACGAATGTGGGTGGTATTTATAGTACCCCGGTTTCCGTAGAGCAGACTGACGTCAAAGCAATGGAATATGTACCCAAAGATATTCAGAGAAAAGCAGTTATCTTTTTGAATAAGGAACTGTTTAATACTCCCAACTGGTTGCTGGATAAGAAGCTTGCCGAAAGAGCCAGAATCAACACTTACAATGCTGTATTCCGTGTACAGAGCAGCATTCTGAAGCAACTCTTAAGCAAGAACACGTTGGATAAAATGACAAACGATGAATTCTTGAACGGTACAAAGGCATATACAGCCAATAACCTGTTTACTGACTTGAAGAAAGGTATCTGGAGCGATCTGCAAGGCGGTAAGAGACCGGATTATGCCCAGCGTAATTTGCAGAAAGTTTATGTCAACGCTTTGATCTCGATGATTGATAAGCCGAAAGGTAACTCTTCATCGCTTCTGGGTATGATGACGAGTGTTTTATCCTCGTCTGATTCTCCTTCCGAAGCACCGACAATTGCCCGTGGACAGTTGCTCGAATTAAGGAGGTCATTGGCAAGTGCGGCAAGTGCTTCTACGGGGATTGTCCGGAGTCACTATCTGAACTTGCAGGCACTGATTGATGCAGCTTTTGATGCACGATAAGGTATAGTTTAAATGAAAGGTTGACATTGAGGTCAACCTTTCATTTAAACTATAATTTCCCAGTATCCGTTTTTGTTTGATCCAACTCGCTGAATCATTCCTTTTTGCTTTAATGATGTGATCAAACGTTCGCTATGCCTCAGACTGATACCTAGAAGTCCGGCGATTTCTTTGGCGGTGATTTGATTGTTTTTTCTCAAAAGTTCCAGAACTTTTTGTTCGTTTATACCGACATTTATACCGACATTTATACCGGCATTTATGCCGACATCCTTTGTCGCTTTCATTGTTACTATAGGATCGCCTTGCCGTTTCTTTAGTGTTTCGTATATTTCTTGTAGCATGAAGTCAATGAAGATACCACTATTTACAGCATCAGTACTTCGGTTTATTGCATTATAATAGGCTTGTTGATTGGCGAATACCATATTCTCTACCGGTAAGTGTTCGAATACAGGATGGAGTTTGCCTAATATCAAAGATTGCCATAAACGTCCTATTCTCCCGTTTCCATCGCTGAATGGATGGATAAATTCAAACTCATAATGAAAAACACAGCTCTTTATTAATAAATGATCGTCCGACTTTCGCAACCATTCAAACAAATCTTTGATAAGATAAGGAACACGATCGGCAGGAGGCGCCATGTGGATCAATTGTGTGCCTGAGAATACTCCGACACCTCCTTGACGAAAGTGTCCTGCATTGTCTACCAGTGCTTCCATCATTACTTTATGTGCTGTCAGTAAGTCGTCTGCCGAATAAGGATCAAAAGTGTGATATGAATTGTAAGTTTTGATGGCGTTTCGTACTTCCTGTATTTCACGGATGGGAGCTACTATATGCTTTCCGTCAAGGATATCTGTAATTTGACTTTCAGATAAGGTGTTTCCTTCAATAGCCAGTGAACCTTGAATGGTTTTAATTCGGTTGATTTTCCGCAATAGCAAAGCATCTTCCTGTTCCATGCGGATGGCATATCGTTCTACCAATGCGGAGATATCCGCTATTAAGTGGATAGCGCGGGAAGATATGGTGAAAGGCGGAGTATACATGCTGGAATATAAAAAGTTTATAAGTTTATTACTTTCTACAAAGATAGCATTAATTTCCTTCAGAGGAGACATCCTGATGATCTATTTTATAAAGGTAGAAACTCCAACTGCTCCGACTTAGTTTGGTCGGGCAATTGGAGTTTTCTTGTTTATAGGCTATTCAATTAAAACTTTTCTTGATTTCTGCCTCATGCTTTCCAGTTATTTTCCGCATCGAAGCAAGGGCACGCTTTCACCCATTCTTCCGGTTCTATCTCTCCGTTCTCATTCCGGTCGGGACTAAGGTCACGGTGACCGCATACGCGGCATTCCGGATAATCCTTCAATAAAGTAAGAATCAGTACTCGCAGTGAATGTTTCTGCCATTCGGTCCGGGTATCTTTGGGGCGACCTTTGCTGTCAAGCCCGCCTTCATAGCAGATACCGATACTTTCTCTGTTGAATCCTTTGGCGTGGGCACCGATCTTTTCTATCGGTCGGGTAGACTTTATATCCCCGTTTTTGCGGATATAAAAATGATAGCCCGCTCCGTTGAATCCGCGTCGGCGATGGCAGACGTCCAGGTCATATTCCGTGAAATCCTTGTCTTCGCGTGTGGCGGAGCAGTGAATTACGATTAAGTTGATCGTTCTCATGATTGTCCGGCATTATGCTTCAGAGATGGATGCTTCGCTTTGAGTACGTTGTATGCACTCTTTGTTTATGCACTGTAATGCGGCAGCCTGTGTCAGTTGCTCTCTCAGCGAAAAGATTTCGGCGTGCATCTCTTTCATTCTCGCACTAAGGTCGAAATAATCTTTCAGTACCTTCTCCAGCTGCTCCATCAGGAAGGTATACTGGTCTTTCACCAGCTCGCTGAATTCTTTGACGTTTTGCGCCATCGCTTTACGCTTTTTACGATTACCCAGAAAAGGGAGGATAGTCATAATAATCTCGATAATTTTATCTAGCATTTTTTTAATGGATAATTGATAATGGGGGTGAGTTATATGTTAAGGTTGGTTCGATATGGTATCTCCTGTTAAACTGTCGGGTCCGGAGCTTCCTCTTCGCCTCCGGTATTTCCTCCTCCTCCGGCATTTTCGCCTTCCGTGTCACCTTTGCTTGCCAGTACGAATTCCACGTTGTTTTCACTTCGTGTACTGGTGTGGCTTGCGTTCACCAGATGCAATGCTTTATCCGCTACAAACCGGACATTCACCCTGCGGATGCTTCGGACCGTGCAATCTTTTTCCTTCTCTGTCCCCTCGCTGCATAGTGTGATGTGAAATGTTCCCAAACCGTCGATCTTCACTTTGTCGCCTTGTGTGAGTGACAGGCGGAGCTGCTCTACAAAAGCTTCGATGGCATGTTTTACATCTCCTGCTGTGAGTGAAGAGTTGGCTTCGATGGCATCTGCCAGTTTTTCGACGTCCATCACTCTGACTGTTCCCGATTTCTGGCGTACGTAATACAACATCGGAGAATTCTCTTGACTCATGTACTTTCTACGCTGATAGCGTTCTACTGAAACATTCATAATTTAAAAAAGTTAAGGTTTAAGTAATAATAATTTTGTTTCTCTATGACATTACAAATATACGAAATATAAGAGGCAAAGTCAAGCATTATGCTCTTTATTTTACTGCAAATATGAAATAAAATCGGAAAATATTTGATCTTACATTATGTAATATAATATTGTAGTTATGGTTCCGGGAATTTTTTTATTTTGCTTGTTTCAGCAATACTTCCAGTGGTGGTGTATAGTCCGTAATTTTCGTTAGAGAAGGGTTGTGGCTGAAGTATGCGTTCCCTGTCTCTCCATTGCGTTGTTTGGCTACGATGACTACTCCCAGCCCTTCGGTCGGATAACCGCTTTCGCGGTCGGTAGTGATTCGTGCCAGTGCAGGGCGGTAGAGTAGCATCACTACATCAGCATCTTGCTCGATGGCGCCGCTTTCACGCAGATGGAATAGTTCCGGTCGACCACCGGGACGGCCTTCCGATTCGCGGTTTAGCTGGCAAAGTAATACGACGGGAACGTTCAGTTCCTTGGCGATCAATTTAGCCTTGCGGGTGGCTTGTGCCACTTCCTGTTCACGGTTGCGGTTCTTCTGTCCGGTGCTCATGTCGCAAAGTTGCAGGTAGTCGATGATGATCAGATCGCATGTACCCTTGCTTTTAAGGAGCCGTGCGCTGGAGCGTACATGGTCCATGCTGGTCGAAGTGCTGTCGTCTACGTGTATCGGTAGTCGTGCCAGTTCTGCGGCGGTGGTGTGTGCTTCCGCCACTTCGTGCGGGTTAGGGATGCCTGTGCGCCAGCGGTAAGGGTTGATGTCGCCGGCGGACAACAGCCAGCGGTCGGCAAGGCGTTCTCCTTGCATCTCAAGGCTGTAGACAGTGACGGCATGTCCCTGCATGGCAGCCTGCCGCGCCAGATGGAGGGCGAAGGCGGTTTTCCCGACCGAGGGACGTGCGGCGATGACGGTGAGTTCTCCGTTTTGCAGTCCGGATGTCATGTGGTTCAGGTCTGTCAGGCCGGTAGGGATGCCGGTGATTCCGTTCACGCTTTTGGCGATACGCTGTTCGGCTTCTTTCATCGTGTCGGTCATCAGTGCGTCCATGTCGCGCATGTGGTCGTTGTGTCCGAATTCACCTTCCAGGCGGTCGAGCAGGTTGTGTGCGTCTATCAGTGTGTCGGCTATGTCCATTGTTTCGTCCAGAGAGCAGGCGAGGAGTTTGTTGAGTCCCAGTATCATTTCTCGCCGCAGATATTTCTCGTGTACGATCTGCATGTGATATTCGATATGCGCCGAGGTGGCTACTTTGCTGCTCAGTTGCGTGATGCCGAATGCTCCTCCGGCTTCTTCCAGCTTGCCCCGGTGGGCAAGTTCTTCTTTGACGGTGAGGATGTCGATCTTCATTCCTGCCCGGTACATGGCAAGCAGGGCGGCGTAGATCACTTGGTGGCTCGTGGTGTAGAACATTTCCGGGCGCAGTGTGTCGGCTGCGAGCGGCATGGCTTCCTGTTCTATCAGGCAGGCCCCCAGGATGGCTTCTTCTATCTCCGGGGCCTGTGGGGAAACTCTGTTGTCAGTATTCATTCAGAAAGGCTTTATTGGATAAATAACTGCAGGCATGTAGGATGAATTTCACGTTTGTCTGATGATAATAATACTCTTCGATGTTGTCGATGGCGAGTTGCTGTTCTTTTTCGCTCAGCTTTTTCCAGATACGCTGCGCTTTGGCGATGTTCTCTTTGGGAAGCTGCAGGATGTTGTGGAAGTCGTCCCAGAAGAGGCGGAACTTTTCGTCGCTGGTTTTTCGGGCGTTTTCTTTTTTCTCGCCGACGAGTGCCGAAATGTTTGTCCAGTTCTCGTAGTTGACCACTCGGATATGCAGGGCGGTGGTGTCGTTGTGAGGAATGATTTCGATGATTCCGTTTGTTTTCAGTTGTTGTATGAAGCGGTAAGTTCTGCTCGTTGGCCAGTGGAAAATGGCGCTCCAGCTGCGGTAGCTGTGCAGGCTTTCACCTCTTTTGCACACGATGGTGTGTTTTTGGCGGTCGGTGAGTTTTGTTTCCGAGTAGTTGACTTTTATAAGAAGTTTCAGGAAAGCTTCTATTTCTCCTTCGTGTGGGCTGCAGCCTGTAAGTTGCTCTTTCAGCAGAGCTTTTGGGATGATGATGTAGCCATATCCGATGGCCTGGCAATTCATTTTTTGCATATGATATTCTGTTTTTTAAATTTTGTCCAAAAGTAGGTTGATTGCTGTTCGAATCCTAAACGGATGTACGTGCTTGGACGTGTTGGGATGTAATATTCCTCGTGGTGACGTAAATAGCTGCTTTTGGCGCGTGTTGTTTTTTTGTGCGGTATACGTTGGAGGAAGATCGTGAAACAGAGGCTTCGTCTGATGCAAACAGAGCCTCTGTTTATAGTAAACGAAGCCTCTGTCCGGTCATTTTGGAGCCTCTGTTTGAGGGTGAAAAAAGGGCATTTTTGTGGAACGCACAGCGGAACACTCTAAGGAGTGAGGTAATCTTCTGACATTTAATGAATTATGTCTGTTGAGAAAAATGTGTTGAAACGCAGGGCGGAACCATAATAAGGGATAACTAATAAATTATATATTTAAAAATATATAGTTCGATTTTCACTTTTTTGGGCGTTTAAACTCGTTTGTTGTCCGACTCGTTTGCCTGGTTTTCCGACAGTGAAATGATGGGTGGTCCCCAGTACGCCCAAATGATTTGCTGCATCTTCGGACTTAGCAAAGTCGTGTGTTCGGTGTAGCTTGCTGCGGTGAGCTCTGCTTTGAGCTGCAAGTTGGCGTCTATTGTGTCGCGCATTCTTTTTCTGGCTGCATTGCAGTCCGGATGTCCTTGAAAGTATTCCGTAGCTAATTGGGTAAAATGTTTAAATCCCTTGATGATGTAATCTTTGGATACTTCTTTTTCTACTTTTATCATATTCTTATATTTAGTTTTTATAAACCGCTATTTGTGGCTTATTTTCTGCAAAGTTATGAAAAATAAATTAATTGAATAGTATAAAATTATTTAGTTTTATTTTCGTTTTTCATATCTGTAAATTTATATGTATATGCTTGCTTTATAAAATTTGTAATTAGAACTATTTGTTAATTATAATAACTGTTTATTCGCAGCGAAAACTTTGTGCGAAAAAACATACCGGTTTCTTTTTTTGTTGTTTTACTTTCGGAGGTATGGTCAAATCCGCTGATTGGATAACCTGCCGATGAATGAATATATGTCTGTAGGGTATTTGGGAGAGATGCTAAAATATTCCTATATTTATCGTGTAATTTAATTAATAGTAAGTAAAATGTTGAAAGTAGTAGCATTTATGAAGCAAGTAGCGGTGGGGCTACAGATGGAGGGAAACTTTGGTACTGCACACGTTTATCGCAGCAGTCTCAATGCCATTATTGCTTATCATGGGAAAAGGGATTTTGCATTTGATGAAGTAACCCCTGAATGGTTGAAGGGCTTCGAGATTTACCTTCGTAGCCGTGGATGTAGCTGGAACACTGTTTCCACTTATTTACGCACGTTTCGTGCGGTCTATAATCGTGCGGTGGATGGTCGCATGGCTTCTTATGTACCCAATCTGTTTCGTTCTGTCTATACGGGTACCCGTGCGGATCACAAGCGTGCCTTGTGTGATGAAGATATGAAAAAGGTGTTCGCTGGGGTGTCTTCGTCTTCTGTCGTGCCTGCCGGCATGCGGCGCTCACAGGAATTGTTCATTCTGATGTTTTTGCTTCGCGGTCTTCCTTTTGTCGATCTTGCCTATTTGCGTAAAAGTGATTTGCGTGATCATGTGATAACTTACCGCAGGCGTAAGACGGGTCGTTCTCTGTCGGTTACTGTGACTCCGGAAGCGATGGCAATCCTGAAGAAGTATATAAGTCGTGACGACACATCTCCTTATTTATTTCCTCTGTTGAAAAGTGGTGAGGGGACGAAGGAAGCATATCGCGAATATCAATCGGCATTACGCAGCTTCAATCAGCAACTCATGCTTCTGGGCGAATGGCTGGCGCTGAACGACAGACTCAGCTCGTACACTGCCCGTCACACTTGGGCGACGACCGCCTATCATTGCGAAATTCATCCGGGTATTATCTCCGAGGCGATGGGGCATTCCTCCATCACTGTGACGGAGACGTATCTGAAACCTTTCCGTAGTAGGAAAATTGATGAAGCCAACACACAAATAATCAGTTATGTAAAGCATTCGGTGATAGGAATATCTGCCTGATAGCTAGTCTGTTACTTTGTAGGTAACGGAGCTAAATAGCGTTGCAAAGATGGAGATATTTTGGAAAACATGCAAACAAAAAAGATATTTTTTCTGATAAACTACTAAAAAAAGAGTGTAGGTGAAATAATTTAAGAAAAGGAGGTTATGCAAGGAATGAAAGGAGTAAAACATGGGATTTATGGGAATTGATAATCCAAAACAAGAACTATATTTTTATTATTTTTTTAATTTATAAATTAAAAGTTTTTTTATCATGAACAAAAAGTATTTAAGTGCAATCCTGTTTGGAACGCTGTTGGCGGCTTCAACAGGTACATTTACTTCTTGTAAAGACTACGATGACGACATCAAGGCGTTACAAGAACAAATCGACAAAAACGGAACTACCGTTGGCACTCTACAAGAACAGTTGACTGCTCAGCTGACTGCCTTGCAGGCTGCTTTGCAGACAGCCCAGTCTACTGCTGACGCTGCCAAGGCCGACGCTGCCAAAGCCCAGGCCGCTGCCGATGCTGCCAAAGCTGCCGGTGACGCTGCCGCTGCCGAAGCTGCCCAAGCCAAAGTTTTAGCAGAAGCGGCAAAAAAGGCCGCTGCCGACGCCGAAGCTAAAGCGCTCGCTAAAATCACGGAAGAAGTAGCTACGATGAAAGCGTATGTAGACGCTTCTATCGCTACCATCAACGAGACTCTCGGCACAAAGGCTGACAAAAAAGCCCTTGAAGATGCTATCGCACAATTCAATGTCGGCATTGAGGATGCCGTTAAGATGCTCAGTGTTAAGATTGACGGTGTTCAAGCCGAATTAAGTACACTGACAGGTACTGTAGACGGTCTTAAAGTGAAGATTGCAACCAACGCGGACAATATCCAGACCGCTCAAGACGCTATTCTGAATTTGATCGCTGTAGACGAGGACCTTCAACGTCAGTTGGATGCCTTGAAAGATTATGATAAGGAATTGAAAGACTTGATAGACGCCAACAAGATAGAAGCTGACGAAGATCTTGCGCAAGCTATTAAGAAAGCTGAGGATGAACTGAAAGCCGCTCGGGAAGCAAACCAAGAGTTGTGGAATGCGCAGACAGAGGAAAACAGTACATTGCGCGGACTGATAGGTGACAATAAAAATGCGATTCTGGCGAATGCCACTTTGATTGAAAAATTGACTGCTCGTGTAGGTGCGAATGAAGAAGAACTGCTTGCACATCACAAGTTGATTGAAGGACTGCAAAACGGACTTAATGCGGCTAATGACGATATCGATGAGTTGAATCGTAATTTGGTTATAACTAATCAGTCTATCGAAGCTTTGGAAAGCAGAATCAATGATAAGTTAGATGAAATCAAAGCAGATATGGGTAAACTTGGAGAAAGAATTACTACTCTGGATACCACTCTTAGAACTCTCATCTCTACAGAAATCAGCAACTTGCATGTATTGATCGTCGCTCGCTTGAGCAGCATCGCGTTTGCTCCGGATTATATTGTAGACGGTGTGGAAGCTGTTAAATTCAGTTCTTTGCAGTATAGCGCAATGAATCCGGATGAAAATGCTCTAGTTCCTACTAAGTATAATTTTTCTGTAGGTGCTCCGGTAATTGCCAGCTACCATTTCAATCCGAAGAGCTTCAATTTGGCGAATGCTACTTATAGCTATCTTGACCGTACTGTAACTATTATTGAAACTGGAACTCGCGCGGCAGGCAGCAATTTGGTAGATATCATCGGACAACCGATCAAGAATACCGCTACAGGAACTGTTGACTTTACACTTCGTCGTAAGCATGCCAATGTCAGACCGGCAGAAGATAAAACAAACATGATTGCTTTGCAGGCAACTATGACCGGTGATCCTGCCCAGAAGGATGCAGACCCCGTAATTACTTCTCCATATGTAGCTGTATATGACGATCTGATCACTCCTGAAGACATCTTTATTGCCGACGGAGCGACTTTGGCAACTGGAAACACTGCTCATTTCGCAGCAACGTTCAGTGCATGTAAGACTACACTCGTTCGTTACGAAATGGCATATGACAAAGTGTTTGACTTGAAGTCATTGGTAGCTACTTGTCTTGTGAAGGACGGTTCACATGAAGCGTTCCCTGTTGAAGATTATGAATTGTCATACCGCTTTGCTGTAGCATCTTCTGAGTATAATGTACAAAGTGGCTCTACTATAACTAATCAGCAGAAAGACTTGGTATGTACAGATGCTGAGAAGGGTACTTTCGAGGCGATTGCTGATAATGGACATAACCCGGAATTTGTAGGACGTACTCCTATTTTCAAGGTTGAGTTGGTAGACAAGGCCGGTAATGTAGTTCGTCGCGGCTTCGTGAAAGTTGAGATCGTAGCAGAGAAGACTCCTGATATGGCCGTGACTATAGAAGGTACTGAAACTTATGGCTGTGCAAATACGCAATCTAAACTGTATAAATTCGAAGAGGATTATCTGCGTGATAATATCTATCGTTTGATGAACAAGGGTGACGGTTCTGAACAAGGTATGAGTCATGAGGAATTCTGGAATACGTATGAATACCTAGAAACCTCAGTTCTTAAGAATGGTGTTGCTCTTCCGGGTATTGATGCACCGAGTCTGATTGACGGTGTAGCAACTGACGGCAAAGCTACTAAGATTGTAATTTGGCGATTCGCTCATGGACAGGTTGGAAATGTAGGTATAACTGGAGCTAACTTGTATGCTACTTTGACACTCCGCAATAAGGTTTCTTCTAATAAATATCCGAAATACATTCATTTCCATTTCGCAGTGAAAGTTAATTTGCCTGTCATTGCTTTGGATACGGAAAAGACAAAGGTAAATGATGCCTTCTGGGATAAGGATGCTGACGGTAAGTATATCGCGTTCAGAGTAAATGCCAAAAGACCGGGTGCTATCACTTCACCGGCTTCGGAATGTACAATCTCACAAGATATAACGAAAGCTTATGTTGATGGTACTTATACAGTTAATATACCGACTGGAGTATGCACTGAAAGTACGTACGAAATTGAATCAACTTACAGCAACGGTATCAAAACAACAACCGTTCTTGCCGGTGTTCAGTTGAATGGAACGACCATTTCTTTGAACAAGAGTAATACTGCAGTTAAGGCAGCGTTGAATAGCGAAAAGGGATTGCAAGCTGTTATTATTCACAAGTATATGATTGAGAGTGGTGATACGTATATCGTGAACAGATTTAAGGTAACATTTATCCGTCCTGTCACTTTCACTATGCCTGATGGTATCACTGTAAAAGACGGTGCGACAGGTGGTGATGAAGTCAGCTTCCAGCACGATGGTTTGTTGACAGACTGGAGAGGTTACGCGATCACACATCCTGTTTGGGAATCGGTTGTAAAGACACACGGTAGGTGGAAAACAATTTGCGTGCCAGAGTACACTTATGTTGACGGACATTATAATAAGACAAAGGATGCTGAATTTAATCTTGAAACAGAGACAGTTACATTTACTACAGGAACTGACTTGAAGATGTATACCGGTCGAGAAAGTTATGCAGTTCAAGAATATAGGCTAATAACTGCCGCCGACGGCACACAATATTGGGGTTGGATGACTATGGATTATAATAAGGTGTTTAATGTAACAGATGTGAAGATAAGTAAAGACGCTGTTCGTGTTGAACTTGCATTGCAAGCTGAGCGGTATGCTGCTAGTCAAGCTGTGCAGACCCGATGTGTGTCTAACGATGATGTTACTTACAACGAACACGTTATTACTGCATCAAGTGAAGTTTCCTTTACTAATATCACGGGCGTTAATTACGTGCCTGCTGTATATGAATATGTACCGGCTACAGAAGTGGAAATCAGTCATGAACATTCTCCAAAACCTCATTACGCAGGTACAGTGAACGGACAAACTTCCGGTTGCTGGGAATGGCATCAATGGGAGCACGATCACGAAGTTCTGGTTCCGGGTCAATTCTGGGATTATTACGGAGAGATCAAGAATGTCGTGCTTGATATAAATAATGTTAGCACAAGCTTGGAATACAACAATCATAAGTTGCCTGATGATGCAGTGCTGACACAAGGAGCTACTAACACTGTGAAGTATGAAAATGCTGAATCAAATATTGGCTATTCATATACCATCACTATCCCTGCTTCTATAGAATATGGCTGGGGTATCCTTAAGACAGACTTGATTCTTACGGCTGAGCCGGCAGGCAACAACAAGTAAGAAATCTAAGATAGTAATAAACTTTTAGACATGCTACAATCGAAAGGGTGCTCTGCTCAAAAGAGCACCCTTTTTATAACTACTTCCTGATAATGTGAGGGATGCAATGCAGATCATTCTGTGATAAAGACATTAAATACATAACATATGATGAAAATAAGAAATTTACTACTAGCCATACTGACTGTCAGTAGCACCTTGGCTTTCGCTCAAGAGCAGCGGATCAAGGAGGAGGGTAAAACCCTTTTTAATCCCCACTGGTTTATGCAAGTGCAAGTAGGAGCCGCTCATACGATAGGCGAAGCCAAATTTACCGATCTGATCTCTCCGGCAGCCGCCCTCAACGTGGGCTATAAGTTCGCTCCGGCATTCGGGGCGCGTATCGGTGTCAGCGGCTGGCAGGCTAGAGCGGGCTGGGTGACTCCCTCCCAATCTTATCAGTATAAATATCTTCAAGGCAACCTGGACCTGATGGCGGACCTCAGCGCTTTGTTCTGCGGCTTTAACCCCGACCGTGTATTCAATGGTTATCTTTTTGCCGGTGTAGGATTTAATCACGCTTTCGACAATGACGAAGCCAACGCGCTGGATACGCGTGCTTATGAAATGGAGTATCTGTGGCAGGACAGCCAGAACCTGGTAGCCGGACGTTTGGGCTTGGGCTGCGACCTTCGCCTGAATGACCGTCTGGCGATCAACATCGAAGGAAACGCCAATATCCTTTCCGATAAGTTCAATTCAAAGAAAGCGGGCAACTGCGACTGGCAATTTAACGTATTGGTGGGACTTAGTATCAAATTTGGCAAGAGTTATACCAAGACCGCTCCCGTTTATTACGAACCGGAGCCTGTAGTGGAACAGCCCAAAGCGGAACCTGTGGTAGAAAAGCCGCAGCCGAAACCTGCACCGGTGGTGACCGTCGAGCCGATGAAGCAAAGCGTCTTCTTCGCGCTGAATTCCGCAAAGATCCAGGATGACCAGCTTGCCAAAATAGAATCTTTGGTGAAGCATCTGGAAAAATATCCGACTGCCAAGGTAGCCGTCACCGGATACGCGGATAAGGAAACGGGTAACCCAGGCATCAATATGATCTTGTCAGAGAAGCGCGCGAACAACGTGGCGGACGTCTTGAAAGCGAAAGGCATTGCTGCGGACCGGATCGTGACTGACTTTAAAGGGGATACCGTACAACCGAACACGAATCCTACGGAAAATCGTGTCAGTATCTGCGTGGTAGAATAATGTTTGTATAAAGGCATAACCCTTTTTTAAGATATCTCATGTGCGGTGTTCCCCACATCTCTTCGCTTTCCCGCGAAGAGCCTCACATGAGAATACCCCGAGGAAATCCGTGCTTGTGAAAGTCCGTATTTCCGCAATAAACCCTTTCTTCACTTACTTTTTGTGTGTGAAGAATGAATAATCCAAAGGGATAGCGGCGAAAGGCCGCGCTTGTGAAAGTGTGCCTTTCCTGTCCCTTCAAAGAGGATGCCTCCCTTTTCCCTAACGGCATCCTCTTTTTTTCGTTTTTAAATTTCTTCTATAAAAACATACTATCCCCTTATTTTGTTATATTTATCGCGTCATTTAATAAAAAATAAGTAAAATGTTAAAAGTAGTAGCATTTATGAAGCAAGTAGCAGTGGGGCTACAAATGGAGGGAAACTTTGGAACTGCTCACATTTATCGCAGCAGTCTCAATGCCATTATTGCTTATGGTGGGAAAAGGGATTTTGCTTTTCGTGAAGTAACTCCGGAATGGTTAAAAGGCTTCGAGATTCACCTTCGTAGCCGTGGTTGTAGTTGGAACACTGTTTCCACTTATTTGCGTACATTTCGTGCGGTTTACAATCGCGCGGTAGACAGGCGTATGGCACCTTATGTGCCGCATCTCTTTCGTTCGGTGTATACCGGGACACGTGCTGACCGCAAACGTGCGTTGTGCGAAGAAGACATGAAGAAGGTATTCACTAAATTACCACAGTCATCTGCCGTGAGTCCCGCCATGCGTCGTGCGCAGGAATTGTTCGTTCTGATGTTCCTGCTCCGTGTCTGCCTTTTGTCGATCTGGCTTATTTGCGTAAAAGCGATTTGCGTGATAATGTAATCACTTATCGACGGCGTAAAACAGGCCGACCTTTGTCTGTGACTTTGACTT
>PPYE01585298.1_pt1 | contig 22031 bp, 14 predicted proteins | sample 1559881 | NCBI WGS metagenome assembly PPYE01 (sample SAMN08240022, study PRJNA423297) | Human gut metagenome, whole genome shotgun sequencing project.
AACGGCATTATAGCATATGCAGAAAATCTTTTCAAGATACCATTTGGAAGAAAGGAAATGCTATGAAAATATCAGATAATGGATTAAATATCATAAAAAAGTTTGAAGGTTGTCGACTAACGGCTTATCAGGATACCGTAGGTGTCTGGACCATCGGATACGGCACCACAAACGCAGACAAAGCAATCACCGGAACAACAATCTGCCAAGGTCTGCGGATCAGCCAGGAAACGGCAGATGAATGGTTGCGCCAGTCTGTTGATAAAAAGTATGGTCCAAAAGTGGACAAGTATAGTGCTTACAACTGGACGCAGCCAGAGTTTGATGCCTTGGTATCTTTTGCGTATAACATCGGAAGTATTGACGGATTGACGGCTAAAGGTACTCGTACCCGTTCTGAGATAGCAGCCAAAATCCTGGAGTATAATAAAGCTGGCGGAAAGGTATTATCTGGCCTCATCCGCAGACGTCAGGAAGAGAGGAAGCTCTTTTTAACTCCCGTTACAGTAAAAACAGGTTGGCAGCAGGAAAATGGAGGCCGGCGCTTCTATTTAAAAGACGGCTCAGGAAAATATGTTTCTAATGACTGGCACAAGGATGGAGAACTCTGGTATTGGTTCAACGGTGCCGGCATGATGGTCCATGACACCTGGTACCAGTACAAAGGGTCTTGGTATTACCTTGGATCTGATGGTGCTATGCTTAAAGGCCTGCAGACGATTAACGGCAAGTGGTACTACCTGGATCAAGACGGCCGCATGGCAACGGATCCGGTAACATTGACACCGGATCAGGACGGCGCCTTACAGTATCCAGGCCTTGTAAAATAGAAAATCACACATCTGATCATCGGTTATATCTTGCCAAATTTCAACACCTGATTTATGATGAAAATATAGAAAAATTCTGCCAAAATCTAAGGAAAAATCCCCTATACGCACTTACAATCTGGTCATCCACCGTGGACACTGAACCTGCCATCCGTCACAGTACTGGGTCAATATGGGCTGGCGTACACCGGGTCTTGAAAGGAAGCTGTCAAAGATCTCATCGACTACCTGGGAGATGCTTTCAAAGATATTCCTGCCGTAGATCCATTTATGGTCAAAGGCAGTGGAAGAGGTAATGGTAAAATCATAGCCCTGGTTTCTGTACCACTCCGTGTATACACGATTTAAGGTAAAGGACATGATAGCCAGTACATTGGCAGTAATGGTACTTTGGGGCCAGGTGGAGTAGATTTCGCTGGAAGCCACATTTTTAATATAATCTCTGTATGGTACATAGTAATCCTTGGCGGTGGAGTCTGTAGGCGCTCCGTCGTGGACCACAATAGTCTGTGGGACCACCACACGGCTTAATACGATCTCACCGCTTTCGTTTACCGGTTTTACTTCGGCTTCAGCAATCTTTGGGGGATAATTTCCAAATAAAGTGTGGTCTGGGATGACTACTGGGTCTTCAGGAGGTGTGCCGCCTTCATCACCTGTAAGTGCTGCAGGCTGGATGGCCTGTGTTCCTGCAAGAATCTCGGTGCCGGAGATATTTAAGGGTTTAAAGCCTTCTGCTTCCACCAGCACATCATATTCAGAATAAGGCTGGTAGATACCAGGCTCTAAACTGTATTCCTCAGGAGGCGCAGGAAGAGAAATGTTTTCCGTCTGTCCAGAAGAGTCTGTAGTCAGCTGTTCCAGCACACGTTCCGGTTCTCCTTTGGAGCTGATGGAAACTTTTGCGTTTTGTATGGGAAAATTATTCCGGATGTTGATCACCTGGATCTGTAAATTGCCTCTGGATATAAAATCCTGTCCATTTGCCATAAAAAATGCCTTCTTTTTATACCGTCGTTTTCAGCATATGAGAAGGCACTTTTATTTTATGACAGCTTTTTTATCTGTATTTTTTAAATCTCAAATCCACGGACTTTCAGATAATTTTTAATGGTTTCCACAGCACCGTCTGTTCCAATGGCTGCTGTATTGATCATCAGGTCGTAATTTTCCGGAAATTCCCATTCTTTTCCTGTATAATAGCGGAAGTAATCACGGCGCTCCCTGTCGATGCGCTTGATATTTTTCTTTGCATCTTTTGCTGCGTAATATTCTTTTTCAATGGTGCGTTTTTCCCTGAAATCCATATCCGCATAGATAAATACACGTACCAGACCTTCCATGCCCTCTAAAACGTAATCTGCGCAGCGACCCATGATAATGCAGTCTTCTTCAGCTGCCAGTTTGCGGATCACCTCTGACTGGAAGCGGAACAGGTTGTCCGCAGATGTCAGGTCAGAACCAAAAGAGGGAGCTCCTTTTTCAGGAGTCAGGCTCTTGATGATCTTATAAAGCAGCTTATTTCCGGCTTTTTCGTCAGCCATATAGTAATAGCTTTCCTTGATGCCGCTTTCATCTGAGTTCATGCGCAGAATGTTCTTGTCATAAAAATCCAGTCCAAGTTCCTGGGCCAGTTTGGTTCCTACTTCGCAGCCACCGCTGCCAAATTGTCTTCCGATGGTAATGACCAGTCTTTTTCCGTCTTTCATATGCCTGCCTCCCATTTTATTGTATTAGATGCATTTAGTATAGCATATGGAAGAGGCAAAAAACGTGTTTTTCTGTTAATTTGACAAAAAACTAATATTCTTAAGAAAACTTAGGCGTTATTTTTTGTATTTAATACCCCTGCTTCACATATTACAAAATCAATGGTCCGGTCGTGGGCCTCCATTGGGATCTCATCACACATAAGGGCAGTGCGGCAGAGGACTGCCTGGGTACCGGTGATCTGTTGTAAATACCGGTCATAATATCCGCCGCCGTATCCCAATCTTTCTCCTTTCATGCTGCAGGAAAGGCAGGGGATCAGTGCCAGATGGATGGCTTTCGGTGAGATTTTTTCACAGCCTTCTTTTGGCTCCAAAATTCCGTATTTTCCAGGTTCTAAGTCATCAAAAGAACGGATCTTATATACTTCCATAATGCCTTTGCTGATACATTTCGGTACACCCACCTGTTTTCCTCTTTTTAGAAGATCTTCCAGTACAGGCCTGGTATTGATCTCATCTTCTGTGCCTACAAAACAGAAAACAGTTTCAGCTTTTTGGTATACATCCCAGGAGGTGATGGCTTTAAAAATGGCAGTATCACTGGAACGGCAGGTATCCGGATCAAGAGCGTTCCTTTTTTCTTTTAATATTTTCCGGAGTTCTTTTTTCTGCAAGTCTAATGGTCTGTTCATAGTTGGTTTCCTTTCAGAATAGAATTTTTTAAAATGAAATTCAGTTATACAAAATAATCGCCATACTGTTCCCGTAAAAACCGGGTCAGTTCTCCTTCCGATTTTCCGGCTGCTTCCACAACAAAGCTGTTGGTCAGGAAACGGTGGGTCTGAGGAGAAAATCCTTTTTCCAGCAGGTGGTCAATGTCTGTATCCTTTACAAAAAAGTTCATACGGATCACAGGGAGTTTCCGGTTGTGAAGAATGTTGTAGATACGGGTGGAAAAGCAGAAAATATAATCGTATTCCAGCTGTTCCAACTGGTGGATCTCGTTGATATTTAAGGTGCTGATCCACTGAAAGGAGATATGTTCCCGCAGTTGCTCTAAAAAGAAGCTGATACGTTCAAAGTTAATGCTGGTCATAACAATGATCCGTTTTCTGTTTCTGGAAACGGTCTGGTTTCTTAAAATATGTTTCTGGAAAATAAGGGTCAACGTGGATAAATGTTCATCCAGAAACGTAAAGCCATAGGCAGCTTTAAAAATAATACTGTAACGCTTTAACTGCTCATATAAAACAGGAAAATGTCCTTTTGTATCCTCTACGGTCTTATCTACAAAAGTGCAGTGGAAATGGTCCAGATTGATCTCACGGTAGAAGTAGGCATATAGTTCCCTTAAAAATTCATCCTGGACCGGAAAGGGAGAAGGAAGTTCGCTTACGATCTGTTCTGTGAAATTTTCCGTTGCCTGCCAGAGCCTTGGATCAAAAGGAAGTTTTAAAGGCTGGGCGAAATTTAACATACTTAAGGCAACATTATAAAGCCGGTTCTGCCGGGGAGAGTCTGTAAAATGGATGTTTAAAGGAGCCAAAGGCAGTTTGTAAGAGTAGGCAGATGTATCTTTTACAGTCCGTGTTTTCATAATACAGATAAAAAGCAGCAGGAATTTTTTGGAGGGATAATTTAGGGACCAGCCTGTTTCTGAGAGAAAACGGGAAAGAATTTCGGTTGCTTCCTGAAAACTGCAGGATAGATATTCCGTTGCCAGCTCATAGGTCTGCTTCTCCAGAGGCGTATTTGCAAAACGGGCAAGTACCTTATTTTCTGATGTAAATTCAAACAGAGGATGGAGGATGTCAATGACCAGAAAACGCAGCTGGAGCTCATCGCCCTGAATAGAAAGCCCTTTTTTCTTTTTTGTCACCAGTTCCAGGCCATAGCGCGTTAAAAATTGCCGCAGCAGTGCTGTGTCCTGTTTTTTCGTAGTAAGGGAAAGTCCCCATTGTTCATAAAGCTTGGATGAGTTTACATAATTTTGAAAAAAGATGGCAGTGATCATCACCCGGATCCGTTCATCAGAGGAGCTGAGATAATCCTTTTGGTCCAGGTTGCGGATAAAGGAAACCAGGTCTTCATAGCTGATGCAGCTGTAGCAGATACTTTTTTCGATCCGGACCATAGGTTCACTGGAGTAAAGATTGATCTGTTCAATGGTACGGCGGATGGAGCTTTCATTTTTCTGAAAATGCAGGGCTGTTTTGCTTAAGGGGATCATCTGCCGTTTCTGGATGTAGCGCAGCAGGGTCAGGTCATTATAACTTAAACTCATTTCATTCCTCCCAGAGTATATTCCCATGTTTTTGCAGGTACGTAATCTTAATACCATTATAAAATAAAGGTAAGTAAATGCAAGAATATATTGGATATTTTTTGCCTTGAAGCGTCTGTGTAAATCTGACATAATGAGGATAGTTCACAAGGCGCCTGAGAATAAAAAGTGACAAGTTATATCTTCTGTATGAAAGAAAAATTACAGATAATGCACAAAAGAATGTTTTGTGCGTGTATGGAGGGAAAACAGAATGAATAAGACAAAATCAAGTTGGAAGGATGGGATCCAGACCTTCGGACGTTCTCTGCTGCTGCCTATCGCTCTTCTTGCACCCATTGGTATGGTCATGGGTATCTGCAGTGCAATGACACAGTCCTATATGATCGCAAAATTTCCATTTTTAGGAAATGAAATAGTAAAGCTGATCTTTTCCAGTTTGCAGACGATCACCAATATCGTATTTAACAATATTCCCCTTCTGTTTGCTATGGGTGTTGCCCAGGGAATGGCAAAGAAGGAAAAAGGAATCGCTGTATTTGCAGCAACCGTTGGTTATCTGACGTTAAATGTTGTAATGAGCGTATATTTAAAAGCAACCGGTACTTTAGCTGATCCTGCTGTTGCAGCACAGGTAGGACAGGGTACAGTTCTTGGAATTCAGACTTTAAAGATCGAAGCTATGGGTGGTCTGATCGCCGGATTGGTAGCTGCTAAGGTTGCAGATAAGTTTTACCGTTTGGAACTTCCGTTGGCATTTGCATTCTTCGGCGGAAAGAAATCCATCCCGATCATCACATTTGCCTGCATGATCCCCATCGGCCTTGTTGTACCGATCATCTGGAATGCACTGACCAGCTTCCTGATCAGCATTTCTTTCATCTTCACAACACCATACATTGGAAGTGCTATTTATTATGCATTAAATCGTGCACTGATCCCATTTGGTCTGCACCATGTACTTGCTTCCCTGGTACGTTTCACAGAGGCAGGCGGTACTTATATGATCAATGGACAGGAATTTGTAGGTATCTTAAATGCAACCAATGAGATCCTGTTTAACTTAGGACCTGACAGCGAATACTGGAGCCAGCTGATGCCAACATTAACCAGCTACCTTGGCGGTGCCCAGATGTTAACCACTCTGTTCCGTGTTCCGGCCATCGGACTTGCTATGTATCACACTGCTTATGCTAAGAACAAAAAGATCGCAAAGGGTGTTATCCTTACCTGCTGCCTGACTGCATTTTTAGGAAATATCACAGAGCCTCTGGAATTCTCCTTCCTGTTTATTTCACCGGCACTGTTTGTACTTTACTGTGTAATGTGTGGTATTGGCCTGCTGCCTTACCAGCTGTTCCATATCTGTATCGGTTATATCCGCGGAACTATTTTTGATTTTGGTATTTTCGGACTTCTGTACGAACATACACAGTGGATCTACCTGGTTCTGTTAGGTGCTGTAAACTTTGTTGTATTCTATTTTGTATTCAAATGGTTTATTGTAAAATTCGGACTGGAGACTCCAGGAAGAGAGGAATTTGAAGTAGAAGAATCAGCAAGCCAGCTGTTAAAAGAAAAGAACTGGCCAGCCATCGCAGCTCTTGTAGTAGAAGGACTTGGCGGAAAAGAGAACATTGTAAATGTTGAGAACTGTATTTCACGTCTGAGAGTGGATCTGAAGGATCCGAAGAAGGTAGATCAGGTCAAGATCAAAGACTCCGGCTGTGCAGGTATTTTCTTCCCGTCAGAAAAGCATATCCATGTAGTATTTGGACCTCATGTAGAGTTTGTACGCCATGCTGTAGATGACCTGCTGAAAAAATAAGAGGTGAAAAAATGAGAGCTTTATATGATTCAAAAAGCAAGCTGGATGACAGAGGCATCAAATATCTTTTAAGCGAAGAGAACAAATATAAAACCTGGCTGAAAGTGGAAGGGGCGCTTGCCCTTTCCCAGGCCAAAGAAGGTTTTATCCCGAAAGAAGCAGCAGAAGAGATCGCGTCTGTTCCTTTTGAGACCCTTGATCTGGAAGAAATGGAAAAGATCAAGGCAAAGGTGGGACATGGTTTTGTTCCATTTGTGAAAGTGCTGGTAAAAGCCTGCAAGGGAGAGGGAAAGAAATACGTTCATTATGGTGTGACTACCCAGAATATCCAGCAGACCTCCCAGCTTTACATTACCAGACAGGTAACAGAGATCTATAAAAGTTTTCTGGCTGATATTTTAAAGAACCTGGCAGCCCTGGCAAGGGATAATGCAGATGCAGTTATGCCCGGAAGGACCCATGGAAAACATGCCATTCCTATTACCTATGGATACAAGGTGTCTGTATGGATCAGTGAACTGCTTACAGGCCTTGAAAGGCTGGAAGAAGCAGAAAAAAGGATCTTTACGGTTATGATGGGCGGTGCTGTAGGCGGCTTTAACGCTACCGGCCTTACAGGACGTAAAGTCCAGGATGATGTGGCAGAACTGCTTTCCATGAGTTCCATGGAAGTTCCAAGCCGCAATATGACCCAGATGAAGGTGGAATACCTGATGAACCTGTGCCTTTTATGCAATACCTTCCATAAAATGGCAGAGGAAGTGTATTACACTGGCATTGAGGAATTCGGGGAAGTCCATGAAGGATTTACACCTGGAACCATTGGAAGCTCTACCATGCCTCAGAAGATCAACCCGAAGTTAGCCAAGGGCATTATTGCCAATTCCCAGAAGCTTTATTCCCTTCCTGCAACCGGACTTTATTCCGGAGTCCGCATGTTTGAGGGAGACAGCAGTTCTTATATGCTTTTTGACGGACTGATGGAAGAGGGAATGGAACTGGCTACGGAAGTGATCATCCGCGCAGAGGAACTGACCCGTACTTTATATGTTAATAAAGAAAGACTTCTGAAAAATGCCAATATCAACAAGGGACTGGACAACAGCGAATACGTGATGATGAATGTAGCTGCAAAGTTAGGAAAAGACGCAGCCCATCAACTTCTTTATGATAAGGCAATGAAAACAGAGCTGGAAGGAAAGAATTACCTTCAGGTGTTGTTAGATGATGAAGTTTTATCTTCTATGTTTACAAAGGAAGAGCTGGAAAAAATGATCGCTCCTTCCAGTTATACAGGAATTTGCAGCGTTCTTGCCAGGGAATTAGCAGATAAAGCGGAAGACAAGGCAAAAATGATGACAGAGAAATAAAGAAATAAGATAAAGGAATAAAGATGGAATGCCGGATCTGACCGGCAGGATAGAAGGAGAAAAAATGGGATTATTTGGAAAAAAGAAAGTAGATTTTGTGTCCCCGGCAGGAGGCAGACTGATGAATATTACAGAAGTGGCAGATCCTGCCTTTTCTTCTAAAATGCTGGGTGATGGATTTGCTGTGGATCTGACAGACGGAGAGATCGGTGCGCCTTTTGACGGGGAAGTAACAGCTGCGTTTCCTACAGGACATGCTTTTGGCTTAAAGAGAAAAGACGGATTAGAGTGCCTGATCCATGTAGGAATGGACACAGTCCAGTTAAATGGCAAAGGCTTTGACGTTAAGGTAAAACAGGGCCAGATGGTAAAGAAGGGAGATACCCTGGTAGTTGTTGATCTGGATGAGGTACGTGCTGCCGGAAAATCACTGGTAACACCGGTTATCTTCACAGAGGGAACACCTGTGAAAATGTTAAAGAAGGATACACAGATCTCAAGGGGAGAAGAAGATATATTAAAGTTCTGATCAAAGAGAACCTATAAGCAGGAGGAGAAGTATGCGTAAACCACATATTATTACTATCGCGGGAGCAGGAAGCGCCCGCGTTCCTGCATTGGTGGGAACACTGGTGCAGTATAAAGAACGTTTTCCGGTATCTAAAATGATCTTTTATGATATTGACGGGGAACGTATGGGAAAGATGGAGGCCTATGACTGCCTGGTATTAAAATGTTTTTACCCGGAGTGTGATGTTGTATTTACAACGGATGAGGATGAAGCCTACAGCCATACAGATTTTATTTTCTGCCAGATGCGTGTAGGAAAAACAGAAATGCGCTCCCTGGATGAGAAAATTCCTCTTAAGTACGGTCTGATCGGACAGGAGACCTGCGGTCCGGGCGGATTTGCCTATGGAATGCGCTCTTTGGGAGCCATGAAACAGATGGTGGAAAAAGTAAGTTCTTATTCCAAGGATACCTGGATCTTAAACTATACCAATCCGGCAGCTATCGTGGCCTTGGGACTGGACCAGATGTTCCCGGATGATAAGCGGATCTTAAATCTCTGCGATCAGCCATTTTCCATGATGAAAAGTTTTGCAAAGATCCTGGGAGTGCCTCAGGAGATCTTAAGGGCTAAATATTTTGGTTTAAACCATTTTGGATGGTTTACAGACCTGTATGGAACAGACGGAAAGAATTATTTTGACCAGTTAAGGACCTATCTGCGCGATCATGAATTTAAGCCTTATAATGCAGAGCAGAGATCCAAATCCTGGCTGGAGACCTATGTCCGTGTAAATAAATATATGCAGTATCTGGATGAGTACGTTCCAACTACCTATCTTCAGTATTACATGTTCCCGGATGAGATCGTAAAAGAAAGTGATCCTAACTATACCCGTGCAGATGAAGCAAAAGACTCCAGGGAAAAGGATGTATTTGAAACCTGCGCAAAGGCAGTAGGCAGAGATACCATGGATCCGTCAGAAATGCTTACAAACAGTGTGTTTGGAAATCTGATGGTGGAAGTGGCAGAGTCCATTGCCTATGACCTGAACAATGAATTTGTAGTCCTGGTGCGCAATGAAGGGATCATCCCCAACTTTGAAAGCAGGGCGATCATAGAAGTAGCGGGAACTATTGGAAAAGATGGTGCAAAGGGCTATCCTTATGGTGACATCGATCCTTATTATAAGGGACTGATGGAAGGACAGTATGCTTATGAACAGCTGACAGTAGAAGCATTCCGGGAAAAGAGTTATACGAAAGCCCTGAAAGCCCTGATCTTAAATCGATCTGTGATCGATCCTTCCAAGGCAGGAGCAGTTTTGGATGACCTGATGGAAGCCAACAAAGATTACTGGTATCTTACCTGATACAGAATGGAGTGACATGGTTCTTTATTCAAACTATATTGTACTGGAACACGGGATCTTTGAGGGTTTTTTGGAACTGGAAAATGGAAAGATAAAAGGGCTTTATGAAAAATGGCAGGGAGAATATAAAGATTATTCCGACAAGATCATTTTCCCCGGATTTATTGATATCCATGTTCACGGCTGGGCTACCGGTTCTTTCTGGTTTGAGAAAACGCCCCAGTCTCTTCGGGAGATGTGCCGTACCCTGCCTTTTGCAGGTGTTACTTCTTATCTGGGAACCACAGGGGCAGATCCCATTGAGGAGATCAAGACCTGTATCCGGGCTGCTGATCAGGTCAGCGAAGAAGATCCTGAGGGAGCGCAGCTTTTAGGGGTTCATCTGGAAGGACCATTTATCAATCCTGTATACAAGGGAATGCAGAAAGAAGAATGTTGTCTGCTTCCGGATGTGACAGTGATGGAGGACCTTTATAATACCTTTAAAAATAAAAAACTGTGCCGCCATATGACCATAGCGCCGGAACGGCCGGGAGCAGATGCTGTTCTTAGATTTTGCCAGGAACACCAGATCCAGACAGCTGTGGGACACAGTGCAGCTACTTTTGAAGAGATCAAGAAAATGCGGGCCTATGGTCTTGGGGGATTTACCCACACATTCAGCGGAATGAAGGGATTTCACCACAGGGAACTTGGAACTGCAGGAGCAGCTTTGTATTTTGATGATATGATCTGTGAGTTTGCAAAGCAGACAGGAATGACGGTGTCCCATGAAGCTTTTGAGCTGGCTTACAGGATCAAGGGAAGCAGCCGTATTGTGCTGACAACAGACTGCTGTGGTCTTGCCCAGACCCAAAGCTGTTTTGATCATTACGTAAGAAAGATCCGGTTTGTAAAAGACAGGGATCAGGTGTGCTTAGAGCACTATGACGGAAAGAAAGAATGGATCGATCCAAGGGATTATCAGGCAGTAAAACAGGTGGAGATGAGTTATGCCCAGTCGGTGAAAAATATGGCAGATCACACAAAAGTGGGGCTTTACGATATCATGTTGATGACCAGCTTCAATCCGGCTCATTATATCCATGCAGATGACTGCAAAGGCAGCATCCGGCCTGGAATGGACGCAGATCTGACTATCATGGATCAGAACCTAGATCTGATCTGCGTTTACTGTCGAGGAAAGGAAATACGGGAATGAAATGTGCAGTCAGTGATTTTGACAGAACCTTATATGTGGAACAGATGATCGGTGAAGAGGATAAGAATGCGGTTTTAAACTGGCAGAAGTCCGGAAATCTCTTTGTGATCGCCACAGGAAGGAATTTAGGGACCATAAAGCCTATTTTTGAGTCTTATGGCTTTTCGCCGGATTTTTGGATCTTAAATAATGGTGCCATGATCGCAGACAGGGATGGAAAGACTCTGTTTACAAAGCTGATCCCAAGGGAAACGGCATTAGCAGTATTGCGCTATCTGCAAAGTATAAATGATGATGGAAGCGGTGTATCCCTTACAGACCGGAAAGTATGCCTCCTTTCTGAAAAAGGGACCAGTACCCAGAAAGCTTGTGATGGCGGAACGATCACAGCCGATCAGTTGGAAAGTCTGGATAATATTGTACAGATCCACAGAAGAAATCTGGACCTGAAGCATATAAAAGATCTTTGTAAAGACATTGAAGAGCGTTTTCCGGAAGTTTCTGCCTATGCAAATCTGTGGAATGGTGATATTGTAGCCAGAGGTGTAGATAAGGCAGTTGCTGTAAAATGGCTGAAAGAACATTTTCCGCAGATCGAAAAGATCCGTTGTATTGGAGACAGTGTCAATGATCTGGGAATGGTACGGGCCTACCAGGGAGCAGTTCCGGATGTAGCAGATCCCGAAATCAAAAAAGAGGCAACGCAGATCGTAAAGAGTGTAGCAGAGTTTCTTGAGAATTTTTAAATAAAGATCCTGATCAGAATTTCAGATCAAAGTTTAAACTAAAAAGCCGTTTCCGGGTTTGAAAGTAAAACCAGGGAAATGGCTTTTTGCTATGTTGTTTGTTATATTAGGAATACGTCACCGCCAGGTGACAGCTCCGTTGGAAACAGATCTTTATTTCGCTAACAGATTTTCTGCAACGACTTCCAGGTTCTTTCTGATGGCAATGTGCTGCGGGCATACAGACTCGCATTTACCACACTTAATACACTGGTCAGCAGCTTTGCGTCTATGACCGCCTACCAGCCACTGTTCCTGATGAGCTGCCATTCCCTTATCTTTGTACAGGGTCAGGTAGTTCATAGCAGTGAAGGAGCCGGAGATACCGATATCCATTGGACAGACTTTTGCGCAGTAGTTACAGGTAGTACATGGGATCAGAGGGATGCGGGCTAATTCTTCCTGAGCCTTTTTAAGGGTATCCTTCTGAGCGTCAGTTAAGCCGGTGAAACTCTTCATATAAGAAAGGTTGTCAGCCATCTGTTCTACATTGCTCATACCGGAAAGGACAGTGATCACACCTTCCAGGTTGGCAGCAAAACGTACAGCCCAGGATGCTACGGAAGAGTCAGGTTCAGCAGCCTTTAAGATATTTGCAACAGACTCCGGAGGATTTGCCAACATTCCGCCTTTTACAGGTTCCATGATGATCACAGGTTTTCCGTGTTTTCTTGCTACTTCATAACATCTTCTGGACTGAACAGCCGGATTTTCCCAGTCAGCGTAGTTGATCTGCAGCTGTACAAATTCCATTTCAGGATGTTCTGTTAAGTTTCCGGTTTCTTTATGATATTTTTACCGTCCGGTCACTGCATCCAGGGAATTATCTGTATTAGAAGAGATAAAACGGATGCTCAGTTTATGAGGCAGGCAAACGATGGGTTCCGGCCCATGGGAGTGGATCCCCTGTTTGACGCAGATCTGGTCTCTGCAGTCTGCTTCAATCACACCGATCCCTTTTGGGGAGATCTGGATGGTATTCTGTTCTCCAGGTTCTCCAAGGGTAAAGGTTTCCGTTTCCTTTACCGTACTTAAATCTACGGTGCGGATGTCTTTACCCTGATAGGTGATGACTGCAACTGCAGCGTCGTTTTGCCGGTTTTGCCGGGCTGTCCAAAAACTGGCAAAAGCGGCACAAAGCAAAAGGACAATGACCAGAATAAGAGTCTTTTTACGGGATGGGTTCATTTTCATTCCTGTATCACCTCAACATTTCCGCCAGTAGTAACGCTGCAGTGGTCTGCAAGACCGGCGGTTACCATAACAGTACCATCCTCTTTCATCATGATCGCATCAAAGGTGTCTCTGTGTTTTTTCCAGAAACTGGAAGCCTCTTCCGGCCCCATGATAAAAAGAGAGGTGGAAAGGGCATCTGCCAGAGTTCCGTCAGCGCTGATAATGGTAACGGAGATCAGTCCGTTTTCAGCAGGATATCCGGTCCGTGGGTCAATGATATGGTGGTAGGTCTGTCCATTTTCCTCAAAATAGCGCTGATAGCCGCCTGAGGTGATCACTGCCTGGTCAGCTACTTCTACTACAGCAAAGGTAGAGTTCAGATCATGTGGATCCTGAATGCCTACGCGCCACATATTTCCGTCCGGTTTGTGTCCTAAAGCCTGTACGTTTCCACCAAGGGAGATAATGCCGCTGGTAACACCATTTTCACGGAAAATATCCATTACACGGGAAGAAGTAAAACCTTTGGCAATACCTCCAAGATCCAGGCGGACATCTTCGGGAATGGTTACCGTAGAATTTTCCAGATCTACCTGTTTATAATCCACGTGGGATAAAAGTTCCTCCAGTTCTTCTTCAGAAGGGATACGGAAATTCTGGGTGGTAAAGCCCCAGGCTTCCATAACCGGTTCAATGGTACAGTCAAACAATCCGTCTGTCATCTGGGAAAGTTCCAGGGAACGACTAAGAAGAGCATTTACATCTTCTGAAACAGTTCCTTCTTTATCTGCATTGATCCGGTAGATCTCTCCCTTTTCACTGGAAATGGATAACAGACTGTCCAGGCGGTTGATCTCAGAGACAGAAGCCTCTAAGGCAGCAGAGGCGTTGGGACCATAGGCAGTCAGGTTCATAACGGTATCCATAGCATAAAGCTCGCGGGAAAGGCTTTCGTCTGCTGCCAGATCTTTGCTTTCCTCCTGTTTTGAACCGGAAGCTTCAGAAACAGAAGTTTTGGAGCCGGAAGAGGGAGCAGAAGCAGGATGGCAGGCCGATAAAGCCAGGCAGACAGTTGTAAGCAGGATCAGATTTCGTTTTTTCACAGGTTGCACCTCATATCAGTATGTTAATTACATCTAAATCATAGATTTAACAAAGATTAGCAAATGCTAATCTCTCTGTGTCACATCTTAACATTGAGCAAAATGGTTGTCAATTCATTACTTTGCAGGGACAGATACTTTTGGAGTCTTTAAAAACAGGAAAATCTGACTTTTTTTTTCAACAACTTTCTAATGAGAAAAAAACAACAATAAAGAGGGGCAGGAATGGGGACGAAAGATTGACTTGTATTAATAAAAAGTTTATTTTTTATAAGAAAGTTAGTAATAACTAACTATAACAGGCATGTTTTTATGCCGGGGAATGGAGGAACCTATGAAAAAGAATATTACGAAAAAAGCAGCCGTATTTCTGCTGTCTACCATCGTTGCAGCTCAGTCAGGACTGTCTGTACAGGCTGCAGCTTTAACAGAAGGAAGCTGGGAACAGACCAGTGCCGGATGGAAGTTTTTAAATCGTGACCGTCAGCCATATACAGGCTGGATCCACACAGCGTCAGGCTGGTATTATCTGAATATGGAAGACGGAAGTCTGGTAACAGGCTGGAAGAATATCAATGGTCTGGATTATTATTTTACTCCGGCAAATGAGGGGATCGAAGGCCAGATGAAGGTAGGCTGGTATCAGTCACCACAGGGAGACTGGTATTTCTTCGATAATACCACAGATACTCATGAAGAAGGAAGCGCTGTCACAGGATGGAATTGGATCGACGGCTATTGCTATTATTTTGCCCGTACAGAAGCTGGAAAAGGAGCAAAAATGGCAGCCAACACTACTACACCAGACGGCTACAAAGTAAATGCAGATGGTCAGTGGGTAAATGAAGACGGCGTTGCACAGTACCGTCAGTCTGGCGGATACCGCACGAAAGCAAACAGTACAACCACGGTTACTTCCAAGAGTTCCGGATCAGGTTCCGGCTCCAGTTCAGGTTCCGACAGTGACTCCGGTTCTACTACGCCTGCTACACCGTCCACTCCGGATACCCCATCTACTCCAGACACCCCATCAACCCCGGATACTCCAGATGTAACAGAAGAATATCAGTATCTGTTGATGAACATTCCTTATGCAGACTTTTATGACAGTGAAGTAAAAGGAAACGATGAGGATGTAGATGCCGTTTCTTCTGCAACTTTAAATAAAACAAGAACAGGAAGCCTGGTTGGTGGTTCCTATCATGAAGACCCAGAAGGAAGCGAGATTCGCGGCGTTACATTCCCTGTAAGAGTAAAGAAAGGAACCGATCTTTCAAGTTTTAAGAAAGTAACGGATGAAGACTCTGTAGATATTACTGTTACAAACCGTGGACAGACAAACACTACAACTTACAAAGGAAAAGATGCTTTATTTGAAAACGAGGATTTTGCTTACTATGAATTAAATGAGGTTCCTTCCTATTACAAAGAACTGACAGTTTCCGGTGCTGTACTGACATTCAGCGAAGTAAAGGGTACGGCTAAAAATGTAAGCGGTGTAAGTGCAACTGTATCAGCCAGCAGCTCTTATGGCGATTATCAGCTGTATATGACCGGACTTCCGGAGTCTCTGTCTAATGACAGCACAACTGTATATGGCGTAGTGATCCATACAAAAGAAGGTACTGATTATGGTATGCGTCATCTGGAAAATATCTGGCGTAAGACCAATATTGCCTGGGCAAGCGGTTTTACAGAGACAACTCATGGCAATGAACTGTCACCATATCACTATGAGTCTATGATGGGACAGAACATTACAGGTGTTACATATTATACCAGTGAAGGAACAATGGAGATCACATTTACAGATGCTGTGTATGTACCTGTAAAATTTGAACAGGAAATCTCTGTAGCAGAAGGCGCAAAAACAGATGATATTGATGTAGCTGTAAATGGACTGGATGCCCTTCCTGTGGACTATGACGCAAGATATACTGTTTCCGGACAGGACAATGATGACAGTGTCATGTTTACAGTAGTAAATGGAAAGATGACATGGACCGGCAGCCCGGTTGCAGGAAAGTATACTTTGAAGATTGAAGATCAGTCCGGAAAATATGCATCTGTAGAAGTTTCTTTTGTTTTAAGCACAAGCAATGTTCCGGTTCAGGTTCAGGCAAATGAAGATGGAAGCTATCAGCTGGCTGCAACAGAAAATGTAAGTGAAAATCAGGTTAAAGCATATGTAAAATCGATTATAGCCGTGAAGGTAGGAGATACTACCTATGCAGCGACCGGAAGAGGAGCTGTTAAGATCATCAAAGATGACGGTACCATTGATCTGTCTGCAAAAGCAAATGGTAAATATATCTTTGAAAGTGAAAAAAATACCAACATTTCCATTACAGCAACAGGTTATCCACAGGTTGACGGAACGGTAACAGCGCCGATCCGTTATCAGTATGTACTGATGAACATTCCATATGCTGAGTTCTATGCAAATGAGTCAGAGAACAATACTATTGAGGCAGATGCAGTATCTTCTGCAACAAAGAAAAAGCCTTTAAATAAGAGTATGACAGCAGGAACCTACCATACAGAACTGGATGGAAGCGTTATAAGCGGCGTTACCTATCCTGTAAAGATCAATGAGAAAGCACTTGAGTCCTTTACAAAGGCTAACAACGAAGATGACTTGTATGGAAATGCAGATCATGCATATTATGTACTGGACCAGGAGCCATCTTATTATAAAGAAGCAACAGTTGAAAATGGTAATGTTTCCTTTGGAAAGAATGTAAATGAAAAAGAAGTAAAAGAATATACTTCTGATGCAAATGTAAGCATGACACTGTTAGAAGGTAATCACAATATGCATGGAGATTACGAAATGCGTTTCAGTGATCTGCCAGATGACTGCATTTTAAGAGATACCAATACAGTTGTATATGGTGCTGTTCTCCATACTTCTTTAAATGGTATAAGTAAAGATTATGGCCTGCGTTATCAGGAGAATATTTTCCATCATAAGAAAAATAATTTTGAGATCGCTTGGGCAACAGGAAGCGGTGATGGTTTCCAGACAACTGTTAAAGGGGCAGAACTTTCTTATGAGCCTTATGCAGATATGATGGGACGCAGCTTAACCGGTCTTACTGTATATACCGATCAGGGAATTATTGAGATCACTCTTCAGAATGAGAAATATGTACCGATTAAACAGAATTACGATATTACAGTAACTGCTCCGGAAGTGAATGCAACAGAAACCACATATGCAGGAACAGAGCCGTTTGCAAATGCACAGATTACAGTAACGGATGCTGATGATCAGGAAGTAGAAGGAATTACAGTAGATACAGTTAATAAAAAGATCAGTTGGACAGAAGATCTGGCAGCAGGAACTTATAAGCTGGTATTTACAGATCCAAGTGGAAAATATGCGTCTATCTCTGTTCCGTTTACCGTTAAGTTCAGCACTGTATATGTACTGATGAACATTCCTTATGCAGACTTTTATGATAGTGAGATAAATGGAAATGATGAAGATGTAGATGCCGTTTCTTCTGCAACTCATGCTAAACCTAGAACGGGAAGCCTGGTTGGCGGTTCTTATCATGTAAATTCAGATGGAAGTGATATAAGCGGTATTACATTCCCTGTAAAAGTATCAGATGCTGCAGAACTTGCAGGTCTTAAGAAAGTAACAGATGAGGACTCTGTAACGATCACTGTAACAAATCGTGGACAGACCAATACTACAACTTATACAGGAAAAGATGCTTTATTTGAGAATGAAAACTTTGCTTATTATGAATTAAGTGAAACTCCTTCCTATTATAAAGAACTGACAGTTTCCGATGGTGAACTGACTTTCAGCGAAGTAAAGGGTGCAAAAGAAGATGCGGATAATGTAACTACCCGCTTATTAACAGACAGCTCATATGGTGATTATCAGTTATCTATGTCAGGACTTCCGGATTCTTTATCTGAGGATAGTACAACCGTATATGGAGTAGTACTGCATACAGAAGAAGGCAGTGACTATGGTATGCGTCATCTGGAAAATATCTGGCGCAAGACAAATATTGCCTGGGCAAGTGGATTTACAGAAACCGTTCACGGCTGCCCGTTAGCACCGGATCATTATAAGTCCATGATGGGCAAGCATCTTACGGGTGCTACTTATTATACCAACGAAGGTATGATAGAGATTTCATTTGAAGAAAAGGTATATGTACCGGTAAAATTTGAACCGGTTATTGAAGTGCCGGAGGTTAAGGCAAGCAGCAAGGAAGCAAAGATCAATGGACTGGAAACTCTTCCTGAGGGTTATGTTCCGGAATATGTTGTAACAGATGCTAATGGTGAAGAGGTCTCTGAATTTAAGGTAGATAATGATACGATCACCTGGACAGACGGCATAGCAGCAGGAAGCTATACTTTAAATGTAAGCGACCAAAGCGGTAAGTATGCATCCTTTGAGAAAGATTTTGTATTATCCAGTTCCGTTGAGAGCGTTACGATCAAAGGAAATAAGATCGTAATAGACGAAGATGAATTAGATGCTTACCGTAATGCTGTTTCCACTGTTATTGTGGATGGAAATACAGTAGCAGGAGTCAAGGGAACAGAGCTTATCAATGAAGATGGATATATCAATTTTGATGTAAAGGCAGGTACTCATGGAAAACCTTCAGCAGTATTTGCAGAGGGAGCAGAGGACAATTACAAACTGGAGATCAAGGCTAATGGATATCCGGATGTAGAAGCAACAGATGTTGGCAAAGATTATGGACCAGATGTGGAAATTGAAGCCAGCGCAGAAGTAGAAGACTTTGAGTATACTGCAAAAGTAAAAGTAACTGTAAATTCCAGAGGCGAAGTTGTATCTGTAGAAGATAATGATACAGACACAGATGGAAATGATTCATTCTGGAAGAGAGCAAAGAAAAAATTTGATATCTTTAAGGGTGCAACCAAGGATACGATCAGTGATGTGGATGTAGATATCAAGAGTGGTGCTACATATTCACTTACAGCAGTAAAGAAGGCAGTAGCAAATGCTCTGGGTGCAGATATTGATACACAGCTGGCAGCAATCAATATTTCCGCTGCTCCTGCAGAAGTTAAGTTCTACAAGAACGAAGAAGTTGTAAAGACCGTAGAAGTAGATGCAGATGAGTTAGATGCACTGGGAAGCCTTGAGATCCTGGATGTAGCTCTGGATCCTAAGTACGAGAAAGACTGGAATGAATTTACAGTAGTTGTTGTAGATGAAGAAGGCAACGAACTGGAGAACGAAGCAACTGTTGTAGATGATACATTTACAGTAATCTTTGCAGACGGAAGAGAGATCGTCATCAGCTTTAACTTCGACACAGAAGAAAAGGAAGCAGAAGAAGTTCCTGCAGCTGACAAGGCAGAAGAAGTTTCTGACTCAGAGGTTTCTGATCCGAAAGATCCTGAAAATGAAGTAAAAGAGGAAGAAAAGGCAGATGATCCTTCTTCTGATGAAGAAAATGAGGATGCTGACGCAGCAGATGATCAGGATACCGAAGAGAAGGAAGATACTGAGGAAGCAGAAGACAAGTCCGAGGAAACTGAGGATCCTGCAGAGGATGTAGCAGAAGAGGATAAGTCTGAAGAAACTGAGGATTCTACAGAAGATGCAGCTTCTGATGATAAGGAAGATGCACCTGAGGTTCCGAAAGTAGGAGAGTCCACAGAAGGCACCGCTGTAGAAGAGACAGAAACTCTTTCTAAAGATGGCGAATAATCAAACTGCGATAAAAGAATAGTAATTTTATACAGGGCTTTTGGAAAAAAATTCCGGAAGCCCTGTATTTGCAGGAGGAATCATATGAGGAAAAATCTGAAAAAACAGACAGCTGTACTGATCGTATCCGCGGCATTGGCAGCTCAGACAAGCCTGGCAGGTTATGGCGCACCCCTGACACCAGGAGACTGGAAACAGGAAGATGGAGCGTGGAGATTCTGTGATCCTGAGCAGAACGCATATGCAGGCTGGGTCCTTACATCTTCTGGATGGTACTATATGGATCCATCAGACGGGAAAATGGTCACTGGCTGGAAACAGATCAACGGATCCCGGTATTATTTTGAGACCCAGCAGGGAAAAACAGAAGGAAAGATGCATACCGGCTGGTATCAGGATGAGCAGGGAAAATGGTATTTCTTCAATAACAAGTCAGGTGAAAAGACAGAAGGAACCATGGTCACCGGCTGGAAGTGGATCGATGGCAAATGTTATTACTTCTCAGAAAATGAAGATGCAGGAGTTCTGTATGTAAACACAGTTACACCGGATGGATTTTCTGTAAATGATCAGGGACAGTGGGTAGATGAAAATGGAAATGTTAAGACCCGCAGCGAGTCTGACTTTACTACGATCCAGAAATCAACCACGACGGTAACCAGATCTTCAGGATCAGGCGGCGGAAGTAGCCATAGTAGTTCCAGCAGTTCAGGAAACTCTGGCAGCTCAGATAACTCAGGCAATAGCAGTAATTCCGGTAAGGATGACACTGGCAAGGATGACACCGGCAAGGATGACACTGGCAAAGATGATTCTGGCAAGGATGATTCTGGAAAAGATGACACCGGCAAGGATGATTCTGGAAAAGATGATACCGGCAAGGATGACTCTGGAAAAGATGATACTGGAAATGGCGGAGACTCCGGAAAAGATGACTCCGGTAACACAGACAAACCAGATGATAAGCCAGAAGAAACAAAGATCCTGACAGGAGAAGCAGAGGTAGCAAGCAATGAATATGGAAGTGTAAGCGGCACTTATCAGGTTAAGGTTAAAGTAACTGTAGATAAAGATGGAAATATCATTTCCGTAGAAGATGACGGAACTGAGCCGGGAAAAAGAAATTCATCATTCTGGGAAGATGCTCTGGAGTTATTTGAAGAATTTGGCGGTGAAGAGGGAGCAAAGACAATAGAAGAAGTAGATCAGGTCGAAGCTGTATCAGGAGCAACGATCTCTTCCAACGCTATTAAGGCAGCTGTAAAGAAAGCGCTTCAAAGTGAAGATCCAACAGAAAAGCCAGATGCACCTGCTATAAAAACTGCAGATCAGAGGACCCGTTTTGTTTTCAGCGCAGCAGAGCCGGCAGACCTGCTGATCACAGCACCGGAAGGCACACAGATCCGTTATACAACAGATGGAAGTGATCCGGCAGGAAACTCCCAGGCATTTGTTGCAGAAGGAACCGGAGCAGAAACAGCTGTTTCCGTTTCAGCAGCGGAAAATGCAACGGGCACTATGATATTAAAGGCAGTGGCAGTAAAAGATGGTCAGGCATCTGATGTGACAGAAAAAGAACTTTCCTTTATCCAGATTCCGGAAGTACAGGAAAAAGGTATAAAAGTCTATGAAGCAAGTGGAATGATCACATCCAAGACCAATAAACCATATGAAGGCAAGATCCGTATTACCGTTGTAAACGGAAAAATAGCCAAGATCGTTGATAACGGAACTGTACCGGTAGCTCTTCAGGATGAAGTATACTGGGGTTACCTTTTCCCAAGCAGCAGCAGCTTTACAGGTATTTCAACGAAATTTGCCGGCAAAGACCTGTCTGATCTGATCAATGCAAAGACCACCCCAGGTGGAGGCGATGAATATGCTGCAGACGCAGTAAGCCGTGCGACTATTTCCACAGATGTGATGAAATATGCTGCGATCCAGGCACTTCAGGGTGAGCCGGTAGAGTCAAGTGATGAAGAAGTTCTCGCTCCAAAGATCACCAGCAGATATAGATTTTACAGCAGCCCAAGTTCTACGATTTATATGAGCATTGATAAAGTACAGTTTACAAGGGACTACACAGGGTAGGTATCTGACGGGAGGGGTTCCACCCGTCAGATTTTCCATGTGATAT